>Ga0137403_10002977_pt1 | contig 20474 bp, 20 predicted proteins | sample CZOMad2_1_16fung_FD_122057 | JGI IMG/M metagenome (GOLD analysis project Ga0137403, IMG submission 122057) | Vadose zone soil fungal communities from Angelo Coast Range Reserve, California, USA - CZOMad2_1_16fungal (Hybrid Assembly) | ecosystem: Environmental > Terrestrial > Soil > Vadose zone...
ACATGTTTGCGCGGGATGTTTTAGACTCGGCAGATTCTACACCATCCTGTGGCACCCCTTATGCTGGGTAGTCTTACGGCAAGAGTAGGTTAAAGCAGTTTAATTTATAGCGCTCTTCACCCGAATAATACGTATCACTTCAGGTATCCTGCGCAAGCTGCGCAAGACATTGGCCAAGTGCAGCCGATTGGTTACTTCCAGTGTGAAATGCAAGGCGGTGTATTCGCCTTCGTTGGCAAAGTTGACGTTCTCGATATTGGATTCTGCCTCTGAAATTCCCGCCGCGATTTTCGCCAATACGCCACGCTGGTTGGCGACGATGAGTTTGATGCTGACATCGAAGGGACGACTGATATTTTTATCCCAGGCAACGTCCAGCCACTGTTCTGAGCTGCTGCGTCCTTTACGCAGAGTCGGACAATCGTGGGTATGCACGATCAAACCTTGCCCGCTTTTGATAACACCGATGATCGGGTCGCCGGGGATAGGGCGGCAACATCTGGCGAATTGTACTGCCATCCCCTCGGTACCTTGTATCGTCACTACAGCGTGGTTGGCGCCTTCGCTTTTCACGGTATCGCCGACACGTGCCAATTGACGCGCCACCAGAATATTCAGACGGCGACCCAAACCAATATCGGCCAGAATGTCCTGCCTGGATTTTGCGCCGGTATCTTTCAACAGTTTTTGCCACAGCGCATCATCAATGTCTTGAGGTTTGATATTCAACGAGTGTAATGCCTGATTGAGCAAGCGCTCGCCGAGTTGCGCCGATTCCGTGGCCTGCATGGTCTTCAGAAAATGGCGTATGTGACTGCGGGCTTTGCTGGTGGCCACATAATTCAGCCAGGCCGGATTCGGCTTGGCATGTGAGGCGGTGATGATTTCCACACGGTCGCCATTTTTCAATTCACTGCGCAGTGGCACAAGTTCAAAATTCACCTTGACCGCAACACATCGATTGCCGATATCTGTGTGCACGCTATAGGCAAAATCGACGGCAGTTGCTCCGCGTGGCAACGAAAGGATTTTCCCTTTGGGGGTAAAAACGTACACCTCATCCGGAAATAAATCGACCTTGAGATGTTCCAAAAATTCTCCCGAATCACTGCTCTGGTTCAGGCTTTCAAGCAAATCTTGTAGCCATTGGTGGGTTTTGGTGTGTAAATCGTTGATAGATGCGTGGCCACTTTTGTATAGCCAGTGCGAAGCAACGCCCGCCTCCGCGATCTTGTGCATCTCATGAGTGCGGATTTGAATTTCAATCGGCGTGCCAAACGGACCGAACAAAGTGGTGTGCAGCGATTGGTAGCCATTTACCTTGGAGATGGCGATGTAGTCTTTGAACTTGCCCGGAATCGGTTTGTATAATCCATGCAGCACGCCCAAGGCCACATAGCAGGACGGTAAATCGTTGACCAGTACGCGGAAGCCGTAAATATCCAGCACCTCGGCAAATGCAAGCGACTTGCTCTGCATTTTTTTGTAGATGCTGTAAATATTTTTCTCTCTGCCTACTATCTCTGCCGGTATGTTTTGCTCTTCGAGCCGCTGGCGCAATGAGTCAAGAATTTTACTGACCACTTCACGGCGATTACCGCGCGCCACCTTAAGCGCTTTGGACAACACCTGATAACGATTCGGGTGCAGATATTTAAAACTCAGGTCTTGCAGTTCTTGATGAATTTCGTTCAGGCCGAGACGATTTGCGATTGGCGCGTAGATCTCCATCGTTTCGCGCGCGATGCGCTCGCTCTTGTCGTGCGCCATCGCATCCAGTGTGCGCATATTGTGCAGCCGGTCTGCCAGCTTGATGAGAATAACGCGCACGTCGCGTGCCATTGCCAGCAGCATCTTGCGAAAATTTTCCGCCTGCGCATCTTCATGCGTCTCAAACTGGATTTTGTCCAGCTTGCTTAAGCCTTCGACCAATTCTGCAACCGGCTTGCCGAATTTCTCCGCGACTTCTTCGGTACTGATTTCGGTGTCTTCGACCACATCATGCAACAACGCAGCGATAATCGTCTGTGCGTCTAAGTGCAGCGGGGTAAGCAGACGGGCAACTGCAATCGGGTGAGTAACGTAGGGCAGACCTGAGCGGCGCATTTGCCCTTCATGTGCGCTGTGACTGAACTCGATGGCGGCTCGGACGTGTTTTACGTCCTGCGGTTTAAGGTAGGTGGAAACTTCCGCGATAAGTGATTCTGATTCTGTGTCGGCCATTCACTGGGCCTCCCGTTGCGCTGTACTGATGACATTGAGCGATTCTTGCAATCACGCCGGTATGCACCCTGACAAGATCGGGGTGTGTCAGATGGCCCCGCGAGCAAGAACTTCTATGCCCACTTTACCCTCGCTGATTTCACGCAGAGCGGCAACGGTAGGCTTGTCCCGGCTGTCTTCAATCAGGTGCGCCGCACCATTTGCCAACTGGCGCGCACGATACGCAGCAACAAGAGTCAGATCAAAACGATTCGGGATTTTCGACAAACATTCTTCTACGGTGATGCGGGCCATGATTCACTCCGGGTGTTGTAATTGATTAATCAGTGCTTGATGACGGGATAACTGTGTCGTGCATCTCAACCTGGTGGAAAGCACTACCGCATTGAGATTGCGCAACGCCTCATTCAGGTTGTCGTTGATAATAACATAGTCGAACTCGGCGACATGCGCCACATCTTCGTGCAGCGCTGCCAGTCGCTTTGCGACTACCTGCGGGTTGTCTTTGCCGCGTCCAATCAAACGCTGTTTCAAGGCAGCCAGCGATGGCGGAAGAATAAATACGCTGATGGATTCGGGAAACGAGCGGCGTACCTGCAATGCCCCCTGCCAGTCAATCTCGAGCAAAATGTCCCGTCCTTTGGTTTGCTGGTGGTTGATCCACGTTTGCGAAGTGCCGTACAGGTTACCGTATACCTCGGCGCTTTCGAGGAATTCGCCACGCGTCGCCATGGCATTGAACGTCTCGCGGCTGACGAAGTGATAGTCCCTGCCGTCATGTTCACCCGGGCGTGGATTGCGCGTAGTGTATGAAATCGACAAGTCGATTTCCGGATTGATGCCGAGCAAGGCATGCACCAGGCTGGTTTTGCCAGCGCCGGAAGGCGCACTGATGATGAATAAGTTTCCAGACATGATTTAAGTGTAACCTTTATTCCAGATTTTGGATTTGTTCACGCATCTGTTCAATCAGAATTTTCATTTCCATTGCGCTACGCGATACCTCGGCATCCACCGATTTGGAACCCAGCGTATTGGCTTCGCGATTCAGTTCCTGCATTAAAACATCCAGCCGTTTACCCACTGCGCCGCCTTGTGTGAGGATACGGCGCACCTCACTCAAGTGGCTGGCAAGCCGGGACAGCTCTTCATCCACATCGATCTTGCTGGCAAATAAACTGATCTCCTGGCGTACCCGCTCATCATCCGCGTTCTGCATTGCTTCACGCATGCGCGCAATGAGCTTTTGTTCGTAAGCGGCAATGGCGGCTGGCACATGCGGTATCACGGCGACACGTAACGCCTCTATTTTTTCAACCCTGAGTAATAAAAATGCTTGAAGTTTTTCACCTTCACGCGCCCGCGAGGCGGAGAATTCCCGCAAGGTGTTTTGCAGCAAGTCGAGCAGTGTGGCACGTAAATCTTCGGCGGACGCGGTTGGAGTTTTCAACATGCCGTTCCAGCGTAACACATCGGCAACACTCAAACTGAGTGCGGCCGGGAACAAGGCTTGCACCTGCTTGTTCCATACCAAGAGTTGCTGCAGTAATTCATCATTCAGCGCGCCACCGGCCTGCGTGTTACGTGCTGCATAATTGATGCGGCATTCCACTTTGCCACGCTGCAGTTGTGTAGTGATGGCCTCACGCAGCATGCTTTCAAAGCAGCGTAATTCATCCGGCATGCGCATTTGAATGTCCAGATAGCGGTGGTTTACGGCGCGAATCTCCAGCGTTATTGAGCCACTGTCATTTTCGAGATTGGAGACGGCATAGCCGGTCATGCTCAGGATCATTATGGCGGCAAAATAAAAAGCTGTAAGTAAGGCTCGCATTATATTACGATTAGGCCCCCAGCCGTTTTGCCAAATGATACGAATCAAGCGCGAATGAATTTCTCGGTTCACCAATCCAGCCATATCGGCAATCGAAAATATAATCAGGATCGGGTGGCTTATGCCTATTGCAACGACAAATCGTTGTTGGTGTTGGCCGATGGGATGGGCGGGCATTTGCACGGAGAATTAGCTGCGGGGTTGGCGATCGATATTTTTATTCAGAGTTTTGAGCAAACGACCCTATTTCCCATTGCCGACCCGCAAGCGTTTCTCGCTGATACCATGCGTGCGGCGCACCAGAACATTATGAAACTGCCGTATGAAAAAGAGCGAGGTGGCTTGCCTGGTACGACCTGTGTTGCAGCCTTGATACAAGACGGTCAGCTTTATTGGGGGCATGCCGGGGATTCACGTCTTTACTTGTTACGCGATGGTGTTGTGTTGACCAAGACACGCGATCATTCCATGGTGCAACAATGGTTCGATTGGGGCATGATCTCGGCAGAAGAAATGCGTATTCATCCGCAACGCAATCAGATTACCAATTGCCTGGGCGGCGTCGAAGACATGTTCTACATGGAGCCAGGCGAGGCAGTCGGGCTAAAATCCGGCGATGTTCTGTTGCTGGGCAGCGATGGTCTGTGGAGCCCATTCACCGATGATGAATTGGTTAATGCGTTTGCTGCGGAGCCAGTCGAAAAAGTCCTGGATAATTTAATTATGCGCGCCCTTGAGCGCGAAGCCGACAATTCAGACAACATCACTGGTCTGGCATTACGCTGGGGTGATGCAGAAGCTGCACACAATACCGATAAAACGGTTAACTGCATTCTCGAAATCAAATAACCCCCTTCGTTTTTTATTAAGTACCTAACCTATGCGTCCTAGCCACAGACAAGCTAATCAATTACGTGAAATCCGCATCACTCGTCATTACACCCGACACGCCGAAGGCTCGGTGCTGATTGAATGTGGTGATACCAGAGTGATTTGTACCGCCAGCGTTGAAGAGCGTGTGCCCGGACATAAAAAAGGCAGCGGCGAAGGCTGGGTGACGGCGGAGTATGGCATGCTGCCGCGTTCCACCGGTGAGCGCATGGGGCGTGAAGCAGCCAAGGGAAAGCAATCCGGGCGCACTCAGGAAATCCAGCGGCTGATCGGGCGCAGCTTGCGCGCAGTGGTGGATTTGAAAAAGTTGGGCGAGCGCACCATCCAGATCGATTGCGATGTGATTCAGGCGGACGGTGGTACGCGCACGGCCAGCATTACCGGCGCATTTGTCGCCCTGCACGATGCAATCAGCGGGCTGCTTGGCAAAGGTTTGATTGAAGAAACGCCGCTCAACGATTTCATCGCAGCGGTCTCGGTCGGAATTTATGCTGGCGTCCCAGTGCTCGATCTGGATTACCTCGAAGACTCTGCCTGCGATACGGATATGAACGTGGTGATGCTGGGCAACGGCCAGTTTGTCGAAGTGCAAGGCACTGCAGAAGGCCATGCCTTCAGCCGCAGCGAGATGAATGCGTTGCTGGATCTGGCGCACAGCGGCATCTCTGAACTGATTATCAGGCAGCGTGAGGCGCTTGCCTGATGCAAAAATTGGTGCTTGCCTCAAACAACCCGGGCAAGTTGCACGAACTCAAGTTTTTACTACAGCCACTTGATATAGCAGTGCTCACCCAGGGGGAGCTGGATATCGTCGAGGCAGAAGAGCCGCATAGCACCTTCATTGAAAACGCCCTTGCCAAAGCGCGTCATGCGAGCCGGTTGTCCGGTTTACCCGCGCTGGCAGATGATTCCGGTATCTGCGTAACAGCGCTGAATGGCGCGCCCGGTGTGCTTTCCGCCCGCTATGCCGGGGACGACGAACGCAATAACCAAAAATTACTGCAAGCCATGCACGGCATACCGGATCGCCGCGCGCATTATTACTGCGTACTGGTGCTGTTGCGCCATATTGATGATCCGCAACCGCTCATTGCCGAGGCGGAATGGCATGGTGAAATCGCTTTGCAACCCGGTGGCACAGGCGGTTTTGGCTATGATCCATTGTTCTATCTGCCTGAGCTAGGCAAGACCAGCGCGCAGTTAGACCGCGATCAAAAACACGCCATCAGTCATCGCGGCAAAGCATTGCGGGTATTACTGGAGAAACTGCGGGACGAAACAGGTTGAGATGTTTGAACTGGGCAGTGTTAAAATTCGCGCCCTTACCTTTATAAAGGAGTACCGCTATGCGCCGTTTATTTCTTGCCGTTAGCTTGACCGTTTTGTCCAATTTGGCCGCTGCTGCCGGATTTACACTTTCCAGTCCGGACATAAAAGTCAACGGCACGATACCCAAGCGTTTTGAATTTAACGGTTTTGGTTGCTCCGGGGAAAACAAATCGCCCGCGCTCAAATGGAGTGGCGCACCCAAAGACACCAAAAGTTTTGCCGTGACGGTATACGACCCCGATGCGCCGACCGGCTCCGGCTGGTGGCATTGGGTGGTTATCAATATTCCGTCTGATGTGGCCGAACTTGGCGCCGATGCAGGTGCGCTGAACAGCAAGACCTTGCCTGCGGGTGCGCTGCAAGGCCGCAGCGATTTTGGTGTGGCGGCGTGGGGCGGTACCTGCCCACCGCAAGGCGACAAGCCGCATCATTACATTTTCACCGTGTATGCGCTCAAGACCGACAAGCTGGACGTGCCGGCTGATGCCACTGCCGCACTGACTGGTTATATGATCAATGCCAATTCGCTGGGCAAAGCCAGATTCACCGCAAAATATGGACGGGCAAAACCATAACGGCCAAAGTAGCTGAATTGGCGCCGCCCGTTTTTGCCTGACGATGTTTACACGGGCGTATTGTTCTAACCAAGCTGCGAAGTGAATTGCAAAAGCGCTTCGCAGCCATCACGCAAGACGCTCTGACCAAAAATAAATCCCGGCCAGATTGTGCTGCGGGATGGTCTGGTTGTTTGCAGATCATCCCGCTGCCCCTCATCACGCAGGCCAAATCCATGCACCAATGAGACATGAGTGCCCACTTACTTCAGCCCGTCGCGCTTAAATCACAGGCGTTGAATTTCAAAGCCTTGCCGCCGCTGTCGCTCTATATCCACATTCCGTGGTGTGTGCGCAAATGTCCTTATTGTGATTTCAATTCGCATGAGGCGCGTGATGCATTGCCTGAGCAGGAATATGTTGCGGCATTGATCCATGATCTGGAACTTGCCTTGCCGCTGATATGGGGACGCAAGGTTTACACGGTATTTATCGGTGGCGGCACGCCCAGTTTGTTCAGCGGCGCAAGCATCGAGCAGATTTTGCGCAGCGTGCGTATGTTGCTGCCGCTGGCGTTTGATGCCGAGATCACGCTGGAAGCCAACCCTGGCACGGTAGAGGCGGAGCGTTTCAGGCATTACCGCGATGCGGGTGTGAACCGTTTATCAATGGGCATACAGAGTTTCAACGACACGCATTTACAAGCGCTTGGACGTATCCATTCTGCCGACGAAGCGAAACATGCGATTGATATCGCGCAGCGGCATTTCGATAACATCAATCTCGATTTAATGTATGCGTTGCCCGGACAAACGCTGGATGAAGCATTGCAGGATGTGCAAACCGCACTGACATTTTTGCCGCAACATTTGTCTTGCTATCACCTGACACTGGAGCCGAACACGCTGTTCCACCGCCATCCGCCGACGCTGCCGGATGATGATACGAGCAGCGACATGCAGCAGCACATCGAGCAATTGCTTGCCCTGCACGGCTACCAGCATTACGAGACCTCTGCTTTTGCCCAGTCGGACCGTCGCGCCAAACATAACCTCAACTACTGGAAGTTTGGCGACTATTTGGGCATCGGTGCGGGTGCGCATAGCAAGTTGAGTTTTGCAGACAAGATCATTCGCCAGGTGCGTTACAAGCAACCGCAGGCATATCTGCAACAAGTGGCAGCAGACGCGCCGCTTCAAAGCGAAAACGAAGTGTCACGTGATGAGCTGCCATTTGAATTCATGCTGAACGCGCTGCGCTTGAACGAAGGTTTTGAAAACATCCTGTTCGAAGAACGTACCAGCTTGTCGTTGCTGGCTATTCAGCGCGAGCTGGACGAGGCGGCGCGGCGCGGGCTATTATCCAGAGATCATCAGCGCATTGTGCCGACGTTATTGGGACAACGCTTTTTGAATGATTTGCTAGAAATTTTTCTTCCGCGTAAAAAATAAATCCCACACGCCATGCCCTAAGCGTATGCCGCGCTGCTCGAACTTGGTAAGCGGGCGATAAGCCGGGCGCGGCGCGTAATCTGTTGCGGTATTCTCCAATAACGGCTCGGCGCTTAACACGGACAACACTTGTTCGGCGTAGTCTTGCCAATCGGTGGCGACATGAATATAACCACCGGGTTTGAGCGTGTGCACTAATTTTGCAATGAATGGCGCTTGAATCAGGCGGCGTTTGTTATGCCGCGCTTTGTGCCAGGGGTCCGGGAAAAAAATATGCACGCCATCCAGCGTATCCTCATCCAGCATATCGCGCAGCACCTCCACGGCATCATGCTGAATGATGCGGATGTTTTTAATTTCTTGCGTGTCGATCAGTTGCAGCAGGTTGCCCACGCCGGGCGTGTGCACCTCAAGCGCGAGGTAATCGTTTTCAGGGTGGGCGAGCGCAATGCTGGCAGTGCTGTCACCCATGCCGAAACCAATCTCCAGAATTTTCGGTGCGGCACGGCCAAAGATTTCCGGCAGGTTTATTTTTGCTGCGGTGTACGGAATGCCATAGCGCGGCAACAGCGTAGTGCAAGCGCGCTGTTGCGCGGCAGAAATGCGACCCTGGCGCAACACAAAGCTGCGAATATGGCGTTTGCTGGGGTCAGTGGTGTCGGTCATGGTGTTTCAGGCGCCAGATCACCCTCTCCCCTTTCCCTTCCCTACGAATGAGAGAGGGTGCCCGTCAGGGCGGGAGAGGGAAGTTAGTTTCGCACCGAACCTATGACACCCGCCGTCGGCGAGCTTGGGCTGGCGCTGTAAAGTTTTTTCGGCATACGCCCGGCCAGATAGGCCTCGCGCCCCGCTTCAACGGCCTTCTTCATTGCCGAAGCCATCAGCACAGTATCCCGCGCCGCAGCGATGGCCGTGTTCATCAGCACACCGTGGCAGCCCAGCTCCATCGCGATGGCAGCATCCGAGGCCGTGCCGACACCCGCATCAACAATCACGGGAACTTGCACGCGTTCCATGATGAGTTGCAGATTCCACGGATTGAGTATGCCCATGCCGGAGCCAATCAAAGAAGCCAGCGGCATGATGGCCACACAGCCGATATCTTCCAGTTGTTTGGCGATGATGGGGTCGTCCGAGGTGTATACCATCACCTGAAAGCCCTCAGCGACCAGCGTTTTTGCCGCTGCGAGCGTTTCCACCACGTTGGGATAAAGTGATTGCGGATCGCCCAGCACCTCAAGTTTGACCAGACTATGACCGTCCAGTAACTCACGTGCCAGCCGCAAAGTGCGCACTGCGTCCTCGGCGGTGTAGCAACCCGCCGTGTTGGGCAGCAGCGTGTATTTCGAGGGGGGCAAAATTTCCAGCAAGCTGGGCTCGTTGGGGTTTTGCCCGATGTTACTGCGCCGGATGGCGATGGTGATAATCTCCGCGCCGCTAGCCTCCACGGCCGCTTTGGTTTCGGCGAAATCCTTGTATTTCCCGGTGCCGAGCAAAAGGCGTGAGTGATAATTTTTGCCTGCGATGACTAAATTGTCGTCTATTTTATTTGTGTTCATTTAACCGCCACCCACTGCGACAACGATTTCCAATCGGTCGCCATCGGTCAGTTGCTGCGCGCCAAACCGGCTGCGCGACACAATCTCGCCGTTGCGCTCCAAGGCAATGCGCTTGCCGCTCAGGGCAAGTTCATCAAGCAATGTTGCGACGCTGGTGGAATCTGGAAGTTGGCGGGCTGCGCCGTTAATGCTGATGGTGATCACGTTCAAAAAACATCCGGTTACGGTAGGATGCGATGCTATCACGCGGGCTAGTCTACTTGCCATTCAATCTATATTGGGAGCTTGGGAAGCTGCCGTTCTATCATTGAACTACACCAGCGAGAGCGGAGATTTTACGCAGGTTGCCACCACTATTCAATGCTCCCTTGTCTTATGTGATATTGAAGGGGATGGATAAAATAGCTGGTTTGCTTCGGCAGCATGGTGGCAAATGAATAGGGAGACAGAGAGCATGTGAATCTTTAACTACTATGTCGTAAACAGCCATTGTATCTACCATGTTATTAGTAAGATTTAACTAGTTCTCGTTGCTCAGCACTTGTAACTTCCTCCAGTAAACATGATCCCCTAATGGGAATTTTGGATTCTCTGCTGTACATTGATAATTCGCCGCTATTCTGTGTCAATCAATAGGAGAGTAAGCCATGAGTCCGTATGAATTCATTAACCGTATATTTGAAGCCAAGGCTGCAAAAAACGGCGGTATAGTCCGACGCAAGATAACCAATATTGAAAAATACGCATCTACCAAATATTTGCTAAAGGAAGTTGGAGAGCGAGGATTTCATCTCATTGAAACCGGTGACCAATACGTCATTTTCTGTAGTCCGGGAAATTTCAAACTTTGGTGCTGATTGAGTATATTTTATAAAGGCTACGATGATTTTGGATTATCTGCACTACTTATCTCACAACGCAATATTTTGGTTGCTTCGCGGGAGTGCTTTAATATTTTTGACCATGCTAGAGATACTGCTATTGGTTTTGCTATGGCTTTCTTACTAATCTCATAAACTAGATTAGTTACATGTTGTTTGATAATTGGGGAAAGCCGCAGTCCCAATGTTTATTGTATTACAAGTGGTGTCCTTACTTATACTACCTCGCTTGGCAGCAGCACTATCTTCTAACATTTGATTTCTATTTTTGATTTCATTTTCTTTGTTGACAATCCTATATGCCCATTCTGATTCGGTAATTTTTTCACTATCTATTTGCTCAGCAAGGTACCTTTGATATACGCGTAGTTCATTTACGCCTTTATCGTCAAGACTATTTTGAAATAATTCCTTCCGTTTTTGGTAGTAAGTATCAACCATGCTCACCCATGTAATTTTCTTCTGCCTTGCTAAGTCATAGCCATTAGCTTCGATGGCATCGAGTGCCCTACATCTTTTATCTGCGCAACCTCTAATGGTGGGAGAACCTTCTAACCAAGGCGCAGTGTAAGTGCCCGTCGCTTCTTGAAAAGAGTTCCTAATATCTTGAAAAGAGCTCCTAATATTTCTGCCATCCTGGCAGCCTGAGAGAATGAAGGTAAAAAACAAAATTTCTGCTAATTTCATATTAATTCTCCAAGCAATGTATATAGTCTTCTCGCAGCTCACCAGTACCGTAGAAATACTGCCAAGAACAATCGCGATACAGTCAGATCAATAATCATCACCGTCTCGTCCCACTGTCGAAGTACTGTTGATTTGAATATCGTCTGTAACCTGCGTAAAATCGCCGCCTTCGCGGGTGTAGTTCAATGGTAGAACGGCAGCTTCCCAAGCTGCATACGACGGTTCGATCCCGTTCACCCGCTCCAGATAGTTGCCCTAGCTTCCGCCGAACCAGCTGTAGCCTCTGTCTTCCCAGTATCCGCCGGGGTGGGTATTGGTGACGAACATTGCGACGATGTGTTTCGGATTTTTATAACCGAGTTTGGTGGGCATTCTCAATCTCATCGGATAGCCATATTCCGGAGGCAGTGTCTGACCATCATAAGTGAAGGTCAGCAGCGTTTGCGCGTGCAATGCGGTGGGCATGTCGATGCTGGTGTAGTAATCATCCGCGCACTTGAAGCCGACATATTTGGCCGAGAGATCGGCGCCGATGTGTTTAAGGAAGGTCGAAAACGTAACGCCGCCCCACTTTCCGACGGCGCTCCACCCCTCAACGCAAATAAGGCGGGTTACCTGGCTGGTCCGTTCAAATTTATACAGCTCTTCCAGCGTCCAGCTATGTTTGTCCGTAACCAACCCGCCGACTTTGAGGCGATAGGATTTTGTGTCGACGTGAGGGACTTTCTCGCGCCCGTAATAGGCGTTAAACGGAAACGGTCTGGTCATCATCGATTCGGGGTAGGTTGGGGCGAGGTTGTTTGGGTCAAACAACCAAGCCTGTACCTTGTCATTGAAGCGGGAGATTTTCATCAGCATACGCTCAACAGAGTCCTCATCGCTCAGCGAGCAGCCGCTCAGCAGTGACAGCCCACCCAGTGTGACGGCGCGCTTCATGAACAAGCGGCGAGCCGGAGAGGGCAATTCCTTGAGTGCCGCCTGAATGATGGCGGGTTCATCGAGAGTCAATTTAATCGGGTCTTTCATGGTGTTTCTCCTTAACGTCCGCGTATCATCAATACCAGGGTGCGCGGCACCAGGGCGACCATTACGACATGCACCACGGTAAACGCGACCAACCCCGCCATGGCGACGAAATGAATGATGCGCGCATTGTCGTAACCGCCCATCCACTCGCGCAGCAAAGGAAATTGCACTGATTTCCACAGCACCAATCCTGACATGATGAGCAACGCGGTATCGACGATCACGAACAAGTAGGCCAGTTTTTGCACCGCGTTGTATTTGGCTAAATTATCGTGAGCCAATTTTCCCTTCAGGGCGGCGAGCATATCGCCCATCAATTCTCGCGGACTGATTGGAAAAAACTTGGTCTTGAGCCGCCCGGACAACAGGTTAATGCCCAGATAGGCCAAGCCGTTGATGAACAAAATCCACATCGCCGCGAAGTGCCACAGCAATGCCCCGCCGAGCCAGCCGCCGAGGGTGATTTGATTGGGAATTGAAAAACTGAAGACCGGCGAAGCGTTGTAGATACGCCAGCCGCTGAGCACCAGAACGATGGCCGCGACCGCGTTAAGCCAATGGCTCAGTCTCAACCATGCAGGGTGAATAATTTGCATATTTGGTTTCATAGGCGCGGCCCCTTGAGATAAATTGAATCACAGCGGTTTTTATACTTGAATACCATTTTAATCGGGATTAGAGGATATTCAAACTGCATGCCTGACGATATTACTCCAAAATTTTCCGCCTGTACCAACCGCACATTTGCCTATTTTGGCACGACATCCAGCGCACTGCTGGCGCTGGATGCGTCGCGCAGCACAATACGCGACGCATACAATATGGCCAACATGTTCGCCGCCATCGCCACATATCCAACCGCGCCGTATCCGACGATTTGCTGCGCGCTGTTTTGGCTGATGATGAATCCGGCGATAACCGAAGCGATGCCGCTGGCAAGTTGCTGCATGGAAGCATTAAGTGACATGAAAGTGCCGCGCAACTTCGGTTGCGCAGCAGAGGAGATAATCGCCATCGCCGGAATCATGCGTCCCGATACCAGCGCAATAAATGTGGTGGTAAAAACCAGCCATAGCCACAGCGGTACGATGCCGCTATGGGTCACCAGAAATAACGGCAGCATTGCACCAATGGCCACTGCTCGATAGATTCTGATCTTGCCGCGCAGGTCGGCCCAATATCCGATCAATCGGGCACTGATGAGTGTTGCAGCGCCGCCAGCCAGATAGACGAACGGAATTTGGTGCTGGCTGATGCCAACGTTGCCCACCGCATAAATGGTGAGGTAGGGAATAACGGTAAACCCGGAGAACATGATGAGCGCGGTGAACAACAGCGCGCGCAAATGATTGGCATCGCGCAATACCGAGAACAGTGCCACAAAAGGATGGGTGTTTTTATCGGCACTGATGTGATGACGCATCTCCGGCAAAGTGCGTAGACCAATGGCGATAAATAGGATGGTCAAACCGGTGATCAGAATGAATGGCGCACGCCATTGAAAATGATTGGCCAGCCATAGCGATAGCGGTACGCCTGCGATGGTGGAAAGTGAGAACGCTGCCATGATGGTTCCGCTTGCGCGTGCGCGACGCTCAAACGGGATGAGGTCACCGGCCACGGTTTGCACCATCGCGCCCATCACCCCGCCAAATGCGCCTGCCAGGCCACGCGCCACCAGCAAAGTAGCGAAACCGGGCGCCAAGCCACACGCCAGCGTGGCCAGGCCGAACAATAAGAACGCGACCAGCAACAAGCGTTTGCGCTCAAATTTATCCACGAAAGTGGTCGCCAACAATCCTGACAATGCGGCGCTAAAACTATATGACGCGACCAGAAAGCCGAACTGATGCGTGCCAATGCCAAATGCCTTAATTAAAATCGGTCCCAACGGTATCATGACCATGAAGTCAAGGATATGGGTGAATTGAATACCGGCGAGCGTGAACAGCAAATAACGCTCGCGTGCTGCGGTCAACGGAGGCTGCATCGTATGGTTATAGAATGAATGACAAGGGCGTTATTCTAACGTTTTGAATCGTCAGTAAGAAGTTTTTGTGCGACGGGCAGTGCTAAAATCAGCCCACAAATTTTGGTGTTTACCATGCCTCAGCCCACATTCATTCACCTTCGCTTGCACAGTGAGTACTCCATCTCGGATGGCATGGTGCGCATCGACGAAGCGGTTGCCGCTACCAAAAATGACCTGATGCCGGCGTTGGCGCTTACCGACCTGAATAATTTTTTCGGTCTGATCAAATTTTATAAAGCAGCGCGCACCGCAGGTGTCAAACCCGTGGTTGGTTGCGATGTGTTCATCAGCAACGATAGCGATCGTGAGCGTCCGTACCGGATGTTATTGCTGTGCCAGTCGCGCGATGGATATTTGTTGTTGTGCCGGTTGCTGAGTCGTGCACACATAGAGAACCAATACCGTGGCCGTGCTGAATTACGCCGCGAGTGGTTGCTGCAGGGCGCTGATGGTTTGATTGCGTTGTCCGGCGGGCAGCAGGGCGATGTTGGCCACGCGTTATTGTCGGGCAATATCGCCCAGGCCAGACAATATGCCCAGCAATGGGCTGCGTTGTTCGATAACCGTTATTACCTCGAAGTGCAGCGTGCCGGATTTACTGATGAAGAGCATTACATCCGCGCGGCGACCCAGCTTGCCGCCGAACTAAACCTGCCAGTGGTTGCCACCCACCCGGTGCAATTTCTTGAAGCTTCCGATTTCAAGGCGCACGAAGTGCGGGTGTGCATCGCCGAAGGTTATGTGCTCAACGACAAGCGGCGCATAAAGGCATTTACCGCGCAGCAATATTTCAAGACGCAGGCAGAGATGGCGGCGTTATTTGCCGATTTGCCCGAAGCATTGCAAAACAGCGTGGAGATTGCGCGCCGTTGTAACACCACCCTGCCATTGGGTAAGCCGCGTTTGCCGGATTTTCCTACCCCGAACGGACAAGGCCTGGACGATTATTTGCGCGAACAATCCAGGCTCGGCTTGCAAAGCCGCATGACGCTGCTGTATCCAGACGAAGCCCAGCGTTTTGCCAAAGCGGCGGAATATCAAGGCCGGCTTGATTTTGAAATTGAAACCATCGTCAGCATGGGCTTCTCCGGCTATTTCCTGATCGTTGCTGATTTTATCCGTTGGGCAAAAGATAATGGCGTGCCAGTCGGCCCCGGACGCGGCTCCGGCGCGGGTTCGCTGGTGGCGTATAGCCTTGGCATTACCGATCTTGATCCGTTGCGCTATGAGCTGTTGTTCGAGCGTTTCCTGAATCCCGAGCGCGTATCCATGCCGGACTTCGACGTGGACTTTTGCCAGGATGGACGCGAGCGTGTCATCGAATATGTAAAACAAAGATACGGCACGCAGTGCGTGTCGCAGATCGTCACCTTTGGCACCTTGGCTTCCAAAGCCGTGATCCGCGACGTCGGGCGGGTGATGGATTTTCCTTACGGCTTGTGCGACCGTTTGTCCAAAGCCATTCCGATAGAAGGAATGAAGCCGGTGTCGCTGAAAAAAGCGAGACAGATCGAGCCGGAAATAAATGCAATTGCTGAGAGTGAAGAAGGTGTGCCGGAGCTGTTGGAGCTGGCTGCACGACTGGAAGATTTAACGCGTAACGTCGGTATGCACGCCGGTGGTGTGTTGATCGCGCCCGGTCAACTCACTGATTTTTGCCCGCTGTACTGCGCTGATAACCACGCCAGCGTGGTCAGTCAATTCGATAAGGACGATGTTGAAGCAATCGGCTTGGTGAAGTTCGATTTTCTGGGGTTGCGCACGCTGACCATTCTCGACTGGACGATGAAATATGTGGCGCGTCTTCGGGAACAAGGCGCAGTTTTGACACAGCCCTTTTCTTTGGAGACCATCCCGCTTGATGATCGCGCCACTTATGATTTATTGAAAGCATGCAATACCACCGCGGTCTTCCAGCTGGAATCGCGCGGCATCAAGGATTTGATCCGGCGTTTGCAGCCGGACACCTTCGAAGACGTCGTGGCGCTGGTCGCATTGTTCCGCCCCGGGCCTCTGGAATCAGGCATGGTGGAAGATTTCATCAACCGCAAGCACGGTCGCGCCAAGGCGGATTATTTTCATCCCGAGCTGGAAGTCTCGCTCAAGCCGACTTACGGTGTGATCGTGTATCAAGAACAGGTGATGCAAATCGCGCAGATTATCGGCGGCTACTCGTTGGGTGGCGCAGACATCATGCGGCGTGCGATGGGCAAAAAAGACGCTGAAGAAATGGCCGAGCAACGCGATATTTTTGTGAACGGGGCAATCAAGCGCGACATCAAGAAAAGTCTCGCCACGCACCTGTTCGATTTGATGGAGAAGTTTGCCGGCTACGGTTTCAATAAGTCACATTCAGCCGCATATGCATTGTTGGCTTATCAGACCGCCTACCTTAAGGCACACCATCCGTCCGCCTTCATGGCAGCCACCCTGTCGGGCGATCTGGATAACACCGATAAGGTGCGCACCTTTTATCTCGACACCTTGCAACAGAAAATCCGCGTGTTGCTACCGGATGTGAACAGCTCCGGCTATGCGTTTGAGCCAGTGGATGAAGCCACCATTGCTTATGGCCTGGGTGCGATCAAAGGCACGGGAGAAGCTGCCATCGCCAGCATCGTCAAGGCACGCGAGCAGGGCGCGTTCAAGGATTTGTTTGATTTTTGTCGCCGTGTGGATAAGCGCATCGTCAATCGGCGCACGGTGGAAGCGTTGATACGTGCCGGTGCGTTCGATGGCCTCAATGACCATCGCGCCAGTTTGATGGCCAGTGTGGACGGTGCGCTGGCAAGTGCCGATCAACAGGCGCGCGCCGCCAACCAGAACAGTTTATTTGGTCACGAGGAGGCAGATGCGGAGCTGATCGTGAAAATGGCCGATGTGCCGCGTTGGTCGTTGCGAGAACAACTGGCGCATGAAAAAGCCAGCCTGGGTTTTTATTTGGGTGGACATCCCTATCAGGAGTATGCCGACGAATTGGCCAACTTCATCAAACTGAAATTGGCCGATCTCACGCCGCAATTTGTTGCACCCGGCAACGCTTCGAGTGAATCCGGAAAACCGCTGCGTCGGGGCGTGCCGGTCTTGCTGGCCGGCATTGTGGCGGCGATACGTATCCAGCAAACACGGCGTGGACGCATGGCGATCGTCACCCTGGATGACGGTGACACACAGGTCGAGCTGACCATATTCAGCGAAATATTCGAGGCGAACCGTCCCTGGATACGCGAAGACGAATTGTTGATAGTGCGCGGCAAAGCCAGCATGGATGAGTACTCCGGCAATGTGCGGGTCAGTGGCGAAGAATTGTTTGATTTCGCTTCCGCACGTTCCGCTTTTGCGCAGCAACTCGCGTTGCGTTGCAATGGCAACGCGAGTGTCGAGCAGCTTAAAAAATTGTTCACGCCTTATCGCGAGGGTAAATGTCCGGTGTTGATTCATTACCGGAACGACAGCGCAGACTGCCAGTTACGCCTGGGTGAAGCATGGCAGGTGACCCTGCATGACGATTTGTTGTGTGATTTGCGTAGTTTGCTGCAAACGGAAAACGTGAAAGTGGTTTATAGCTAGGTGACGAATGATTTGGTGTTTGCTACGACAACAAATAAGGTTAGGTATCGCTAAAGTGTGGGAAGTCCATATCGGCGCTTATGAAGGCACGCTCTCAGGGATTTATCGACAAAAGCATACCCTCGTAAATTGTCTGTCTAGCGAAATCTCAAGGCAGTAGGAAGCCCTCTTGACTGCGCCCAGATTTATCGCTTCGAGCGCGCCGTGATATAGTGCAAACAGTGAAAGGAATATGCTGAATGTCGATAGAGTTTCAATGGGACAAGGAGAAAGCCCTTCAGAATTTCAAGAAGCATGGCGTTACTTTTGAAGAAGCGGCAACAGCTTTCTACGATGTACTATCGAACACCATTTCAGATAATGAGCACTCGGAGGGCGAAGCTAGATTTCTTCTGCTAGGATTATCAAACCAGTCCCGCCTTCTCGTTGTCTCACATACCGACGGAGGAAATTCAATCAGGATAATCAGCGCACGTCCCGCAACCAACAAGGAACGTAAATATTATGAAACCAAAGAATGACGACCTTAAACCCGAATATGATTTTTCCCATGGAATTAGAGGAAAATATATTTCACGGCTTGCCGAAGGTGCGAACATCGTCGTGTTGGACAGCGATGTAGCGTCAATATTCCCGGATTCGGCATCGGTTAATGAAGCCTTGCGTGCACTGGCGCAGATCATTCATGCCCGTTCCGACAAGCGCTCTCCTAGGCGCATCAAACACACGTAACTCATTTTATGGGAACCAACAATTCCCGCGCGCGCGCCAACGCGTCATCCAGATTTGCCACGACGTTATCCGGCCCTATCCGGTCAAAAAACCCCGCCTGTTGCATCAGAAAATACGGCTGCGTGTGCGGGCCGCACAAAATGAGATGCTTGTCGTGTTTGCGCAGCTTCTTGTGCAAATGTCCCAGCGTATGCAGCGCGCTGGTGTCCATGCTGATGACTTCGTGCATTTTCAGTATCAGCACTTCCGGCTCGGTGTGACTCTGCTGCAGGATGGTTTCCAGTTTGTCTGCCGCGCCAAAAAATAATGCGCCAAACACACGGTAGATCACTACGCCTTCCGGAACGGCTTTGCGGGCCAGCGTGGCTTCATTATCGTCTGGCATGGGCGAGTGTTCTGAGAGGCTGACGTGGGTAAGCTCGGTGATGCGCTGGATGAAAAAGAAGATGGCGATAAACATGCCGACCTCGACCGCTGCGGTGAGGCCAAAAACGACCGTGAGAAAAAAAGTAATGACCAGCACCGAGCTGTCGCTGAGCGGATATTTATTCAGGGTGAGGAATTCTTCCCATTCGGCCATGTTGATGGCGGTGATCAACAGCACGGCAGACAGCGTAGCCAGTGGAATGTATTTGGCGAGTGGAGCAGCGATCAGGACGATGATGAGCAGGGTAAGCGCGTGCACCATGCCGGAAATCGGGCTGGTGGCGCCCGCGCGCACGTTGGTCGTGGTGCGCGCAATCGCGCCGGTTGCGGGCAGTCCGCCGAAGAACGGTGTGACGATATTGGCGATACCTTGCGCGATGAGCTCCTGATTGGGGTCGTGCTTGTCATCTATCATGCCGTCCGCCACCGTTGCCGACAGCAACGATTCAATTGCGCCGAGCAGTGCGATGGTGATTGCCGGGGTAATCAAATTGCGCAGTGCGGCAAAGGTAAATTCCGGCGGATCAAAACTTGGCAAGCTTTGCGGAATATCACCGAAACGCATGGCGATGGTTTCCACCGGTAGCTTAAACAGCGCAACCATCAGCGTTCCGAGTACCAGCGCGACGATAGGTGAGGGCAATTTTTGCGCCCAGGCTTTCGGATAAAACCAGATAAACAGCGTTGAGCCGAGCGCCACCAGCACGGTGGTAGCGTCCACGGTGGCAGCCGCGTGGTAGATGGCTTGCAGCTTATGTATAAAATCGGCGGGCATCACCCCGATCTGCAAGCCGAAGAATTCTTTGACCTGGCTCAGGATAATCAGTACCGCGATGCCGTTGGTAAAACCGATGATTAGCGGGCGCGGAAAAAACTTGATCAGGTTGCCCATGCGCGTCAGTCCCATCGCCATCAGCATCACGCCCGCCATCAGGGTGCAGATGAGCAGGTTGGCATAACCGTACTGCATGATGATGCCGTACACGATGACGATGAATGCGCCGGTCGGTCCGCCAATTTGCACACGCGAGCCGCCCAATGCAGAGATGATGAAACCGGCGATGATCGCGGTGAAAATACCTGCTTCCGGTTTTGCGCCGGAAGCGATTGCAAAGGCAATTGCCAGTGGCAGGGCGATCACGCCAACCGTGATACCGGCGGTGATATCAGCGGAGCAGCGCGCCTTGCTGTAGCCATGCAGCGCGTCAATTAAGCGCGGGCGGAAGTATTGCGAAAACTTCGCCAACAGTTGATTGTTCATACCGGCTGTGTCAGCACC
>Ga0137403_10002978_pt1 | contig 20463 bp, 20 predicted proteins | sample CZOMad2_1_16fung_FD_122057 | JGI IMG/M metagenome (GOLD analysis project Ga0137403, IMG submission 122057) | Vadose zone soil fungal communities from Angelo Coast Range Reserve, California, USA - CZOMad2_1_16fungal (Hybrid Assembly) | ecosystem: Environmental > Terrestrial > Soil > Vadose zone...
AATAGCCCGGCCCAACGGGCCGGGTGCGGCGATTGTCGTTTGATTGAGCGCTGAAAGCGCGAAATGCGTTGATCCCCACAGGCACCTTTCTCGAAGTATTGGCGCCTTAGCGCATCCACAATGTCGCGCTTTCAGCGCTTCCAGTTAATGCTCGAATCATACCCGGGCCGTTGGCCCGGGCTATTACATCCCGCGCCTTTGGCGCTTCGGAACACGCGTCGAGTTGATTGATGAGTCAAGTATGTTGGTGCCTCCCAAAGGGAGAGGGCGAAAGAAACTCATCGACAAACTTTTAGAACTTCAGTAGCGCAGCATGCCAAGCTGTCAGCTTGCGTCAAATCTAAGGCAACTTCTCTTCGCCGCTCAGCGGATCGAAGTGTCGTGTGGGCGCCTCCGCGCCGAGGTGCTGGGTGGTTCCTTCGGTCACGCTGGGAACGGGAGTCATCAGGCGACCGGTTGTCTGGGCGCGTGACTCCACGGTTGGCGGTGCACTGTCACGATGAGCGGGAAAGTATGCACCCGAACCAGACGCCGGCAACTGAGGGTTCGTCGATGTCGCCCGCCGCGCGGCGACAATCTGGGCGATTCCTCTGCCCATCGTAGAAAAACCCGGAAAGAAAAAGCTCCAGCCCCAAAAGATACCACCGGGAAAACGAAACATGATGGCCAAAGCAGCCACTATAAAACCAAGGCCAATGAAAATGTTAAGAATCCCCCTCTCGAGACTCGGCTCGATATTTCTGTTCCTCCGTTTCCGCCGGCTCGACCAATCATACGGATCAAAATGATCAGCAATTGGTTGCGCTTGAGGCAAAGTGCCGGAGAGCGCTTGAGGAATCAAACTGACATTCGCGCCGCATGAGCGGCAGAAGCTCGCGCCATCGACATTTTGCGTGGCGCATTTCGGACAAAACATCTCAAGACCCTCCGACCATCTCGGCAAAAGTGGCACCCGCATCCTGCGCGTGATTCACGGTCGGGTCGAGTCCCCAGCGGGGCAGCCCCGCCCGCCCGTGCCACCACTCCTATCTTAACGAAAACGCCACGGCATCTGTTCAGAGTCTATTTCGGCGTGACAACCTTCACGGCGCCGCTCGCTGTCTGAGTGCTTCGTAAAGAATGATTCCCGCCGCAACCGAAACGTTTAGCGATTCGATCTTCCCCCGCACCGGAATCCGCACCAGCACATCACAGTTCTCGCGCACCAGGCGATGCAGGCCGGCTCCTTCTCCGCCCAGAACTACAGCCGACGGGCGCGTCCAGTCCCACTCTGTGTAATTCATTTCAGCATCCGCGGCGGCGCCAACAACCCAAACGTTACGCTCTTTCAACTTTTCGATCAAACGAGAGAGATTCGTCGCGCGCGAGACGGGCACGTGCTCTACTGCGCCGGCCGCCGCCTTTGCCACCGCATCAGTCAAACCGGCCGCCCGCCGCTCGGGAAGAAAGACGCCGTCAACTCCGGCACACTCGGACGTCCGCAGGATCGCGCCCAGGTTGCGCGGGTCTTCCACGCCATCTAAAACGACGACCAGGGGTTCGATTTCGCTGCCGACTCGCGTTGCGATGGACGATAGCAAATCATCGGCGTCAGCATAACGGGCGGCTGCGACGCGGGCCATGACACCTTGATGATGCGTATTGCCGACCGCGCGATCGATGCTCGCTCGCGGCGAGCGCTTAACGGTAATATTTCTCTCGCGCGCCAACTCGATCAGCTCGCGCAGTCGCTCATCGCGCGCGCCTTCGGCCACCACGATTTCAGCGGGAACCCGCGCGCCTTCACGCAGCGCCTCCAACAACGGGTTCAATCCGTAAAGCAAGTCCTGATTGGTTGAGCTGGAACGGCCCGATGGTTTGTTCTTCATCTTTCGCCTTCGTGCAATTTCACGCGCCGACGCAGCCGCGAGTAGCTATTGAATTGGATTTCGTTATTGGTGCTGGTGACCGTGGACAGGTCCATCTTGCCCGCGCCGCTCCGTCGCCATTCACCTTTTCTGGTCTGCGGCTCGAGTGGCCAAACATTAGCGAGCACAGCTCGGACTCTTCGGTACACGTCGTCCTGCTCAACGTTCGGCGCCCGGCTGCGCAGCACATCGATGAGCCTCGCAAAGTTTTCAAAGGCCGTCATCGCCTTCTCAGGTCCAAGACACGAAAAATCAAAGCTACTGGCGGAAATGCGATAGCCAACCTCATCCGACTTCGTATAAAGATCGACGACCGGCTCGTCTGAGAATAACTCGCGACTGCCCAGTGGCTGCGAACCACCGCGCCGCCGGCGCTCTTCGACTTCAACCCGGTTGGTTACGAGGCGACCGGTGACCATTAAGACAAGGTCAGCCCAGTTAACTGAGACTGCTGTGCCACTCATGAACTCCGCCGCCAGCCCTTCGTCCGAAAATTCCAGCGCGCGAATCTTCCTGGCAGGCACGTCAAGGTTTAGGGTGTCCTCTTTGAACGTGTTCACGCCAAGACCCAAAGCGCGAAATTTGTCAGCTAAGATCGTCACCTGCTTGGGCGTCGCCCGTGCCAGGGGGATCGGGCTGTGCAGGCCCACCGCTCTTCGCACGTCCGTGATCTGGAGGTGCAACAGCGCGGAGATCTCTGCCAGCGACGATTCAGACAGATCGGTTTGGTTTGGCGCCAGCACCAGATAGCAACTGTTTAGAGAACCGACTTCAGTTGGGTTTTCTGCGGATAACGCCCGACTAAAGTCGGTACTTTTAACGCTCGCCTCCGCATCCAACGCTTTGCTACTCGTAACCGAAAGACTGGCCCCGCAGTAAAGACACTTCGCGCGAGTCGGCGGGTTCGCCCGCAGGCACGCATCGCAGGTGACCATCTCGGCCGGCGCAAAGCTTTGCGGCTTGGCGTCTGGCACGGTGTCAAACGCCAGAGAGGTCGATTTGTCGGTGTCGGTCAATCCATTTCTCCGCAGCTTCACTGCCTCGGCGATTATACGATGCCACAAGACGTATAGCTTAGCTTGACCGAGAGCACTGCTGAGCGGCATTCTAGTCGCCACATAACAAAACTTCTTACGGAGCTTACTAACTTGAACCATTTTGATTCGACAAACAATATTTCATTGCAGTTCGGCCATCGCGGGAAAGTGGCAATCTTTATCGATGGGAACAACCTGTTTCACGCGGCGCGGTTTCACAATATCGATATCGATTACAACAAGCTTCTGCGGCTGTTACTTGGCGATGGCCGTTTGTTTCGGGCTTTCTTTTACACTGGTGTGGATGCCGGTGCTGAACGCCAACAGGGATTTCTGTTGTGGATGAGGCGCAACGGTTTTCGTGTCGTGCAGAAGGAACTGAAGACGTTCTATGACGGGACGCGCAAGGCCAATCTCGACGTTGAGATTGCCGTCGACATGCTCTCTCTCGCCGAGCGTTACGATACGGCGGTGCTGGTTTCGGGCGATGAGGACTTTGTCTATGCGGTGAATTCAGTGGCTTACAAAGGCTGCCGCGTCGAGGTGGTCGGGTTCCGTTCGAACACGGCGCCCAAACTGATTGACGTGGCGGATTGCTTTATCGATCTCGGCGAGATTGCTGAGAAGGTACGGAAGGATTTCGCGCACGGAATGAAATACGAAGAACGCGATCTGCACGTATCGCAACAACCGCCGCCACCCGCATCATTCATCGAGCCCGCGCCGCTCGTGCCTCCTTGCACCGATTCGCCCGTGATTCCGGCGCCGGATCTGCACGCGTTTCATCCACCGATTGGATCGATCATCGAAGCTGGGGATGATGGATTGGATCAATTCGGTCCGGGGAGTGACTTCATTCGCGTGACCGACGATCAGTAACGGGGCGCCACGACCAGAGTGGGCGCGCGCATCTTGCGCGTGATTATTGTCGTAGCCGACCGTGAGGGGGCGGGTTTTTGATCATTCGGTCCGATGTTTCTTGTTACGAAAAACAGAAACGGTGTCAATGTCCTAAGCCGGATCGTCCAGTGTCTGGAGTTGATCGCAATTGACGTTGCAGGTATAGACCAACGCGTCACCATTAACCGCCTCAACGGGCATCCATCTATAGTCCAATCCCCCGTGTTCAATCATAGCGACGTCCGCCTTAAGACCCTTTAGGACAAACGGGACCACGACACTGTGCTCGTTCAGCTTCCTTGCCGTTTGAAAACGCTCATCCCCTTCCAACAGCTTCAGCAGCTTCCCACGCGTGATGGCGAACTCCACGAAGACCTCAGCTGACGCATGGCGTCGGTCATGTTCAAGTCGCAGGGTGCCGCCAGGGAGTATGAATTTCTTGACGCTAACTGTGGTCTCCGAAAACTCTACCTGTTCAGCGCTCAGTCCCCTTATGTCCCAAGCTATACCTAACCACGAATTCAACAACGCCAGGTCTATGCTTACATCGAGCTTTTCGATTGTAAAAATAGCGGCTTGGCGTTCAGGGTGAACAAAACCAAATAGGGGCAACCTGGCACGGGATCTACCGTCAACTTTTCGTGCCTCGTCATGTCGTCCGATCAGAATAGCAGCGTGGGCATCAAGCCATCGGGCGTTGCTCATGTAGAAGTGCAGTCTGCCTATGTAAATCAGTCTGCCGAGAGTCAGAATGAGCACGGCCTTCATGATCAGCGCAACCGCTACGAAAGCCTGTTGCATCCCCAACCGAAGGTGTGATTGGCTGTTCTGAAATACGTAAGGAAACAGCGGCTGAATCAAGGCATAGAGGTAAAGCGTGCAAACCACGCGTGTCGACAAGCGGATGTATCCGCTGTCGAGCTTCCCGACGAGTAGAGCCTGAGCGACGCCTACCAAGACCCCATTCGCAATGCCTGCAACAATATTGGCATCTTGCGCGACGCGGAGCGCGCTCACAATTCCTGACGCAACATATGCCTCGTTTGCCACGTATTGGGCCTTGGCGATCTCGTTCATGTTCTCGGGGGGAATAATAATGAAGCTCCCGTTCAAAAGGTCTGCCGCAACGTGGCCGTTTGGTCCGAGGAATCGCTGCCCGTTATCTGCCAGAAACCTTGCCTCTGCGATTGCACCCTGGCTTTGAGCCCAGTACTGAACTGCCCAGACGATGGCGACCACTCCTAATACCACCCAAATGCGATGACCAATGCCCCATCCCGGGTCGCTACTTGATCGCCGGGCGAGCGCCACATAGAGACCGATCAACGGAACGGCGCTCAAGACGTTGAGGTACGGGCTCATGTACTCGGCTCGCTGATAAAGAGCGACCCCCGAATGAGTGACAGTTCCGAGATCGGCAAAGAAGCGAGCCATATAGAAGATGAGCCACGCGACGATTAATAGATACAACCAATTCTGAAAGTGCTTCACTGCTATGTCTGTAGCGTTATTGAGCTCGCGCTCCACACTTGGACGACCAATATCGATTACCGGGAGGAAAATAAAGAGAGCGGCGAACAGCAGAAGGAGATGCCCGACATCATTCACGTAAAACAGGAAGAGGTCCCGGCGGGTAACCAGAGCGACCATAAAGACACTCAATGCCGATAGCAGACCAACGGAGAACAATACAGGCAGACGGTCTAACCATTTGCTGTTGAAGACTATCTCGTGGAGGTTGGGCCAGGCGCGCCTGAGCCAATCAGGGAACCATGAAGTTTGGCGTGTCATCTGTCCGCACCTTCCATCGCAATTTCCTACTCTTTCTATCGTAAGAGTGCACCAGCGCGACGAGGGAGATTCTCACGACTCGAGTCACAGAACATGAAACCTGACTTGCGCCACAGCAAAACGATGCCGTGGGTCGTGAGACCCGCATCGTGCGATATTGAATCCGCATCGTGCGAGGCGACACCTGAGTCATACGATATTGAAGCCGCGTCGTGCGAGATGACACCTGAGTCATGCGATATTGAAGCCGCGTCGTGCGAGGTGACACCCGACTCATGCGATATTGAAGCCGCGTCGTGCGAGGTGACACCTGCGTCATGCGATATTGAGTCCCCGCCATGCCACATGACACCCGCTTCGCCGGAGATCGCATCCGGGCCATTATTTCTTGGGTCGCTTAAACTCCAACCCTTTGATTTGCCTGAAAAGCTGGCTATCCGGTCCGAGGGCGGCCCGGACGTAGGCTTTGACCAGCAGCGCGATGTTCACGACACAGTCATCATTCAGGTAGAGCAACTGATCGCGTAGACCGCGCGCCGTGCTGACCGGCGCGAAAGCCGTGTTCACCGCATCATTCTTCGCTTTTAAATCGTTGGCCAAGGCGGTTAGGCCGGCAATCGTCAGGCTCGGCTCGTTTGGCGCATAGGTCGGTGCCGTCTTCAGAATTGCGATGAAATCCTCGAAGTTGCCGGCCATGTTGTCATAGCTCAACTGCGACACCGAATGGCTTTTAGTCGCTTCATTCTGCGGCGTGCTCGGGTCATCTTTGATTTTGGCCGTCTTGCGACGGCCCGTGATCTTGCGCGAAACAGTCCTTAGATCGTCCTGGCTCTTCTGTCCTGCGCCCGAGGCCTTGAACATGTTTCCCGCGCGGCTCACAATTGGCGGTAAGCCTTCAAAACCTTCCAGACGCGCGTTGACTGCCGCTTTATACGGCGCTTCCTGCGCGCCAATGTCCGCGACCACGTCCACTGCCGCAGCCTTTTGGGCGTTCAGCGCCGGTACTTTCAGCGACGGATTTGCCGGGTTGTAATCGGGATTGACCGAAACGAATTCGATTAGCTTGCTGAAGTTTCCGAGGAGCTTTGCGTCCCCTGATTCAGTTGCCATGAGAGTGGCCTCCTATAAGAGAATGAGTTGGAGCTAAATCAGGTTGTGTGAATCAAGTGAGCATTAAGCTTAGTTTGAGCACCCAAGCCTGAGACCTTGCACTGGACGCGAAGGTACTCCTCGACTAATCCCAGTGTCAAGGAAATTTTAGTCGGCGCAGCCCGCGGAGCGAGCGACAGCATAGAGCCTGTGGTGGAGCGCAGCGCAGCGCAGCGGAACCCCAGGAACCGCGACCCTAATACCGCAGCCCGCAGTAGCGGGCGACAGCCGACTTCTATAAAAGCTGTCGCGCGCTGCACGCGTTTCATCCACCGATTGGATCGATCATCGATGCGGGCGGAGCGGAAGGATTGGATCAGTTCCCCGGCAGCGACTTCATTCGCGTCACCGACGATCAGTGAGCCGCGGCTGGAATAATCCTACGAGTTTTTTTCTTGACACACCGCTGCCGGAAGTATATAAAGCGCCTGTTCTGTAGTCGAACTCCTCGCAACTAATAAACTAGGCCAGAAGTGGGCACGCGATAATCAGGTGCTGCTGAGCCTTGGATTGGTTCGGAGGATCACGACGTGCTTCCTACAGCTCTCGTTTCTCGGTTTACAAGTTCTTCTTACCGGAACCCTGCAAGTCCAGCTTCTGCAACTACGGGGAAGGCCTGCACTCCATTGGATCTGGTTAAGCTGCGGCCCCTCATGGAACTCAGCAGTGGTCGAGTTGAGATCAAGATCGCTCTGATAGACGGGCCGGTGGCAACTGACCACAGCGATCTGTCAAACACCAAAATCCGTGAAATTCCCGGTCGGCTTAGTGGCACCTGTGATCGGACCAACAGCGTCGCGTGCACGCATGGGACATTTGTGGCAGGCATCTTGTGCGCAAGGCGCGGTTCCGCGGCGCCGGCCATCTGCCCGGACTGCACTCTGCTCGTGCGACCAATCTTCGCCGAGACAACTTCGCAAAATCGAGACTTGCCCAGCGCAACTCCAGATGAGCTCGCGACGGCAATCATCGATTGCATTCACGCGGGCGCTCAAGTTATCAACTTGAGTGCCGCCCTCACCCAACCGTCATCCAAAGGCGAACGCCGTTTAGCAGAGACGCTTGATTATTCCGCTCGGCGCGGCGTGATCGTCGTTGCGGCAGCCGGTAATCAAGGTACGGTCGGCGGTTCCGCCATCACGCGTCATCCGTGGGTCATTCCAGTTATTGCTTCCGACCTTCGCGGCAGACCACTTAGCTATTCAAACCTGGGAAATTCTATCGGGCAGCGCGGACTAGCCGCGGCAGGAGAAGGTGTTACGAGCCTCGCTGTCAATGACCAACAGCGAAGCTTCGGCGGAACCAGCGCGGCCGCTCCGTTTGTGACCGGAGCCATAGCGTTGTTGCTGTCAATATTTCCGAAAGCCACGGCGGCGGCTGTCAAACGAGCGCTAACGTCTGGAGCGAGCCGAACCACCGTCGTCCCGCCTTTGCTGGACGCATCGGCCGCATACCAGTTGCTGGTAACTCAATCCAGGAGGTGAATGTCATGAAGAAGACGGAGGCGAAAACCGCGGCTAGCGATCGGCCTAGACGCAAACCTTACCGTGTGAGCCTGCCGGGATTCATTAGCGATGAAGACGTGGGCCTCGGCGACGTCATTAAGCGTGCTACTTATGCGATTGGAATCAAACCCTGCGGTGGCTGCCAACGTCGGGCCGCCGCGCTTAACCGACGGATGGTTTTTTCCGGCAGGCGTTATTAATCGACAGAGGTCGGCTTTATTCTGATAGGGAGAACAATGTCATGGAGCAAACCGAATTGAATGAACAATCCACAACCGCACTTGGGGCGGGGAAAGGATCACTAACAATGGCGCCGACGGTTGAGAGTAATGCCGGCACGGCGCCCCAATCGTACGTTAGTCCGGCAACGTGTACTAGCTGCGGTGCGGCGGCCGTCTCAAATGGCAATGGAGCGGCTGCACCTTCCTACGTGTTTGCCATCGGCAGAGTCGAGATGCGTTTCCCGAGCCTCGGGGTGGAGAAGGAATTTGCGCAGGCAACAGGGCGTGCAGACACAAAGGGCCTGACAGATCGCGCGGCAGCCCACGCTGTTCTGTCTGAACGCTCGAATCGCTACATCGCGCGCCAGGTCTGTTGGGTATTTACCATCGAGGGGCTGGAGACTTACATCCTCGTGCCGCGCGACCCAGCCGACTACGATCAACTCCTGGAAGCGGTGCGTCAGCAGCCAAGCCCGCTCGACCTTGACGTCGTCGTAGGCATGCGCGGGCCCATCGCACCACCTGAAATGTGCAATGGGCTCGTGGTTCCTATCGTCGTGTTCGACCAGATCTATTCATTCGATCGCGACACGCTCGTCAAAGCCATCCCGAAACCACAGAAGATCACGGTGAAAGAATTTGGCCCGGCGGCTGAGGAGCTGTTCGATCGGATCATGAATGCGGCCGACAACGCAGGAGCGACAGACGAGCATCGCGCGCTCAACTACTTAGCGGTTCGCTATTCGGCCATCTACGCCACGGCGGCGGACGCCTTCGGGCGCAACTCTTCGTTGAGCGCTGTGGATGTTCAACCTTCGCGGCTGAGTGGCACACGCAAAGTGGTGGATGCGATTTTCTCGTTTACCAACCGCAATACGGATGTGGCTGAGAAGTTTTTTACGCGAGTCGACGTGACTGAGGAGTTTCCGTTCCTCGTCACCAAAATGTCTCCCTATTTTGATCGGTGAACTCAAAAGACCTGAAGAGAGATTGATGGAAATCCGTCGGGCGTATTAGGCCGGATGGAACGAAGCGTCAACCAGAAAACGAATAGGAGGTAATTGAGATGAACATGCCAGGGTTTAGGGCCGAAGCATCGCTCGAAAGGACGAAGAATTTGTACCACACCGCTGGGACTTTCTCGCAAGCCGACGGAGCGATACGTCCAGCCATCGTGCCAAGACCGAATAACTGCATATCCAGGTGCGATTACTGCCTGGGCATCTGCCGGGGTGATTTCCGCTGCATTATAAGCTGCGCTGGGAGTTGCGCCAGTTATTGTTTAATCGGTGATCCAATACTCGGCTTTTGACGAGCAAGTAAAGGCCCGCAGCAGGGGAAATGGCTGACACTGCTTAGGAATCGGCCGGCGTGCTGCTCGGCGGAACATTCGACTATTGTCCTAACGCAGGAACGAGCACGGATGGGGAAAGGCGAGAAGCTTGCGTGCTAAGCACAAAGAGGTCGCGGTTCTGCGATTGTTGAAGCGGTACACCTGGAAGGAGGATGTCGCATGAGCCCAACCAGGGCCGATGTGATCTTCAGAGACGCCCCCGCGAGATCGTTGTCAGTGAGAAGTATTTTGCCGGGTCGCCCTGAGCCAGGAATTTCAGTTCCTGGTAACCTGCAGGTCGCCTTACAATGACCGTTGAACTAACCTAAAAGGAGGATTGCAAGATGAGTCTACCAGGATTGACCGCGGAAGCATCGCTCTACCGGAGCGGCCGGAACTACCAGGCGGCGGCGCGGGCATCCCGAACATCCGCAGAGGCGATAGCGCCACAAATCGGATTGGGGGACGGACGTTCCCTTTCTAATTTCGTGTGTCTCGGCGACAGATGTTGGTGTGCCGGGAGTAGTAGCTGTGCCGACCTGGCTCAGGCGGATCTTTGTAAATCAGACGCAAGTTGCTTCCTGGGTTTCTGCACCTGCGCCGCCCGGTGATTGTTCTATGATCGTTGAATCAAAAATTCTGAAGGGAGCGTCGCAAAATGAAGTTGCCTGGATTTAATGCCGACGCATCGCTAACAAGGAGACGGAGCACTACCGCCTCCCGGATTCCAGAACGACGCTACCCGGAACGGCTCAGGAAGCGGAGGCCGTGCTTCCGGCCGGGCGCATCGGGTATTGGACCTGCTTCGCGGCCTGCTCGTATGCTGGTCACAGCGATGCCACTTGCTACAGTGCCTGCGAAATTATTCTGGACTTCTAGCAACGGGACTTTCGCGAATCCGTCAACCAGATGATGGTCGGCATTTTATGATTCGCTGTCCAAGACCCTATTCTTCGTAACTCAGATGCTTATGATGACCATTAGCCCTCAAACCACTAGGAGGAGATAACTGAAATGAAAATGCCTGGATTCACGGCCGAGGCGAGTCTCTACTTCGGCATGTCTGAGTATACCCAGATCAGCCAGGGACCCGCAGAAGAAAGAGAAGGACGAATAGAGCCCCAGGGTGCAGGAGGTTTCACGGTGTGTTACTTCGCCTGCCGAGCTCTTAAGATCACTCACCCAGATTGCGTGGACCTATGTCTTCCGTATCTAATATTCCTGACTTAAGGATTTCGTAGGACGAGACAAGAGCCAACTCGCTTTAGAATGCTGGTTCGGGTTCTGCCGCGATCCGGGTTGTAATTATCTCACCGCTCATCAATCGGCACGTAAGGCACGTTGCGCGGCCCGACATATTCAGCGCGCGGCCGGATGAGTTTGTTGTCGGCGTATTGTTCGAGGATGTGCGCGGTCCAACCGCTGATGCGGCTGATCGCAAAAATCGGCGTGTAGAGATCGAGCGGAATTCCCATCATGTAGTAGGTCGAGGCTGAATAAGCGTCGACATTCGGTAGCAAACCCTTCGCGCTTTTCATCAACTGCTCGATCTTAGCGGTCATCTCGTACCACTTGGTGTTGCCCTTGCGCTCGCCCATCTCTTGCGAAAACCGGCGCAGGTGAGTCGCGCGAGGATCTTCAGTGCGATAGACCGCGTGGCCAAAGCCCATGATCTTTTTCCTGGTCGCCAGAGCATTTTTGATAAAGCTTTCGACGTTATCCAGGCTGCCGATCTCCAGCAGCATTTTCATCACCGCCGTGTTCGCGCCGCCGTGCAACGGCCCGGAGAGGGCGCCCAAAGCCGCGGTAACGCAGCTATACATGTCAGCCAGCGTGCCGGCGACAACTCGTGCGGTAAAAGTCGACGCGTTCAATTCGTGATCGGCTTGAAGGATCAGCGCGACGTCAAGAACATGAGCATCAAACTCGTCCGGCATCTCTCCGTTGAGCATGTATAGAAAATTGGTGGCGATATCGAGGTCAGGTTTGGGTTCGACCGGATTGAGATCCTTTCGCGCGCGGTCCATCGCCGCCACGATCGTCGGAAATCTCGCCGTCAAACGCGTGGCCACTCGAAGACTCGCCTCGCGGGAAAGATTGCGCGACTCTTCGTCGAACATGGCCATCGCGGAGACTACGGTGCGCAGCGTGTCCATCGGCTCAGCGCCAGCCGGAACTCGCGCGTATATCCCTTTGATCAGTTCAATAATTTGCGGCGAAAGCTTGTAGGACGCGGCGAGGTTCTTCCTCAACTCGTCGAGTTCGGCGCGCTTTGGCAAGCGCCCGTTCCAAAGCAGGAACACAGTTTCTGCGAACGTCGATTTGGTAGCCAGGTCATGAATATCCACGCCCTGATAAATCAGTTCGCCCTTTTCGCCGTTAACATCGCCAATTGAAGAGGTGGCAGCAATGACGCCTCTGAGCCCGGTTGACACCGCGCTCGCCGCCGCACTCTCCTTCGCTTTTTCCATTTGTTTGCGTCCCTCGAAAGTTTTGGATGAATTGAAGATAGCAAAGAGGTTTCCGCGTGACAAGCGAGCGTTGGCGCCGCGAACCTCGTGTCAGAAGCCCGCGCGTCAGCAAGGGCGCTATGCTCCAGAGGCCCTCCCTCACGGTCGGGCTTCTGGCACGTTTCCAGACGGGGTGGTCGTTATGATGAGGGCTAAAACGCTACGACCTCAGCGCAAAGTCACCACGTCACCACGTTGCAGGTTCAGGAGTTTCGCGGCGGAAGAATTTTGCGCCGCGATCTCCACGAAACCCGCGCTGCCGACAACGCAGAAGAACTCGTCGAGGTCTACGCCACTGTCCGCGAAGAACTCGCGAACGGAGGAGATCTCGCGATCACGAACCACCAGCGTCGCTCCCGCCACAAGATGATCGCGAGTCAGATTTGTGATGCAGTTACCAAAGCGATCGATATGGATTACCGTCGCCTCGATCTGTCCGCTCCCTGTTCTCCTCGGCGCCAACGATTCAAGTTTGATTGGATCGTCGATCAGCGGACCGAACTCTTGCAGATCGACTCCATTTGCAAGCGCCGCCGCGACCGGCGCGAAGATGTCCCGGCCGTGGAAAGTCGGGCTCACAGGATGCCGAAAGAACTTCTCGTTCGTTAAATTGATCGCGCGAAAGTTCTTTTCTCGTTCGCAGATCCAGCTGAATAATCCGTTGTCGGGCCCGACAAAACACTGTCCCGCGCAATCGATTATGATTCCTCGGCGTGCGGATCCTACGCCGGGGTCGACAACCACTACGTGGATAGTTCCGGCGGGAAAGTCCTTGTATACAGCCAGCAGATTGAAAGCGGCCGCCCGGATATCCTGGGGTGGAATCTCGTGGGTGATATCCACAATGCGGGCGTCGGAGTCTCGAGAAAGGATCGTGCCTTTCATCGCGCTGACGAAATAATCCTGCGAGCCAAAATCAGTCAGGAGAGTGATTAGGGATGGTTTCAAGTTTCAGGTTTCAGGTTTCAAGCCACAGCCTGAAGCCTTATGCTTTGCCCGTCGACCAACTATCTGACGGCACAAACCTGAAACTTCAAACCTGAAACGTGAAACTCTCTTCTTACTGTATCGCGACTTCCCCGGCCGTGCGGATGCGCAGTTGCTGACCCTTGTAGAGATGAATGTCCTTGCCGCGCTCGCTGAGGACTCCGGCGGTTCCAACTCCGGCCCCTATGGTCGCGCCAACCGCGGCCCCAACTCCACCGCCAGCGATCGCTCCGATGATCGCGCCGATACCAGTCGCGGCGCCGACCTTTTCAACATCCTGTTTGGTTGAACTGGTCCCCTGCACGCCCCCTTCGGAATCGACTTTGCCCGCGCCCTGGCTGCCGCCGCCTGGAATGACTTCGATCACCTGGGCGCTCATCCTTGCCGAGCGGCCATCAGAGAAACGAATTTCATCGAACGACAACTGCAACTGCGCCGTGCTCTTGACCCGGCCCGGCCGCTTTACGCTCACGACCCGGCCATTGATGATCGCACCTTCATATTCCTTCGGTTCGACCACACGCGCCTGGAAATGATCGCCTTTCTGTGACGCATCGGTCGCGAGGTCGCTGAGCAGTTCGATCCGCATGATCGTGTCGCGCGGAACGTTGTTGTTTGGGTTCCCTGACTGAGTTGACTGTGACTGCTGCGAGTTAGAACCAGGACGTTTGTTCTCATCGGTCGGATATTGAACCGACGAATCCTCGGTTCTGCGTTTTAAATTGTCCGGGATACTCGAATCAAAAGGCTTTCGATCAAAGCCGGCGTTGTAGCCCGTTTCAAATCCTTGTTGATAACCGTCGCGATATTCTTCCAGCGTGCCGTAGCGTGAATTGTAAGCGCGGTCGCCGTGCTCGTACTCCGTCTTATTCCGAAATTCGCGGGCGGCGTTGCCGGCCTGATCGCTTCTGCCGGTTGGATAACCGTCAGAGTATCCAGCGCGATAACCCCGCATGAGTGCGGTGACCTGCTCCTGGGTTTGAGTTTGGGTTTGGGGATCCTGCGCCTGCACCGGAATCGCGGTCAGCGAAACCGCGGCCAACGTGAGGGCGAGAATAAGAGTCAATGGAATTCTGAGATTCTTCATAGTTCAGCCTTTCCTGCCAACGTCTCGGGTTTCGAAAAGATTAAGCTCAAGAGCGTCGACACTTTTGAAAGGGAGAGCTTTCATCAAAATGCTAACACCGAGTCCAGTCAGCAACAACCACGAAGCTTGACCGTCATGATTGCCCGACCTAGACTCGATGCGCCGGTTGCACGGGTTTCAGATGCGATATGTACCGTACCAGTTGTCGCGTTTAGCGGCGGGCTACCGCCCGCCGTCTGATGCCCAAGCGATATTTCGAAGGTGGCGGGCGGTAGCCCGCCGCTAAACGAATTAGTTGTGTAGTCAATGCGAAAAGTCTATCTCGATCACAGCGCTACCACGCCGGTCGACACCAGGGTCGTCGCAGCGATGCTGCCGTACCTGACGGAAAAATTCGGCAACGCCTCGAGCGTCCACGGGTTTGGTCAGGAAGCGCGGGCCGCGGCCGATCGCGCCCGGCGGCAAGTCGCCGCCATGATCGGCGCGCGTGCGAACGAGATCATCTTCACGTCCGGCGGCACGGAAGCCAACAACCTGGCAATTCGCGGCGTGTGCGAACTCGCGGAAGCACACGGCCGGCATATCATCACCTCCTCGATTGAACATCCATCGGTCCGCGGCGCGATTGAGTCATTGGAAAAGCGCGGTTGGCTTGTCACTCGCTTGCCGGTTTACGACGACGGAATTGTCCGAATTGAAGATGTGCACGCGGCCTTGCGCCCGGACACGGTGCTCATCAGCGTGATGATGGCGAACAACGAGATCGGCACCATCCAACCAATCAAAGAAATCGGCGAGCTGGTTAAGGAGGAGCGCCAGCGCGATCATCGTCATCTGTGGTTTCACACCGACGCGGTGCAAGCCGCCGGACGGCTTCCGATTCAAGTCGAATCGCTCGGCTGCGATCTGCTCTCCCTTTCTGCGCACAAAATCTATGCACCGAAAGGAACGGGGGCTTTGTTTCTTCGTCGCGGCGTGCGTTTGACTGCGCAGCAAGTCGGCGGACACCAGGAGAGAGAGCGGCGCGCCGGCACAGAATCAATCGCCAACATCGTGGCCTTTGGAGCGGCCGCGGAACTGGCGAGCCGTGAAATGTCTGAGCGCAACCAACACACCCGCCGTTTGCGCGATCTCTTTGAGAGGTCCGTCGTGCAATCGATTGATGACATCGCTTTCAACGGAGATCGCGAACGGCGTCTGCCCCATCTATCGAACATCTCGTTTCGTTTCATTGAAGGCGAAGGCCTGCTGATCCATCTGGATATGCAGGGCGTCGCTGTTTCGACCGGTTCGGCGTGCTCGTCCGGAACACTTGAGCCTTCGCCCGTGATTCGCGCCCTCGGGCGCAACGAAGAACTGGCGCGCGGCGCGATTCGTTTCAGCTTTGGCAAAGACAACGACGATCAGGACGTCGATTACGCTCTGGCGGCGTTGCAGCGCGCGGTTGAGAGTCTACGCAAGTTGTCGCCGCTTTCACGGCAGACAGTCGCTGTGAGTTAGTCGTTAAAAGTGCAGGAACGCACGGGGCTGATAACTGATGACCGGTCGGTCTGAGCTAAACACCTTGTCATATTCAGAAGCCTTCAAAGATCACCTCGCACATCCGCGCAACGCCGGCGAACTCGAGGGCGCGACCGCAGTCGCTGAACAGTCAAACCCCGTCTGCGGCGATCGCCTGCGCCTCAGTCTAATCATCCGCGATGGCCGTATCGAGGCCGCGCGCTTTCTCGCCTATGGTTGTCCGCCGACGCTGGCTTGCGGCTCTGCACTGGCAGAGATGTTGAAGGGATTAACTGTTGAAGATGCTTTGAAGTTGACCCGCAAAGAAGTCGTTAGCGCGCTCGGTGGGTTGCCCTCTCGGAAGCAACATGCGGCTGCGTTAGCAATCGAGACGTTGCGGGCGGCGATTCAGAGCAACATCGGCATGTCATAAGATCAAGGCGTAGAGCACACCGAGGAAGGCGCTCCGTCCGGAGCGCAATGTTTATAGCTTTCGCGCAGAAACCAAAATCTCTCGCTCGCCGCAGTCGCTGCGCGGCTGCGGAGAGCGAGAATAATCATTTGGACATGGCTGAACTATAAATATTTCGCTCCTGACGGAGCGAAACCTGTAGCCGAAACAAAACTACTTTTTGAGAATCGAGGTTCAGGGATTGATTACACGCGCTCGCGTCCCCGGCGGCGGCGGCGAGGGTTGGGTTTTCTTGTGATACTCAGGGCCGCAATACTTCTTTGGTTCCTGTCCGATGATGAAGGTCTTGGTGCGAATGACCGGACAACTGTCGACGGCGATTAAGCCAGTCGTGGGATCGACATCGAGCGTAATCGTGCCCTGCAGCTTTGGCGACGTATCCACGCCGTAAAGGTCCCGCGAATTCAATCGCGAGTCGTTTTTGGGTGTAGGCTTTGCGCGCGGCTCGTCGGTCCGGGGCTCGGGCAAAGTAGCCGGCTCAGTCTGAGGCTGCTTACCGGGACCCTCGTCAATCGGTGTCGGCTCCTGGGCCATGTCGTCAGCGCCTTCGGTCCTGTCTCCCGGCAACGTCCCGCTGATAAAAAGTTCCGGCCGCTTAGTAGTGGTGTCCGCCTTCGCCAACTGCCCCGTGGCCGGATCGATGTCGGCTTGCTGGACGCCTTCCGGCATCTGCCAGTCTCCGGTCCACTCAGGGTGCGTATTGAGGGCCGCGCTCATGAAGTCCGCCCAAATTGGCAGCGCCGAGGCCGCTCCGGTCAAACCCAATTGCGATCCATCATCGAATCCTACCCAGACGACACACACCAGATCGGGAGTGTAGCCGGCGAACCAACCGTCGCGTGACGTTCCGGTCTTGCCGGCCACGTTGAACTTGAATCCGCGCGCGCGAATCGGCGCGGCCGTGCCGCGGTTGACCACGTCCTTCATGAATGAAGTCATCATGTACGCAATCTCAGGCCGCAACACTTCGTTCTTCTGCGCGGTCGGCTGAGCGATAGTCGTCCCCGTGCCGGTGGTGATGCGATCGATTGCGAGTGGTGTCGTGCGAGTTCCGTTCGCGGCGAATGCAGTGTAAGCAGAAGCAACCTGGAGCGGAGTCGCTTCCGCAGTCCCGAGGGCCATCGCCGGATAGGCATGCGCGACTCGCGGCAGTCCGGCTTTAGCGGCGAGATTCATTACGCGGCCGATCGTGACTTCCATCGCAACGTCAACGGTCACCACGTTGAGGCTGTGCACCATCGCGTCACGCAACGTCACCGGCTGCATCGAATACTTATCGCCCATATTGCCCGGCGAATACTGCTGGTTGTCGTAGGTGAATGTCTTTGGCTCGTCTTTGAAAACCGTTGCCGGGGTGATTACGCGCGGAATCGGATCGTAAGCAGTGTTCAGCGCGGTCGCATAGACGAATGGCTTGAAAGCAGAACCGGGCTGGCGCAATGCTTCAGCTCGATTGAGTTGGCTCTTCGCATAGTCGCGCCCGCCAACCATCGCGACGATCTCGCCGGTGTGTGCGTTCATCGCCACCAACGCCGCCTGCACAGTTCCTTCCGGCACGCGTTTCTTCTCGATCTTGTCGAGCGCAGTCAGTTGCTTCGTCACCGCGGCGTACGCGGCGCGTTGCAAATCCATATCGACCGAAGTGTAGATCCGCAGGTGGTCGGCGCCCTGCCCAGCGATCAGATCGCCGAGCTGATTCTGAACGTAATCGGCAAAGTAAGGCGCGTCGGAACTGTCTATCCGGCCTTTGGTGGTCGCGAGTTTTAGCTCGGCGCCTTCAGCCTGTTTGGCCTGGTCCGGCGTGAGGGCCGAGGTTTCTACCATCGATTCGAGCACCTGATTGCGCCGGGCCGTGGCGGTGTCGATATCATGGTAGGGATTGTAACGATTCGGACTGCGGATCAATCCTGCGAGAAAAGCTGATTCAGGCAAGGTAAGACTCGAAACGTCTTTATTGAAGTAAGCGCTGGCTGCTTCGCCAAAGCCATTGATCGAAAACCCCGACTGCTGCCCCAGATAAACCTGATTTGCATAGAGCGCAAAGATTTCTTCCTTGGAAAGACGGGTCTCCAGAATCACCGACATGTACGCCTCGGCGACTTTGCGTTTCAGTGTAATTTCCGGAGACAAGAGCAGATTCTTGACGAGCTGCTGGGTAATGCTCGAACCGCCTTGACGCGCGATCGGTGAATTGGGATCAGAGTCATAACGCCGCAGCAGCGCGCGGATGATGCCGCGAATATTAACGCCGTGGTGTTCAAAGAAGGAACGATCCTCGGTGACCGTAATCGCCTTCACCAGATCAGGCGGCAGGTCGCCATAGCCGATCACTCTGCGCTTGGCCCGTTCGCGGCCGGTGACTGAGCTGATCAACTCCGGTTCCAACTGCGCTTTGTCGAGCCGCGCGTTGTTGTCTTTACCGGCAATGGCCGCGATTGATTTTCCGCCGCGAGCGAATTGGACCTTTATTGCCCGGAAGGGCTGGGCACTGTCAAGAACCGAATCCTGGCCGGGATCAATCTCGACTGTCGTTCCGTCAATGACGTAACGCCCGCGCGCGCTGTCGCCCTGCTGCCCCCGCTCGACGTATCCCGCACGCTTCAGATAAGCGAGCAGTTCGTCCTGAGAAACATTCTGGCCGACGCGAATCGGCTTCGGCGCCGCGTAGATTCCGGCCGAACGCGTATAGATTTCGCCCTTTAAGAGATTGTCTATGCGCGCCGAAAAAGTTATCCAGTAATAGGAGAAGACAGTTACAACCAGCACTGCACAAAGCAGCCCGGGGATAACAAAGTATGGCCGCAAGAGAAATCGCAGGACGCGACGGACAAAGCTGGTCCGCGGCTCTTCATAACGCACGACGACCGGCGGCGTCATGCGGCCGCCACGAACAACGCGGGGAATATGATCTTCAGGTGGATGCCGAAATGCCATGAAAAACGGGTGCACGAGCTCGGCCAGGGGGGACGCCGTCATTTTAGATGCTAAACACTTATCCCGAACCTGTCCACTATCAATTGACAGCTCGCGGCACTTTCGTTAATTTAACGCCAAAGTTCCCGACAAGGTTGCTTGGCAATCACTATTTGAGCTGATCAGTTCTCTAAATGAAAGGTATCCCCCAAATGAAAGTCAGATTAGCTGGACTTTTGGCGCTGTGCTGCGCCTTCGGCCTGATTGTTTCTTTTTCCCACTCGGATGCGAGTCAATCGCAAACCATTAAGACTCAGGCCAGGGACGGATTGTCGAAAGACGAGCGAGATCTGATAAATGAAATCAACGAGGTGCGCGCCCATCCGAACGTCTACGCGGGTTACCTCGAAAAGCTGAAGCCCTTCTTTAAGGGAAAGGATTTCAAGAGCGGGGCGTTGGAAGTCACCACCCAGGAAGGCTGGAGTGCCGTCGAAGACGCGATCGCATTTCTGCGCGCGACCAAGCCTCTGGCTCCCCTGGGCATGTCCGCGGGTCTTTGCCTCGCCTCTCTGAGTCACGTTAAGGATCAGAGTGGCACCGGCGCTACCGGTCACAAGGGGAACGACAGCAGCTTTATCGAGCAGCGAGTGAAACCCTTTGGCACCTGGCAGGGCGGAATTGGTGAGAACCTTGCTTATGGACCCGAGTCAGGCCGCGACAGATTGCTCACTTGGTTGATTGACGATGGCTTCGCAAGCCGTGGGCACCGGCGGCGAATCATGAGTGCCGATTACAAAGTCGCAGGTGTTTGCTGTGGTCCGCACCCGGAATACGGAACAATGTGCGTGTTGACTCTGGCCGGTAGTTTTGTCGATGCTACCGCCACGAAGGCGCCGGCCGCCAACCAGCGCTCAACGACTTCAACCAGCGGTGGCGCTGCGAATGCAAATTCAAATAAGAGCAAGGCGCCGCCGAAGACCCGACAGCTCTGAGATTCAAGAGAGACTCCTAAAATACATCGGCTCCCGCCGACATTGATGCAGCAAAAAAGGCTTTCCACATTTTCGCGCGGAAAGCCTTTTCTATTTGGTCGGGACGCCGAGATTCGAACTCGGGGCCTCACCCACCCCAAACAAGCGGGGTGCCTAAAC
>Ga0137403_10002979_pt1 | contig 20463 bp, 18 predicted proteins | sample CZOMad2_1_16fung_FD_122057 | JGI IMG/M metagenome (GOLD analysis project Ga0137403, IMG submission 122057) | Vadose zone soil fungal communities from Angelo Coast Range Reserve, California, USA - CZOMad2_1_16fungal (Hybrid Assembly) | ecosystem: Environmental > Terrestrial > Soil > Vadose zone...
CCAACCCAAAGGCTCGCTCGTAATCGTTTTCAGGTCAGGAACTCAGTCCGACCCATGCATCTCTTCGGTCACACCCTCGATCATGATTACTACTTCAGACTCCCTGTGAAGGGGAGCGGGATACCCAATCAATATCTCGGTGTTCTACTGCACACCATGGCGATGTCCGGGTTGTCCCGCGTGCGAACCGAACTTATTCAACTGCTCGTAATCCCATCCCTTGCGCAGCATCCAGTACATCCGTACGGCTAGTCTGCGTGCCATCGCGACCTTCGCGATCTTCCGTCCCCGTCGCAGCGCCAGGTGGAAGTACTTACTCCGCCATTCCGGATCACTGCGCACCGTCACTTGCGCCGCTTCCACTAACAAAAACCGCAACAGAGAGTTCCCTTGTTTCGTGATATGCCCGAGTCGTCGTCGATTCCCACTCGAGTCTTCCATCGGCACCAGTCCCAGATAGCTCGCGATCTGCTTGCCACACTGAAACCGATCCACCTTCCCCAGGATCAGTACGAAGGCCAGCGCCGTGAGTGGTCCCACCCCGGGATGCGTTTGCAAGCGCCGCGCCTCGGGACTCTTCTCCACTTCCTGCTCAATCGACTGCGTCAGCTTCGCGATTGTCGGGTTCAGCCGGTCCAGCAACTCCAACAGATCACGCCGTCGCTGGTTCGCCCACGGAGCTAACACGAACGCTTCCAGTTGGTCGCGCCCACGTTCCCGCCACAACCTCTTCTTGCAGCGCAGGCCTTCGTTGAGGGCCACGGCTTGCAGCTGGTTCATGATCCGCGTGCGCGCCTGCACCATCCGGTGCCGGTGCCACAGCAGTTGCCGTAGATCCCGATTCTCCCAGTTCGGCACCCAGATCCGAGGAAAGCGATTCTCCAGCAACAATTGCAGAATCAGCTCTGCATCCTGCCGGTCCGTCTTCTGCTTGCGGACTCGCTTCGCACGGATCCCGGCGGCGTCTCCGATCCACAACTCGAACTTGAGCTCGGAGAGTAGTCGTTCAAACCAGCGCGCATGTCCGCTCGCTTCCATCCCGACACGCACGCTCGCTCCGGGCGCCCCAAGATCACGATAAAACTTTTCCGCTTCACCAGGGTGTTCTAGCCGTCGCTCTTGCACTTCCCCAGTCTCGCTATCTACAAACGCAATTTGTTGAAAGCCCGGGTGATAATCTGCCCCTATAATGATCATTGTTCGGCTCCTTTCTCCGAGCCTCTTTGGTTGGTTGGTCCCACCAAAGTTTACTCGGACCTGGGAGCCGACATTGTCATGGAATCAATTGCACCAGCAATCAGGACATCCAGCGGCGACGTGTCTTCCTTTCGGATTTCAGGGCGGTTTGAAGGCAGTTTTCCAAAGGCTGCCTGTCGTGCCCTTGACCCGTCTATCCTGAAATCCCGTAGACTAACCTCAGTTCTTATCCAATAGGTCACTCTCCTTGACGAGATCCTCGCAACGTCTTCATGCCCTGGCCGGTTCTCTTCCGAAACTTCGCGTGGACTATTTCCTGGTTACCCACCTGTCCAACATCCGCTATCTCTGCGGATTTACCGGCAGCGCTGGAGCCCTGCTGGTGGGCGCCAAGGAGCCTGTGTTCTTCACCGACGGCCGCTACACCGAGCAGGCACGGGAGCAAGTTCGCGGTGCCAGCATAACAATTGAAAAGAAGTCCCCTTTGGTCGCCGCCGCCGAGTGGCTCAAAGCCAAGCGTCCCGGAACGCTCGGGATTGAAAGTGACCACCTAACCGTCGCCTCCGAAGCCCGCCTCCGCCGTGTTCTTCCCAAGCCCTGTCGCCTCCGACCTCTTTCCGGCGCAGTCGAGCGCCAGCGTACGATCAAGGACGCCGCCGAGACCTGCCTCATACGCGAAGCCGTCAACCTAGGCTCCAGCCTCTTTCCCTCCCTGGTGAAGACCATCCGCCCCGGCGTCCCTGAGACCACTGTCGCCGCCAAGCTCGAGTTCGCCGCCCGCCAAGCCGGCGCCGAAGGCATGTCCTTCGGTACCATCATCGCTGCCGGCCCGCGCTCCGCCCTGCCGCATGGCCGCGCCTCAGCCACGCCCATCCCCCGCCAAGGGTTCGTCGTCCTGGACTTCGGTGTTATACTCGCGGGTTATTGTTCTGACATGACCCGCACCGTGGCGCTGGGTCGTCCCTCCGCCAAGGAGCGAGGCTGGTACGACGCAGTACTGGACGCGCAGCTTGCAGGAATCGCTGCCGTTCGGCCCGGAGTGACTGCGGGAGAGGTCGACGAGGCTGCCCGCAAAGTGCTGAAACTAAATAAGTTAGCGAAGTATTATACCCATTCAACCGGGCACGGCGTGGGACTGGAGATTCACGAATCCCCGCGCCTCGCAGCAGGGGAAACGACGGTTTTAGAACCTGGAATGGTGCTCACCATCGAGCCGGGCGTGTACGTTCCGGGCCAAGGTGGCGTGCGCATCGAGGACATGATTCTCGTGACAAAGACGGGGTGTGACGTGCTCACTCCCACCACAAAAGAGCTCATTACCGTCTCGCATACAGCGTGATCGGATGGGCATATCTGGCCAAGCCTCCGTTTGTAAATATATGAAAGCAAGCGTTTTATTTTAGGGACCCCTGCGAATTTCGGCGGCACAACGAAGCTAACATAATGAATCTTAAAGAGATACGCGAGCTAATTGAGTTCCTGAAAGAGCAAGACATCGCCGAGTTTGAGCTCGAACGTGGCGATGTAAAAGTACGAATCAAGCGCGGAGCGGAAGCGGCTGCGAGCACGCACGAAACCCGTTATGTCACGATGCCAGCAGCGGTTGCCCCAGTGCATCCCGGGGTTCCCGCTGTGACTCCAGCAACCGAAGCCGCTAAGCCCGCAGAGAAGGCGCCCGAGCCAGCCGAAGAAAACCTTCACCTGGTGAAGTCGCCGATTGTGGGCACGTTCTACGAGTCGCCCTCACCCGGTGCCCCGCCATTTGTGAAACCAGGCGACAACGTCGCCGCGGGGCAGGTGCTTTGCATTGTCGAAGCCATGAAGCTCATGAACGAAATCGAATCGGATGTAGCGGGTGAGGTTGTCAAAATGCTGGTTACCAACAATCAGCCCATCGAGTATGGCCAGGCGCTCTACGCCATCCGGCCGAACGCCTAAGTCGGTGCCTCTCAAAACATGTTTCGAAAAATTCTAGTTGCGAACCGCGGGGAAATTGCCCTGCGCGTGATTTGCGCCTGCAAGGAACTCGGTGTCCGCGCCGTCGCCATCTACAGCGAAGCCGACCGGAACTCGCTCCACGTGCGCTTTGCCGACGAGGCCATCTGCATCGGCCCGCCGCCGACGGGGAAGAGCTACCTCAACATTCCTGCCGTCATCAGCGCCGCGGAAATCGCAAACGTGGACGCGATCCATCCCGGCTACGGACTGCTTTCCGAAAACGCCAACTTCGCCGAAGTCTGCGAGACCAGCGGAATCAAGTTTATCGGCCCGCCTCCAGAACTCATCCGCCTGATGGGCGAAAAAGAAAAAGCGCGCGAGGCCATGAAAAAGGCCGGTGTCCCCATGCTGCCCGGTTCGGACGGCATCATCGCCTCGCCCGAAGAAGCAGTCGAGTGGGCCCGTACAATCGGTCTGCCCGTAATTATCAAAGCTTCAGCCGGCGGCGGCGGCCGCGGCATGCGCATCGTCCGCAAAGAAGAAGACGTCATGCCTCTCTACCAGGCGGCCCAGTCCGAAGCCGCCGCGGCCTTCGGCAACGGCAGCCTCTACATGGAAAAGTTCGTCGAGCACCCCCGCCACATCGAGTTCCAGGTCCTGGGCGACATGTACGGCAACTTAGTCAGCTTGGGCGAGCGCGAATGCAGCATCCAGCGCCGCCACCAGAAGCTCTTGGAAGAATCGCCCTCCACCCAGATGACGCCGGAGCTACGCGAACGCACCGGCGCAATCCTCAGCAAGACACTCTCGGGGCTGGGCTATACCAACGCCGGAACAGTCGAGTTCTTGATGGACGAAAAGCGCGAGCTCTACTTCATCGAAATGAACACCCGCATTCAGGTGGAGCATCCAGTCACAGAAATGGTCACAGACGTTGATCTGGTAAAAAGCCAGCTCCTGTTAGCCGCAGGCGAGCGCATGGAGACTGTCCTCAACGGCCCGGTACTGCATCGCGGCCACGCCATCGAGTGCCGCATCAACGCCGAAAATCCGGATACCTTCGTTCCGTCAGCAGGGAAGATCAAGACCTTCCAACCCCCGGGCGGCACGGGCGTCCGCCTCGACACCGCCGCCTACGCCGAAGGGATAATCCCCCCGTACTACGACTCCCTGATCGCAAAACTGGTCGTCCGCGGCAAAGACCGCAACGAAGCCATCTCCCGCATGTCGCGCGCCCTCGAAATGTTCATCATCGAAGGAATCTTCACCACCATCCCCCTCCACAAACGCATCCTAGCCGACCCAGATTTCCGCGCCGGCAAGTTTGATACGACCTTCATCGAGCGCTTCCTGGCAAAGGGCAAAGAGAAGTAAAGGGGCAAAGAGAAGTAAAAGGGAAAAGAGAAGTAGAGGTTCTGACTCCGCGCTCCCATGAGTACTAGGCCCGCTGGTATCTGATACTGCCCCGGCGTCCAAGGACGACGTTGCAAAAGCGCAACCAGAACATGCAAGCTGGTAACCATGCCGGAACTGCCGGATATTGCCGCTTACATCACTGCGCTGGAACCACGCATCGTCGGCCAGCCCCTGGAGCGCGTACGGCTGACGAGCGCCTTTCTGCTGCGAACCGTGCAACCGCCGCTGGCGAGTGCGGAGGGCCGGATTGTCCGCGAACTGCGGCGAGTTGGTAAGCGCATTGCCATTGGAGTCGAGAACGACCTTTGGCTGGCACTTCACCTGATGATTGCTGGCCGGCTGCACTGGCGGGCACGAGAGGCAAAGCTGGGCGGCCGGCAGAATTTAGCGGCCTTCGATTTTTCCCATGGTTCGTTGGTGCTCACCGAAGCTGGAACCAAGCGGCGCGCTGCGTTGCACGTGCTCAGCGGCGAGGAGGGCCTGCGATCCGTCGACGCTGGGGGAATCGACATCTTCTCCAGCGACCTCGATTCGTTTCGTGCCACGCTCACGGCGGAAAACCACACGCTCAAGAGAGCACTGACCGATCCCCGTCTGTTGAGCGGGATCGGCAATGCGTATTCGGATGAGATCCTGCACGCTGCGCAATTGGCTCCGACTGCTCTTACGCAAAAGCTGAAGCCGCAGGAGTGGGACCGGCTGTTCACTGCGACTCAGCAGACGCTCAAGCTGTGGGTCGAGCGGCTTGGCGCGGAAGCGAAGGCCGAGTTTCCCGAGAAGGTAACCGCGTTTCGCAAAGACATGGCGGTCCATGGGCGTTACGGCAAGCCGTGTCCGAGGTGTGGCGATAAGGTTCTGCGAATCCGTTATGCCGACAAAGAAACGAACTACTGCGCTCGATGCCAGACAGGGGGGAAAGTCCTGGCTGATCGGGGTTTGTCTAGGCTCTTAGGATCGGACTGGCCGCGGACGTTGGAGGAGCTGGAGGCTTTAAAGCGCCGCTGAAAGCAGACCCTGCTGAATCTGGATGGCTCTCTCCGGGGCAACTTAGGGCGATCCGTTTAGGACGATCCCTTTAGACGATCCGTATCAGGTATGCCTTCAGGCATACCTTAAACCTCGCACGGAGATCCCCTTTCGGGGCTGCCAGTTCTAAAATCTAAATGCAGAGATCCAGCGCCTCACGGCCCGCAAGCCGGAATGCCTTCGGCATGCCTGAAGGCACGCCCTGATATCAATCTCTTTCTACTGAATCTGGATCACGCTCTCTGGCGCAGCACTTTGGATTTCTGCTACGCGGTCGACTACGCGGCGGGCGAAGGCGTAGAGGGACTTCCCTTGGACCGTCTCTTCTCCCCTCAGAACGGCGGGTTTGCCGGTGTCTCCGGCTTCGCGGATGGAGGGGTCGAGTTGGACGTTGCCCAGGAATGGAACACCGAACTGAGCGGCGGTTTTTTCGACGCCGCCGCGGGAGAATACATCGATCTCGTGCTGGCAATGCGGGCAGACGAAGTAGCTCATGTTTTCAACCATCCCGACAAGGTCAACCTTCATCTGCTTGAACATCTCGATGGCTTTGCGGCCGTCTTGCAGGGAGACGTCGGAGGGGGTTGAGACTACGATGGCGCCGGTGAGCGGGACGGTTTGGATTAGCGAAAGTGAAACATCGCCTGTGCCGGGCGGGAGGTCGACGATGAGGTAATCGAGGTCTCCCCAGACTACCGAGCCGAGGAATTGCTTGATGATGGAGTGCAGCATGGGGCCGCGCCAGATTAGCGGTTTGTCGCCCGGGTTGAGCAGGCCGACGGAGATGAATTTCAGGCCGTGAACTTCGAGAGGCTTGATGCGGTTGTCGCCCAGGACTTCGGGTTGGGCGCTCATGCCAAGCATCAGCGGGACGTTGGGGCCGTAGACGTCGGCGTCGAGAAGGCCTACGCGATGGCCGAATTTGGCAAGGGCGACCGCTAGATTTACCGAGAGCGTAGTTTTGCCTACGCCGCCTTTGCCGGAGCCTACGGCAATGATGGCGGCTACGCCGGGTAGTGGTTGGGGAGTTGGTTGCTGCTGGCCTTGGTGCGAATGCGATGCCACGGGGACCTTTCAGTCTGGAAATGAATTTGTATGTTAGCGATTATATGCTCGTGTAGGGGCGAGACGCTGCGACTTGAGCTCGCTGCCCAGGCGGGGCGCCTGGCCCTACATGATTTTCTTCAGGGGCGGGAGCCGCGGTTCGCACGGCGAATTTCGCGTTCGGCTAGGCGGTTTTCGCGGCGGCGGCCCGCGCCTTCGTAGCGGTGGATTTCCTCGGGCGTTTCGGGCACTACTGGAGGCACCGGCTGAGGGCGGCCTTCCCGGTCGACGGCTACGAACGTGAAGTAGGCAGAGCTTACGTGGGAGCGCGTGTTGAGGAGATAGTTTTCGGTCCAGACTTTGACGCCGACCTCCATGGAGGTGTTGAAGGCGCGGTTGACGGACGAGCGTAGGACGACGAAATTACCGACGCGTGCGGAGGTCACAAAATCTAGGTGATCGACGGAGGCGGTAACGACATAGTGGCGTGAGTGGCGATGGGCGGCCATGGCGGCGGCGATGTCCATCCAGTGCATGAGGCGTCCACCGAGGAGGCCGTGCAGGGGGTTGGTGTCGTTGGGAAGAACTAGCTCCGTCATTTCGGATTGGGATTCGCGGACCGAGCGGGGGGTTAAGTCGGGTGGGTTGGTCATGGGAGGATTATTTTAATGCACATCTTTCGATAGGGCCTAAATCCTCGCCCCTTCGGCTTCGCTCAGGGCAGGCTCAGTCCGCACCGAACGCGGACAAGGACAGAGCACCCCTGTAGTAGGCTGAATGGATGGATCGAGTGGCGATGTTGAAGGAGATTCTGTCGGCGAATCCCTCGGATTCGTTTGCGCGGTATGGATTGGCGATGGAGTATTCGAACGCGGGGGACTTTGAGACTTCGCTGGATGAGTTCGTGACCTTGTTGAAGAACACTCCGGATTACACTCCGGGTTATTTCATGGCGGCGCAGACTTTGGTGAAGGCTTCTCGGATTGAGGATGCAAAGACGATGTTGGCGGGTGGGATTGCATCGGCGAAGAGGACTGGGAATGGGCATGCGCTGAGTGAGATGGAAGCGATGCTGGAGGAGTTGGGCTAAGGCAACACCTTTAAGACCCCGCGGGCAAGAGTGCCCGCGCCACACGAGCCATTACGGCTTGCGCGCTGTGCGAACCATGAATTTCTCTACCACGCTTGGAAAGAGTTGATAGAGTTTTACGACAGGGTGCATGGTCCAGGGAACGATCACTTCCCCTTTTTGCTTGCGGTAGCCGGCTAGGACGGCGCGGGCTACACGGTCGGCGCTGATGCCTTGTGTGGTCTGCGGCTTGACTGTCTTCACCGAGTTCGCTGAGTCGCGGCCTTTGACTACGTTCGCGCTGAAGTTGGTTTTCACGTAGCCGGGGCAGACGGTGAGGACGTTCACACCGGTGCCAGCCATCTCGACGTTTGCGGCTTTGCCCATGGCGTTCATGGCGAACTTTGTCGCGCTGTATCCGGCGCTGTAGGGCAGAGGTATGTGGCCAGCGACGCTGGAGATATTGATGACTGTGCCGGAGCCTTGTTCGCGCATGAGGGGGAGAACCGCCTGCATGGCTTCTATCGTGGCGAAGAAATTGGTTTCGAACATGCCGCGGAAGGCGGGGATATCCATGGTGGCGATCGCGTCGCTGACACCGTGGCCGGCGTTGTTGACCCAGACGTCGATGCGATGGAAATGATGACGAGTGAGGCTGATTACGCGGTCCATTTCTTCGCGGTTGCGGACGTCACAGGCAAGAGCCATGGTGCGATCGGTTTTGCCGATGCGGGTACGGGCGGCTTCGGCGCGGGCGGCGTCGCGGGAAAGAAGAACGCAATAGGCGCCTTCGTCGACGAAGGCTTTCGCGATGGCCTCGCCGATTCCCATGGAGCCGCCGGTGATGACGACCACTTTGTTCGCAATTTCTAGCATCCACTGGTTGTATGTTGCGAGGCGGGGGTGTGTCAACGAGGTTGGCGTTTTCCTAAGGGCAAGTTTGCTGGAAAGAATTTGACTGATGTGGCGGAACGGAAACGATGAGGACTGCGCCCCGAGAAGGCTCGTCTGAGCGGGCGTATACTCGGGGAATAGATTCCTCTTCACCAGTTCAGTCGGGAGTGCATCCGCAATGAATATGCCGCAGACGCTGGGCGAGCTTCGCCGTAGTGCTTTTTCTGAATCGCGTTTGAAGACGCGACGCGTGAAGGATGAGTTGCGCGAGAACCTGATGGCGAGGCTGCGCGAGGGCGGGAGTATTTTTCCTGGGATTGTCGGTTACGACGATACGGTGGTGCCGCAGATTGTGAATGCGATTCTTTCGCGGCATAACTATATTTTGCTCGGATTGCGCGGACAGGCGAAGAGCCGCATTTTGCGCGGGTTGACGACGCTCTTGGATGCTCAGATGCCGTATGTTGCCGGGTGCGAGATTCGCGACAATCCTTACGAGCCGTTGTGCCGGCGGTGCAAGCTGGAGCTGGCGCGGTTGGGCGATGAGTTGCCGATTGCGTGGCTTTCGCAGGATGAGCGCTATGTGGAGAAGCTCGCGACTCCAGATGTGACAATAGCGGATTTGATTGGGGACATTGATCCGATCAAGGCGGCGCGCGGCGGTCATGATATGGGCAGTGAGCTGACTGTGCATTACGGGTTGCTCCCGCGGGCGAATCGCGGGGTTTTTGCGATTAACGAGTTGCCCGATCTTGCGGGGAAAATACAGGTGGGGTTGTTCAACATCATGCAGGAAGGGGACGTGCAGATTAAGGGGTATCCGGTACGGTTGCCCTTGGACGTGGCTCTTGTGTTCAGCGCGAATCCTGAGGACTACACGGCACGCGGGAAGATTATCACGCCTTTGAAGGATCGTATTGGGTCTGAGATTCGAACGCACTATCCCGCGACTGTCGAGGAAGGCACCGAGATCACCGCGCAGGAGGCTTGGGTTCGGCGCGATGGGCTTGCGATGCATTTGCCGGTATACGTTGGCGATGTGGTGGAGCGGATTGCATTTGCGGCGCGGGAGGACAAGCGGATTGATAGGCGCTCCGGCGTGAGCCAGAGGTTGCCGATTTCCTGCATGGAGAATGTGATCTCGAATGCGGAGCGGCGGGCGATTCGGAATGATGAGAAGACTGTGGTGCCGCGCATTGCCGATGTGTACGCGGCGATTCCGGCGATTACCGGGAAACTTGAGCTGGAGTATGAGGGCGAGCTGAAGGGTGCGGATGTAGTGGTGCGCGAGTTGATTCGGACGGCTGTGGCTAAGACGTTTGATCGTTATTTTGCGGATGCGGACTTGCAGCAGATTGTGCAGTGGTTTGATTTGGGTGGGGAGATTCAGATGGCGGAGTCGGCTTCGGCTGCCGAGGCTCTGGCCGGGTTGAAGAATATTCAGGGGTTGTTTGAGAAGGTGAAACAGTTGGGTGTGACGGCCAAAGACATCGTGGAGACGCAGGTGTCGGCGGCGGAGTTTGTGCTGGAAGGGCTGCATGCGCATAAGCGCATTGGGCGTAGTGAGGAGCGGGTGTTTACGGCGGGCGAGAAGCCCAGAAAGCAGGAGCCCGTGGTGTCGCGCGAGGATTTTCCGGAGCGTGGGCGGGGCAGACGGTCTTTTAATTAGGGCGATTCACCACGGAGACACTGAGACACGGAGGAAGCAAGGACGTTTCCAGCGTTTGATTTTCTCCGTGTCTCAGTGTCTCCGTGGTGAATAGGTTTAAGAACTTATGAAGCGAATTCGTTATAGCAAATACGTTCCTGACCCGGCTGCCGAGCTGAGCCTGGAAGATCTCGTGAACGCGCTCTCGGATTACTTGTTACAGAGCGGGTTCCAGGATCCGTACGGCTACTATGACGCGCCAGACGAGCAGACGATGGAGGAGTTGCGGCAGGCGATTGAGCAGGCGCTACTGGATGGGGAAATCGGCGATGAGTCGCTGCGGGAACAGATTCAACAGATGCTGGCGGATGGCACGCTGGATGAGTTGATTGATAAGCTGATTGAACGCATGCAGCAGGAAGAGTACATCACGATTGATAAGCCTCATGATCCATCGAAGCAGTCGAGCGTCGGCGGGCAAGTCGGGGATGCGGGGCAGGCGCGGTTTGAAGTTACGGATAAAGGGCTCGATCTGCTGGGATATAAGTCGTTACGCGATTTATTGGGTTCGTTGGGCAAGGCTAGCTTTGGTAGGCACGACACGCGGGATATGGCTACTGGCATCGAGGCCAATGGGGCTTCGAAGCCGTATGAGTTTGGGGATACGTTGAATCTGGATCTGCCCGCTACCCTGGCGAAGGCGTTCGAGCGGGAAGGGCTCTCGTTGCCTCTCAATCTTGAGTATTCGGATTTGCAAGTGCATCAGTGCGAATATCAGTCGTCGTGCGCGACGGTGTTGATGCTGGATTGTTCGCATTCGATGATTCTTTATGGGGAAGACCGGTTTACTCCTGCTAAGAAAGTCGCGATGGCGTTGTCGCACTTGATTCGAACGCAGTATCCGGGGGATTCTCTGTCTCTGCTGCTCTTTCATGACTCCGCGGAGGAGGTTCCGCTTTCGCAACTGGCGCGCGTGAAAGTTGGGCCCTACTACACGAATACGCGCGAGGGATTACGGCTGGCGCAGAAGATGCTGGCGCGGCAGAGAAAAGACATGAAGCAGATCATTATGATTACCGACGGGAAGCCCTCGGCGCTGACTTTGGAAGATGGGCGGATTTATAAGAATGCTTTTGGGCTGGATCCTCTGGTGGTAAGTCAGACTTTGGAAGAGGTTTCGAAGTGCAAGCGGGCTGGGATTCTTATCAACACCTTTATGCTGGCGTCGGATTACGGGTTAGTGCAGTTTGTGCAGAAGGTGTCGCAGATGTGCCGGGGGAAAGCTTACTTCACTACGCCTTATAACCTGGGGCAGTATCTCTTAATGGATTACATGTCGCGGAAGTCGAAGACGATTCACTAGGTATCGGCTCGTGTAGTCGCGGGCGCCCACGCCCGCGTGGGCTTGCTTTTGGACTTAGACAACGGAACTTCAATCAAGTCCACGCGGGCGTGGGCGCCCGTGACTACACAATTCTAGGCTTTTACCAGTTCCTGGACTGCGCGGTAGGCCTGGTCGATAGCGGCGTCGGTGTAGGCGTAGGCCGCGGCGTCGGCGTTGGCGATGGCGATGCGGCCGTAGGGTCTGCGGGCGACCTCGCAGGGGGTTTCGGTGCCTTCCAGCCAGAACTTATCCCAAAGAGAGTTGTATTCGTAGGCGTAGCCGTGAGGCCAGCGGTTAACCGTGATAGCGGCAATGTCGCGGGCGGGTTCGAAGCCTCCGGGACCTAGGATGCGAGCCATCTGGTCGCGGATCTTGCGTTCGATGGTTTCGAACTGCGTGGAGTAGATCTGGACGCGTCCCATCACATGCTGATCGCGTGCGGGCAAGCCGGGCTTGCAGGGCGTCTTCGTCATGTGGATCACAACGGGGTCTTCCGGTTTCTGCGAGCACCGGTAGTCGCCGATGCTGACGGGTAAATCGAGCATGAGATTCGTGTGGTAACAACCGGGCGAGGCGACGTAGTGCGTTCCCAGCTTCTTGAAGGACGTCCAGTTGTTCAGCACGACGTTGCTATAGAGCAGCGGCACCTTAGCCGCGGAGGAGAGTGCGTCTTTTTGCTTCTCGGGCAGTTCTTCGCAAATGTACGGAATGACCACGTGCCAGCAGGCGAGGACGCAGTTCTTCGCGCGTACCGTGTGGACTTTGCCACCGCGTACGTAGGCAACTTCCACGCCTTTCGCAGTTGCGGCAGCGCCCTGATGCTTGACCCGGACTACGGGGCTGTTCAGCCGGATTTTGATGTTGGAACCTGATTCGTCAAGCTTGGCATAGTTGGCGCGGGCTGTAACCACGTCGTGTACTGTGGTTCCTGGAATTGCATCCGGAATCAGCTTGCGGACGAGGAGACGGGCGATGGAGGCGTTGCCGTCGGGGAAATGGAAGAAGTACTGGTCGGCTTCCGCGCTACGAATGGCATCGCGGTTCTGACCGGGTCCGGGTTCAGGACTCAGATTGAGGCCCTGGAAACCGGGAAGGTCTATTGCTGCCCAGGCGTCCTGCGCGGAAACGGCGTCGAGTCCAACACCGAAGTCGGAATGTGTGCAGGCCTGATACCACTTCACGATTTCAGGGCTGAAGCCCGCGATGTCGGTCAAATACTTGGCGCAGCTCATTCGTGCCAGACGGAATCTTTTCTCGGTCTGACTCAGGCCCGGCATGTAGTCCTCCTTGCCCTGGTGCATGCGGACAAAGTCCTGCTTGGCCTTTTCGGAGAGTGGGGCCTCCGCGAGAAACCTTTTCCAGGCATCGGGCGCGGTAATGGAGAGGTCTCCCGCCTCGCCCTCACTCAGGGGGGCGGGATCCGGCACGAGCTTGTCAGCACCAAAGGTTTCCTTGTCAAAAAACATGTACGCGGCAAGTCCCTGGGAGCTGTAGAGGTCCCTATTGTTGTACTTTTGGTAGCTGCCAACGTCGATGCCAAGGTCGCGGATCATGTCCTTTGCTACGGTGCTGTAGGGGGCAGGGCTCTGGATGGCGAACGTTCCGCCGTAGCCCAGCATCCTGCGCTGGCCAACGGTGAATTCGTTGCGCTTGGCGTGGCCGCCGAAGTCGTCATGGTTTTCCAGGATCAGAATTTTGGCTTTGCCGCCGGCGGCGCGCTGGAAGTAGTAGGCGGAAGAGAGGCCGCTGATGCCCCCTCCGACTACGATGAGGTCGTAGTCTTCGCCAGTGTCTTGGGGCTTGCCGGCGGTGTCCCAGAAGTTGCCGTCGCGGAGGCTGTGGATGGCTTCGAAGGCGCCGACGTGGCTGCCGCGGAGGCCGGTTAGGGTTGGAGGATAGTAGGTGGGGGAGTTTTCGGGGTCGCCGTCGGCCAGGAGGTTGGGTGGGAGGAGGGTGGCTCCGGCTGCTACTGCGACTCCGTTGAGGAAGTCGCGGCGCGTGATGTTGCGGTGCATTCCTAGGTCTTGGTCGTTGATGTCCGACATGGGCTCCTCCGCTTCGTACCTCGGGGGCTAAGGGCCCTCTTCCTTCAATAACTCGGCAATAATCGCAGCGCTGAAGCGCTGCGCCGCCCAGCAGCAAACCTCAAAACCCCGCCCCTTCGACTTCGCTCAGGGCAGGCACTGTCGCAAAGAGCGCGACAAGGACGGGCACCCCTCTTTATACCGTTTGTTCGCGGGCAGGAGTGCCCGCGCTACACAGGCTTGGGGGCGGTCTCGGCGGATTGGAAGCCGCAGCCGTTGTGGCTGCCGTCGCAGAACGGTTTGTTGTTGGATTGGCCGCAGCGGCAAAGGGAGATGCCGAGTTTCCCGGTTAGGTCGTAGGCGTTGCCGTCGCCGTCGACTAGTTCTATGGGGCCTTCCACGCGGAAGGGTCCATTTTTGCGGATGGTGATTTTTACGTCGGGCATTTCGTTCTCCTAAATTCTATGCAATAAAAACTAATCTTTTGAGACTTTCATCTTACCCCAGCAGGTCGTCAACGCTTTCGCCCTCTGCGGCGCCGCGTTCGAGGCAGGGGTCCCTCCACTGCGTATTCGCAGCGTTGCACGCAGCAAATACGCCCGTCGGGATGACAGAGAATCTTTAGGCGGCGGCGCGCTGGTTGGTTAGTAGGCGGCGGTAGAGGTCGAGGTAGTCGTCAATCATGCGGCGGGCTGGGAAGCGAGTGCGGGCGCGTTGATAGGCAAGGTTACCGTGGGCGCGGCAGAAATCGCGATCTTCACTGAGGCGTTGCAGGGCCTCGGCTAGGCTGGCGGCGTCGTTGGTGCGAAAGTAAAGGGCGGCGTCGCCCCAGATTTCGCGGAACACAGGGATATCGTTGGCCACAATAGCGCAGCGAGAAAGCGCGGCTTCCAAAGGTGCCATGCCGAATGGTTCGTAGCGTGACGTGGCGACGTAAATCGAAGCCTTGCTGTACAGCTGCCGCAACTGTGCTTCGGTCTGTGGTCCTCGAAAAGCCACGTCGTAGTCTTCTGTCTTCAACTTCACGTCCGCGCGCAGAGGGAAGCGCATAACATCGACAGGCTGGTCGGCCGCAACGATACAGACCGGCAGAGGATGCGAGTGCTGCGTGAGCAGTGACACTTGCTTGCCCGCATCCCAGAGTTTGCCGACGGAGAGGACCGAATCGTCCTTCGAAGTGTAGGGATTGAAGAGCAGCGGATTGCGCCCGTTGTAGATGACCGTGCTAGCAGCAGGTTTGGCGTAACACAGCCGCAGCGTGTCGAGCATATACATCGACGGCGAGACGATCATGGTGGCGCCACGAATGCCATCGGCGACCATGCTGCGGTACCAGCGCATCCACTGCGTTTCGCGGGGTTCATGTCCGTGGACCGCTACCCACCAGCTCAATAGATCGCCGTGCGCGACAACGATGCGCGGCATGTTGACTTCAAGGTTGCCAAAGCAGTATTGGGTCAGGTGGAGGAGGTCAGGCTGGATTTCGTGGATGAGCCCTTGCAGGTAGGAGCGGGCTTCGTCGAAGTCGGCTGCGCCCTCCTGCATCCACTCGAGGCGAAAGGCGGTGGGGTGGTAATCGAAGCCGGGGAGGTTGTCCATCCATGAGATCTGCTCGGGGAGCGGGACGTCGCCAAAGCTGACCAGGGTGACGCGGACGCCGCGGCCGATGAGGCCCGTGACCATTTCGCGTGCGTAGGTCCAGGTTCCGGTGAGCGTGTCGGCAGTGAGTAGGACGTGCATGGGTGGGGTGTCGGCGAGAACTGCACCGGCGCATTATTGTAACGCGGGGTTGGGGGAAATGCAGCTACTTGTGTGCAGTGAAATTCGGAGTGCAAGAACTTGCACCTCGGCGTGCCGACCTCGCCACCAAAATGCGTAATCAGCTCGAAGTTCAGGTGGGGCAAGCGGCCTCGGCCTAGATCCCGGCGATCCGCGGCGTGTTCTTTGACGTCGGCAAAGGTGAGCTTGAAAAAGACAAATCTGCCGCATACACGTCTAGACACCGGATCGGCGGAGTCAGTTCCAGTGAATGTTGCGCCTTTAATCGAACGCCGAAATAAAAGGCCGGTCGGGATAACCCAACCGGCCTTCGGTTTCTAACGCGGAGTGCTTACTTTTTCTTCTTCCGCACTGGCTTCTTCGCCGCTGGCGCCTTCTTGGCTGCTTCGCGGCCGCCGATCAGCGTGAGCGAATCGGTTGCGTTGAATGGATACTGCCGCACCGAGGTTTGGCCTGTGGTGTTGAGAGAGACGTCCACGCGGCGGTTGCTCGCCAGGATGATCGTCCGCTGATTCTTCATCACACGGGCGCGTTCTTCCGTGGAGAGTTCCGGATTCGCATCGACCGAAGCCTTGACTTCCTCCGCGCTCAGGTTGTGCTGATCGCCGAGAGCCTTGGTTTCGATGTTGTCGGCCGGAACGCCGTGCTCGACCAGGAAGTTCTTCACGCGGTTCACGCGGCGCTCGGAAAGAGCCTGGTTATAGACGGCTCCGCCGCGCGGATCCGCATGACCTTCCAGAATCAAGTGGGGAGCCGGGGTGGTACCAGCTTTGTCCGCCAGATACTTGGTGAAATCGGCGGCGAGAGAGGTGAGCGTCGCCTGTTGGCTGGCTACCAGACCACCATCGGGTTTCTGCTTGGTGGGCTGCGCCGTTGCGAAGTAAACGCTGTGCAAGGCGAGACGCGCTTCGAGTTGAGCAATCTCCGGATTGATCGGCGGAGGCGGAGGATTCTCCACTGTCACCGACGCAGAAGAGCTCGCCGTCAGGCCGCGCGAGTCGGTACAAGTTGCGCTCACACTGACTGGGCCGGAGATGCCGCTGGTATCGAGAGACGCAGTGTTGCCGGAGCCCGAGACCCTGCCGCTGCCGGCAGTCCAGCTGGCGACCGTAACCGGCACGCCATCCGGGCTGGTGCAGGAGCAGCTGATGTTGGACGCGGTTCCGCTCTGAACCACCGCGGGGTTCGCCGAGCAAGTCATGCTCGGTGGACGCGGCTCCTTCACGGAGAAACTGGCGTTGCAGCTCGCTACATTGTTCTTCTTTTTCTTCGCGTCGGTGGCTGTGCCGGTCACTGTGTAGCTGCCGCCCGTCATTCCGGCGGTATCCACGGTGGCGGAGGCGTCTTTCGACGTCAGCTTGCCGCCGGTCGTCGTGAAAGCATAGCCAACCGTGTGCTTTGGATTGAAGTTGCTCGGGGTTACGATGACGGTGACGGGCTCACCCACCATCACTTGCGCGGGCTGGGCTGCGCAGGCCGCGGCCGGAACCGCCTCGGGCTCGCCGCCGATGTTGAAGACAATACCGCTGCGTAGACGAGCGCCGCTCATTTCGGGGCGGCGGACGCTTGATGAGGGATCGGTCACGACGTCGGCGTAGTTGTGACGCGCCCAGACGTAATCGGCTTCAAGAACACGCCAACTGAAATGCTTGTTGATGGGCAAGTCAAATCCGCCGCCCAGCACGGCGCCAATACCCTTCTTTCCGGGCAAGCTGCTCACATCGAGAAAGTTCAAGCTCAGCAGGGTGTGAGCGAAAATGTTCATGCCCTCAGTGCGCCACATGAAGCGGGGGCCGACGGACAGCGTCTCCTCGTTCACTTCACTCTTGTAGTTGCTCCCGAAATCGGCACTCAAGCCCCAGTTCTTCGCGAAGTTGTAGGTCACTGCCGTGCCAAAACCCCCGGTGATGGAAGGGAGCTTAAAGGGCGTGAAGGTAGGGTCGAAGGGTGTCGTGACGTTGCCCCCGGGATTGAGCCACTGGTAGCCGGCAAAAACATCCACCTTGGGAACGGTCTCGTCCTGAGCAAAAGCAGCGGTTCCGCTGAACCCTGCGACCAACAGCAAAGACATGCCTAAGAAAGCCTGTGTGCGAACGACACGACTCAGTGACATACAAATCCTCCCGGACCCACGGAATCACCTGTGGAATCTAGATCTCAACATTTTGGGAAACGAGACCAACACAGCATTCCTGTAGACTATAGGTGCTGTCAACAAGCTTCATGGTGTTCCGTCGCTAGAGTCTACAAGATCGACATCCAAAAGCAAGTAAAAGGCCCCGTGACAATCCGGATTCTTCGATCTCATTGTGAGATTCTGGAGGCGCAGACTGAGGCCCGCCCATGTTGTCGAAACCTGGTTGTCGAAACTAGGTTCCGGGCGTATCTTGCGAGTTTCAAGTTGGCTCCGCTAGAACCGTAACAGTTGATCGAATCCTATGAACCCAGTCCGCGTACTGATTGTTGAAGATGAGGAAAACGAGCGCACGGGACTTGCCGAATTGGTGAGCGCCTGGGGCTACAAGTCCGAGACAGCCCGCGACGGTGTCGAGGGGCTGGAGAAGGTGGCAAGCTTCTCGCCGTCCATCATCTTGACTGACCTGAAGATGCCACGAATGAGTGGCATGCAGTTACTGGAGCAACTCAAGCCGGAAGCCGATTCCATTGCGATTATCTTGCTAACGGCTCAGGGCAGCATCGACAACGCTGTCCAGGCGATGCGCAACGGAGCCTATGACTACATCAGCAAGCCCGTGGATTTCGCCCGGCTGCGCGCCATTCTCCAGAACGCGTCGGCGCGGCAAGTCGACCGGGTGGAGAAGGAGGCGATGCGTCGGACGCTGCGCGACAAGGGCGCGCTGGGCCGGCTGGTGGGAGCTTCCAAGAAGATGCAGGAGATTTTTCGGCTGATTGAGATGGTGGCGCCGAGTACGGCCTCGATTCTTATCACGGGCACGAGCGGCACGGGTAAGGAACTCGTGGCGCGCACGATTCACGAGTTGAGCCCGAGGAAGAACAAGCCTTTTGTCGCGATCAATTGCGCTGCCATTCCGGAAACGCTGATTGAGAGCGAGATCTTCGGCCACGAGAAAGGCGCTTTCACCGGAGCGATGGAGCGCCGGGTTGGCTGCTTCGAGTTGGCTGAAGGCGGAACGCTCTTGCTGGACGAGATTGGAGAAATGCCGGCGGGCACGCAAGCGAAACTCTTGCGTGTATTGGAAGAGCGCACCTTGCGCCGTCTCGGCGGCAAGGTCGAGACCCCGTTTGACGTAAGGGTCCTGGCCGCCACCAACAAAGTACCCGAGGACGCCGTGGCCAACGGCGACTTGCGCCAGGATTTGTACTACCGCTTGAACGTCTTCAATATTCCCATGCCTGCGCTGCGCGAGCACAAGGAGGACATTCCGGATTTGGTACAAGCCCTACTGGCGGATATGAACGCGAAGCACAACCGGAAGATTGCCACGGTCAGCGAGGCGGTTTTGAACCAATTCCAGAGCCACTCCTGGCCGGGGAACGTGCGCGAATTGCGTAACACGCTGGAGCGAGCAGTGATTGTCTGCGAAGGCGCTGTAGTAGAGACGAAACATCTTCCGCCGGGCTTCGGACAGGTTACGGCGCGACCGGTGGCGGCGGATCCTAACGCGATTCACCTGGGCGTCGGCACCACCGTGGAAGAGGCGGAGCGGCAGTTGATTCTGAAGACGCTGGCCTCGACAAACAACAACAAGACTCGTGCCGCGGAAATCCTGCAGATCAGTCTGAAGACCCTGCACAACAAGTTGAAAGAGTACGGGGCATCTACCGCGGAAACGGCTGGCGACAAAGACGAATAACCGTGGCCTACATGAGGAGCGCGATTGCGATGATCCGAACGGAGATGATCCGAACTGCGATGACCCGGACTTCGTGAACCGCACCTCCCAGAAACCGATGGGGAACCGATAGGCAATCAATGCGCCTGCGAACGAAGATCGTGCTTGCTGTTACCAGCATGGTCACCCTGCTGGTGGCTGGTTTTTCCTACATCTACATCTCGCAACTGCTGCGGCAAAAAGTCTCCGACACCTACGAGCAGTGCAAGACACTCGCCTATCAGCTGGTCTTCGATACCCGCGAGGCAATTCCGGATCTGGGCAGCACGAAAATTGACGTCAACAACCCCAAGGCTGTGCGGGCGGCGATGATCCAGTTTTTACAGACCGATCCCAACCTTACCAACCAATTCAAGACGATCGTGGGCAGCTGGCCCGACGTCATTGATGCGACCCTGGTGGACGAGCAAGGGCACGCGCTGCTGCACACGAATCCGCAGATGATCGGCAAGATGGTTCCGGAACGGCCGGATTTCGAATTGCTGCGCTATGCCGGCATCCGGCAGCAGTTCGAGCTCGTGCTGGGAACCTCCGACAACTACAACGTGAGCACGCCGGTGGAGTTGAACAACGCACCGTTTGGGAGTGTGCGCATTGGCGTGCGCACCAGCTTCCTGCGCCGGGACATTGAAGACCGCTTGCGTCATGCTTTCGTGCTGGCCGTGGGCTCGATCCTGTTGTCGCTGTTTTTGGCGGCTGCGATCTCCCACGCGGCGCTCGCGCCCTTGCAGCGCATCAGCGAACGGCTCGATCAGCTGACCAGCGGCGAGGGCAAGGACGTTCCGAGCGAAGGGGGCAAGGACGAATACGGCATGGTGACGCTGAAGATCGCGCACCTAGGCCGCCAGATGAGGGATGTCAAAGAAGTATTTTCCGAACTCAAAGACAACGCCAAAAGAAGGCGATAAAACCGCGATGTTGGTTATATGTTGCCCGGTTGCTTTTACCTTTGTGCTAAAACTATCCAGTGATATTGTTGAAATGGAGGTACCCAAAAGGAAGTTTATATAATTGAAACTATATTTGGACATTCTTATTTTTATCCCTGCCGTGGTGCCTAAAGATAAATTACCCTGGAAGTCAAAGTTCCTTCCCAGCCGCAACTTCAGGGGCATCGTCACCAACCCGATCGTAAAGACCATACTTTTTATTCCCGAATTATAAACCTT
>Ga0137403_10002980_pt1 | contig 20458 bp, 15 predicted proteins | sample CZOMad2_1_16fung_FD_122057 | JGI IMG/M metagenome (GOLD analysis project Ga0137403, IMG submission 122057) | Vadose zone soil fungal communities from Angelo Coast Range Reserve, California, USA - CZOMad2_1_16fungal (Hybrid Assembly) | ecosystem: Environmental > Terrestrial > Soil > Vadose zone...
CAGGGCGCCAAGCCCGCGAGCTGCGTACAACAACCCTATCGAAGCGGCGCCGTCGCGGCCAAGCGGGAATATCTGCTTGCCGTAGATCGTCAGCAGCAGCAACACTCCGCCGCCCATTCCCCAGCCGCTTTTCACCAACAGAACCGCCATCACTCGCGGATTTGATCTCAGGTAACGGGCGCCTTCGATGAAGTCGGTGATACCAGTCGCATCGGCCACCGACAGATACCCTGCACGCTGCGGCTTCGCCGCGGTTAAGCGCGCTTGGATCGCCCAGATGAACGCCGCGGACACGAAGAATGAAACAGAGTCGATCACAAACGCAGTGTTCCGTCCGAAAGCATCGGTCACCACTCCACCGAGCGCCGCTCCGAGAGCCAGCGTCACCGACCATGACGCCGCTGACAACGCATTCGCTGGGATCAGCTCTTCGCGCGAGACGATGTTTGGGATTGCCGCTGACTTCGCCGGGTCGAAGAAAGTCGATACGACTACTTCGAGTGCTGCAATCGCGTAAACGAGCCACACCTGCTCGGGCCGTTGGACCAACAAGAAGCCAAGCACCAGAAAGCCGCGAACGATGTCGGCCACAATCATTATGGTCTTGCGATTGAAACGATCGGCGACCACGCCTGCGAGCGGGCCAGCAAAAAATGAAGGTAGCAATTTGATAATAAGAATGTAGCCGACGGCCTCGCCCGATCCGGTGAGCGAAAGCAGCAGAGTGAACAGCGCTACCGAGTTGAACCAATCCCCGGTCTGCGAAACCAGCTGTCCGACGAACAGGCGGCGAAAGTTGTGATTGCTACGCAGGAGCTGAGTGTAGCCAACGGCTCGTCCCGGCGGGTTCTGAGTCATTCGAGCATTCTAGTGAGGAAAAGAACCATTTTCCATTTGTCATTTTCCATTTGTCATTTTCCATTATTTTCCATTTGTCATTTGTCATTGACTGACTCCCCCAATCACAAATGAGAATTGAAACCAAAATGACAAATGACAAATGGAAAATGGAAAATGGAAAATGGTCCTGCTGCCTCCACTATTCGCACCTAAGCGCAATCATCGGGTCAACCTTGGTCGCCCGGCGGGCCGGCGCGAAACAGGCTCCCAGAACTGCTCCTACCAGCGCCACGGTCGAGATGAGGAACGTTAGCGGATCGGTTGCGCTCACTCCGTACAGCACCGAAGCCATAAGCCGGGTAAGCGCGAACGCAGCCGCGAGGCCCACGAGCACTCCGGTCAGACCAAGCACCAGTCCCTGTCTCAAGATCATTCGCAGCACGCCGCGCGCGTCAGCTCCCAATGCCATTCGGATTCCAATCTCCCGCGTCCGTTGCGCGACTGAATGAGCGATCACTGCGTAGATTCCAATCGCCGCCAGCGCCAGCGCCAGCAAGCCGAAGATGCCGATCAATCCGGCGGCCGTGCGCTGCTGCCAAAGAGTGCTCTCGATCTGCTCGGACATGGTCTTTACAGCATAGAGCGAAAGGTCCTTATCCAGCGCGGCCACCTCGCCGCGAATCGCTGGAATAAGCCGCGTCGCAGCGCCACTGGTGCGCGCAACAAGCGTTGCTCTTCCGTCGTAGACTTGCAGTTCCGGAAGGTAAACAAGCAGCGGCATGTCGGCGAGCAGAGAGCGATGTTTGGTATCTCTTGCTACTCCGATGATCTGAACCGGAGGCCGCGGGTCATGCCAGAAAGGCACCGACAGGAGTTTACCGACTGCGCTCTCCCCGGGCCAAAGCCGATTCGCCAGTCTTTCGTTTAGAATCGCAACCGGTGATGTACCCACTCGGTCCTGGTCGTTGAACTCGCGTCCTTCGAGAATTGGAATACCAAGGGTTCGAAAATAGTCTGGCGCGATCTGGTTGGCATCGACTCTCAACCCGAGATCGTCGCGCGCGCGCAACACGTCCGGCGGGGGCTCCTCTCCCGGAAGGAACACTGAGAGTCTGTCACTCCAGTCGTTGGGCGGAACGGTCTTCGCCAGGCTTGAGGAGACGACGCCAGGCAGCGCGTCAATCCGTTTGATTAGTTCTTCGTAAAACGATCTACCCTGTGATTCGCTGTATCCTCGAATGGTGAGGTCCATCGACATCAACACCATGTTCTCGCTGTCGAAGCCTCGATCCATCGTCAAGGCTTTTCGCATCGTCCTGACCGCGAGACCCGCGCCTATCAGCAGCACTAGCGAGAGCGCGACCTGGGCGACGACCAGGTTGCCCTGCAGACGCGACTTGCGGTGTCCGGAGCTTGGGGCTCCGTCTTTGAGAGAAGTGACCAGATCGACTCTCGAGGCTTGCATCGACGGCGCGAGCCCGAACACGACTGCAGTCAAAATGGAGAGTAACACTGTGAACGTTAGGACTCGCGCATCCGGACTGATGTCGATGCCGCGCAGCCCGTACGCTGGTTGCTGAAAGCCCATAATCAACTGGGCGGACCAGGGAGCCAACAGCACTCCCAGGCCGCCGGCAATCAACGAGAGCAGCAGTCCTTCGGTCAACAACTGCCGGACCAGCCGGCCACGAGTGGCTCCCAGCGCCAGCTTCACGGCAATCTCTCTACGTCGCGATGTCGCGCGCAGGAGAAGAAGGTTCGCGACATTGCTGCAAGCTATCAGCAACAACAGCATAACCGCAGCAAGCAAGAGCGTGAGAAAGTTGCGGAAGCTGACCCGGTCGTTTGAATCCAGCCCAAGACCTGCGAGCACCGAGACGCTACGACCTGCGTTGGTGTCGGGATAACTCTGTTCGAGGCCGCGAGCTATCGTGGTTAACTCGGCCTGAACCTGTACGACCGAAGCGCCTGGCTTGATCCGTCCGAACAACCCGAGCCACCCGGCGGATCGATCATTGAACCAGTGCCGCCCCATCGTTCTCGGCATCGCCTGGACCTGCATCTTAATCGGGATCCAAACGTCGTATGCCCGCCCGGTTTCCGTGCCGCTGAAGTCCCGCGGCGCGACGCCGACAATTGTGAAGTCGTATCCGTTTAGCTTCATTCCGCGTCCAACAACGTCCTGATCAGCGCCGAATGCCCGGAGCCATAGACCGTAGCTCAGGACGGCTACCGGGTGTTCGCCGGGTTGGTAGTCGTCGTCGGAAGTAATGAGACGCCCTACGGCGGACTTTACTCCGAGAACTGAAAAATAGTTGCCGCTAACCAGGTCGCCGCGCAACCGCTCGCTCGCACCATTGTTGAAACTGAGCGGCGTCCCGCAATGAGCCGCCACGTCGACTAGAGGACTACTATGGTCGCGGTAGTCAATGTAGTCCGGATAGCCGAAGCTGAACTGGACCCTACCGTCCTGCGTTCGCTCTAGCGTTACGAGCTGATCTGGGTTCCGCACGCCGGGCAGCGGACGAAGCAGCGCTCCATTGACCAGGCTGAAGATAGCCGTGTTCGCTCCGATGCCCAGGGCAAGCGCGAGCACGGCCATCGCCGTGACGCCCGGGCTCTTGGCGAGCAGCCGAACTGCGTATCGCAGGTCTTGCAAGAAACTATCCATTGAAAATACCCTCGCTTCTTCGCCCCTTCTGTTGCGGCTTAAGCCATTAGACGGATCTGCGGGGCTCCTTCTTCCAAGATTATGATATAAGTAACCCTGAGCAGCAAAGACTCAGCTAATAAGGTGGGGTTATGCACATTGAGTCTCTGAAGGTCTTCTGCGATCTCATTGACACTCGCAGCTTCTCAAAGGCGGCGACCAAGAACTTCATCTCCCAATCAGCCGTCAGTCAGCAGATCCGCGCGTTAGAGGATAAGTTCAACCGAAGACTGGTCGAGCGAAGTCGAGGTGGCACTATGGTGCCGACCTCCGCAGGAATGACTTTCTACCAGGGGTGTCGCGAAATCATCGATCGCTTCAACTCGCTCACTGAAGAGATGAAAGGGCTGGGCAATATTGTGAGCGGGCAGGTTCGAGTGGCAACAATTTATTCGGTCGGCATTCACGAGCTGTCCCCCGTGCTCAAGCGCTTCATAAAGTCGTATCCGCAAGTAAACGTTCATATCGAATACAGCCGGCCAAACAAAGTATACGAGGACGTAATCAACCATGTGATCGACATGGGTATTGTGGCTTATCCGACGGCGCGGCCACAGATCGAAATCATGCCGTTGGGAAGCGACCCGCTGGTTCTTGTGTGCAGCCCGGAGCATCAGCTTGCGGGCAAGAAGCGAATTGATATAAGCGGCCTGGACGGACAGCGATTCATTGGGTTCGAGCGGGACATTCCAACGCGAAAGGCTGTCGACAAGATACTCCGGGACCACGGCATAAGCGTGCAGTACGTAATGGAGCTCGATAACATCGAGACGGTCAAGCAATCGGTCGAAGCTGATCTAGGGCTGACTATCGTTCCTCGAGCGACGGTTCGAAATGAAGTGCGAGCCGGAACACTGCGCGCCGTGAATTTCACCGAAAGCTTCGCGCGACCGATCGGTATCATCTATCGCAAAGGCAAAATCTTTAGCGGCGCCGCGCGAAAGTTTATCGAGATGCTCACTGAAGGCCAGCAGCCGCCGCCTCGTGAACAACCCGGTTGAGCCCTGCTTTGACAAGCCGGCGCCCGAGCGGCTATCATTCGACTTCCTCATCACGGGGCGTGGCTCAGCCTGGTAGAGCGCTCGGTTCGGGACCGAGAGGTCGTTGGTTCGAATCCAATCGCCCCGACCACTTTCAAGTGAATCGGCGGGAGCGGAATCTGCTCTCGCCTTTTCCTTTCTATGAAGGGCTTGCTCAGGGGTGGCGCCAAACCGTTTTGGAGGCCCTGCGAATGTTCGTAATGTTAGCTGCGAAATCGTTGAAGACTTCGGAACTGATGACGCAGGGACGAGGAAGACCTCGTCCCTGCGTCCCATAATCACCGATCTGACTTCTACTGCTTTTCGCTCTTCGAGGCAGACAACATAGCCTCAATGCTAGCCAGGCGTTCAGCAAGTTCCGTGTTCTGTCTCTTGAGCTTCACCACCACTGCCTCCTTCTCTGTGATCCTGTCGCTGAGCGTCGAGATGTATATGTGAGCTTTCTCGATCTCTTCGAGCATCCCACGCATTCGTGCGCCGATCTCGACGACCTCCCGGCCCTGTGCATCAACCTGCCTGGCCCCCACGGCTGGTAGATGCTTGTTGTTCCACATGAAGGCAGAGTGATCTTCGATGGATTCGAGGGTATAGGTTGGTTCGAAGACATAGTCCGCAAAGAGCTGAACACCACGCTGGAAAATTGATCCGTTCACATCCAGTCTTCCCGCGGGAGCAGTCGTCCCGATGCCGACATTGCCGTTGCCAAGAATACTCATCCTGATGCCTGTGGTGGAAGGCGCGCCGGCCGTCAGCCCGGAATTCGTGTAGAAATGCACCGCGAAGTTGCCTTTCGTGCCAATCCCTAATGTGCCCGACCCGACAGCGTCAGTATTAAGCGCCATAAAGGCAGTTGAAAGACCGTGCATAAGCTGCAGCCCATTGATGCTGGGATTCGTTCTAATAGTCAGACCGTCGGCGATCGAGTTTCCGGCGGTTCCCGTGGGAGTCGCTGTGTCGACCTGGACTTTAAACCCGGGCGACGCCGTTCCGATGCCAACGTTGCCGCTGGCGGCGATGTCTATGCTGCTGGTCGGCGCGCCGGGCCTGATTCTGAAAGGAAGCCGGCTGCCCCCAGTGACATCGCGCACAAAGAAATTCGCTTCATTGCCGGCGATGTCCCAGGTCTGCGCCGTGAAGCCGCCCGCGGCGGTTTGCTCAAGCCGGTGTGCGGGAGTGTCGCTCGTAGCAATATGTAGATCCAACACCGGCGTCCCAGTGCGCAGTCCCACATGGCCGGTCGAACCAACGAACAAGGAGTTGGCAGGGGCGCCCGCAGCGGTTGAAAACACGATAGTCCCGGTTTCCGAATCGCCGTCGGCTCCCTGGTCTACGAACCCTAAGAAATTTGCGCCACCAGCCGCTGAAGAGTTCGCCCTTATTTGCCAGTTGTTGTTTGGGAAGCCGGCGGCACTCGTGTCGGTGAACTGCAGGCGGGTGTTGTTCTCCTTCAACCTGATCGTGTCGAAGCCGAAAACTTCACCATTGACGCAATCCAGCCCGATGCACGCACTGCCCTGGACGATTATATCGTCCGCGGTTACTACGTCCTCTATCGTGACGGCGCCCCCGCTTTTCTTCTTGGATTGAAGCTGGTTGGCGGCGCCGCCTGAGTTCCGCTTCTGGGCTTGCGGTTCGACGCCATCGTCCGGAGATCCAGTAAGGACCGCGCCTTTCTCAATGAGAAAGGAGCCAGATTGAACCGGGAGGCTGGTCGGCAATTGGCCGCTCCGCCGCAACTCTTGCATGACCTCCGCGGTATTGCCATTCTCCCTTGACGCCGCCAGAGCTTTCCTGACTTCGCGGCTAAAGTTCGGGATTACGCGCAATTCATATGCGTAGGAACCATCGGGCAGGCTGTTACCCTCCTTATCTATCAGCTTAAACGACGGGGTGGCGCCCGCTTCAAATTCTTTACGAAACACTTCGCCTCCTGGCGCGGAGACCGTCAGGATGAGGCGGCCGTATTCAACTTGAGGCTGCCATCTCACTTCCGTCCTGTCTGCGCCAATCGCAGCGACAGACTCAACTTTGTTTGCAGATTGAGCCAGGGCCGAACCACTCAGGCACATGGCCAGCACAACCAGACATGCGAAACCTCGGAACGTATTCTGAATCCTCATTTTGAGATCCTCCTAAGGCGGTTTTGGGGTTAACGGAAGCAACAAGGATCGAGAGGTTTAACGCACGGCCGAAGGGACTTCACGCCCGATTGGCTCACCTCTCGATTCCACGCGTGGTGACAGAAAGCCTCCCTGATGTTATAAGACGGATGAATTGACGCCGCACCGTCAGATTTCTCGAAGCGTGAGACGCCGTAGTTTTTTCTCGCCCACAACTATGTGGCGAAAGTTGATCAATTGTGACGCCAGCCAATGACAATAGCTCGGCGATTCATAGTAAGGGGAAGAGTTCAGGGCGTGGGCTTTCGCTATTTCGCGATTCGAGAGGCGCGTCAAGCGGGAGTCGCGGGCACGGTTCGGAATTTACCTGATGGAACAGTCGAGGCAATCGCGGAAGGCTCGCAGACTGCGGTCGCCGAGTTCCGCGCCGCCCTCGAACGCGGACCGTCGTACGGTCACGTCACTCGAGTTGACGAGACGGAGATGCAAGCCACTGGGCGCTACGCCGGATTCGATGTTGTGTTTTGACAACAACTGGGGAGATTTCGTGGACAATCTTAAAGAAATGATCCGAACCGTTCCCGATTTTCCAAAGCCGGGAATCCAGTTTTATGACATAACCACTCTGCTCAAGAATCCTTACGGCTTGCGAACCACCATTGACCGGTTGGTCGAGTGCATAGACGATCCGAACATCGACACAGTAATCGGCATGGAGGCGCGGGGGTTCATCTTTGCGCCCGCGCTCGCATATCGTTTGAAGGCGGGCTTCGTGCCAGTGCGCAAGCCGCGAAAATTGCCGGCTGCCATCGAGTCCATAACCTACGATCTGGAATACGGCACCGACACGCTCGAGATTCACAAGGACGCGATTGGCGACGGGCATCGGGTCATCATCGCCGACGACCTGCTGGCTACCGGCGGCACGGCGCGCGCGGTTGTGGACCTTGTCGAGAGACTCGGCGGAACGGTGGCCGGGCTTGCGTTTGTGATCGAGTTGAGCTTCTTGAGAGGCCGCAACCGGTTTCCCGGCTATAAGATTTCATCGCTGCTCAAATATGATGACTAGTGTCTGGCCGTCTCTCATGAAATCGCGTAAGGTGCCGGCGCGCGCGTGCGATCTTCCAACTTCATAATCTCTTCAATAAGAAAAGCGGCAGCGGGGCTAGATAAGAACGCTCTGTGCTCGCCGCACGAATTGATCCCGCCCATTTCGGATGGTAGACTTTAGGATTCGCATGGGCGCCGTGACGCCGACATGCGAAGTCGAGAAGCAATGCCAGAGCTGAAATCAATGCCCGAAGAAGTCATCAGCGTCCGAGGCGCGCGAGTCCACAATCTCAAGAACATCAGCGTCGATATTCCCCTCGGCAAGCTCACCGTCATCACCGGGGTGAGCGGCTCGGGCAAATCGAGCCTCGCGTTCGACACCATCTATGCCGAGGGCCAGCGGCGCTACGTCGAGAGCCTGTCTGCATACGCGCGCCAGTTCCTAGAGCGCATGGATAAGCCTGATGTCGACGAGATCATCGGCATCTGCCCGGCAATTGCCATCCGCCAAAAAAATGCGACTCGAAACCCCCGCTCGACCGTTGCCACTCAGACAGAGATCTATGATTACCTGAGGCTGCTGTTCGCGCGCATCGGCAAGACGTTCTGCTCGAACTGCGGCGAAGAAGTAAAACGCGACACGCCAGAGTCAGCCGCCGGTGAAGTGTTGAAGCTCCCGGAAGACACCCGTTTCTACGTCTTGTTCCCTGCGGGGGCTGGAATGGATGAAACAGCGGCCGGCTCGAATGGCGGCGGCAAACAGAAGAAGCGAGGGTCGCGTCAGTCGGCCGCAAGTGAACGCACGCGCATCGACGCGCACTTAATGAGCCTGATGCAGCGCGGCTTCACTCGCCTTTACAAGGACGGCGCCACGATCGAGCTTGCGACGCCCGACAGCTTTGCGGGTACCGACTTCAATAACACGTTCGTATTGGTAGATCGATTGATGGTCAAGCCCGATACTCGAACGCGATTAGTCGACTCGCTCGAGGTCTGCTATCAGGAAGGTCACGGCCAGGCGATCATCGAAACGGCCGGCGAGTCTCGCCTGCGGTTGGAGTTTTCAGAAGGCTTCGAGTGCAAGCGCTGCGCTCTGCGGTATGCGACGCCTGAGCCGCAACTGTTCAGCTTCAACAACCCGTTTGGCGCCTGCCCGACGTGTCAGGGTTTCGGAAACACTATTGGGCTCGACCTGAACCTCGTCATTCCCAATCGCGAGCTGAGCCTTGCCAAGGGCGCAATCGAACCCTGGATGAAACCGCAATACCAATGGGCACAAAAAGAACTGCTGCGATTCTCTAAGCAGGCCGGCATCCCGACCACCGTTCCCTTCAGCCAGTTGACTCGCGAACAGCAGAAGACGATCGTGCAGGGCCGCAATGGTTTCGATGGAGTGAAGGGCTTCTTCGACTGGCTCGAAACCAAAAAGTACAAGCTGCACGTGCGGGTGTTTCTATCGAAGTATCGCGGCTACACGCTGTGCCCTGACTGCGGAGGCTCGCGGCTGCGACTCGAAGCGCGGCTCATCCGGGTCAGCGGCAAGACGCTGCCTGAAGTCTGTGCAATGAGCGCCGCCGAGGCGGCTGGGTTCTTCGACAACCAGGCTCTGAGCGCCGCTGAAATGGGAATAGCCGGACGCTTGCTGCACGAGATTCGCAGTCGATTGAAATTCCTGATCGACGTCGGATTGCAGTACCTGACGCTCGACCGCCTGGCTTCGACGCTTTCAGGCGGCGAAGCCCAGCGCATACAGCTCGCGACCAATCTTGGGGCTTCGCTTGTAGGAGCGCTGTACGTTCTGGATGAGCCATCGATCGGTCTGCATCCGCGCGATAACGCCAAGCTGATTCGCATTCTGAAAAACCTCCGCGACATTGGTAACACAGTGTTGGTCGTCGAGCACGAGCCAGAGATGATGCTCTCGTCCGATAAGCTCATCGACATCGGTCCGGGCGCGGGAGAGCTCGGTGGCGAAGTAGTCTTTCAGGGCACGACGCAGGAGATGATCGAGCGAGGTCAATCGCTCACTGCGAAATATTTGCGCGGAGAGCTCGAGATCAAGCCGCCAAAGAACCGCCGATTGATCGGCCCTCGGTCGCTCGAGATCCGCGGCGCGAGCGAGCACAACTTGAAAGGCGTCGACGTCGATATTCCGCTCGGGATGATGGTGTGCATCACCGGGGTGTCGGGTTCAGGAAAGTCGACGCTGGTGCACGACATCATCTACGCCGGAATCAAAAAACAGCGCGGCGAATGGACCGGGCCCGTCGGCTCATTCAGAAGGATCGACGGCGCGCAGTATCTGGATGACGTAGTGCTGGTGGATCAATCCCCGATTGGCCGCACGCCGCGTTCGAATCCGGTCACTTACATCAAGGTCTACGATGCGATCCGCGACCTGTTCGCATCGACTCGCGAAGCGCAGGCGCACGGCTTCGATTCGTCGCACTTCAGCTTCAACGTGCCGGGCGGCCGCTGCGAGCGATGCGAGGGCAACGGCGTCGAGATAAAAGAAATGCAGTTCCTCGCCGACGTCGAATTGACCTGCGAAGAGTGTAAAGGCATGCGCTTCAAGGCGGCGTTGCTGGACGTGAAATATAAGGGCCGTTCGATCCACGACGCGCTGAATATGACGGTGCGTGAAGCGCTGTTGTTCTTTGCAAACGTGAATCGCATCGCTTCGAAGCTGCGCGTGATGGACGATGTTGGGCTTGGCTATCTGAGGCTCGGCCAGTCTGCGACGACGCTGTCGGGAGGCGAGGCGCAGCGAGTAAAGCTGGCAGCTTTTTTATCGAGGCGATCGAGCGAACGCACGCTGTACATTTTTGACGAGCCGACGACCGGGCTGCACTTTGACGACATCAACAAGCTGCTTGCGGCGTTCAGGCAACTGATCGAGGCCGGTGGGTCGATCGTCATAATCGAGCACAATCTGGATGTCATCAAGAGCGCCGACTGGCTCATCGATCTGGGCCCGGAAGGCGGCGATGAGGGCGGCAGCGTCGTCGCGGTTGGTCCGCCTTCCGCGATCGTCGAGTGTGAACAATCGCACACCGGTCGGTTTCTCTCAAAGGTTCTGAGCAAGTAGGTTGCAGCCTCGTCTCGCTGTGCTACACTCCATCGAAATAACGTGTGAGGGAAGCTCACCGATGAGAAACACACTCATTGCTTTTGTGCTGGTTGCTATTGGGGCGCTGGATCAGCCACGCGCAACCGCGCAACAAGTTCCCTTCTTAACCGACCTATTATCGCGCTATACAGAGTTCAATCGTGTCTACACCGAGAAGCGCCGCGCGGGCGCAAACGTCTCCGCGATTGAAACGCTGCGCAAGCGAACTGAGGAAGCCTTCAAACGCGGCGACATCCCGGGCATCCTCGAAGTGCTGAGCGAGGCTCAAGCGCTAGCCGCCGGGAAGAAGTGGGATGAGCGTCAGAAGTTCATCGGTTCGCTGACGCTTGAAACCGACCGTCTGGTAGTCGAGCCCAACCAGATGCTTCAAATGTCGCTCACTCGAATGTTTCCGGCGAGCATTGAGAAGGCCTTCGCATCTCCGCCAACGGTGACCTTCCAGATCGTCGCGGGTGAGGCGGGTTCAAGATCCGGCGAGGCACAATCGGCTCCACAGCTCACACAACCGCTGCCTATAGCAGAACGGTTGAGCATCGCAGAAACAAGCAACAATGCGGCGCGCACGCTTTTGCTCCGCGATGGCGCTTACGATGTGGTCGCGAGGATCGAAGCAGGCGGTCAGAGAATCGCCGAGATCAAGCGTCAGGTCTACGCGATCAGCAACTTCAGCGACAGCATTGCGCAGATGTCCAACACTATCGCGAGCATCAAGAAATCATCCGATACGAAGGTGAAGGCTCTTGCGCCACTGATCGCCACTCCGGAGTTTCAGCTTCAACGTCTGTCGCGGTTGAACAGGACAAGAGGCGAAGTCGAGCTCAATCCCAACCAGGAAATCGATCGCATCGAAGCAGAACTATCCGCTCTTGCCAAAGGACAGAATCCATTTGCGCGCGAACGCGGAGAAATCGAGCGCGCGTATCAAGCGTCGGACGGCAAGCTCTTTCCGTATCGGGTGTATGTGCCAGGAGGCTACGAGGGCGCGAGTGCGACGCCGCTGGTTGTGATGTTGCACGGCGCGCTCGGCGACGAGCGTTACTACTTCAGCGGGCTGTTCGATCCGGCGGTGATCAAAGGCGAGGCTGACCGCCGAGGCTACATTCTGGTTGGCGTGAACGGTCGGGGCCGCTTTGGACTGAGTCAAGAAGATGTCTTTGAAGTCATCAACGCTGTGACTCGCGATTACGAGATCGATGCCTCGCGGATCTACCTGACAGGACATTCGATAGGTGGATTCGGCGCGTGGGTGGTGGCTTCGAGCAAACCGGAACTGTTCGCGGCCATCGCACCGGTATCAGGCGGCGCTCCCGCGCAAGGCGACGCGTTGACCGGTCTCTTGGCGAAGCTGAAGGACACACCGGCGATGTTAGTTCACGGAGCGGAGGACGGCGTTGCTCCGGTTCAGGGTTCGCGCGCTATGTCAGCAGCGGCTGAGAAGGCCGGTTTGAAAGTCAGCTATCTGGAAGTCCCCGACGGCGATCATCTGAGCGTGGTGGCCTCGACGTTTCCGGCTATTATGGATTTCTTCGAGAAGATCGTGAAGCCTGCCGCGTCGAAATGACATTCTAACCTGGGCGATGAGCAGGGCCGGGTCACTTTCGAGAACATCTGATATCTGGCAATCTTGAAGATTGAACTACGAACGCGAGGAATTCTTCTTGCATTTTAATAACATAGTGGGATAAGCTACAAGTTACTTGAATGGCGTTAGGAGCAGCCTTTTGTGAGGTCGCTATGCCGGACACAGGAATTGCAATCCTCATCGTCGAAGACGAAGCGCCCCTTCGCTCTCTTCTGACCGGAATACTCAGCCAAAGGTTCCAGTGCTCGAGCGTTGAAAGCGCAGGCGAAGCTCTCAGAGTGATGGGGTCACGGTTTTTCCATTTGGCACTGGTAGACATCGGGCTCCCGGGCATGTCGGGGCTCGGTCTTTGCCGGCTCATCGTTAACCGAAGCCCCAGCACGGTCGTCGTCATAGTCTCCGGAAAGACTGACGACCAAACGGTTGCCGAAGCGATGCAGGCCGGGGCGGCCGATTACATCACCAAGCCATTCGATGTTGCTCGCGCTATGGCGACCGTCGAGCAAGCCCTGGGGCGCCGCTTCCCCTGGGCGGTGGCCTAGAGCTGACAAGAAAGAAACCAACATCATCACCTGCCAGGCTGTTAGCTCCGGCTGCCGATTGACCACTTGCACTCTCTGATTCACAATTCCGTCCGTGAGCACACACAAATTCGAGATCTATGTTGACGGTTCGTTCATCAATGGAGCGACTGGCTACGGCGCAGTCGTGCTCGAGAACGGCAAAGTCGTGGATGAGCTGTCGGGCGCGGTCGACGCTTCCGAGGTCAACGAAACCCGCCAGGTGGCTGGCGAATTGGTCGCGGTAAAAAAAGCCTTGAATTGGTGCTGCGAGCATTCGGTCGACGAGGTATCGATTTACTACGACTACCTCGGCATCGAGAAATGGGCTACCCGCCAATGGAAAACCAATCAGCCTCTGACGAAGGACTACGCCCGATTCGTAGCTGAGTGCCCAATCAAGATTCACTGGCACAAGGTTGATAGTCACACCGGGAATCGCTGGAACGATCGCGCGGACTCTTTAGCCAGGCAGGGGGCGGGGTCGCGTCAGTCTGCCATCGGGGAAGGCGACTTAGTCAACGAACTCATCAGGAAGACAGATGCATGGATCGAGTTTCTGATGGTGAATGGAATCGATGCTCGCTTTGATCGAGTCTATAACGAGCAATTCGCCAGGGTGTATATCATGCACCAGGACACAACCGTCGGGACTTTCGATTTGTACAACACCCGGAAAAAGAGGTTCTCGCCGTACGTTCACAATTTTCGAGACAAAGACTTGAAGCTGAGAATCGAAACTCTGTGGGCTGAGTTTCACTCGTCGGAAAGTGTAGCGTAGACGGTCCAGTCTGCGCGCAGCCGCCGAAAAGGGCCACTAATCGCGCAGACTGGACAGTCTACGCTACTTTTATGCGCGACAAGGGGCGGCGACTTCTACTTAATCAGTGCTGCGTACTTATCGAGCAGCGGAAGCACAGTGTCTCGCTCAGCGGGCGGCACCATGAAGATCGCGCGCTCGACTCCCGCGCTCTCAAGTACCTCGATCGCGGCAGGGTCGGGATTCGCATAGAAGATCGTTATCGAAATCGACTTGGGATCACGCCCCGCAGCCTGGGCCCGTTGATGCAGGGCCGCGATCTTCTCCGCAACGTTTGGCATACGGTATCCGATCGGCATCCATCCGTCACAGAACTCAATCACCCGGTCAAAAGTAGTGGGACCGTCGCCACCCATCAGTATCGGTGGGTGAGGCTTCTGCACGGGCTTCGGGTACGACCAGATCTTATCGAAGTTTACGAACTCACCGTGGAATTCTGCTTCATCTTTCGTCCAGATCTCCTTCATCGCGAGCACCCGCTCACGCAGCACACGCCAGCGCGTTTTGTACTGCGTTCCGTGATTCTCCATCTCCTCGGCGTTCCATCCGCCGCCGATGCCAAAGATGAAGCGCCCTCCTGACAGCATGTCGAGACTGGCTACCTCTTTCGCCGTGGTGATCGGATCGCGCTCGATTATCAGGCAGATGCCGGTCGCGACTCGGAGTTTTGTCGTTGCCATAGCCGCCGCAGTCAGTGCGACAAACGGATCGTGAGAGTGCCAGTACTCCTTGGGTAGATCTCCGCCCGCGGGATAAGGCGTGCGTCGGTTTGCCGGGATGTGAGTGTGCTCGGGAAGCCACAGCGATTCGAACCCGCGCTGCTCAAGCTCGCGAGCCAGATCATCTGGACGGATCGCGTAGTCGGTTGCGAACATTGCTGCTCCAAAAAGCATGAAGCCCTCCTGGTTGAAATGTGAGAATCGACGTGCATGATACAGCGCCTGGGTGGTGGCTCGCCAGCGGCCGACAAACGCTGACAGAGAGTCGTTGCGCATCAGGCGTCCACGCTGTCGTGGAATTGAAACTGCCTAAGAAAGTCTGGTAGATGGGCGAATAGATGCGCAAAGTGGCACGAGAACAACCCTGGTGGCTCGAATCGGGACGTGACCGCTGTGCGATATGCGGTCACGCGTACGTGTACGAAACGGGCTACCGCTGCGCGGCTTGTGATGGCGAGCTTTGTTCGTTCTGCGTGGAGGAAACCGTTTCGGTAAATGTACTCTGCGTAACCTGTAAGAGTCCTGAAGAGGCTGAAACATAATATGGCCGCACGGGCGATCTGGAAAGGCAAACTAAAGCTCGGCACGACTGCCGTTCCTGTTGATCTATACTCCGCAGTCGTCGATAAGACGGTGCACTTCCACATCCTTGAAGAACGAACGGAGGCCCGGGTTAAACAGCACATGGTGAATCCCGCGACGAATGAAGAGGTACCCAACGACGAGATCCAAAAAGGCTATCAAGTCGAGCCGGGCACGTTTGTGATTCTGACAGATGAAGAACTGGAAAAGCTCCAACCCAAGCCCTCGCGTGACATCGAGATTATGCGATTCGTTTCCCCGGAGCACATCAGCAGCCAGTGGTACGATCGGCCGTACCATCTCGGGCCAGACGGCGACGAACAAGCCTACTTCGCGCTTGCGGACGCGCTTGCCAATCAAGAAAAGGAGGGCATCGCTCGTTGGGTAATGCGCGGCAAAGAATACCTGGGCGCCCTCCGGTCACAGGATGACTATTTGATGCTGGTTACGCTGCGCCATGCCGAGGAGGTTATCTCCGCGGAGGATCTGCCCAGCCTCGGCGGTCGAGCCCTTGATAAGAAAGAAATCAGCATGGCAAAGCAACTGGTCGAATTACTGGAAGGTGAATTCGACCCCGGGGAATTTCAAGATGAGTATCGCGAGCGAGTCGAGGAGTTCATTAAGCAAAAGGCAAACGGTAAAAGACCGCGGCTTCGCGCGGTGCAATCGAAGCGAGGGACTTCATCACTCGACAACGCATTGTCCAGGAGCATCGCCAGCTTGAAAAAGCAAAAGGAGAAAGTCGCTGCCTAGACGAGCCAGACAAGAGAAGACCGAAGGCAAAAAGGTGATGATGCGGCCGTTATGGTCGGGCACGATCACCTTCGGGTTGGTCAGCGTTCCCGTGGATATGTATCCCGCAAACCGAAGCGATCGCGCGCCGCTGCGAATGCTCTCGCCAGACGGTGTTCCGCTCAGTCGGCGATATTACTCGCGGGAAAGCGGGCGAGACCTCGACGATGATCAAATGATCCGCGGATATGAGATCGAAAAGGGAAAGTATATAGTCGTCACCGATGACGAATTGGAAAAGCTCGCTCCACGGAAAAGTCGCGACATCGATTTGCGGCGCTTTGTAGATGAGCAGGCGATCCCACCGATCTACTTTGAACGCGGATACTATCTGACTCCAGGCGCCGAAGCTAGCCGCGACCAGACATCCTCGACCGCAGCGAACGAAGAGATTATCGCGGTCCGCGTACCCGCTGCCGGCATCGTTCAGACGCTAAGCGTTCGTGCGGGACAGATGGTAGCAACCGGCCAGCCGGTTGCGACATTGATCTCGAACTCTTGAAACCGACCTGCTGTTCGGGTGGTCGTTTGCGTTGCCACTGACGAAATAATATCGCAGCATTTCCAGTCGTCTCGCACCAACCTTGGAAGACGACCGGGCTCTCCTGTCTCTTCCTGGGACTTCAAATCGCCGGGTAGACACGCTCCTCCTCGTGTGCGCTAATATGAGCACGCTCAACGCGGTGTTGAACAAGCCACGCTGCGCTGGAGGAAACGTGGACGAGACATTTCAATTCCTGATTCGTCACGGCTACGCAGTGCTGTTCGTTTGGGTGCTGGCCGAACAACTTGGGCTGCCTTTGCCCGCGACTCCGCTGTTGCTCGCGGCGGGAGCATTGGCGGGGGCGGGCCAGATGAGCCTCTGGCTTGCGCTCGCTCTCGCGGTTCTCGCTTGCATGTTAGGCGACGTCAGTTGGTACGAATTCGGAAGGCTTCGCGGAGGCAAGGTGTTGAACCTGCTTTGCCGCATTTCGCTTGAACCCGATTCGTGTGTTCGCAAAACGGAGAACGCGTTCGTTCGTCACGGATCGCGCTCGCTGCTGATCGCCAAATTCGTCCCCGGGTTGAACACGATGGCTCCGCCGCTTGCTGGAATAATTGGTATGCGGCTTGGGCGCTTCTTGATCTTCGACGCGCTGGGAGCGTTCCTATACATCGGCTCCTTCATCGGCCTCGGATTTGTGTTCAGCAACCAGCTTGAACAGGTGGCCGCGCGCGTCGCGAGCCTCGGCTTCTCTCTGCTTGTGATTCTTGTGTCTGGACTGGCGGCTTACATAAGCTGGAAGTACGTTCAGCGCCGGCGATTCATCCACAGCCTGCGAATCGCGCGCATCACTCCCGAGGAGTTGAGAAGGAAGATCGAAGCGGGAGAAGAAGTGGTGGTCGTCGACTTGCGAGGTACACTCGATTTCGAGGCCGAACCACAGACAATTCCTGGCGCAATCCGCCTGGCGCCGGACAAAGTTGAAGAAGGTCACAATCAGATTCCGCGCGACCGCGAGATCGTTTTGTTCTGCACCTGACCGAACGAAGCGACCAGCGCCCGTGTGGCGCTGCTTTTGAAGCGCCGAGGCATTGAAAAAGTGCGACCTCTCGAAGGTGGTTTTGGCGCTTGGTACGACCGAGGCTTTCCGTTGGAGGGACCCGCGGTCCATTCCACAAGCCCCGCGAGTCAGACAACCGGCGCCAAGTAGCACCCTTCTTAAGTTGTAACCCCTGATTAGACCTTCTTTGGACAGCGTAAGATTCACTTCCAGCACGAAGCGTTGTCCAAGGCAAATTGCGCGAAAGAGATTGGCGCCCGCCCAAGAAGCGTCTGCACATCAGATGAGACCAACGCGCAGAACCCCTGCCGGACCAGCCGGTAAAAACCAAGCAATCGTTCCGTCCGCTCTGGCGAAAGACCGGAAGCTTCGAGTGATCTTCGCGCGGCCTCTTCACTGATCGCGACGTACTGAACCGCGCGGCCCGAAGCGCCGGAAATGGCTCGGGCGATCTCCTGGTGATCGAGAGCCTGGCCACCGGTGAGCGTGTAAGCCTTGCCTGTATGACCTTGCTCAGTCAGTGTCGCGGCGGCTACAGCCGCGATGTCCCGCACGTCGATGTAAGAGAGCTTCGCGTCGGCGGCCGGAATGTGGATCGCGCCGGTCGCGCGGATACCCAAAACCAACGGAGGCGTGCTGAAAACCTGCATGAAGAAGTTTGGCCTCAGGTGTGTAAATCCAACTCCGGAATCTTCCAGGTATCGCTCGACCTTCTTGAGCGCGAAGTCATCGCGACTCTCAGCGCCCATTGCTGACAGGTTGACGACCTGGCGGACACCTCGGCGTTTCATCTCATCGATCAACGGATATGCCACCAGGTCGGCGTGATCGTCTCCCGGCCGCGCGATGAGGAAGACACGATCTACGCCGTCGAGTGTCGCCGCAAAAGTCTGAGGCCGCTCGAAGTCGAATTCTACGAACTCGACTGCGCTGTGTGGGCTGCGAGCCGCGGCCGGGTCCCTTGTCGCCGCTCGCACTCTCTCGCCCATTCGGCTGAGTAGTGTGACCAACTCGCTGCCAACCGACCCTGTCGCTCCGATCACGAGAACTTGTCCTGACATTGATGGCCTCTTGCACCCTCCGACTGGTTCGACCGCAACTAAGACGCAAGGCCATCTTAAAGCCGGCCGATCCGCGCCGGCTGTTCGACGGACACCCGGCTACGCTCCCAGGTACGCCTCGCGGACGCGCTGATCATCGAGCAACTCGCTGCCCAAGCCTTCAAGCACCACCCGTCCGTTCTCGAGAACATAAGCCCGATGGGCAAGCTTCAAGCTCTGCTGAACGTTCTGCTCTACCAACAGCACGGTGATACCCTCTCGATTGATCGTCTGAATAATCTCGAACATCTCGCGCACGATGATCGGGGCCAGACCGAGGCTGGGCTCGTCCAGAATCAACAGTCGCGGCCGAGCCATCAGTCCGCGAGCGATCGCCACCATCTGCTGCTCACCTCCCGAGAGCGTACCGGCCATCTGACCCTCGCGTTCTTTGAGCTTGGGAAAGAGCTCAAAAACCCTCTCGAATGATCCCGCGCGCTGCCGGCGAGCTTCCTTACTGACCGCGCCCAGTTCGAGATTCTCTTTGACGCTCATCAACGGGAACAGCCTGCGGCCCTCGGGCACGTGAGCGATGCCACGCGCGGCGATCTCGTGCGCCGGCAGCCGGTCGATGCGCTCGCCGGCAAACGTAATCTGTCCGGCGGCTGCGCGCACTACGCCTGAAATTGTCTTCAACGCAGTGCTCTTCCCCGCTCCGTTGGCGCCGACCAACGTTGCTATCTCAGTTTCTCGGACGGCAAACGTTACACCCCACAAAACCTGAACGTCGCCGTAGCCGGCGGTCACGTCTTTCAGAGCGAGCAGTGTGTTGTTCGTCAAATCGATCTCCGCAGCGAAGTCCCAGCGTGCCGAGTCGCACCGGCGCGGACTGAATATAAGGCCCGAACAAACCCGAGACAAGTCCGAGGTCATTTTCTATTTTCTATTTTCTAGAGCCTCTTGCAAAACCCCCAACTTCAGTTGGGGGATCTTTCATTTCTACCTACGGACATCACCGCGCTTCCTCTCCGCCGATTTTTAGCTCCTCTTCCGCGGCGCCACTCGCGGCGCGAGTGGCGCCGCGGGAGAGGAGAAGACCAGACCGAACAATCAACCCACAACGCGTAGGCCGAACTTAACGATCCCCCAACTGAAGTTGGGGGTTTTTGCAAGAGGCTCTCTATTTTTATTCTCTGCACTCAGAACACCGGCCAGCGGCACGACCTTCAATCCAGAATCGCCAATCCAAAGTCTAGCGCCTTGCCGCTTTCAGTTTCTGGGAAAGCATCCACGAGAATATCTTGGGCTCAGCGTACGCCTTGTCCCACGAGTTGTGTCCGATGCCTTCGTACTCGGTGTAGCGAACGCTGCCATCAGCCGCCTTTATAGCATCCACCATTTTGCGAGACTCTGTAACCGGCACAACCGGATCCGCCCCTCCATGAAAAATCCACACCGGAGTCTTGCCGACCTTGGCGGCAACCGCTCCGTAGGGATCTGCCGATGCCGCGATTCCGTCGGTCGGCTGTGGCACATTGACCCGAGGAGGGGGCCGAACGCCGCCGCACACGACCGCAAGCGCGGCGAACCGAGTCGGATTCGTTGCCACAATCGCCCACGTCCCGTAGCCACCCATCGAGAGGCCGGTAAGGTATATTCGCTCAGTATCGCCGTTGAATTCCTTGATGCTCTGATCGAGAGCCTTCAGAGCCTGGGCTTGCATCTCGGGCTCAGTCCACCAGCGATTCTTTGGACATTGCGGCATGACGACCACGAACGGAAGGCTCTCCTGCTGACGCAAGATTGCCGGACCGATCCCCACTTGGGTCTGAGCCAGGTTGTCGTCACCTCGCTCGCCGGCGCCATGAAGAAACAGAATCACCGGCGCCTTTTTCTTCCTGGACCAACCCTTGGGCGTGAAGACGCGAA
>Ga0137403_10002981_pt1 | contig 20453 bp, 21 predicted proteins | sample CZOMad2_1_16fung_FD_122057 | JGI IMG/M metagenome (GOLD analysis project Ga0137403, IMG submission 122057) | Vadose zone soil fungal communities from Angelo Coast Range Reserve, California, USA - CZOMad2_1_16fungal (Hybrid Assembly) | ecosystem: Environmental > Terrestrial > Soil > Vadose zone...
ACCGCTCTCCGCTTTTCTTCGCTCTCGAGTATCAAGATGCCGTCGCATGATGGTCTGGAGTTTTGTCAGTCAACCAGGTCGCGTACCACAAGGGGGAAGTGATTCCGACAAATCCTAGTCGTCCAGGGCGAGCTGGTGCTTTCGTGCCCGATACCAGACGCGCTGCTCGGGCTGGCGCCAGGCGATGACCCGAGCCAACACCTCCTGAAAGGTCCTACGCCACCCTCCACCCATCCTGTGTCAGCCGAGCGCCTCCGCCTGCAACTGAACGACCCTCGCAAGCTGCACCCGGTATCCGACGGCATCGATGTTCTCGGCTCCATCACCCCCCCGGGCTCCCTGCTGGTGCGCCGTAACAACCCCGCAGACACATTCCATCACCCGCAGAGCGCTCAATGTAGATGTGGATTTTCCACTGGGAGCCCTTCGTGCGATGCCGCTTGGAGAATACGGTCGTCAGCCGAAGCCACGATAACCGGGGCGAATTGCGCCTCCTGGAGCGCTTGGCTGAGGAGCATGGCGGTCGAGAGCTGAATGGCATCGGCAGTGCGGAGAGGATATTCGTTCACGAGCCCAACAGCGCGCTGGATCACATCTTCTTCCACCCGCAGTAGCAGATACGAGCGAGCACAGTCCACCAGAAAGGCGCCAAACAAGCGATCTCGTTCAGATGCACTAACGCTCCCTTCACGATGACGCCTGGCAAGCGCACTGGCAATCTCTGCCACAGTTAACAAGGAGATGTGAATCAGATGGCCACTCGCATTGGCTGTTGTCCCACGAACCCACACACTGCCTTGCTCATGTACATAACGCTTCACCAGAGCGCTGGAATCGAAGAAGTACAGCGCCATCATGCCTCTCCGCTGCGCTCTTGCACAATGAGTTCGGATAAAGGTCCTCCTTGCGCTGCCTTTGTCGCCAGCCCATCCAATTCTTCAGCTGCGAGCGGTTGTGCACGCGCAGTGAGTTCGGCTGGAAGCTGGCAGAGCAACCCTCTGTCCCGCAATACTTGCATGACCCGCTCTCGGTCGTTCGCTGGCGTCTCACGGCTGGCCCGCCACATATGCAGGGCCTCGCGGATAATCTCAGCAAGTGGGGTGTTCTGACGTGTGGCCTCTTGCTCGAGGTCATGGATCAGATCATCGGGTAACTCAATCCTCATGGGCATTACACAACTCTCCTTCCAGCCCAATGACGTTTCCCTTCACAACGCTCTCGTCGGTCATGGGATTTGCCTCTTTGCCTACGGCGTAAAGAGCACCACCCGGCGCCCTTTAGTATGCCTATCGGCTGGACCGGTGCCTGCCGATGTCGTCTCGTAGACAAGCGATCCTTGCAACCTCCATGGTATTCCATTGGACACAGGAAGGAAAGTCCACGGGAAGCGGAGCGGGGTCTAACGGCCGCGGCACGATCTGCCACACCCCCTCAACCCCTCCAGACTCGGCCGGCATGGTCAGGTTCTGCCTGCTCCGGCCGAGTTCGGGACAGAAAATCTCCCCGGTGTGTTCGCCGGTGCATGCATTGCCCCACTGAATCCATCCCTAAATCGAACCCCATGAGATTGGTACATGGCCTGGCGCCCACCTCCTGGAAGAAATCCCCCCTTTCTCATGTTACAATTTGGCCTTGACAGAGCGAGGAATCCTTACCACAAGGAGAGCAAACTGAGGAGGGAATCAAACAGGCTCGGGGGGGGTGCGAGGCTTCGTCAAAGGCCATATTCTGATCCCTACCTTGCCTTCCAAAAGGTGGTTCTTGTGCCGAGCAGGGCCATGAGGGCAAGGCCTGCAAGGCGTGGTCCTCAATCAGTCGAGCAGATGGCAGATCAATTGAGTCATGCGATAGGTCAGCACAGCGTGGCATTTGAAACGCCTTCAGTGAAAGGTCACATCGATCTCAGAGGTAAAGCGCATTTCGATAAGGCCACTCGCATGCGAATTCCCACTCCTCACGTACAGATAAGCCCAAAGATTGCCGGCCCCAGCGGCGCGCTTGGCTTGGGCCGCCAAACGACCCGACCAGCGACAAAGGCGGATATTCGTATGGCAAGGGCATTAGCCCAGCGGCGCGGGCAGCTCTAGGGGGATGAAGATGGCAAGCGAGCTTGCATGGTTAGAAGAATGGTATAACGCGCACTGTGATGGTGAGTGGGAACATGCTCATGGGATCCACATCGATACCCTGGACAATCCCGGATGGTCTGTGGTCATCGATTTAAGCGGTACAAACCTTGAGGGATGTGCCATGCCGAGAGTTGCTCGGGACGAGGGCAATGGCGATTGGATGTTTTGTGAGGTCAAAGACAAGAAATTCGAGGGGCATGGAGATCCACGCAAGCTGAGAGCGATTCTGCAACGCTTTCGGGATTGGGTGGGGGGGAATCAAGGCTGAGGGATGCGTCGATGCTCCCATCTCTGCCGATGACTCCACGCTCCACCTGCTGCTGGCCGGGGCCCTGCTGCAACGGTATGCGGCCGCCGACTTGTGCATCAGCTGCCCTAGCTTCTGTGAGCGGATGGAAAGACGCGGGATCGGCCGAGAGTGATGTGTCAGACATGCTTACAGTGCCTGCAAGGATGCGCGAGCGTCGCCCACCTGCACCCCTGGCATCACGCATGTGCACCTGTGCCAGGAGCTGTACAGAAATGTGTCACAGTGTGCAGCATTATCGCTTGCTTTCTGCCTGCGGCCGTGCTCTACAGGCACTCGCTGATCAGAAGGAGGAGTGTTGGTCGCGTGGACGGATCTGCAGCAGTATCCGTGGAAAGGGAGAGGGCGATGCAGAAGCACATGCCGAAGCTGGGCGGAGGATTCGTACTCGGGTTATGTTTGCTGTTGGGTGTTATCTCATGGGCAGAGGCGGTGATCAAGATCGAAACAGCAGAGGTGCAAAACGGAGCGGCGTTTATCAAGGGGAACGGCGCGGCATTGGGCGCCCAGATCACGTGGGAAGGGGCGGCGGTCGCCACGGCGAATACCAACAACGGCGGATTTATGTTTTCCGGCGTGCTGCCGGCGGATTGCCAAGGGGCGTTAAGTGACGGAGTGACACCTGTTCTCGTGAACGTGCTCAACTGCACGCCGGTGTCTGCTGGCGCCCCCGCGCCGGTGGAGGTCACTGGGCAGACGACGTCGTTCGCCACCGGGGACGACGGGGATATCGAAGCGGGGGTGTCGTTCCCCAGCCCGCGCTTTAGCGACAAGGAAAATGGCACGGTGACGGACAACCTGACCGGGTTGATCTGGCTGAAGGATGCGACTTGTTTGGGAGGCCACAGGTGGGAGGACACAGGCCCTGTCTTCCCTGCCCTGGCTGCGGTGGCCAACTTGAATGCGGGGATGAACTTCTCGTGTGCGAATTATACTGCCGGCACGTTCACTGATTGGCGTCTGCCGAACGTCAAGGAGCTGCAAAGCCTCATCGATTTTGGATTCTTCAATCCTGCCCTCTCTAATGCGGCGGGGACGGCCAAATGGACGGAAGGCAATGCGTTCTCGGGCGTGCAGTCGGCCTACTATTGGTCGTCTGCCACGAGCGCGGGCCTCCCGGACTTCGCGTGGGGCGTCCTCCTGGACGACGGCTTCACCCGCGACGTCTTCAAGGACAGCGCCTTCCTTGTGTGGCCGGTCCGGGGGGGAGAATAGATTCTTTGACACTTTGATGCTTTGGACGCTTTGGGGGGTGCAGGGGGGTATCCCCCCTGCCACGCCACATTTTTTGGCGGAGGTCTGTGCTCATGATCCTCTCCCAGAAGCTGCTCGCCCGGTACCGTGAGCTGAAGCAGGACGTCCCGGATTGTCTCTTACTGATGCAGGTGGGGGCGTTCATGCAGGTCATGGATGAAGACGCCCGGACGGTCTCCCAGGTCACCGGCCTGAAACTGCAGATGGCCGGAGAGGTGGACGACCCGGTGGTGGTGGGCGGCTTTCCCCGGTCCGGGCTGGACGCCTATGTGGGCAAGTTGGCCCGGGCCGGCCACTCGGTGGCGGTGGCCATGCAGGATGGCGACAAAGAACGCCGCCTGGCCGAGGTGATCCGGGTGCGCTGCAGCCTGCCGGCGGAGGGGGCCAGCGGACAGGGCGCTCCGGCGCATGGCACGCTATGACCATCTGCCCATCTATCGCGCCGCCTTCGATCTGGCGGTGCACCTGGAAAAGCTGGTACGCCAGTTTAGCCGCTACCACAAGTACACCCTGGGGACCGAGCTGCGTGACGGCAGCCGTCGCATCCTGGAGCGGATCATCGAGGCCAACGACAGCCGCGACCGGGAGCCGGTGTTGACACAACTGCGTCAAGACTTGGAGTGGTTCAAGGTGCTGGCCCGGCTCTGCCAGCAATGCGCCGTCTCGGGGAAAACAGTCCCTGACACCTTTTTCCCACTATGACGCTGTGAACGGGTTCAACAGGCGTACCCCCGTCTGGCGAAAGTCCGTCTGATTACGGGTGACGACGGTGAGGTCGCAAATCAGCGCCGTTGCCGCGATCTGCTTATCTAGGGCGTTCTCTGGATGCGGCACGCGAAGGCGACCCCAAAGCTGCGCAATATCTTGATCGATGTCCAGGATACCCTGCTGGTACTCGATAAGCAGAGCTTCTAACCACGTCTCCAACCGCCCCGCCTGGCGATGGTCACCGCGATGGCGGATCAATTCAACGCCTCGCCGCAGCTCCCCAACCGTGATAACGGAGAGAAAAACAGGGATCCTCTCCGCTGTGACCCGGCGAAAGAACTCGCGCACGCCTCGGTTGGCTTTGGCGCGCTTTCTGGCCTCACTGATAACATTGGTATCAATCAAATACATGTAAGTCTTCGTCGGCGTCCTCGAGGCGCTCGAAATCCTCATCCTGTCCGACATTCGGCATCGAGGCCAGGGCTTCCGCAAAGCTCCTCTTCTTAGGCGTCACTAACAACACTTCTTCAAGGATCGCCCGGTGTTCGGCTTCGGCGCTTCTCCCATGCCTGGCCGCACGTTGTTTGAGCGCATCGACGACGCGTTGATCAAGATTCCTGACCACGAGATTCGCCATCTCTTCCCCCTTCTCCGCACACTGAATGATAGCAATGATGGCATTTTTTCAGAAGAAGGTAAAGGTGTCAGGCAACCTTTTTCCTGCGGTTGCCGCGGTCGGTCGCGTGGACGAAAGATCGATTCCGGGCGCAATTGTGCGGCGGTGCATGGCGGCCAAACCGGACTGCCGACGGAGCAGACGCTCAGCCGGCTGGGGATGGCCGACAACGCCGAGGGCCGGGCGGTCTTCCCCTGGCCCTGGCCGCTGCTGGAGGAGCTGCGCCAGTGGCTGAGTTCGTACCTGAGCCACCTCAGCAAAGCGTCCAGCCACCGGCTGCTCCAGGGGTTGCAGCGGCGCTACCCCTGGCTCGACGAGTATGTGTACTGGCAAGGGAGCCGGGTCGTGTACCGCTGTCCTGTCCCCCGGCACGCCCTGCGCCTGGCCCAGCAAAAATCCTGGTTCTCCACGCATCTGCCCGGGCACGTGCTGCTGATCCGGCAGGGGCGATACTGGGAGGTGGTCGTGCCACCGACCACCAGCGCCGCCGACACGGCAGTTGCCTTGGACGCCCTCCGCGCTTGGCCCCGCCGTGTTCCCCGGCGTCGCCTGCCGGCACTCAAGCCGGTGTTGTGGCGCAGCGGTCTGCGGGTGGCGTGGATCGGTGAGACGGGCCGACGTCTGGGGACGATCGCCGAGCGCGCCTTGCACTGCCGCTGGGCGGTGTGGCACGCGTAGCCCCGACCGCGATGCCTGCTGATCTGCATTGTGTCGTCGTGTCCTCGGGAGCGATCATTCCGCCTCCCGTGCACTGTCCTCCCCACCTCAACGGCGGATAGAGCGTGCGCTTCGCTTGCTTGGTGATGGGATGTTCGGGCGCCACTTGCTTGAGCACATGATAATAGAGTGTTGCGGTTTCCTGCTCGCCTGCGGACCTTCCTGAAGAGGTCTGCAGTGCGAGCGCGTACCTGGGGGGGAAGGCGCTGGAGGGAGCCCACCTTGTCATTGAGCATGCGCTGGATTTGCCTTCGCATCCTGTTCAGACGTATCATGTCGTAAGCGTGGTGCACAGCACCTTGTGGTTCGGATATGAGGACACTGCCGTCCGTCGTGACGACGTCCACGCCTGACATGCGGAGGGATGCGCATGAGCGCCAAAAGAGAGCGGAAACAGCAACGACGTGCCAGAAAACGCAAGGCGCAACGAGCCCGTCAGCCTTCAGGTCAGCAGATCCTCCTCAAACGTGCCCAACAATCGGACTATTTGAAAGACGCACAGATCGTGGTGAACCCCGGTGACATGGAAAAGATGCCCGATGTCATCCTGCAGTTTGCCGAACCCCTCATACAAGGTCCAGCTGGCGTCATCAGCAAAAATGCGATTCGGTTGGCCATTGCTGTGTGGAATGCGTCACTCCTCCCCAAAGCTGAACAATTGGAAACCCTGAAAGCCCTTGTCGATATGCTACCGGAAGACGATCAAGACGCGCGACGCGAACTGGCCGCCGCCTTCGACATGCTCCTGGCCCGTAAACGACGCTATTTCGCCAAGAATACACGGGTGATCCTCGATTATCAGATCACCGAATCGGCTGACATGGTGCACCTGGATGTGATTTCAACGCCGGGGAAGGCATACCATTTGCCCCAGTTGGAAGGTATCCGCCATGGATTTTCGCACCCATCGACCACAGCGACACCTTGGACGCAGCGAACGGTCGCTGGTGAAAATCGCCCAGGAACTGGCGCGATTCCTGACCAAAGCCCAGCGATCACTGACGTTTGAGACATTGCATCTCTCCAATCGAACACGCGAAACATTAGCGCATATCTTGGTGGAGTTTGCCGAAGACTTGCACCAAGACATTGGCATCTGGAGCAGTCTTGAACACTATAATCTCGAATTCTTTGGCACAAAACTTCCCTGCATTCTCCTGCCAGACGCGGCGATGGACGCCGCACTGATCAATCCCGACCGCGTTCAGTTCCTACTATGGACGCTCTATAGCCAGCTGGCACCCGACCTGATCCTCGCTCCTAACCATCAGGACTTAGAGCGGCTTGCTCGATGGATTGCCGAATTTCTGCAAGACCGCTTTGCTCACGTGCAGTACGACTCGGGCGTGAAGACCTTCCTGACGACACCCAATCACTATGGCTGGGAGGTGAAGCGAAAACTCGTCTGGTTGGGGCAGCACTCGTATCTCTTTCGCTTGAGTTGTGAGCGTTATATCCATACCCACGGTGGCACACCCGACATTCCCACCCTGGATGATTTCGTCTGTCAAGAGAATACGTGCTGGTCTGGATTGGGCGTCATTGACATTCTGGCGGCAGCATTGGACATTCCCGAAGGCCAGCGCCACGATCTGCGCAGTTGGTATGAACGGCATACCGCCTACTTTCGCGTTGTCTCGGTGCATGTACCCCGCATGGAAGTGCAGAATATTCTGAACGAGCAGTCCTATACGGTCAGAGTCGATGAGCGCGCCCGCCAGTTTCAGGCGTATCGGTTGGTGTTTGGGAGTCTCGTCCCATGGGATGGCGCATGGTATTGGTCTGGGATGCAACGTGGGTTTAATACCGTTACAGAAGACATCATTGAGCAAGTCAAGCAGGATTTTCACTTGCAGGCTCCACAGATTGTCTATCGATATTGTGGGCAGCTGGCCGCGCAAGCGCGAGAAATCGTGAGCAAGCATTATCAGCAATTTATGGACTATTTTGGCAAGGACCTTGTCATCTACCCTGATGGCAATGCGATGGCTGATGATATGCGAAAATTCCATCAGTATCAGTTTGACTCGGCTCCAAAGCAGGAGGTTGAAGCCTTTCTCCAAAAACATCATCTTGCCAAGCCATCTCCAAAAATAGAACTACCGCCTGATATCCTTGAATGCGATGATGGGATTGGTGTCTATTTTAATCCGGATGAAGGGCAAGAAATGATGACAAGCTTTGACGATGTGATCAGTGGTTTTCAGAAACAAGGTAAAGGTTTGAACGAAGATGAGTCTGAAATGATCAGGCAATTGTTGTACTCAGATGCTATCAGCCCAAAATTTGTGAGAAAATTCTTTCAGGATTATGGTGATGCATCGATTGCGTCAGCATTTTTAATTCCTCAAGACTATGACAAGCATTACTTGGAGTATTTGCTGCGACGATATAAAGGACATTTCTACCGCAAGCGTTATCCAAGCCTCACGATTGTCAACACCTGAGGCAAAGCGACCTCACACCCTAACCTACATGCCGTATGCCGCACGCCGCCTTCGGCCTTCGGCAGGCTTTCTACTGTAAGGCATAGACGACGCCGTCCATCGCCGCCACATACACTCGCCCGTCACCCACTACCGGGGTAGCATGAATTGGACCACTCGCCGTAAATTGCCAATGGAGCGTCCCGTGGCGTGCATCCAGGGCGGTCAGCGTCTGATCATACGAGGCCACGTAGAGCACTTCACCGGCAACTACCGGCGAGGCAGAGATGGCCTTCCGCGCCGCGAAGGACCAGCGCGGTGTCCCCGTGTGCAGCTCAAGCGCTGTCAGAGTGCCGCGCTCCGAAGCTACATAGACGAGGTCATGGGCCACAGCTGCCGAGGCCACAATGGGGCCATTGGCACGGTATTGCCACCGGGAACCTGGCAGAGGTGGTGGCGGACCGGTAATGCCCCAGATGAAGAGCGTCGTGTGCACCCAGCGCCAGTCGTACGTCCATCGCCCGCCCAGCGTGCGTGCATCAAGAGCACGGAACCAGCGATCCTCGCCGCCAAAGAACACCAGGCCCTCAGCAACGGCAGGGGTGGCACGGATGGCCAGTGGTGTGCGGTAGTGCCAGCACGTTACTCCCGTGCGGCGATCGATAAAGTACAGGGCACCATCGTTCGAACCCACATAGACAAGATCATCCAGCAGCGCTGGAGAAGAATGCAGCCATCCTTCCGTACGGGCGCGCCAACGCTCAATGCCATTGACGGCGTCGAGAGCATACACATAGCCATCCGCAGAGCTGATATAGAGAATGCCCTGGTGCACCAGCGGCGAGGTATAGATGGGGTTGCCCGTCTCGAAGCTCCAACGAATGGACCCATCGACGACTCGAATGGCCAGCAGCCGGCCATCACGCAGGCCAATGTAGAGCAAATCCCCCGCCAGAGCAGGTGACGAGTCTAGCGGCCCCAACTCCTGGAGTTGCCAGATCACACGGCCATTGCGGCGGTGCAGACGGTACAGCCGTCCCTTCGTATCACCAACATACAGGCTATCGCCCGCAGCAATGGGCGAAGAAACGAACCCAGCCCCGTTGACGAACTGCCACTGCACCTGCCCGCGAGGTACTGGGCCAAGCTGTGCTTGCACACCAGTACGCTGGGCATTGCCACGCCACATGGTCCAGTCACCATTTTGCCCTTCCGATGACAGCGCTGGTTGCAGCGGCAATGGGCGCCAGCGCCCACGCCACAGTGTGGCGTAGTCCCGGAAACTCCAGGCGGCGAACAGCAGAATCACGCCAAGTCCCAGAAAGCCCCAGGTGATCCGGGTCATCGATGAGAGGATTCTCCCTCCGCTCCAATACAAGCTTGAGCGGCTTGCATGCTTCTCGGGACTTGGGCCACCGCCATCCCTTCATCAGGGGTCGGGAGTTCTTTGGAGATCATGCCCCATGGCATCGACTGCCAGCATTACCGCTCAACCTTCGGGTGAAGATGTTGCGTCAGGTTCACGTCAACCCCCGCTGAAGAGGCCAACTCAGGATGGGGGGTCGTAGATGTAGGTGGAGGACTATTGCCCACCTCGGAGCCGAGGGTCGAGCAGGTCTCGCAGGGCGTCGCCGAACATATTGAAGCCGAATACTGCGGCGCTTAGGGCCACCCCTGGCCAGATGGCTAGCCAAGGCGCCTGATACATGTAGCTCAGCCCTTGCAGGCTCAGCATGCCGCCCCAGGTTGGATGCGGCGGCGGCACCCCAAACCCCAAGAAGCTCAGGGAGGCTTCGATGAGGATCAGGTTGCCCAGGCCAATCGTCGCCACCACGATGATGATCGCCGCCACATTGGGCAGCAAGTGAAGCAGCATGATCCGCAGATTACTGCTACCAAACGCCTGGGCCGCTTCGATATAGGCGTTTTCCTTCACCGACAGCGTGGCACCACGGATGATGCGAGAATTTTGAATACCAAAACTCAACCCCAGCACGGCTGTGACATTGAAAAGCCCGGGACCCAACAGTGACATAATGGTGAGCAACAGGAGCAGACCGGGGAGGGATTCCCAGGCGTCAACAAAGCGCTGCACGCAAAGGTCATAGCGTCCTCCGGAGAAGGCGGAGGTCACGCCGATGAGCGTGGCCAGTAGCACCCCCAGGCCGGCGGCCCCCAGGGAAACAGTCAGTGACACGCGGGTGCCGTAGATGATACGACTGAGCAGATCCCTGCCCAGTTGGTCTGTTCCCAGCCAGTGCTCCATGCTCGATCCCCGAAAGCGATGGAGCAGGCTCGTCTGCGCATAGCCATACGGAGCCAGGATGTCCGCGAAGATGGCCACGCCGAGGAGAGCAAAGACAATAAAGGCTCCGATCAAGCCCAGGGGCTTCTCGTGGACCATCCGTACCCAAATCTCGAGAAATGGGGACCGCACGTGTTCTTCAGTCTTCTGGGGGCTGACCCCTACATCCTCAGCCGCGACCCCGTGCGTCATCTCCACCTCCCTCAATGTCTGTGCTCCTGCGCTCACCCTCACCCTCTTGTCGAGGGAAAGGGACCGTCTGGCTGTTTTCCCGGCCCGTATGACCCATGGGGGTGAAAGATACTAGCGATACCGGATTCGGGGATCCAAATATGCGTAACTGAAGTCCACGATGAGATTCAGGAGCAGCGTGAACATAGCCATAATCAGGTTAATGCTCTGCACCACCGGGTAATCCCGTCGAATTAATGCCTCGAAGAAGAAGGCCCCCATGCCTGGCAGCCGGAAAATCAATTCGATGATCGCTGATCCCCCGAGATAGAAGTGGATCTGCAGGCCGAGGATGCTCACGACTGGGATTAAGGCGTTCTTAATGGCATGCTTGAAGATGACCCCACGCTCCGGTAAACCCTTCGCCCAGGCGGTGCGAATGTAATCCTGGCGCTGCACCTCCAGCATGGATGAGCGCGTGACGCGCATGATCGGCCCTGCTCGCGAGACGCCGAACACGAGAGCGGGGAAGATCAGAATCTTGAGGTTCTCCAGCGGATCGGTGGTCACCGGTACATAGGTCCAGAGCGGCGTCCAGCGAAAATAAATGGCTGGCAATACCACCACCAGGATCGCCAGCCAGAAGTACGGCATCGCCAGCGCCAGAATAGCCACTACACGACCGATGTAATCGAGCCAGCTCTCTTGCCGTACGGCCGACAGCACCCCGACACCGACGCCGAACGTGACCGAGACGATGATGGTCAGGAGCGCCAGCTCCAGGGTCACCGGGAAGCGCCGAGCAAATTCCGCCACAATGCTTTCCTTGGTCCATAGTGAATGCCCCAGATCACCCCGCAGGAGGCTGTTCATCCATTCCAGATACTGGATGTGCATCGGCTTGTCGAGGCCGAGTTCTCGCCGTAACGCCTCCACGGAGTCGGCATAGGCATAGCCCTCCAGCATCTGCAGGACCACATCCCCCGGGATCAGCCGCATCATGAGAAAGACCAGGATCGTCACCAGGAAGAGCGTGGGCAGCATCAACAACACGCGTTTGAGGAGATATTCACGCACGGAGAATCCTCAAAAAGAGTGCTGAGCCATGAGTGCCGAGTGCTGAGGATGGAGTCGTGTCCTCACTCAGCACTCGGCCCTTTGGACTCAGCACTGTCCTATTTATCTATCCACGCGGCGATCACACGGTGCACCATGGTATGCCCGATTTTCGGCGCAAAGCCCTTCAGGTATGGTTGATGGACGTGATAGGACAGCCCCCCGGGGATGTACACATAGTATGCCTTGTCGGCCAGGTAGCGCTGGATGTCGTCGACGATGCGCTTGCGCTTCTCGGGGTCCAGCTCGCGCCGTTGTGCAATGAGCATTTCATTGAGCGCGGGATCGTTGACATGGCCGCGATTGTTGGGCTGGCCCGGATAGAACACGCCATACAGAAAATCATCGACCTCCAGGAACGGGGTGATAGGCCCCATGGCCAGCTTATCGAAGTTCCCCAGGTACGTGGTAGAGATGTACTGACCATACTCCTGGGGTTTGAGCTCGACGCTAATGCCGACCCTGCTCAGTTCATCCACCGCCAATTCGAAGCGTGAGGGCCAGGGGATCGTATAGCCCGGATGATGAAACAGCGGGGTATTAAAACCCTTGGGGTATCCGGCCTCAGCCAGTAAGCGTTTCGCTTCCTCGCGGTCGAATCCCACCAGATATTTGGCCTTGGCCGGGTCGAGCTCCTTTGGATCCAGCCGCCAATCTGGTAGCGCACACGGCACCGGCCCGGTGACGAAGCACCCCTCGCCGAAATCAAGCGCTTCCATCCACGCCTGCCGATTGATCGCCAGAGAAAGAGCCCGCCGCACCCGGATGTCGTTGAAGGGGGGCTCATCCGTGCGCATGTAGAACATCCCCTGGTTGAGGCTCTGATACTTGAAGAACTTTAAATCGGCGTTGGTACGCTGCAGTGGAATCGCCTCTTCTCCAGCCAGGAGCCCCGTGGTATGCACAAAATCGACCTTCCCCGTGCGGAGCAAGGACACACGCGCGGAGGCATCGGGAGTCATTTGCCATTCGATGCCATCGACATAGGGTAGGCCCTTCATATAGAAGTCGGGATTGCGCTTGAAGATCAGCTTCACCCCACGTTCATAGCGTTCCAGGATGAAGGGTCCGGTGCCGATGGCGGCCTCCGGTTTATTGAAATCGCCATACTGATCCTCCGCTTCCTTCGGGAGGATCATGTTATGCGAGGGGCTGGCGAGTTGCGCCAACAGCGGCGCAAATGGGTGTTTGGTAATGATCTTTACGGTGTAATCGTCCACCACTTCGACGCGGTCGACATCGTCGAAGCGTGCCCGGAAGCCGGATTTGGCGGCGAAGCGCTCCAGAGAATACTTCACGTCCTGAGCCTTCAGCTCGCGGCCGTTCACCGGCGGCTTGTTGTGGAACTTCACGCCTGTGCGCAGGTAAAACACCACGGTGTTGTCGTCCAGATACTCCCAGCGCTCGGCCAGGTCAGGCAGGATGGTCAGATCGTAGGGGCTTTTCTGTTCGTGTCCATAGGGGAATCGCACCAGACTGCTGTAGACCAGGCTGCCGATATTTTGTGGCATGAATGAGATGCTCAGGTGCGGATCCAGATTGGGAGGCTCGCGCTCGGCCAGCCGGATGATCCCTCCATACTTCGGCTGTTCGCCTGCGGTCGGCCCTTGGGCAAAGGCGATCGAGCCGCCAGGGATCATGGCTGGAAGGAGCGAGGCCGCCACGACGGCGATAACGAAGAAGGGGCGACTGCTGCGAGCGTGACGCGTTCGTGCCATGCGTGACCTCCTGAGCGATGTCTCGGTTGGGGTGACCCGGCGAGGAATCGTCAATGACACACCGCTCACAGCAGCGATGCCTGACTGGGCGCTCGTGCGGAGCGGGACTCTCTATGAGTACTGGAGTTGTAGACACCGTTGCCCAGGCTGTGAAAGACGCGACAGAGGCCCCATCGTAATGAGGAAGCGGAAGATTGTCAATAAAATTTATGAGTTGGCCCCTTATGTGGGAGAGGAAAGCGGGGGGCCTCGTTGGGCACCTGCGCATTATCGGCGGAGAAGATCAATTTAGCGGTCTTCCGAGGGACGCCTACGTTGCTTCGGGCCATCTACTTTGAGCTGATCCCAACCTGCCGACCGGCAAGTTTTATTAGCCCAGCGGTCAGTCCATTGGCCCCAGCGGGTCATTCAGGAATAGCCACACTGCTTGCAGCCATAGCTCTTTCTCGTCACGGCTCAAATCACAGCCATAAAGCGTTAATTTTCAACTGGTTAAACCCTTGACGGACCAGGGTTCTCGCGGCATAATAAATGGTACTGAGGAACATTTGCTCCCTCGCAAGCTGGGACTAGGAGTCGTTGGCCGCCATATCCTGTAGGCTCACCATCGAAGACCAGGTTTCAAATATTTCGAGGGGCAATACCGCAAGCTGTGACATCGCCGACGGATCCTCACGATAAAAAATCAACTAGCAAGATAAATAATAACAGATAGAGGTGCCTTAAGATGCGGTGGGGAAGTATCCCCTGGGAGGTCACCTCTGCCGATAGGCGGGAAGTATTGATCATGCTGTATGAGAGCATGAGACAGGCCGACTCTGGAAACGGCGGCGTCTCCTGTCAAGTCTCTCATCTCCCGCCAATCACGCCATCACCGTCAGTCGACGAAACGCCAATAAATTTCGCCACGTGGGAGGATGAATCATGGAGGAGAGCACGGCATTAGCCGCGCTGGTACAACCTCTAGCGCCAGAGGTTGTGGAAAAAGTTGTCATTGGCGGCGATCTTTCGGAGCTCGGTGCGGCCCAACGAGCCGAATATTATGCGGCAGTCTGTCGCAGCCTTGGCCTGAATCCGCTCACCAAGCCATTCGAATACTTGACCCTGAATGGCAAGCTCAGGCTGTATGCTTTGCGGGATTGCGCGGACCAATTGCGCCGGCTGCACGGTATTAGCATCTACATCGCCAACAGAGAACGCCTGAGCGATGTCTATGTCGTGACGGCCCGAGCCAAAGATCGTCAAGGACGTGAAGATGAAAGCACCGGTGCAGTGCCGCTAGGCAACCTCAAAGGGGATGCGTTAGCCAACGCGCTGATGAAGGCGGAAACCAAGGCCAAGAGACGCGTGACGCTCTCCATTGCGGGGCTGGGATGGTTGGATGAGACGGAATTAGACACCGTTTCCCAAGGTCCCCGGGTCGTTCCCCAGCCTGAAGAGCCACTAGCAGAGGTACACCCGGCAGCCGATCAAATCAGCTCGCTGGTCGAGATGGCGAGAGCGTGTGGCGTCGATCTTCTGAGTTTTGGACGTCACATGCGACAGCTGATGGACCTTCCTGCAGAGACCAAGATCACGAAAAAGTTTCTGCGTGAGACGATGACCATGGCTCAGTATGAGAGCGCCTGGCACTACTATAGCGAGGTGCTGAAGAAGCACGTCGAGGAGGATGTCTTGGACTTTTCTCCCCCTGACGAACCTGCTTCTCCGGGGGGCTCCGAGCTGACCGCCAGCCAGAGCGAGGCAGAGCAGCAGCGGGATGCGTCTGAGCCAGTCGGCACCTCTACGGCTACTCGCCGCGGCATGCATGCTACACCGCAGCAGATCGCCAGGCTCAAGCTCCTGGCGCGGCAAGTTGGGGATGATGCGTATGCGGATGTGCAGGATATGCTGGATCATCACCGCGACGGCTTGGCCCTGGATGTGTATGAGGTCGTCAAGCAGCGACTGAGAGGTCGCAAAGCGGCGCATCAGGAAGACGCATCGGGTGAGCGGCGAGGTTGATCGGCAATCGCTCGCGGCCCCGACGTCGGTGGCCACACCGACGTCGGGGCCCTGGCCTGGAAGCGCGGAATGGGGGTCTCTGGGAGGGGGAATCCAGGACTATGCCAGCCAGACCGCGGCCCAGGGCTTGCGAAATGCATCATGTTCGGTGTAGCATCGGCACAATCGCTGATTCGCTCAATGGTCAATTGACAGCCGACGATGCAGTGTCGTGCGTAGTGTATTAAGCCCGGCTCCGGAGGCGTTGTGATGGGCGTCAATCCCGTTGTGCTAGAAATTATTCGCGGCAGCCTGCGCTCGACAATCCAGGAGATGGAGCTGCTGATGGAACGCTGCGCTATGTCTCCCTTCATCAAGGAGAAGAAAGACTACTTTGTCGGCATCTACGATACGCGCAGCCGCATCGTCTGCTGTCATATCTCTTCTAGCGGGCCAGGGATGGTGACCCCCATTCTCGAAGCCTACCCGCTTGAGGACATGTGCCCGGGTGATGTCTATTGGTTCAACGATCCTTACATTAGTAAAGGGGCCGTCCAGCACCACCAAGACATGGTCTTCGCGATGCCGGTTTTCGACGCCGGGAAGGTTGTGGCCTTTACCGTGACCTACGGCCACTATCAGGATATCGGTGGGATGAAGGCAGGCAGCATCTCGCCGCACGCCAGCGAGATCTTCCATGAGGGGACGCTCGTGCCCCCCATCCGCATCTATCGTGCAGGACAACTCAATGACGAAGCATATCGGATGTTCCTGCGCAACTCCCGTCTGCCGGATATGGTCGAAGGGGACACGAAGGCGATGATCGCCTCGTGCCACCTGGCTGAGACTCGTCTGCTGGAGTTGTTAGAGCGTTATGGCCATGACACCGTGGTCGAGGCCTTCGAGACGATCATCGACCACACGGCTGCGCGTACACGGGTGCTGTTCCGTGAGCTTATTCCGCAGGGCACCTACACGTTCCATGATTACCTGGATGACGACGGCGTCGAAGGCCGGCCCTACCGGGTGGAGCTGACCCTGAGCCGTGAGGGGGACCGGGTGCGCCTGGATGCCACGCAATCGGACGATCAGGCGCGCGGCCCCATCAACTATATCACTAACCCTGGCTTGCTCCAGATCGCCTATGGGCGCTACCTCCTTGCCCTTGATCCCTCATTGGAGGTGAACGAAGGGATTTTACAGAATCTCGATGAGTGGATTACCCGCGAAGGCAGCATCGTGCAGCCGCGCTTTCCGGCGCCGCTGGGCATGCGCGCCCATACTCGCTTCCGCGTCGTGGCCTGCATGTTTGGCACCCTAGCCCAGGCGAACGGCGGGCAGGTCCCCGCCAATTCGCCGGTGTATGTATTATACTACTTCCGAGCCCAGCATCCGCTCACCCACCAACCCATTCTTTGTATCGAAGGGCTCGGGGTGGGCTTGGGCGCACGTCCCTTTGCAGATGGGATCGATGCAATTTACTACATCGCGCAAGAGAACTATCCGGTGGAATATGTCGAGAAGGACTTCCCGCTGCGCATCGAGCAATATGCCATGCGAGCGGACTCGGGCGGGCCAGGGTTGTATCGCGGCGGCTGCGGCATCGTCCGCGATGTGCGGGTGTTATGCGACCAGGCTGAGCTGGGGACACGCATGGAGAACAGCAAATTCCCGCCGTATGGGGTGACTGGGGGACGTGCCGGTCGTCCTGGGAAAATCCTGCTTAACCCGGGAACGCCTGAGGAACGTGCGATCCCCACGGTTGGCGATGGCGTCCAATTAAAGTGCGGCGACTTGCTGCGCCTGATGACCTGTGGCGGCGGCGGCTGGGGCGATCCGTTCAGCCGTGATCCGATGCTAGTGCAACAGGACGTGGCGCGCGGCTTCGTCAGCGCGCCGGGGGCGCTGGAGGATTACGGCGTGGTCCTCGATCCCCTCAGCTTTGGGATCGACAAAACTGCCACCGAGGAGCGCCGCCAGCAAGGCCCTCACGTGCTCCCCCTGTTCGATCGCGGCTCGGCCTTTGCTCAGGGCGAGGCGGAGTGGTACACCAAACACTCGTCGGGGTAGGACCTCCTGTCCGCAGCTCTATTTGTCCCCAGCGTGTCGAGGGCGTTTTGCAGCCTGAGTATCTAGGTAACCAGCCGGCTGCCCCGCGGTATTTACGCGGTTTCGACGAAATTATTTGCAGGCGCTTTGCCGTCTCTCGCCGCACGCTCCTATCTTTCCTGCCTCTTTACATCTGGGATTGTCTCAGGCCGCAACTTCTTGATCTAACAATTTTTGCTTCAATGCCTTGGGGTCCATCTGGAGTAGCTGCCACCAATCATCGGTGGGCAGGTTTAGCCCAAGGAGCACATACGGACACGTCCCTTTTCGCTTCCCATGGCAGCAGACGCGACCATTCCAGGACAGCCGTGTGAGATCCAGCAGGCCTTAACTGACATGCCGATGCCGTGCCTGGTGCCTCCGCACCCTACTCTTGACACACTCCACCGCACGACTCGCCCGCACGACACGACTTAGAATCTCCTCGACACGCGCATAGGCCTGCGGCCACTCGGGACACCGACGCTGACACACCACCGGCGCCATCACGACCCGTTGCGCGAGGCGGGTGCGGTTTTGATCGTCCGTGGGCGTCACAACATGGCGCAGGAACCACCAGCGGGAGAAGGCCTCACGCAACAGCGGCTCGGCGACAGCCTGGGCCACGCGCACCACGATGGCCGCGCGACCCTGAGGGCATCACGGCCATGGTGTTTGTGCTGGGTCACTTTCTGGTCGGCATCAGCGGCAGCCTCTCACGGCCGCTCGGCCCGCTTCGACTTCCGCTTCCAACATTCTGAATTTCTGTAGTTCCAATATAAGGCTTCCGATCGTCCCTAACCCATTGAAAATAAGAACCGAGGTTCAGGAAAGCCTCTAAATTCAAAATTTTGGATTTCCTCAAGCGTGTCAATAGGTTATCGCCAATTTTAGTTTCTTATATTGGAATTTCACATTCTGAATTTCAAGCTGTCGGTAGAGAGACGTGCCCACTCCTAACCTGTGCAGGATGTCCTGCTGCAACGTTGATCAGGGCGTCAGCTAACGCGGGATTTCTTCCCCTGCAGCCGTCTTGAGGATGGTCAACGACACCGCCGGAAACGCGTTCAGGAGCCGCTCGGCCGTGGGTGTGTCGGTCATCTTTGGCCCGTTTTCCGGGTGGAGACCAGGGAGGTGGGCGTGATCGTTGCGGAGAGACCGCCACAGGACCAACGCCAGCACCGTTCACACCCTCACGCCCAACGTGAGTAGATAGGTGAGGCCTTGGATTTGGTCGTCCCGTTTGACCAACAACGGTGCGATAGGCGCACGGCTTTTGCGGCGGTTGAACATGCGCTCGATGCGGTATTCGTGGTGATCACACCAGACCGCATCCGCCCAAGACCACCGCGGTGGCGCGGCGTTGGTGACACACACCTTCCAACTCAAGCGGTCTGTGAGGGCGGCGATGGCGCTCTCCTGACGGGCGATGCGGGTGATGTGGTCGCGGATGTTCTCGTGCACGCGTGGCAGCGCCTCGGCCCCGGCCGACGTCGTGGGGAGGCCGCGCGATCGGTGGTTCCCATTCCATGCAGCACAACCCCTCCACCCCCTGTGCCGTGAGTCCGTGCTGCATGGCCTTGACGCGCGTGGCTTCTCCGGTGCTCTGACGCTTCCCCCGACCGCTGGCCGGTGTCAGGGCCGCCAGTTGTTTGGCCGCATGGGCCAGACGTTTGTCCAGCCCTGCCGCTGCACCAGGCTCCAGACCAGCCTCCAGGCCACCGGTCCTCGCAAACTCATCGCCCTCGGCCGCCAGTCCCTCTGCACCGCGGTGCTTGGCACGGCAAATTTGCTCGAGCTTACCGTCCCGGTCGTTGCCGACCCCCGCGGTGATCCAGTCCGCTATCGCCTCCGCCGTCGCCCCGGTCAACGGCCATGGCGACCGATACACGTGCTGGTGCCCCACCTGGTGTGCACGGGTGGCGAACGCACGCAAGTGACCATCGCCGCCCAAGAGCCGACCGGTGGTGTGCCGCCCCGACTCGATCCGCTCGAGGCGCGGCATGTCTATGCCATCCGCAGCGCGTTCCCCCGCGCGCACATCCGTGGCCAACGGCATCCCCAACGGGTCCAACGCCCGCGTCCTCACGTTGTTCGGCGGCCGCATCGGCTCATCCTGACGGGGCCCACACGGCCACAGCCCCCTTGCCGTCACGCCGTGATCCCCCGGGACGGTGGTGGCATCACCGCGGATCACGTCCTGGGGCAAGGGATAGACCTCAAGGCTGCGCGCCTTCCAGTGCCGTTCGATCCCATGCCCATACTTCGGCTGGCTCCAGTGTTTGCGGAGGTGGCTCAGCCGGTCATCCCTGCAATCCAGCGGCGCTATGACCGCACCTCGCAGGGGGCTTCGCGTGGTTGGCAGGCCCTTGCCGGACGTTTCCCCCGAGACCTTCCGGTGGTCCCCTTCGGTGAGGATATACGCCAGCCAACTCATCGCTGTCCAGCCCCAACTGAGTCCCCGCTGCTTCCCGTACCGGGGGAGCTGTCGATCCAGGACCTCAACAACGCCCATCTTGACCATCCGCCCGATGAGCAGGGCCACATCGTCTATCTGTTCCGTGATGATCACCAAGTCGCTTGTCCCCAGGATCTCCTGGACCTGTTGAGTGAGTTGCCCGCTCATGCTGCCCTCCTCTCCCAAGATTGAGCCGCTTGGGAGAGAGCATCGCACCTGCATGACCTGGTCTGAAAATACCCTCGATCCAACTCTCAGGGTACCCTCAGGAAATGAAGCGCTTGGGCTCGTTGTAGAGCGAATGGGGAGTTCTTAAATTACTATACTTTCGCATTTTTTGAGGCCGACGCGGTCGAGGACGCGAGTTGGGCTTGAAAAAGCCGGGAAAGTGAGATAG
>Ga0137403_10002600_pt1 | contig 20452 bp, 16 predicted proteins | sample CZOMad2_1_16fung_FD_122057 | JGI IMG/M metagenome (GOLD analysis project Ga0137403, IMG submission 122057) | Vadose zone soil fungal communities from Angelo Coast Range Reserve, California, USA - CZOMad2_1_16fungal (Hybrid Assembly) | ecosystem: Environmental > Terrestrial > Soil > Vadose zone...
TGCCGGCGCCGCCATGATGTGACTGCCGGTATGGACCACCTTGAGCACCCTGCCGGTGTCTGCGGCGTACACCCAGAGGCCGCCGCTGCCGCGGCCTTGGAACACCAGGTTGCCGGCCGTGGACGTGACGCCGCCGTCGTAGCCGCGAATGCCCGACGAAGTTTCGAACTCCCAGACGATTTTCTGAGCCACCGGGTCCCAGGCGCGGAGAAGTTCGCGCACCAGCTTCGGTTTTCTCGTGGCGTTGAGGTCCTTGAGGTCGGGCAGGGGACCATAGAGATGTTTCAAGTCTGCAGCATCGTAGGTGTCGTCGGGAAAGATGCCGTTCGCGGTAAAGAAGCCGTCGAGAAATTTCACGTCGCCGCCGTTGTGGACCATGTCCACCCAGACCGCAGGAACGTCGAGCACCGGTATGTAAACGAGATGCGTCTGCGCGCTCAACGACATGGGATTCCAGGTATGGGCTCCCGACCAGGACGGATAGACGTTTTTGGGCGAGGAGTACCAATCGGAGTTCGGGGTGGTCACCGGCCGGCCGGTCTTCATGTCGACGCCGGTGGCCCAGTTGATGTAGGTGAAGTTCTTGGCCGACAGCAGCTTGCCGCTGTCGCGCTCGAGAATGTAGAAAAATCCGTTCTTGTTCGCCTGAATGATGACGCGGTGCTTGGCACCCTCGATCTCGAGATCGGTCAGAATCATCTTCTGCGTGGCGTCAAAATCCCAGCTATCGCGCGGGGTGGCCTGGTAGTACCAGGCGAGCCGGCCGCTATCGGCGTGCAGCGCGATGATCGACGCGGTGTAGAGACTGTCCAGCCTGGCCGGACCCAGCTGGCGAAGGTCGTAGGGCGCCGCGTTCGCGGTGCCGAAATACACCAGTTTCAGCTCAGGGTCGTAGGCGAAACCGTCCCAGGCGGTGCCGCCCAGCTTGAACGCCGGATCGCGCGAGGCATCCCATGTCTTGGCGGCCGCGGCCAGCTCCGGATTCTCGAGGGGCTGCCCGACGGCCGGCGGCACGGTGTAGAAGCGCCATATGAATGCGCCGGTTTCCAGGTCGTACGCCGTGACGTAGCCGCGGACGCCGCCGTGCCCCATGTCGGAGCCCGCGTTGCCGATCACGACTTCGTCGCCGGCGATCTGCGGCGCGCCGGTGCTGGCGTACGGCAGCTTGTGATCGGTGATGGTGTCGGCCTCCCAGATCTTTTGGCCGGTGGCCGCATTGATCGCATGCAGGCGTCCGTCTCCCGAGGCGACATAGACCTTCCCCTTCCATACGGCGACACCTCGGTTGACCAGGTCGCAGCACGGATTTCGTCCCGCGAAATAGTCGCTCTTGGGGTCGTACCGCCACACCTCGCGGCCCGATGCCGCATCGACCGCATAGACGTAGCCCCAGGTACCGGAGGTGTACATGATGCCGTCGACGATCACGGGGGTGGCTTCCTGCCCGCGTAACGGGCTGCCAAGGTCGTACTGCCAGGCAAAACCCAAGGCCTTGACGTTCGACGCATTGATGGTCGTCAACGGTGAGTAATAGGAGCCGTCCTGGTCGCGTCCGCCGGTGTACCAATTCTGCGGTTCGGAGTCGGCGGCTGCCAAGCGCGACGCGTCGACGCTGCCCGGCATGCGGGCGGTTGCGGTAGTGGCGGCGGGGGCCGCGGCGACCGGCAGCAAAAGAACCATGGCGAAGACGATGCGACCGACGGCGTGCAAACAACTCGGCGAGGGGATTCGGGACAAGACCGGTTCTCCTGAAGGGATCGAAGGTTCAAGGCACATCCGGCGCCAAAGTTATCACGAGGCCGCTAGTCTTCGTCGCCCGCGTAGATGATGAGCGACAACATGCGGATGGGAACCTTTTCCAAGCGTTCCGGGCCGTGCGCCACGTCGCCCCTGAAGGTGAGGGAATCTCCCGGCCTGAGAACGTAGGTGTGACGCCCATGGCGGTAGTGCAGGATGCCCGATAGCAGATGAATGAACTCGACTCCGGGATGTTGGAACCCGGGAAACACCTCGCTGCGGTCGTTCAGGGTCACCAGGAAGGGCTCGAACACCTTGCGGGGACCGTGTTGCGCCGCCAACAAGTGATAGGTATGGCCGCGCCGCGTGCCGCTGCGCACGGTCTCGAGACCCTCGCCGGCGCGGATCAACTGGGCGCCGCCGTCGTCGGCTCCAACCCGTTGCATCAGCACCGACGCCGTGACACCCAGGGCGTGGGACAGCGCCACGATGGTTTCCAAGCTCGGGGAGACGCGGCCCGTCTCCAGCCTGCTCAGCATGGCGCTGCTGATGTTGGCCCGCGCCGCGACATCCGCCAGCGTAAGATTCTGACTCTCGCGCAGACGGCGCGCGGTGCGTCCCAAATCGATGGCGGGGCTTTCGGCGCGATCGGCCGCCTTCACGGGGGCCGCGGACGGCGTGGAGCGTGACGGGCGGCGCGGCGCCGTGGGGTCGGCCTTGTGCCTCAACTTGGTCATTGCACAATACGCAAATTAATTTGCTCCACAGTTAAAAATCGTGCTTATATTCGCATGAAGCCAATTGCGCTGTTAAACGAAAATCCGCATGCCTCATCGATTACTGCGTTTCGGCTGGTCGCGCAAGCACCCGGAACCTCGGATGTTCACGCACCATGAGTCGTTGAAGCCCGCCTACGACGTCGTGATCATCGGCGCCGGCGGCCATGGACTGGCGGCGGCCTACTACCTGGCCCGCGACCACGGCATCCGCAATGTCGCGGTCCTCGAGAAAGGCTACATCGGCGGCGGGAATACCGGCCGCAACACCACCATCATCCGCTCCAACTACCTGACTCCCGAAGGCGTCAAGTTCTACGATGAAAGCGTGCGGTTGTGGCAGGATCTGGGGCAAGATTTCGATTTGAATCTCTTTTATTCCACACGCGGCCACTACACGCTGGCGCACACCGATTCGGCCATGCGCACCATGCGTTGGCGCGCCGAGGTCAACAAGCATTTCGGCGTGCGCTCGGAAGCCGTGGATGCGGCCTTCGTGCGGCGCGGCATCCCGGGCATCGACATGAGTTGCGGGGGCCATGCGCCCATTCTGGGCGCATTGTTCCACGCGCCAGGCGCCATCGCCCGGCATGATGCCGTAGCGTGGGGCTACGGCCGCGGAGCCGACCGGCGCGGCGTGGAAATTCATCAGCAGACCGAGGTCACCGGCATCCGGGTGCAGGGCGGCCGGGTCGTCGGCGTCGACACCACGCGCGGAAGCCTCGCGACGCCTCGAGTTCTGTGCGCGGTGGCCGGATTTACGCCGCGAATCCTCGACATGGTGCACCTGAAGACGCCGATCTACGTGCACCCCCTGCAGGCGATGGTTTCCGAGCCGGTGAAACCCTGGCTGGACCCCATCATCGTATCGGGATCCCTGCACGTCTACGTATCGCAGAGCGCGCGCGGGGAGCTGGTCATGGGCGCCTCGCTCGATCCGTACGAATTGCATCAGACCCGATCCACTCTCGATTTCGTCGAAGGCTTGAGCTCGCACATGCTCGACCTGTTCCCGTTCCTGAGCGAGGTGAAGGTCAATCGTCAATGGGCGGGCCTGTCCGACATGACGCCGGATTTCGCGCCCATCATGGGCGTCACGCCCGTGGAGGGATTCTTCCTCGACGCCGGGTGGGGAACCTGGGGCTTCAAGGCGACGCCGGTATGCGGCAAGACCATGAGCCACACCGTCGCCACCGGACACAATCATCCGTTGATCGAAGGCTTCACGATGGATCGGTTCGCGCGCTACCAGCTCACGGGCGAGAAGGGTGCGGCGTCGGTGGGGCACTGATTTGGCGGGCCAACGATGAAAATCATGGTGTGTCCCCTGAACGGACCGCGTCCGGTGTCGGAATTCGCGTACGGCGGCGAAGTCCGCCGGAGCCCCGACCCGGATACCTGCACCGATGCCGAGTGGAGCAGCTACGTGTTCAATCGGTCCGGATCTCCCGGCGTCAAGTACGAATGGTGGTGCCACATCGCGTCGGGCTTCTGGTTCGTTGCCCTGCGCGACACCGCGCGCGATATCGTCCTGGAAACCGTTCCCGCCGAGGCCGCGCGACGCGGGCTGCCGCCGGAGCGTGCACCGTGATGTATCGGCTCGAGGCCGGTCCGGACGAATGGATCGATCGATCGGCCCCGCTGCCGTTCGTGTTCGAGGGGAAGCAGTACCAGGGCTATCGCGGCGACACGATCTCGTCCGCGCTCGCGGCGTCGGGCGTTCCGTATCTGGGCCGCAGTTTCAAGTATCACCGGCGGCGCCACATCTTGTCGTTCGCCAATCATGACTGCAACACGCTGTTCCAGGTGGATGGGGTGCCGAATGTGCGCGGCGATGTCACGCTCGTCAGCGAGGGCATGCGCGCGTCTGCGGTCAACACTTTCGGCGGCCTCGTCGAGGACAGGGCGCGGTTGCTGGACCGGCTGGCTCGCTGGCTGCCGGTTGGCTTCTACTACAAGGCGTTCCATACCAAGCGCCTTTTCCCGCGTTGGGAGCGCATGTTCAGAACCCTTACCGGGCTGGGAGCCGTCTCGCTCGATGCCGCGCGTCGAACCACGCCCAAGCGCTACGGGTTCTGCGACGTGCTGGTGGTCGGCGGCGGTCCCAGCGGCCTGTCGGCGGCCCGCGCAGCCGCGGCGGCAGGCGCGCGCGTTGCGCTGATCGACGAATCGTTGCGATTGGGGGCCAGCGGCATTGGTCTGCACGACGGCGAGCAACGCGCCACTCGTGCGCTCATCGAGTCCGTGAATGGCTCGCCCGCCATCAGCGTATGCTCCGCCACCGTCGCAGCGGCCTATTACGCCGATCATTGGATCGCGCTCGCGGATGCGACGCGCCTGACCAAAATGCGGGCGAAGGCCGTGGTGCTTGCCACCGGCGTGATCGAACAGCCTGCGGTATTTCGCAACAACGATTTGCCCGGCGTCATGCTGGCCTCCGCGGCCTCGAGTCTGCTGCTGCGCTACCGGGTGGCGCCGGGCCTAAGGGTCGTGGTGGTTGCCGGGAACCTCGAGGGGTACCGCGCCGCTCTTGGCCTGCATTGGCAGAGTGTGCGAATCGCCGCCGTCGTCGATCTGCGCGCCGACCTTACCGCCGAAGACGCAGCGGCCGCCGCCGAATGCGCGGCGGCGGGAATGGCGGTGTATCGGTCGCATGCGCCTTACGAGGCGATCGCGGGCGCGGATGGCGTGGTCGTTGCGCTCGACGTCGCGCCGCTCGCCGCCGGAGAGCGGGGCGAAGCGGCGGGCCGAATCGACACGGGCAAACTCCGGCGCATCGACTGCGACTGCATACTGATGAGCGTGGGATGGGCCGCGGCGGCGAATCTCCTGTTGCAAGCCGGCGGGACCATGCGCTTCTCGGATGCCTTGCAGCAATTCATCCCGAGTTCGCTGCCCGCGGGCATTTTTGCGTCCGGCCGTTTGAACGGCGTGTACGACTTCGAGGCGCGGGTGGCCGACGGTGCGCGCGCCGGATCGGCCGCCGCGTCGCATGCCGGATTTGGTTCGGCAAGCGGCGCGGACATCGTCCGTGCGGCTCGTTGTCCGTCGCATGCCTTTCCCATCGTCGATCATCCACAGGCCAAGAATTTCGTCGACTTCGATGAAGACCTGCAGGTCAAAGACCTGGAGAATGCCGCTCAGGAGGGGTTCGATTCGAGCGAGCTTCTGAAGCGCTACAGCACGGTGGGCATGGGCCCGTCGCAGGGCAAGCACTCGAACATGAATGCATTGCGCGTGTTGGCGCGGCATCGTGGGGTCGGCGTCGAGCGGCTGGGACTGACCACCTCCCGCCCCATGTACCACCCGGTGCCGCTGAAATTGCTGGCCGGCCGAAGTTTCAACGCGGAAAGACGCACGCCGGTGGACGCGGAGCACGAACGCCTGGGCGCGGTTTGGATGCCGGCCGGGAACTGGCGCCGTCCCGAGTACTATGCGGTCTCCGGCGAGACCCGCACCCAAAGCATCGAGGCGGAAGTCGCGGCGGTACGCGGCAGCGCCGGCCTCATCGATGTGGGAACGCTGGGAAAGATCGAGATCCATGGGCCGCAAGCCGGCCTGTTCCTGGATCGCGTGTATACCGGCAGATTCTCGGATCTCAAGGTGGGCATGACCCGTTACGGACTGATGCTGGACGAATCGGGCGTCATCATCGATGACGGCGTGATCGCCCGCATGTCGGCCGACATGTTCTATTTCACGACCACCACGGGCGGGTCGGCGACGGTGTTCCGCGAGTTGCAGCGGTGGAACGCGCTGTGGGGTTTGGATTGCGCGCTCGTCAACGTGACCGGCCATCGCGCGGCGTTCAACTTCGCCGGCCCGTTGAGCCGCGAACTACTGCAGCCGTTGACCGACGCGGACTTGGGTGAAGCCGGCTTTCCCTTCCTGGGCGTGCGCACGGGCCGAGTGGCCGGCGTGCCTGCGCGGCTGCTGCGCGTCGGATTCGTCGGCGAACTCGGCTACGAAATTCATGTGCCCGCGAGCGACGCCGGACATGTGTGGAGGGCATTGCATGCCGCCGGGTTGCCCCGGGGCTCGCGTCCTTTCGGAGTCGAGGCGCAGCGTGTGCTGCGGCTCGAAAAGGCCCATTTCATCGTGGGTCAGGATACGGACGGCCTGACCGACCCCTTCGAGGCGAATGCCTCGTGGGCGGTCAACATGCAAAAACCTTTTTTTGTCGGACAGCGCAGCTTGAGGATCTTGAAGACGCGCGGTCCCCGTCAGACGCTGGTGGGCATCGAACTGCCGGATCCCGCCCGGATGCCGAAGGAATGCCACCTGGTGATCGAACAGGGTGCCATCGCCGGCCGCATCACCAGCGTTGCGTACTCGCGCACCTTGAACAAAGTGATCGGCCTCGCGATGCTGTCGCCGGAATTGGCGCGCACGGGCGGCGATCTCGACATTCGGGGCGAACGAGGCGAAATCCTCAAGGCGCGCATCGCAGCGACGCCGTTTTACGATCCGAAGAATGCCCGGCAGCGGCCGGTGGCCGCGGCATGAGTGCGCTGCTCGAGTTCGAGAAAAGCAACCGCTGCGAACGCTTCGGACTCAAGGGGCCGCGGGCGGCTGAATGGCTGGAATTGCGGGGGATCGCGCTGCCGGGGGCGCCCAATCAGTGGGTCGCCGGCGCCGCTACCGGGACCGGCGATGCGATGCTGGTGGCGCGGCTCGGTAGCAGTGAATTCTTCCTGGAGGATCACGCTGCGGACAGCAAGGTGCGCGGCTTCGAAGCCGCGCTCGATCCGCCCCAGCCCGGCGTGTATCCGGTGCTGCGCGAGGACGCGGCGTTTTCCCTGTCGGGCCCGGGCTCGCACGACGTGCTCGCGCAGGTATGCAATGTGAATTTTGCGGCTCTCGAATTGACATCGCGGCCCGTGATCATGACTCTGATGATAGGCGTGGCGGTTCTGGTCGTGCCGCAGATGGTGAGCGCATGGCCTCGATTTCGGATCTGGTGCGACCCGACCTTTGGGGAGTACCTGGAAGAGTCTCTGGGGACGGTGGTCACAGAGAGCGGCGGCAACTACAGACGGTAACGTGAGGGAGCCTTAAGAATGAATCGGGAACAGGCGAAAGCGTTCTTCGAGCAGAACAACATCCGCTATGTCTTGGCGCAGTTCGTCGACATTCACGGCTCCGCCAAGGCGAAGGCCGTGCCGGTCGAGCACTTGGACATGGTGCTGACCGACGGCGCGGGATTCGCGGGCTTTGCGCTGTGGGGTTTCGGGATGGGTCCCGAAGGTCCGGACTACATGGCGGTCGGCGATCTTGCGACGCTGCAGAATATTCCGTGGATGCCCGGCTACGCGCGGCTCATCTGCAACGGCGTGGTGAATCAAAAACCCTATCCCTACTGTTCGCGGGTGGCGCTGCGAACGCAGATCGCACGGCTCACCGAACGCGGGCTCACGATGTTCACCGGGATCGAACCGGAGTTCATGCTGCTGGCGCGGCGCCCGGACGGCACATTGGGGCCGGCCGATCCCACCGATGACCTCGACAAGCCTTGCTACGACTACAAGGGGCTGTACCGCACGCGCGAGGCGCTCGACGAGATGGTGAGCGGCCTGCGCGCCGTCGGGATCGACGTGTATCAAATCGATCACGAAGACGGCAACGGCCAGTTCGAGATCAATTTCACCTATGCGGACGCCCTCAAATCCGCGGACAATTTCACCTTCGTGAAGATGGCGGCGAGCGAAATCGCGCACAAGCACGGCATGATCGCGACCTTCATGCCCAAGCCGTTTTCGAACCGCACCGGCAGCGGCGCTCATTTCCACGTGTCGGTGGGTTCGGCCGCGCAGAAAAATGCGTTCCACGATCCCAGCGACAAGTCCGGCATGGGCCTGTCCACCATGGCGTATCAGTTCCTGGCGGGGGTGCTCACGCACGCGCGCGCCTTCTGCGCGATTGCGGCGCCGACGGTGAATTCGTACAAGCGCCTGGTGGTCGGGCGCTCGCTGTCGGGGTCCACGTGGGCGCCCGCCTATATTGCATACGGTGACAACAATCGAACCGCGTGCGTGCGAATTCCGCACGGACGACTCGAAGTGCGGCTGCCGGATTCCGGCTGCAACCCGTATCTGGTCTCCGCGGCCTTGATCGCGGCCGGCCTCGACGGGATCGACCGCAAGCTCGATCCCGGTCCCGCGCAGAACATCGACCTGTACCAGATGTCGATGGAAGAAATCACGGCCAAGGGCATCAAGGTGCTGCCGCAGTCATTGAACGAAGCCATCGATGCGCTCGAAAAGGATCCGGTCATCTGCAATGGAGTGGGGCCCGACCTCGCGCGCGAATTCATCCGTTTGAAGCGCATGGAATGGACCGAATATTCGCGTCACGTGTCCGAATGGGAATCCAAACGCTATCTTGAATTTTTCTAGGCGAGTTTTTCCAGGCGATTTTTCTCAGGAGCGCCGCATGTGTGGAATTGTCGGATTGTTGGTGAAGAAGCCCCCCCTGCGCCATCAATTGGGGGCGCTCATGGTGCCCATGCTCACCGGCATGACGGAGCGCGGCCCCGATTCGGCGGGGCTGGCGGTGTACACCACGCCCGTGCCCCCGGGCCGGCGCAAGCTCAGCCTCTACAGCGGCGAGCACGCGGTGGATTGGTCCGAACTTCTCGGGCGGGTCCGCCACGCGTTCGCGGAGACGCAGGAGATCGCGATCGCGACGCATGAAATCGCGACGCATGGCAATCAGGCGGTGTTGACCACCGCGGCGGACGCCGATGAGGTCGCGAGCTGGCTGAAGCGCCATGCGCCCGGCGTCGCAGTGCTATCGGTGGGTCAGTCCATCGACCTCTACAAGGACGTGGGAGCGCCCGCCGACATTGCGCGGCGCTACCGCTTCAGCGAACTCCATGGAACTCACCTGGTCGGGCACACCCGCATGGCGACCGAGTCAGCCGTGACGCCGGCGCACGCGCATCCGTTCACCGCGGGACGAGATTTCTGTCTGGTGCACAATGGCTCGTTGTCGAATCCGCACCTGGTGCGCAAGCACCTGGAACCTCTCGGCATCGAATTCGAAACGGACAACGACACCGAGGCCGCCTGCCGCTTTTTCGAGTGGCGGCTGCGCGAAGGCGACGATCTCGAACAGGCCGTGGAGCGTGGATTCAGTCAGCTGGACGGGTTCTTCACGTTCTTGATGGGCACCGACCAAGAGTTGCTCATCGTGCGCGACGCGTTTGCGTGCAAACCGGCGGTGGTCGCGGAGACGGACGACTATGTCGCCATCGCGTCGGAATTCCGCTCGCTCGCGCATTTGCCGGACATCGGTCAGGCCTCGTTGTTCGAACCCAAGCCGGAGGAGATCTATTCATGGCGAATTTGAAGCCGGTCCCCTCGGCGCGAGAGTTCGATCTGTCGCGGGATTCGCTGCGCCAGCTCAATCTCTACCTGCACAAGCAGGCGGTGGAGGAGGGCATCTCGCAGATCCGGGTGCAGAACCCCGACGGAGCGCATTCGATCGCCTGCGGCCTCGACGCCGAAGTGCACGTGCAGATTCACGGACACGTGGGCTATTACGTGGCGGGAATGAACCAGCTTGCCACGGTGACCATCCACGGAAACGCCGGACCGGGCGCCGCGGAAAACATGATGTCGGGGCGTGTGCATGTGAAAGGGTTCGCATCGACCTCCGCTGGCGCTTCGGCGCACGGCGGCCTGCTGGTCATCGATGGCGATGCGTCATTGCGTTGCGGGATTTCATTGAAGGGCGCGGATATCGTGGTCGGCGGCAGCGTCGGCAGCTTTTCGGCGTTCATGGCGCAGGCGGGACGCATGGTCATCTGCGGCGATGCCGAGGATGCGCTGGGCGATTCGCTGTACGAAGCCGTGATCTACGTTCGCGGCCGGGTCCGCTCACTCGGCGCCGACGCGCGATTCGAACCGATGACGGATACGGATCGTGCGGCCGTCAAAGGCTTGCTCAGCCTCGCCGGCAGATCCGAGGATCCGGGCACGTTCAAGCGCGTCGCGTCCGCAAAGAGTCTCTATCACTGGCATGCCGATGCCAATCAGGAGTATTGACTGCATGAGTGGCCTGCAGCTCGAGGAATCGGCGGGATTCGACCGTCACACCATAGATTACATTCAGCGCGCGGCCGCGAGCGGTCTGTATGAAATTCGCGGACTGGGCGCGAAGCGCCGCGTGCCGAATTTCGACGATCTGTTGTTCCTGGCGGCGTCGCTGTCGCGCTATCCGCTCGAAGGGTATCGCGAACGCTGCGCCACCAAGACGGTGCTCGGAACCCGGTTTGCCTCCAAGCCCATTGAACTCGCGATTCCGATCACGGTTGCCGGCATGAGCTTTGGCGCCTTGTCCGCGCGCGTCAAGGACGCGCTCGGCCGCGCGGCGACGGAAGTCGGAACCTCCACCACGACCGGCGACGGCGGCATGACGACGGAGGAGCGCGCGTCGTCGAAGACGCTGGTGTATCAGTGCCTCCCCTCGCGCTACGGCTTCAATCCCGACGATGTGCGGCGCGCCGACGCCATCGAAATCGTCATCGGCCAGGGTGCGAAGCCGGGCGGCGGCGGCATGCTGCTCGGACAGAAGGTCAATCCGCGCGTCGCGCGCATGCGAACGTTACCGGAGGGCGTGGACCAGCGATCCGCCTCGCGGCACCCCGACTGGACCGGCCCCGATGATCTCGTGATCAAAATCAAGGAATTGCGTGAAATCACCGATTGGGAAAAGCCGATCTACGTGAAGGTCGGCGCGACCCGCGTGTTCAACGACGTGAAGCTGGCGGTGCATGCCGGCGCCGACGTCGTGGTGGTCGACGGCATGCAGGGCGGGACGGCCGCCACTCAGACCGTATTCATCGAGAACGTCGGCATACCGACGCTGGCGGCTTTGCGGCAGGCGGTCGACGCGCTGGATGACCTCAATATGCGCGGCACGGTGCAGCTGGTGATTTCCGGGGGAATTCGCAGCGGCGCCGATGTCGCGAAAGCGCTGGCCATGGGCGCCGACGCGGTGGCGATCGGGCAGGGGGTATTGGTGGCCCTCGGTTGCAACAGCGACACCTATATCACCGGGGGCAAGCACGTGTCCGCACGCGACGATTACGCCGCACTCGGCACGGCGCCCGGCTTCTGTCACCATTGCCATACGGGCAAGTGCCCGGTCGGCGTCACGACGCAGGATGCGCAACTCGAATTGCGGCTCGAACCAGCGGTGGGCGCCAAACGGCTCAGGAATTACTTGAAGACCTTGAACATGGAACTGACTACCATCGCGCGCGCCTGCGGCAAGCAGGATGTGCACCACTTGGAAAAGGAGGATTTGGTGGCGCTGACGGTCGAGTCGGCCGCCATGGCGGGGGTGCCGCTCGCCGGGACCTCGTGGATTCCCGGGCAGGGGGCGGCGCCATGATCGTGGAACTTGCGCAGTTGACCATCGTTGCCGGCCGGGAAGCCGAATTCGAATCGGTATTTCAGACCGCGATTTCGGCGGCGACCGGGAGCCCTGGCTATCTCGCGCATGAATTGCGCCGGTCGATCGAGTCGCCCAGCCGTTACGTGCTGCGGATCGAGTGGGCGACGCTCGAAGATCATACGGTGGGGTTCCGCGGCTCGCCGGCATTCACGCGGTGGCGCGCTCAGGTGGGGCCGTTCTTCGCCACTGCGCCGGTGGTCGAGCATTTTGCGCCTGTGACGGGTGAGGAGGCCTGAAGAAGCTGCCGTCGTCGCCTGCCATTCCAATATCCTACAACGGGTTACTTGCATGACCCCTTAGTAGTTTAGGCCCCTTCCTACGCGGAAGACCCAAACTGATGTTTACCTTAGGGGGCACTTGAGGGGCGCTCATGTAATCGGGTAGAACAATGGCACGCCTTATCGTCGTATCCAATCGCGTTGCGCTTCCCGATCAGGTTTCACCTACAGGGGGACTCGCCGTGGGCGTGCTTGCCGCCTTGATGGGTGCCGACGGCGGAATCTGGTTTGGCTGGAGCGGCAAGACAAAAGTAGTCCCCAGCTCGGAGCCCGTCGAAGTAGAACGCGACGGGATCCGGTTCATAACTGTGGATCTGCCGACCGCGAGCTTCACCGCTTACTACGAAGGCTTTTCCAACAGCTCGCTATGGCCGCTACACCATTATTTCCCGGGGGCCTTCCGATATGACGCCGCGGAGTTTCAGGCTTACCTCGACGTAAATCGCCACTTCGCGCAGTTGCTAAGAAAGTTGATAAAAAAAGACGATCTGATCTGGATTCACGATTACCAGCTCATCCCGTTGGGTCGCATGCTTCGCGATGCCGGCATTGAGAATCGTATCGGCTTTTTCCTGCATATTCCCTACCCTAATATTGCGTTCTTGCGGCTACTGCCACCATACGCGGACTTGGTCCGAGACCTGTGCCGATATGACTTGGTCGGCTTTCAAACAGGCGAGGATTTGGACGGGTTCCTATCAGCGGTCCGAGCTGTTTTTCCTAAACACGCGTCGGCCAATCAAGATTCTGCAACTGTACCGGCCGACGTTCGAACCGGCGTATTTCCGATTGGCGTTGACGTTGACGATATCGCGCGCCAAGCCAAACGCGCTGAAGAGGAAGATGAGCAAGTGAGCCGACTCGAGCAGAGCCTGCTGGGCCGACAGCTGTTGCTTGGCGTGGATCGGCTCGATTACAGCAAGGGTCTAAAGGAGCGCTTCAATTCCTATCAAGCGCTTCTGGAATCTACGCCGGAACTGCAAGGTAATGTTACTTTTATACAAATAGCACCGCTAAGCAGAATCAACGTAGCGGCCTATGTAGATATTCGGGATGCCTTGGAACGCACCGCGGGGCACATCAACGGCAAGTTCGCGGACGCGGATTGGACCCCCATAAGGTATCTGAACAAGGACTTCTCGCACCAGACCCTGAGTGGCTTTCTGCGCGTGGCAGACGTTGCGGTCGTGACGCCGCTGCGAGATGGGATGAACTTGGTTGCCAAGGAATTCGTCGCTGCACAGGACCCGGAAGGTCCAGGGGTATTGGTTTTGTCGAGTTTGGCGGGCGCCGCCCAGGAGTTGAGCGGCGGTGCTTTGTTGGTAAATCCGTATGACAAGCGCGCGGTCGCGCTGGCGCTCAAACAGGCTTTGGCGATGCCGCTGGAGAACAGACGCGCCCGGCACGAACGGATGCTGGAGGCGCTGCACAAAAACTCCGTCGCTCGATGGCACGAGACTTTCGTCGCTGCCCTGCAGAAGGTTTCACACCTTGAGTAGAGACCCGCGATGGCGTTGTTTGACGACTGTCATTCTCGTTGCCAGCCCGCTAGATCATCGGCAGCCCGCGGCGGGGCTTGCCGCGCGGGAACGCGGCATCGATGCGCTCGAGATCGGCCTCGTTCAGTTGCAGCGATCCCGCTGCGGCATTGTCTTCCACATGGCTGATTCCGGCGGCCTTCGGAATCACGAAGGTGTGCCGATGCCGAAGAAGAAACGCCAGCGCCACTTGACGCGCCGTCGCTCCATGCGCGGCCGCGATGGCGTGCAGCACTTCAGCTTGGGGCCCGCGGCCCGTGAATATGCCCGGGGTCTCGCCGAACGGAGTGTAGGCGACGACGGCAGTGTCGTGCTTCTCGCACCATGGCAGCACGGCGTGCTCGATCGCGCGTTCTTTCAGGTGATACAAGACCTGATTGCAGGCGGGGCGCGCCGCCCCGGCGATCGACGTCACCTCCTCCAGATCGTCCACGTCGAAGTTGCTGACTCCCCAGGAAAGAATCTTGCCACTGCCGACCAGGGCGTCGAACGCGGCAATGGTTTCCCCGAGCGGGTGGCTGCCGCGCCAATGCAACAAATAGCAATCCAGCCTATCCGTCTTCAACCGCGCGAGGGACCTTTCACAGGCGGCAATGGTGCCGCGCCTGGAGGCATTGCTGGGCAGCACCTTCGAGACGAGAAAGACCTCGTCACGCCGGCCGGCGATCGCCGCGCCGATGAGTGTTTCGGCTGCGCCGGCACCATACATTTCCGCCGTGTCGATGTGGGTCATGCCAAGGTCGATCCCGCGCCGCAGGGACGCGATTACCGCCGCGGCGTCGGCTTCTTCGGCACGCCACGATCCTTGGCCCACGGCCGCCACCCGGCGGCCCGTTGAACCGAAATCACGCAGCGAGACTTTTCTATTCATCGTCCATTCATCCGGCCATTGCGCTTGGGATTCAAGTCGGAGTGACTGCGAGGCGCCGCGACATGCGCAGCGCCGCCTCGCGGCCCTGGTAGTAGCCCTGGACGACGCCGAGCTGGTCGAAGCCGAGACTTTCGTAGAAGGCGCGCGCCTGTGCATTCTGGGTGCGCAGTTCCAGATTGATGCGGAACACGCCGGCTTCAATCGCGGTTGCGGTCAGCCACTCCATGAGCTGGCGTCCGAGGCCCTGGCGGCGATAGTCCGGCGCAACCGCAAGAAGGTTGAGATGCGCGACTTCGTCGCCGAAATGCATGATGGCGAACGCGGCGACGCGTCGGGCGTCGCCATCCCGCGCCCGCCTTGCAACCACCACGGAGGATTCCGCGCCCGAAATGAAATGCTGGACGCGGGCGGGAGTCCACGACCAGGTCAGACCCTCCTCGATCAAATCGCGCGACATTTCGGCGATTTCGCGCGCGTCCGACGCGCGGGCAAGAGCCAGTGTCGAGAGTTGGGACATGTCAAGGCGCCTCGGTCTTGATCGGCGGCGCGGGCCGCCCCGGCAGCCCGCCGGGCGCCGCCGGCAGGAGTTTCATCAACTCCTCCACGCCGCGTTCCAATTGCGGGTCATGACCCTTCAGCACGGCGATAGGGTCTTGTTCGACCACGATGTCCGGATCGACTCCGTGACCTTCGATGATCCAGTGACCATCCGCATCCGCCGAACCGAACTCCGGCACGAATACGGTGCCGCCGTCGAGCAGCGGTCCGCGGTCCGTGACGCCGACCACACCGCCCCAGGTGCGCTTGCCCACCAGCAAGCCGATTTTCCACTGCCGGAAGGCATTCGAGAAAATATCACCGTCGGAAGCCGTGTCCTCATTGATGAGAGCCGCCTTGGGCCCCGTTTGCACGACGTGCGGGTAGGTGTCGGGAGCCTCGCGGTTGCGCGCGAACGCGGTTCCGTGCAGCGTCCTCGCCAGCCGCTCGAGGAGCATCTCCGAAATGTTGCCGCCCCCGTTGTCACGCACGTCAACCAGTAGTCCTTCCTTGCGCACTTGCGGATACCACCATTTGATGAATTCGCGAATACCGGCGTCGCCCATGTCAGGCAGATGGATGTAACCCAGGCGTCCGTGGCTCAAGGTATTCACGCGCTCGCGATTGGCCGCAGTCCACCCAAGATACAAGAGCGCCGTTTCGCTGGCCAGCGGCATGTACCGGATCGTTCGCGGCGACTTGCCGTCCGCCGTGGCGGACACGCGCCATTCCACGGCCTGATTGGCCGGCGCCTGCAGCAATTCATAGGGATCGGTCCCGTGGTTAAGTTCGCGTCCGTTGATCGCCAGAACATAATCTCCGACGCGCACGTCCACTCCGACTTCGGTAAGCGGCGAGCGATACCGGTCCTCCTCGTTTTGACCGGCGAGGATCGCGGCGATCCGATATCTGCCGGACGCGGAATCGAGGGCGAAGCGTGCGCCGGGCAATGCGACGAACGGCCGTTTCGGCAGACTCAAATCGCCGCCCTCGATGTAGGCATGCTGAACGACGAGTTCGGAGATCATCTCGGCTATTACATAATTAAGATCCGCGCGGTGCCCGACATACTCGACCAGCGGTTCGTACTTCCGGCGCAATTGTTCCCAGTCGTAGCCGTGCATATTCGAGACGTAAAAATAGTCCCGGTAGCGCCGCCAAACCTCGCGAAAAATCTCGTGCCACTCCTCGGTGGGGACCCGCGTGGTCAGAAGGCCGGCCAACGAGACGGTTTTGCCATCGTCGCCCTTCCCGCCATCGCCCTTGCCGCCATCGCCCTTGCCGACCTCGTAGTACTTGATTTCCTTGCTCGAGTTCTGCGCCAGGACATGCTTGCCGTCGGCTGTGAGCGACCACTCCGAGACATCATCGACGAGAGTCTTGGCTTCGCGGTCCTTGATGGAATAAGTCATGATCTTGGACTTCACGAGGCCTTCCCGTCCGTAATAGAACGGCCCATTCTGCTGATAGATCAGGTTCTCGTCGGCGGCGTGCAGTTCGCTCAAGTTGTCAGCTTCCAAGGGTACGCGGATGGCGCGTCCGATGATGCCGTCGAAATCGATCTTGACCGTGACCTTGGACTTTTCGCCGTCCTTTTCTTTGTCCTTCTCCTTGTCGGCCTCCTTTTTCTCGTCGCCCGGTTCATCGTCGCGAACACCGTAGGGATTCGCGACGCCCCGGCGTAGGGCCACGGCGAAAATTCCGATTTGCCGGTCCGTCGCGAAATTGAATTCGACCGTGCTGATCAACGGCTGGTATTCGCGGGCGCTCAAGAAATACAACAGCTCGCCATTGGGAGCCCATGCGGGCGATTCCGCATCGAAGTACTCGGGCGTCACGCGCCGCGACTTACCGTCGGCCACCGACCAGATATAGACGCCTGGAAGGTGATTGGCGTCATTCAACGAGTAGCTGAGGTATTGACCGTCCGGAGACCACCGATACTCGACAGACAGCTCGGCGGGGTCTCTGGCCACGACGATCCGGCGCTTGCTCTCCAGCTCGATCACGTAGAGGCGTCCGGTCTGGTCGGCTAACGCGATGCGCTTGTCATCGGCCGACCACCGGGGTGCAAAGTATCGCCCCGTCGACCCGGAAGTCGCGGCTTGCGCGGGCGTGGCCCCGTCCTGGGCCTGCACATACAGTTCTTCCTCGCCGCTGCGGTCCGAGATGTATGCCAGGCGCTTGCCGTCGCTCGACCACGCGGCTTCACGATCGTGGGCGTTGGAGGACTGGGTGAGATTGCGTGCGACTCCGTGTTCCACCGGAATCGAGAACACATCGCCGCGCGCGACGATGGCGACACGCTCTCCGCCGGGGCTGATGACGTGGCCTTCGATGTTGTCGGCCGCATTCACCGCCTGGGCGCCGCCGATGACCGCATCGGCGGGCACGGTGATCGTCAACGCGCGATCCTGCTCGTTGCGCGTGTCGTAGAGATGCAATTCGCCGTCCAATTCGTAGATGATCTGGCCGTCGGCATCGGTGCTCGGCCAACGTACGTCCCAGTCATGATAGTGAGTGATCTGCCGGGTCTGGCGCGACTCGACGTCGTAGCGATATAAATTGAATACGCCGGTGCGATCCGAATTGAAGTAAATGGCGCCGCCTATCCACATGGGGTCGCGGTCGGTGCGCGGATCCTTGGTGACCTGGATCAGCGAGGGATGCTCCAGGTCGAAAATAAAGAGATCGTTGGCCCACCCGCCTTGGTACCGCTTCTCGCTGCGAAAATCCCGCCACAAGGGTGAGTAGACGATTTTTCTCCCGTCGGGCGAGAAATGTCCCGCGCCCGATACCGGCATCGGCAGCGCGGTCGCGGCGCCGCCGCCGAAGGGCACCGTGTACAACTTCGAGTCCGCGAGCAAGAAGGCACCGCGCGACGAGCGGAACAGCACGGCCGCGCCGTCGGACGTCCAGCCGTAGACCTGATTGTCGAAGCCCCAACGATCGGCCAACGGACCCTGCGACGGATAGAACGTGAGCTGCTGCGGCGCGCCGCCGCCGGAAGGCATCACATACACCTGTTCATCGCCGCCGTATTGACCGGTGAAGGCGATTTGGCGGCCGTCAGGCGAGAATTTGCCGAACAATTCGAGGCCGGGATGCGCGGTGAGCCTTACCGCCGTTCCCCCGTCCGTGCCGACCGTCCACAAATCCCCGGCGTAACTGAACACCACGCGGTCGTGCCGGACATCCGGAAACCGGAGCAGCTTGGTGCCGGCGGCTTGCGCCGCCGACAGCCATACCGCCGACAGCCATACGAGAGCAACCGCGGTATGCGCCGCGGGGCGGTGAGGATGCATGCGGTCAGCGGCTGCGATAGCGGTCCGTTGCGGAGACGAGCTCGTGAATGTTGCCGGTTTCGAAGGCGGAATGTCCCGCATCCGGAACCAGGCGGAAATCAGCCTCGGGCCATACCCGATGCAAATCCCAGGCGGTGGTTGCGGGGCAAACCACGTCGTAGCGTCCTTGCACGATCGTCGTCGGGATGCGCCGGATGCGCTCCACGTCGTCCAGCAACTGTGTCTCGCTGCGCAGGAAGCCGCGGTTCACGAAGTAATGGCATTCGATGCGGGCCACGGCGAGAGCGAACTGGTCCTCGCCCCATTTTCTGATGTTGTCCGGATTGCTGCGCAGAAAGCTGGTCGACGCCTCCCAGACGGACCAGGCCCGCGCGGCCGCCAACGCCGCCCGCTGATCGGTTCCGGTCAGGCGCCGATAGTAGGCGTTCAGGTAATCGTCGCGCTGATCGACGGGGATGGCGTCACGGTAGGCTTCCCAGTGGTCGGGGAAGATATCGGAGGCGCCGTGCTGGTAGAACCAGCGTATCTCGGCATACCGGAGCAGGAAAATGCCGCGCAAGACGATTTCGCTGACCCGCTCCGGGTAGGCTTCAGAGTAGGCGAGGCCAAGCGTGCTGCCCCAGGACCCTCCGAACACCAGCCAGCGCTCGATGCCGAGATGCTTGCGCAGCCGTTCGATGTCGGCCACCAGGTGCCAGGTGGTGTTCTCGACCAAGCTGGCGCTCGGACGGCTGCGGCCGCAGCCCCGCTGATCGAATACGACGATGCGGTAGTGCTGGGGATCGAAGAATTGCCGGGCTCGTCTGTCGGAGCCGGCTCCCGGCCCGCCGTGCAGAAAAATCGCCGGCTTACCGGCGGGGTTGCCGCTCTCTTCGTAATACAGCTCATGCAACTCGGATACCCGGTGGAAACCGTGACGATAGGGTTCGATCGCCGGGTACAGTCCGCGAAGCGACATGGCGGGCGCCGCGCGCACCGAGACCGCCGAGCGGGCGGTGGACTTCGGCAAACTCACGGAGCGTGCCGCGACCCGTGCTCTGGGCTTCCTGGTGGGGGTCGAACGTTTGATCTTGACCGGGGCCGACCGCCGCGCTGCGGTGCGCGTCGTCTCGGCCTGTGCGCCTCTTCGTTTCTTCATCGCCTGTCCTCTGGTTTTCCTTCAAATCCCTGTCCGCTGCCACCTAGGCCCGCTGCACCAAGGGTCCCAATGGCCGCCCTCCGAGCAGATGGACGTGAAGGTGGTAGACCTCCTGTCCGCTGTCCGGGTTGCAGTTGACAATTAAGCGGTAGCCGCTCTTGGCAATGCCATGCGCGCGCGCGAGGTCGCGCGCGACAATGACCATGTGTCCAATCAGCGCTTCGTCTTCATCTTCGATGTCGTCCGTCGTTGGTATGACCTTGTTCGGAACGATCAATATATGTACCGGCGCGGCGGGTCGAATGTCCAGAAAGGCGATTACACGCGAGTCGCGGTAGACAATGTTGGCCGGCAGCTCCCCGGCAATGATCTTTTCGAAAAGCGTAGGCATTTCATACGCCTCCGGTGAACGAGGGGCCCTAAGATTAGCAGGAACGGTGCCGGCGACTCGACTTCCGGCCCTCCGGACGGCGGGCGCAAACACAAATAGTAATGGGAATGATTCTCATGTAGAATTGCGCCATGGAAATGACACTGAACACGGGTATCCCGGGATCTGCCACAGCGGCGGGTTCGGCTCTTGCGGCCGGAACCCTGCGGCTTGCCGACCTTGCGACGGACGCGCCGGCGCGGGTGGTCTCGGTATCCGCGGCGGACGCCGACGCGACCGCCGATCCGGGCGAATCCACCGGATTGAGTCGTCGGTTGGCCGAACTCGGTTTCCTGCCGGGCGAGCGGCTGAGAATCGTCGCGCGCGGCTTCCTGGGGCGCGAGCCGATCGCCGTGCGTATCGGAACCGGCACCTTTGCG
>Ga0137403_10002982_pt1 | contig 20451 bp, 24 predicted proteins | sample CZOMad2_1_16fung_FD_122057 | JGI IMG/M metagenome (GOLD analysis project Ga0137403, IMG submission 122057) | Vadose zone soil fungal communities from Angelo Coast Range Reserve, California, USA - CZOMad2_1_16fungal (Hybrid Assembly) | ecosystem: Environmental > Terrestrial > Soil > Vadose zone...
AGGTTTTGTATTTTCATTTTTTTGGGGAGTTGGTTGCAGGAGTGATGTAAAATGCGTCATGGGTTTTGTTGATCGGCAAAGCCGGTTGCCAAAAAGAAAAGGTCGTCAGAACATTGGGAATAAGGAGGAGGCGAACCGTATTTGGCAGGATCGGCGCTCAACGCATAAACTATGGTTGCGGCATTCAACCATTTGTGATTTTCCGCGTGTCCGTCGGCCCAATTAAACGAACTGGTTCTGCCATGCCATGCAGCCACCGAGTCAACAAAGCTTGCATCGGTAAATCCCGGAGGTGTCGGAGCGTGCATACCCCAAGGTCCTTTGTTTTCGCCACGCGGGTCATTTTCTTCAACCCACAGAAAACGCTGGCTTGGGTGTGTGATGCTGGACTGTTTTTTTAACGGTGCGGATTCGTAAGTGAACCCGTTCATTCCGCCGGCACCCGAATAACTGCCGTAGGCAAAAGAACCCGGAGGATTCATGGGGTTGGCCACAAATGGCTTGTTAAACCTCTGGTCAGCCGGGCAATGCAGGACGTTTACATTTGGAGCATATTGGTAAAGTCCACCTTGCTTGTATCCTTCCTGAAGTATTGCCACGTCTTTATTTTCAGGCGACATACCAATCGTGTTTGGCGTTGGATTAGGAATGGCGTATAACCACGGCTTGTCTCCAGTCGCATTTACGGCAGTGTCAAAATTGATTATTCCGCCCTGATTATCATCGGCATACATCGTCCAAGCCAAGGCGAGCTGTTTTTGATCGCTCAGACATGCGGCCGCCTGTGCCTTCAATTTAGCCTTGGCCAAAGCGGGCAGCAACATCGCCGCCAGAATGGCGATGATCGCGATCACAACCAGCAATTCAATCAAAGTAAAGGCCGCGCAGAGCGGCGCCTTTTGGCGCGATTTGGCGATCCTATCGCGACCGCAATGTATGATGCGTCCAGTCATTTTTATAGTGATGATAAACAAACTACATCATCACTGACCCGTGGTCTTGCAATTTTATTCGGCGAAGAAGATTGAACATTGCGCGGGAAAAAACCGGCTTGTGTGTCTGCCAGCCGGTTGAAATGACGCGCGTTGAAAAGATTTCCGGCTTGCGTTTTTGTTTGCGGCAGGAAAAACTGGTCGTTCTTATTTATGCAAGCGCAAGATGCAACAACCGTTTATCTCCTCAAACTGTGGCCAAAAATTGAGGCCAACAAAAACCGGATCATTGCCGTCGCGGCTGCCATTGCCGTCGTCATCGCCGTCGCATGGATTTTTTCCGTGCAATACCAGCAAAAGGAAGTTGCCGCCGGCGAGGCATTGACGCAATTGATAGTTTCCCAAGTGGCGCAGCCGGAAGCCTATTTCAAAATCGCCGCTGAAAATCCGGGAACACCCGCAGGCCAGCGCGCCTGGCTGCAAGGCGCGGCCATGTTGTTTTCTGAAAATAAATTTGCCGAGGCGCAAACGCAGTTCCAAAAATTTCTTGATGAACATCCTGACAATGAATTTTCCGGTCATGCCGCGCTGGGTGTGGCCGCAAGTCTCGATGCGCAAGGTAAAACTGATTTGGCCGCGGACGCCTATCAGCGCGTCGTCAGAAATTTTTCCGACGCCACTGCCGCGAACATAGCGAAACTGGCGCTGGCGAGAATCAACGAAGCGCAAGGCAAGGACAACAATGCCATGATCAATTATCAGGAAGTCGCGCAAGCGAGTTCCATCCAGTCATTGCGCCAGGAGGCAATGTTCGGCGCCATGAATTTGAAAAATAAAATGCCCGCCGCACCCGCGTCAACCAACGCTCCCGCTGCGCCCTTTCACTTGAGCCAATAACATGAAGCTGACGATCATCGGCACGGGTTACGTCGGCCTTGTCACGGGCGCCTGCTTCGCCGAAGTCGGCCACCACGTCATTTGCGTGGACAATGACGCGGCGAAAGTAAAAACGCTTCAAGGTGGTGAAATTCCGATTTACGAACCCGGCCTCGAAGAACTCGTCAAAAAAAATGTTGCTGCCGGACGGCTTAAATTCACGAACAGCACCGCCGAAGGCGTCCAGAATTCCGATGTCATTTTCATTGCCGTGCCGACGCCGCCGCAGCCGGATGGCTCGGTGGATTTGAGTTTCATCGAACGTGTTGCCCGCGACATCGCCGCCGCGATGACCGGATACAAAATCGTCGTGGACAAAAGCACCGTGCCGGTCAAAACGGGCGAGAAAGTTTCCGAAACCATCAAACGCTACTGCAAAGCCCAGGTGGAATTCGATGTCGTCAGCAATCCCGAATTTCTTCGCGAAGGATTCGCCGTCGGTGATTTGATGAAGCCCGACCGCGTCGTCATCGGTGTCGGCTCGCAACGCCCCGTCGCCGCGATGAAGGAAATCTACACGCCGTTCAACGCGCCGATTGTCGTCACCGACATCAATTCCGCCGAACTCATCAAACACGCGGCGAATTCTTTTCTCGCGCTGAAAATTTCCTACATCAACGCCATCGCAAACATTTGCGAAGCGGCGGGCGCGAACGTGCAGGAAGTCGCGCAAGGCATCGGATTGGATGAACGCATCGGACGCCGTTTTCTTAACGCTGGCATCGGCTTCGGCGGAAGCTGTTTTCCAAAAGACTTGAGCGCGTTCATCAAAATTTCGGAACAAGTCGGCTACGATTTTCGGTTGCTCAAAGAAGTCCAGCGCATCAACGCCGAACAAATGGATCGCTTCGTCAAAAAAATCACCGACACGCTCTGGGTTTTGAAAGACAAAAAAATTGCCGTGCTCGGCCTCGCGTTCAAGCAAAACACAGATGACGTGCGTTCCTCGCCGGCCATTGACCTTTGCCATCGGCTGCAAAAAGAGGGCGCGACGTTGCGCGTTCACGACCCGAAAGCGATGGACAAAGCAAAATCCGTTCTCACAAATGTTACTTACGTTGACGACATGAATGCGGTTGCTGAAGGCTGCGACGCGCTGGTCATCGCGACGGAATGGGATGAATTCAAAAAGCTCGACCTTCAACGCGCGCACAAATCGCTGACGCATCCGATCATGTTCGATGGACGAAATCTTTTTGACCGCGCGGAAATGGAAAGGCTCGGCTGGGTCTACAAAAGCATCGGGCGATGAGCCGAATCATTGAAGTCAGCGCCGCCCTCATTTTCCGCAACGGCAAACTTCTGATCACGCAACGCCACGCCGCTTCGCATCTGGGCGGGCTTTGGGAATTTCCCGGCGGCAAACGCGAGGCAAATGAAACTTTTGAGCAATGTCTTGTCCGCGAAATTCGCGAAGAGCTTGGGATTGAAATTTCTGTCGGCGAATTGTTTGAAGAAATCACCCACGCTTACGAAGCAAAAACCGTTCACCTGAAATTTTTCATCTGCGAATTGATTTCCGGCAAACCGCAATTGCTCGACTGCGCGGCGTTCAAATGGATTGGCAAAACAGAATTGGCCGATTATAAATTTCCCGCCGCCGATGCGCGATTGCTGGAAAAATTGCGCGATTATACTTTTCCGTAGACTTCCTCGACGACTTGTTTGAGGTTGTTTTCGCCGGGCTTGATGATTTTGAATTCGCGCTGCGCGTTTTCCACCGAATCGCTTGCGTGCGCGGCGTTGACGGTGATGTTCGAGCCAAACTCGCGGCGAATCGAGCCGGGCGGTGCTTTGGATGGGTCGGTCGGGCCAAGCACATCGCGGATTTTTCGGACGGCGTTCACGCCTTCATAAACCAGCGCGATACATTTTTGCGTGCCGGGCTTTTGCCGGTCTTCTTCCGAAGTGCATTCAGAGGGCGTGCTTCCAGACATGAAACGCATGATGACGTCAAACTGGGTGTCGCCTTGCAATGGTCCTAGAACTTCGCCAAGCGCCTTTTGTTCGGCCTCGGAAATCTTGAAATTGAATTCCTTTTCCAAAACATTTTTCGCGCGTTCGCTGACGCCTTCCTTGAGTTTTGTTCGCAACACATCACGGACTGGGCCGTAAAATTCCACCGCCTGCGCCACGCTCATGTGAAGAACTTTGACGCCAACGATGTAAAGTCCCGTTCGTGAAAAGAAATCAATCACGTTGCCGGGGCGTCCGGTCGCAAAATTGAAATTGTCCGGTTTGATAAGCACCAGCGTGCGTTCGCCGGTCTGTCCGGGCGGATACGCAATGACGTTTTCCACGATTCCGCCGTCGGAATCGGAATAGCGCGCCCATAATTTTAATTTGGGTTCCGCTTCCTGTTCGTTTGGCGGCGCGAGCACGGCCGGTTCGAAATAACGGACTGTCTTGCCGTCGTCGTCCACGATCAAATCGCTATAAGTATCGCGGATCGTTTCGCCACCGCGACGGTCGGGACTCAAATTACCGATGACCGAACGCACTTTGCGCACGGCGTCCTCGCCTCGAAAGAGCATCATCAGGACACGGCGGCGATGTCCAGTTTTCGGGTCGGGGCCGAGATTTTTTAGGACGTATTCTTTGAGCTGCTCTTGAATCTTCCGGTCTTGCGGGTCTTCTGCGGACACAATCGTCTCCGCGTATTCTTTCACCAATTCAGGGCTTGGCGCGAACATCCGCATCGCCGCCAATTCCAGGCCGGTGCGCGAAATGAGACGGCTCAAAATGCCGCCGGTGCGCGATTTGTAGAGCGAGTAGGGAGTGACAATGACGTAGGCCAACTGTTGCGACATAATTTAGCTAGTGGCCGGCGGAGTGGTTGGAGCAGGGGCGGCTTTGCCGCCAAGAATCTTGAACATCACGGTGCCGCAAGTCGGGCATTTGCCTTTGATGGCCTTGCGCCCGTTTTTCATCGTTTCTTCGACGCCATTGGCGATTTCGCGCTTGGCCTTGCACTTGACGCAATATCCTTCAGCCATAAAAACTTTTACCGCCCGCGCTTCATGCCCGAACGGTGCAACCAGCTTAACCAAGCCAAATTCAAAGCGCAACTTGGAAAAGCTCCGTCAATTGCCCGAATTATGCGAAAATTGTCGTAAAACTCAATTTATCCGTTATTCTGAAAAATATGAAGATGTTGTCCAGGTCAATTGCAGCTCTTCTGCTTGTATTTGCTGTAAATCTGAACGCTCAAGACGCGGACCATTCCACTTCAACCAAAACCAACGCCGTCGGGCGGATGAAAATCGGGACGCTTGACGCGACGAACCATTACGGCGAAGAAATGGTTGTGACGGGCAAGGTCGTGCAAGTCACCATCCGGCCAACTGTGAATTTTTTGAATCTCGACCAGAAATTTCCCAATTCGCCGTTCACGGTGGTGATTTTTCCGCGAAACAGGCACGCGTTTGGCGACTTGAACGCATTTCGTGGAAAATCAATCGAGATCAAAGGCAGAATCAAAAATTACAAAGACAGCCCGGAAATCATTTTGGACAACGCGAATCAACTTACCGTCATCGGCGTCACCAATCTGGAACTCTTTCTCAAGCCAAAGATTGAATCAACGCCGATAAATGCGCCGCCGGTAAATCAGGCGACAAATTTTCCTGAAATCATGTAGCTCGCGCAAAAAACAGTTCGCGTTTAGTAATTCTGTCCTGAATTCTTCATTGACCATTCGCCACGCGTTGCTAAAATTTTCTTTCGGTTAAGAGAAACAATTTCACCTAAAAACAATTAAAAATTATGGCAGTTAAAGTTGCAATCAACGGATTCGGTCGGATCGGTCGCCTCGTGTTTCGCGCCATCGCGGAGCAGGGCTTGCTCGGCAAGGAAGTCGAAGTCGTCGCCGTCGGCGACATCGTGCCCGCCGACAACCTCGCTTATCTTCTCAAATACGATTCCACGCAGGGACGTTTTGCCGGCACCGTCGGCTCCAAGAAATCCGCCGCCGACAAAGCCGAGGACGACGTGCTGATCGTCAACGGCAAGGAAATCCACGTCGTCAGCGCGAAGACGCCGGCGGAATTGCCGTGGAAAAAATTTGGCGTGGACGTCGTCATCGAATCCACCGGCCTTTTCACCGACGCCGACAAGGCGAATCCAAAATCCTGCTACGGCCACATCACTGCGGGCGCGAAGAAAGTCATCATTTCCGCTCCGGCGAAAAATGAGGACATCACGATTGTCATGGGCGTCAACCACGACAAATATGACGCGGCAAAGCATACCGTGATTTCCAACGCAAGCTGCACGACGAACTGTCTCGCGCCGCTCGTCCATGTTTTGCTCAAGGAAGGTTTCGGCATCGAGGAAGGTTTGATGACGACGATTCACAGCTACACTGCCACGCAAAAAACCGTGGACGGTCCGAGCAAAAAAGATTGGAAAGGCGGACGCAGCGCGGCCATCAACATCATTCCCGCCTCGACCGGCGCGGCGAAAGCCACCGCGCTCGTTTGCCCCGAAGTGAAGGGCAAATTGACCGGAATGTCTTTCCGCGTGCCGACACCGACAGTTTCCGTCGTTGACCTCACGGTGAAGACCGTGAAGGACACGAGCTACGCGGAGATTTCCGCCGCGATGAAGAAGGCCAGCGAAACGTATCTCAAAGGCATCCTCGAATTCACCACGGACGAAGTCGTGAGCAGCGATTTCATCCACAGCAATGCGTCGTCCATCTTTGACGCCGGTTCGGGCATCGAATTAAACAAGCGCTTTTTCAAGCTCGTGAGCTGGTATGACAACGAGTGGGGCTACTCGAACCGCGTGGCCGACCTGCTGAAATTCATGATCGGCAAGGGGCTGTAATCGAAATTAAAATTCAAAACGGCAGACTGGAAACAGTCTGCCGTTTTTTTGCTTTTGGGAATCAATTTAATTTTGGAAGCTGTCTAATTGTTAGGCATCGCCATGTTCACCAAGCCCACATATCAAGCATCACAACATCTCCCGGTCTCAAAGAGAAAGTCGCCTTGTCGGATGGCTTGACAATCCCATTAAATGGATAATTGGGCAAATTATCAGGACTGCGCAATACCACTACGGGGACTTCTTTGTTTTTATACTTGGTCTGGTCAATAACGTCTCGAAGTGTAATGCCATCTCGAAACCGCACAATCGTGCTGCTCCGATAATTGTCGCTGACAAAAATTCGCTCTGCCTCTGGTATCTGACATTTTGGGTTTTGCTCTACAACCATCTTGCGAGTGTAGTCATACGTTGGCGGCTGTGCGAGAACCGTAAAAGCCAGCAACATGAATAGGAGTGTAGAAAATGTCTTCATATGCAACGATGCCTAACAACGATTTCGTAACGGTATTTTGGGCGCAATTGACTGTCCGGCACTTTCAATTCACTTCGCGAGTTTCGTGGCGGCTTTTCGGCAGATTCCCAATCACTTTTTTACTTCCGCCGCTTTGATGACCTTCATGTATTTGTCCGGGTCTTTGTCAAATTTCGGTTTGCACATCGGGCAGCACAACTTGACCTCTTGACCTTGATAAACAAATACGACCGGCTCGCCCATGTCGCCGCCGAACTTTTCGCCGGAAACGGGACACGTTTTCAGCAAATCAGGTTTGGGTGCAGACGCACTCGTCGAATTTGTTCCATCGGCGCGGCTGGTTGAAGCAAAGATAAACAAAGCTACAGCCAGAGCCAAACCGCCGGTCAAATAATTGAAATGTCTCATATTATGCATATTACACCGCATATGAAGAAATCCCGCAAACTTTTTATAAATCCGGCGAATTTAATTTATGCGTGATTCACAGGCTGGCGGGGTATTCAAGAGTGAACAATAAACCAGCCGACCTGATGAAGTGTTCGGCAAAACAGAAAGAAAAGAAATAATATGAAAACTCGAAACTTACTCATGACTCTCGGCGTGGCAGCTTTGACCGCGATAACCATCAACGTCACCGCCGCCGAAGCGCTATTCTCTCCGCGCGCCGCAGGGAATCAAATCACACGCGTCGCTGGAGTAAATAACGATGCGAATTTTGTTAAACTCGACGCGTATGCCACGCCTGCGCCACGCGCGGCGGGCAACCGGGTTGCCAAGGTCGCCGGCACAAACAACGGCGCTACTGCCGCCACCTGTGGCAATATGGCCGGCACGCCAAAGGCGATCGCTGAATGCGCCTCGCATCCCGGCGCGCCAATACCTTGCTGCGCGGTTGCATCAACGAAGTAAATTGACTGTGAACCGGATTGTCCCGGTGCAATGAAAACAGTAAGCTTCGGGCGGCGGTAAAAAAAATCCGCCGCCCATCAAACCGATGAAAAGAGAAAATTCCAACCCTGCCGATGAAAAACTCGGCGCGCTCTTGCGCGAATCGAGGATGTCTCCGGCCTTGCCGCCACGCTTTCAGGAAAATGTCTGGCGGCGCATTGAAGATGCCGAAGCGCCCGACAAATCAGGTTCCATCACATGGGTGGAAGCGGTTGTCGCATTGATGCTGCGTCCACGATTCGCCTACGCCACTGTCGCCGTCCTGATGTTCGCCGGGATTTTATTTGGCGCACACAGCGGCACGCAGACCGTGCGGCACGATGCGGAAGCGCGTTATGTCGCCTCGGTTGCGCCAAATCCGTTGCGTTAAATGAATCGCCCGCTCGTCATTCTTTTGAGCGCGCTGACGTTGTGCGCGGGAATTTTTATCGGCTCTTATCTTGCGGCGCGACACATGGGCGCGATGTGCGCGGCAACTTCGACCGATGATCTTGCCTGGCTGCGCGAAGAATTCCATTTGAGCGATGCGGAAATGGCGCGCGTCCGCCAGTTGCATGAGGGCTATATGCCAAAGTGCATGGATATGTGCTCGAAAATCGCGGCAAAGAAACAAGAAGTTGCCGATGCTTTGAATGGCGGAACAAACATCACTGCCGAAGCGCAAAAAAAATTGACCGAACTTGGTGAATTGCGCGCAAAATGCCAGGCGCAAATGCTGGAACATTTCATCGCCGTCAGCCGCGCGATGCCGCCGGAGCAGGGGAAGCGTTATCTCGCCGAAATGCAACGGGTCACGCTGGATTTGCATGAGAACATGGAACAGTCCATGTCCCAAGCCGCTGGAAAAACACATGGACACGAGTGATCTTGACGCGTGCGACCGGGCCGACATGGGGCGTCTGATCGCCGGCCACGATGCTGCGCTCAACGATTTGATGGAGCGCCATGCGACGCGCGTTTTTCATTTTCTCTGCCGCATGTTGGGCAATGAAGACGACGCGAATGATCTGGCGCAGGAAACATTTGTCCGCGTTTTTCGTTCCAGCAAAAGTTTTCGGACAAACGAAAAATTTTCAACGTGGCTTTACACCATCGCCGCGAACCTGGCGCGGAATCATTTTCGCTGGCGCGCGCGGCATCCAAACATTTCCTTTGAATCAGAAACGGAAAAATCCGGGCAAACGCTCGGCAGCGTTCTTCCCGCAAATGATCTTCCGCCGAACGAACGGGCGCTCGCCGCTGAACGCGCCGAAATGGTGCGAAAGGCCGTCCGTAATTTGCCGGAAGATTTGCGCGAAGCGATTGTGCTGTGCGAGTGGGAAGAATGCAGTGTTGCCAAAGCCGCTGAAATTCTCGAAGCGACGCCGAAAGCCGTTGAATCGCGGCTGTATCGCGGACGGCAACTGTTGCGCGAACAATTGAAATCGTGGCTGTGATTTATTTTCCCGTCTGCGGCGTTTCCTGAATCACTTTTTTCTTTTCCAATTTTTCCAGCTTCGGCGCGATGACGACCTGGCAGTAAGGCGCGTTGGAATTGTTGTCGAAGTATTGCTGGTGATAATCCTCGGCCTTGTAAAATCTCTTGAGCGGCACGATTTCCGTGACAATGGGATGCTTGAAATCTTTCTGCGCCTCCAGCTTCGACTTTTCCGCTTCGAGCTTTTGCTTTTCGTTCCGATGCAAAATGATGGAACGATAGGACGTGCCAACATCCGCGCCTTGACGGTTCAGCGTCGTGGGATCGTGTGCCTGCCAAAAAACTTCGAGCAACTTGCCGTAGGAAATTTTTGCAGGATCAAATTCGATTTCTGTGACTTCGGCGTGGCCGGTGGTCTCGGTGCAGACCTGCTGGTAGGTCGGGTTTTCCGTTGTGCCGCCTGCGAATCCGCTGGTCACGGAAATGACGCCGGGCAACCGTTCAAAGACGGCCTCCATGCACCAGAAGCAGCCGCCGCCGAAGTCGGCGATTTCAGTTTTATTTGCGTTCATAGAATTGGTGGGTTGCGCCAGCGCGGAAAAATTCAACGCGCCAGCAAGCAGAAAATAAATTGCCTGTTTCATTCGTTCAAATTCAGACAGGCAAGATGCCTGTCCTGCTCAATCAGTTTCCGGTTTGTCGAGATGTTCGCCGGGCGGCAAGTCGGCGTATTTTTCAAAATGCTCCGGCCGCAACGGCTCGGAAATCGTGTGTTCGCCGCCGAACCATTTGCCGAGATCAATCAATTTACAACGATGCGAACAGAACGGCGCGTGTTTTCCAGCAAACCAATCGCCTTTCTTTTTGCATATTGGACACGTGACTGTCCGGCGGCGTTCATTCATGGATGATTCGCGATTAAAATCCGGTTCGTTGACGACATCAGAGCAATGTAATCCCCCAGAATGTATTTAGTTTCATCGAGCACCGGGTCGGGCAGTATGGCCTTGGTCACAACCGTGGCAAAAGACCCATTAGTTTCAGCCGAATTCAGCTTGAGGCCAATCAATAGAGTCTGGTTTGTTGACATTCCAGAAACGCTTCCGTTTTCAAAAGTCTTCAACAACAGCACATTTTCGTTGGTAACCGTCAATGGTTCGGGCGTAGGCAATCCCGGCTTCATGGCGTTTTCCACCGTGATGTCGTAAATTTTTTCATCCGGCATTTTTCGGGCGGCGCGTTCGGCAGCGCGCGTTTTGTTTTTCGCAGCACTTTTTTGCTGCTCTTTCAACGCTTCCTGTTCGTTGAGAGCGGCGGTTTTATCCGCCTGCAACTTTTTGAATTCGTCAATGTCCTGGCGGATATAATTAAAATCCTGATTTGTCGCCACTCTGACTTCCGAGCGCAAACGCAATTCGTTCAAATGCGGCTGGACGAGGTTGAGCTTGTCATAATTCGCCGGGGCGCTGGTGTCCCACGGCAACGGATTTTCCAGTGCCATTTCACCGAGGTCAGACGAATAATTCAGCACGTCGGGCAAAACGATGTCGGAGGCGACGCCTTTGAATTGCGTCGAAGCGCCGCTGACGCGATAAAATTTACGGATGGTGATTTTAAGAGTGCCCGGATCGCTGGTCGCGGTCGGAAGGGGAATCGCAAGCAGTTGTTGCACAGTGCCTTTGCCGAAAGTATTTGTGTCGCCGACGATGATCGCGCGGCCATAATCCTGCAATGCGCCGGCGACAATTTCCGATGCGGACGCGCTGAAACGATTCGCCAGCACAATCAGCGGGCCGGAATAGAGAACACTGTTGTCAGGATCATTATAAACATTGACGGTTTTATCCGTTGAACGCGCCAGCACAATCGGGCCGTCCTTGATGAATAATCCCGCGAATTTCACGGATTCTTCCAGCGAGCCGCCCGGGTCTGTGCGCAAATCCAAAATAATTCCGCTGACTTTTTCCTGTTCAAGCTTTTTGACGAGCGTTGCGACGTCAGTGGAAATATAATTGGTTGCCAGATGGCCGTCATTTCCCGGCAAGCCAATCGGCGCGTAGAAAGACGGCACGTTAACCACGCCGATCCGATTGGTGCCGCCATGTCCGTCCGGCGATTCAATCAATTTGGCTTTGGCGCGTTGATCTTCGAGTTTGATTTCTTCGCGCGTCAACGTCACCACGCGCCGCGCTGTCGAATCCGCCGCCGGTTGAATGGTCAACCGCACCTGCGTTCCCTTTGGCCCGCGAATCATCCCGACAACCTTTATCAATTCCACGTCCACGACGTTGACGGGCGGTTGGTTGTTTTGCGCCACGGCAACGATTTTATCTTTCGGCTGGAGCTGTTTGCTTTTGTCCGCCGGCCCGCCGGAAATGAGCGATTCAATCGTGCAATAACCGTCTTCCTCGACCAATTGCGCGCCGATTCCGTAAAGCGACAGGCTCATGCCGATGGAAAAATCTTCCGCGTGCGCCGTGTTCAAATAGTCCGAATGCGGATCGTAAGCGTGAACGAGCGCATTGAGATAATATTGCAAAATGGCGTCGCTGTCCCAATTCGTCATCATGTGCAGCGTCCAATCGTAATGTTTCTGAAGTTGCGCGGCGATGTCGGTCAGGTTGGTCTTATTTAGCGGCAGGATTTGATTTTCATTTGTCGGCGAAAGTTCGCGTCCCAACTTTTCCTGCAAAAATTCGTAACGCAGCCGGTCGCGCCAAAGCTGTTGCGCTTCGGCCAAATTTTTCGGCCACGGCGCATGACGCCGGTCCAATGCAATGCGGTCGTCGTTGTCGAATTTCAATTTGTCCTGCTTCAACAATTCTTTCACATAGGCGGCGTGTTGCGTGACGCGTTCCTTGAACCGGTTGTAAATGTCATACGCGGGCGAAAGATCGGCGCGTCCGCGTCCGCCGATGGTATAGGCGTCCAAATTCGTGCGGTAACGTGCGAACCCGTCAATGTCCGATTGCAGAAAATTTTCGCGGCGGGGATCGAGAGATTCGAGATAGCCGTCAAAAAACTTTTCGGAAACGCTTTGATCAAACTGCTGCTCCGAATACTGGACTTCCTGCATCAGCCGCGCCGTGATAAAGGCAATCCGCGCATCATTCGGGCCGGGATCAATGCCGGTCGCGATATTTTTCGCCGGCGAAGATTGCGCAGTTTTTCCAGTCGCACAACCGAGGATGACAAACAGAACCATTGCCGCCAGCGCCGCAACCCATTTTATTTTCAAATCAAACATTCTCATTGCGAATTTCCCGCCAATGTAACGTGGTTTGCGCGACAAGCGAAAAGAAAATGCAATTCAACTTTTCTTGCACAAAAAAGCGGGTTGCAATTTTGAATTAAATTTCCACAATGTCCGCTCAAGAAATCTATGAAACAAGCTGCATTGACATTATTTTTCAGTCTTATCGCGGCGGCATCATTGTTGGCCGACGATACGACGTCCACCACCACCAACAGCGCAAGCCCGTTCAGCAGCGAACGGCAACAGGCCGGTTATGCGCTTGGGATGTTGATCGGCCATAATTTGCAACAGCAGGGCGTTGACGTGGATTGGGATGTTTTCATGCAAGGCATCAAGGATGTGCAGCCCGGCGGCAAGACGTTGCTGACGCAGCAACAAATGCAGGAGACGTTGAACGATTACAAAAAAGTCGCCATGGCGCGGCAACAGCAAATGCGCGAAGAACAGGCCGTGAAAAACAAGGCGGAAGGCGAAAAGTTTTTGACGGAGAACAAAAATAAACCCGGCGTCAAAACGTTGCCCGACGGCTTGCAATATAAAATCATTACAGAAGGAAAAGGCGCGTTGCCCGGTTCCAACGATGTTGTGCAGGTGAATTATCGTGGAACACTTCTTGACGGCACGGAGTTCGACAGTTCCTACAAACGCGGCCAACCTGCGGAATTTCCCGTGAACCGTCCCATTTTCGGCAACGGCTGGACGGAAGCGTTGCAAAAAATGAAAGTTGGCTCCAAATGGCAATTGTTCATCCCGTCGGATTTGGCTTATGGCGAAAACGGGACTCGCGGTATTCTGCCCAATTCCACCTTGATTTTTGAAGTCGAATTGCTTTCGACCAAACCTGCGCCTGCGCCAGTGTCTTCCAATCCGCTGACGAGCGACATCATCGCAGTTCCTTCAGCTACAGACCTGAAAAAAGGCAAGCAGCCTTACACGCTCAAGGCGGAGGACGTCCAGAAAATGCAAAGGCAATTGCAACAAACCAATCATTGACGGCTGTTTGAACATTTGTTTCGACGAGGTGTCCATTTCTCGTCAGGGAATTTGTGATTATGAAAAATCTTTCTCAATCTGTAATGGGAATCGTCGCGGGAATGTTGTTTGGCGTTGCAATCCTGGTCTCGTTTCATTTCAACTTGTTCGGCAAGGATGTCGCGCCGTCCATCAGCGTGGATTCGACGCCCATCGTCCGTGATGTAAAGACCGGCACAAGCTACGCGCCGATTGTCAAAAAAGCCGCGCCGAGCGTCGTGAACATTTATTCGACGCACACCGTTCACGTGCGCCCGATGCAAGATCCGTTCATGAACAATCCGCTTTTCCGCCAGTTTTTCGGCGACCAACTTCCGCAGAACAATCGCGATCTCACGCGCAAAGAGCAAAGCCTCGGCTCGGGAGTCATCGTTTCGGCGGATGGTTACATTTTAACGGCAAATCACGTCGTCTATGGCGCGGATGAAATCAAAGTCGCGCTCGGCGATAATGCGGACAAAAAATTCACGGTCAAAGTCATCGGCACCGATCCGCAAACGGACGTGGCCATTTTGAAAATTGACGCCACAGGACTTCCTGCCGTCACGCTGGGCGACAGTGATCAACTCGAAATCGGCGACGTCGTTTTGGCTGTCGGCAATCCATTCGGCGTTGGACAGACAGTGACCAAGGGAATCATCAGCGCGCTCGGACGCCACGGTTACGGCATCAACGGAATCCACGGCTTTGAAAATTTCATCCAAACGGACGCCGCGATTAATCCCGGCAATTCCGGCGGCGCGCTCGTGGATGCGGACGGACGGCTCATCGGCATCAACACGTGGATTGCCACCAGCAGCGGCGGCAGCGAAGGCGTCGGTTTCGCCGTGCCGATCAACATGGCCCGCCGCGTCATGAACAGCCTCATCACGCATGGCAAAGTCGCGCGCGGTTATCTCGGAATTCATCCGCAGGATTTAACCGCGGATTTGGCGAAAGCGTTTGGTCTGGCGAATCAAGGCGGAGCGCTCGTTGGCGGAATTTTTCCAAATACGCCCGCCGCGAAAGCTGGCGTCAAATCCGGCGACATCATCACGGAATTTAATGGCAAACCCGTCACCGACGCGCACACGTTGACGCTGATGGTTTCCGATTGCGCGCCCGGTTCCGATGCAACTGTGAAAGTAATTCGCAAAGGCGCGGCAAAAACGTTCACCGTCACGCTCGGCGAATTGCCCGGCGAAAATGGAAAAAATGAAGGCGCACAAACTTCAAATTCTTCCACCACCGACGCGCTTGACGGCGTGACGGTCACGGATTTGGATTCGCAAATGCGTGACGAATTGCAGATTCCAGCGGACATCAAAGGTGTGATCGTCACCGATGTAGGCGAAGATTCCAACGCCGCCGACGCCGGTCTGCAAAAAGGCGATGTCATCGTCGAAATCAACCAGCGACCGGCTGCCAATTCTGATGAAGCAAAAAAACTTTGCAATCAGGCGAAAACCGACCGTCTTCTTCTCGAAATCTGGCGGCGCGAAGGTGACATGGCCACGACCACCTATTTGTCCGTGGATAACACCAAACGCGACAAGGAAAAGTAAGTTGCAAGCATTGTAGCGGCGGTCTGTGACCGCCGAAGAACGACGCTCGCAGAGCATCGCTACAGCGAAACTTTGAAACTGCACCAAGTTCCCATTTTAGTTTTGCCGATGGTTGAACTTGTAACTTTCAACCTGTAACCTGCAACTCGAATGGCCGTTCAATACAAAGACTATTACGAAATCCTCGGCGTGCCGCGAACCGCGAACGACGCCGAGATCAAAAAATCTTTCCGCAAGCTCGCGCGCGAATTTCATCCCGACGTGGCGAAGGACAAAAAGCGCGCCGAAGAAAAATTTAAGGAAATCAACGAGGCCTACGAAGTCTTGTCCGACGCAGCCAAGCGCAAAAAATATGACGAGCTGGGCGCGAACTGGAAACAAGGCGCGGAATTTCGTCCGCCGCCCGGTTACGAAAATTTCGGCGGCCAACCATTTCGCAGACAGCGCGGGGCAGGGCAGGAGGATTTTGAATTTCATTTTGGCGGGACCGGCTTCAGCGATTTCTTTGAGCAGATTTTTGGTTCCACGGGAAGACGCGGCGGTTTTGGCCGCGCGGCAAATTTTGAAGGACAAGAACTTGCCGAACGCGGGCGCGATGTGGAAGGCGACATCATGGTCGCACTCGAAGAAGCCGCACGCGGTTCGATCCGTTCCGTCAGCGTGCTGCACGGCTCGCGCACAGAAACACATCAGGTCAAAATTCCTGCCGGCGTCACCGAAGGACAGCGATTGCGGCTCTCCGGGCGCGGCGAACACGGTTCGGGCGGTGGCGGGGCAGGGGATTTATATTTGCGCGTGCGGATTGCGAAGCATCCCGATTTTGACGTGGAGGAACACAATTTGATTTACGAAGCCGAACTCGCGCCGTGGGAAGCCGCGCTGGGCGCGGAAATTTCCGTTCCCATGTTGACTGGTCGGGTGAACATCAAGATTCCCGCCGGAACGCAAAGCGGCCAGAAACTTCGCGTGCGCGGACGCGGCCTGCCGCCATCGGGCGATTTGATTGTCGTCACAAAAATCGTCGTGCCGTCAAAAATTTCCGACGCGGAGAAAAAATTGTGGGAACAGCTCAAGCGGGAATCGCATTTTCATCCGCGAGATTGACGCACGATTTAACTGGTTTAATGCCGCGTCACCGCACACACTGTTGTCCATGAGCAAAACCAAGCCTGTGCGCCGACCGATGAAACCGCTGGAAGACGGCCAGCTTTGGCGCATGGCGGAATTAAATCTTAAAGTGGAATCCGTCGGCAAACTGCTCGTGCATTATAAGCTCGCCAAGCCCAACGCCGTGAGAGTTCCCAATTCCGTCGGCGGCATCAGCACCATTGAGAAATTTCTGAAAAAGAACAAGGCTGTTTTGGTTCGGGCATAAACACTGCGTTCACAGAGCGTGAATGGCATCTCACATTTTTTGAAACGTTACAAGTGGATTGTCGGCGTTTTCATTTCGATCCTCGCGTTGACCGCCGCCATTGAATTGTTGATGGGGCGTTCTTTCCGGGGGCCGGACGGCAAATTCGGTTTGTGGGAAAGCAACATCTGGAGCAGCGAAAATTCGCAGCGCTTTGCCGACCCGTATTCATTTTCGCACATCGTTCACGGGATTTTGTTTTATGCGGGTCTGTGGCTCGTCGCACGCAAGCTGCCGGTTCGCCACCGATTATTGATCGCGCTCGCAATCGAAGCAGGTTGGGAAATTCTCGAAAATTCTCCGCTCATCATCAATCGCTACCGCGAGGCGACCATCTCGCTCGGTTACGTCGGCGACAGCGTGTTCAATTCTTTGAGCGATATTTTGATGATGACGCTGGGTTTTCTTTTTGCGTGGCGTGTGAAGCCGTGGGCGGGCATCGTGGCCGTCATCGCGATGGAAGTCGGCTGCGCGATTTGGGTTCGCGATAATCTTACGCTCAACGTCATCATGCTGATTCATCCGATTGATGCGATCAAACATTGGCAGATGGCCGGAGCGCCTGTCGGATGAATAATGGCGCTGCGATTTAACTGGTTTAATCCAAAGATGAGGCGCAGGATTAAACATGATAAAAATTAAGTCACCTCGCCGCGTTGTCCAAAAACCACTCGAAGCCGGTCAAGTTTGGCGCATGGCGGAAGCAAATCTTCAGGTGGGAATGGTCGGCAAACTCCTCGTGCATTACAAACTCGGCAAGCCCAACGCCGTCCGTGTCTCCAATTCCTGCAACGGTATCAAGACCATCGAGAAATATCTGAAAGCGAACAAAGCTGTTTTGGTTTAGTAGGCAAATTTCCTTTTCTTCAATCGTTTTCCGGTTATCCTGCTGCGCTCGAATTCGCAATTTGAAATTCGCCATTCGATATTTACAAGATGGACGCCGCACACATACGCAATTTCAGCATCATTGCCCACATTGATCACGGCAAGACGACGCTTTCAGACCGGCTCCTGCATCGCACCGGCACGATTGCCACGCGCGATATGTCGGAGCAGTTGCTCGACGCGATGGATTTGGAACGCGAACGCGGCATCACCATCAAGGCGCATCCGGTCACGATGCTTTACACGGCAAAGAACGGCGAGACTTACGAGCTGAACCTGATTGACACGCCCGGCCATGTTGACTTTGCGTATGAAGTTTCGCGCAGTTTGAGCGCGTGCGAAGGCGCGTTGCTCGTGATTGACGCGGCGCAAGGCGTCGAGGCGCAGACGGTCGCGAATTATCATCTCGCGGCGAAGTTGAATCTCGAAATCATTCCTGTCATCAACAAGATTGACCTCGGCCACGCGGACGTGCCGCAGGCGAAACGGCAGTTGGAAGATGTGCTGGCGATTCCGGCGGAACTGGCTATCCCGTGCAGCGCGAAGGAAGGCATCGGCATCGAGGACATTCTTGAGGCGATTGTCGCGCGCATTCCGCCACCGAAGCCGACGGGCGAATCGAGTTTGCAGGCGCTGGGTTTTGATTCTTATTTCGACACTTACAAAGGCGTCGTCACGCACGTCCGCGTATTCAACGGCGAAATTCGACCAGGCATGATGATCAAGCTGGTCCACTCCGGCAAAAATTATGAAGTGAAAGAAGTTGGCAGCTTCAATCCCAAACCTTACTCGCGTGAGAAGCTCGAAACCGGCGAGACCGGTTACATGACGGCCAACATCAAGACTGCGAGCGAAGTGAAGATGGGCGATACGATTACTGACGCGCGGAATCCCTCGGGTGTGCTGCCGGGTTTCAAAGAGATTCATCCGATGGTGTTCAGCGGAATTTACCCGATCAATACGGCGGATTATGAGCAGTTAAAGTCATCGATGGCGAAATTAAAGCTGAACGATTCCGCGTTTGTTTATTCATCGGAAACGTCCGTGGCGCTGGGTTTTGGTTTTCGCTGCGGGTTCCTGGGTTTGTTGCATTTGGAAATTGTGCAGGAACGGCTGCGCCGCGAATACGACATGGACATCATCGCGACGTATCCGAGCGTGGTGTATAAAGTTTATCTTTCCGATCGAACGATGAAGGAAGTGGATAACCCGGCGTTCATGCCGGACGTGACGTTCATCGATAAGATCGAGGAGCCGATGGTGAAGGCGTTTGTGATTTGCCCGAATGAATTCATCGGCGACATGATGGCGTTGATGTCGGAAAAGCGCGGCACAGTCGATCACACCGAAACCCTGGACAGCCGCCGCGTCATGCTGACGGGCATGGTGCCGTTGAACGAGATTCTCATTGATTTCCATGATCGCATCAAAAGCAACACGCGCGGTTTCGGTTCCATGGATTATGAACATGCGGGCTATCAGGAATCGGAGATGGTCAAACTCGACATGATGGTCAACGGCGAATTCGTGGATGCCTTCTCGTGCATTGTCCATCGGGACAAGGCGGAGGGCAGGGGACGCGCGCTTGCCGCCAAACTCAAGGAAGTCATACCCAAGCAGCAATACGCCGTGGCCATCCAGGGCGCGATCGGTGGCAAAATCATCGCCCGTGAAACCGTCAGCGCCATGCGCAAAGACGTCACCGCAAAATGCTACGGCGGCGACATCTCGCGCAAGCGAAAATTGCTCGACAAACAAAAGGAAGGCAAAAAGCGCATGAAAGCTTTCGGCTCGGTCAACATCCCGCAGGAAGCGTTCATCGAGGTGCTGAAGGCGTGAAGTCGCGTGGCTCCATATTCACGATTTACGATTCTTCACACTTACAGCGGATCGAAATTCGCCAGGCAGCGCGTAAATCGTAAATCGTAAATCGCAAAATCACCCCACCATGAATTTGAACTGGCTCTTTTCCCGCAACGTGCGTCTCGCAAATGACATGCGCAAGCATGTCCGCAAGATTCTCGATGCCCAGCGTGATCTCCTCACCGCACCGGCCATCAACGCCGTGGAGGATGCGTTGCGCGAGCGGAAAAGAGCGGCGGACCAGAATGCCACCGAGAACGAGTTAAAGGACCGGATGACCGGCCTGGAAAATGCGGCAAACAAATGGCTCAAACCTTATCCCAATGCCGGCATCCGCGAGAACGTCGAGGTGTTGCTCGTGGCGTTGGCCGTCGCGATGGGGATTCGCACATTTTTCGTCCAGCCGTTCAAGATTCCGACCGGCTCCATGCAACCGACGCTTTTTGGCGTAACCTCGGAGAATTTCAGGAACCGGTCGAACCTGAAAATTCCTGGATTTATGGAACGCCTTTACGAGGGTATTGTCTTGGGGACATTTTATCACTATCAGGCTGCCGAGGCCGACGGTCAGATCGTTGGCATTCGTCCCGGACACTTTCTGAAATTCATCAACACGTTTGATCTCACGATGCGTTATGCCGGCGGCAGCGATAAGACTTATACCTTTTGGATGACGCCGGATGAACACCTCGAAGAGCGTGCCGGCATCCAACTAGACCAGCCTTTTCACAAAGGCGAACCCATCGTGGATTTCAAGGAAATCGCCGGCGATCACTTGTTCGTCGATCGCGTCTCTTACAATTTTCGCCGTCCCACCCGCGGCGAGATCATCGTGTTTGAGACCAAGGACATTCCCGGGATGGACATCCGGCAGCAAGGCCAGTTCTACATCAAGCGCCTCGACCAGGACGGC
>Ga0137403_10002983_pt1 | contig 20446 bp, 20 predicted proteins | sample CZOMad2_1_16fung_FD_122057 | JGI IMG/M metagenome (GOLD analysis project Ga0137403, IMG submission 122057) | Vadose zone soil fungal communities from Angelo Coast Range Reserve, California, USA - CZOMad2_1_16fungal (Hybrid Assembly) | ecosystem: Environmental > Terrestrial > Soil > Vadose zone...
GAGGTGGGGCCGGACGTCGCCGCCTTCATGATCACGGTGCCGAACACGCTCGGCATGTTCGAGCCGCGCATCATGGAGATCACCGAGATCTGCCACGCCAAGGGCGTGCAGGTCTACATGGACGGTGCCAATCTCAACGCGATCCTCGGCATCACGCGGCCGGGCGACCTGGGCTTCGACGTCTGCCACTTCAACCTGCACAAGACGTTCACGACGCCGCACGGCGGCGGCGGGCCGGGCGCGGGCCCCGTCGGCATCAAGGCGCACCTCGAGCCGTTCCTGCCGACGCCGGTGGTGGTCAAGGACGGTGACGCCTACGCGCTCGACGACAAGCGTCCGAAGTCCATCGGCAAGCTCCAGGCGTTCTGGGGCAACTTCGGCATGCTCGTGCGCGCCTACGCCTACATCCGCACCATGGGCGCCGACGGCCTGCGCTCGGTCTCGGACAACGCGGTGCTGAACGCCAACTACATCATGAAGCGGCTCGAGGCGGACTACGACGTCTCCGTGCCCGGTCCCTGCATGCACGAGTGCGTGATGTCGGCGCGACGCCAGAAGAAGCAGGGCGTGACAGCCACCGATATCGCCAAGCGGCTGCTCGACCTCGGCTTCTACGCGCCCTCGACTTACTTCCCGCTCATCGTGGAAGAGGCGCTGATGATCGAGCCGACGGAGACCGAGTCGAAGGAGACGCTCGATCAGTTCTGCGACGCGATGATCCAGATCGCGCGCGAGGCGCAGCAGAACCCGGCGACGGTGACGAGCGCGCCGGTGACCACGCCGGTGCGCCGCCTGGACCAGACGCGCGCCGCGCGCGAGCCCAACCTCAAGTGGAGTCCGACGCGCTAGGTGCCACGCAGTCTCGAGGGGCGCTCCGGGTTTCCCGAGGCGCCCCGAGCGCCGGGACTATGGGGCCATGTCGGGCCCGCCGAGCGACCTGGCGCCCGATCGAGGGGCGCCCCGGGTGTCCCGGGGCGCCGCGAGCGCCGGGGGGACGGGGGCCATGTCGGGCCCGCCGAGCGACCTGGCGCCCGATCGAGGGGCGCCCCGGGTGTCCCGGGGCGCCCCGAGCGCTGGGGGGTTTGGGGGCCATGTCGGGGCCCCCATGAAGAATTGGCGTTTTCTCGTCACCGAGCCGTGCGACGGCGCCACCAACATGGCGATCGACGAGGCGCTCTGGCGCGGCCGCCACGCGGGCACCTCGCCGCCCACCGTGCGCTTCTTCGCGTGGGAGCCGCCGACCGTGTCCGTCGGCTACGGCCAGCCGCTCGATCGTCACGTGGACGTCGCGGCGTGCCGGCGCCTGGGCGTCGGCCTCGTGCGCCGGCCGACGGGCGGCAGCGCGATCTACCACGACGGGCCGGAGCGCGAGCTGACCTACTGCGTGACGGCGACGGCGGACGACCTCGGCGTGGGCGGCGACCTCCTCGAGACCTATCGCTGGATCGCGCGCGCGCTGGTCCGCGGCTTGAACACGCTCGGCGCCGGCGCCGAGATGATCCCGACGGGCCGCGGGCTCGGACCGGATCCCGCGTTCTGCTTCGCGCGCACGGGCGCGTTCGAGATCGAGGTGGCGGGCCGGAAGCTCGTCGGCAGCGCACAGCGGCGGCTCGGCACGTCGTTCCTCCAGCACGGCGCCGTCCTGCTCGGCGTGGACGCCGCGCGCCTGCGCGCGCTGTTTCCGACCACGCGCGATCCGCTCGCGACGCTGACGACGCTGGAGGCGGCGATCGGCCGGCGCCCGACGTTCGACGAGGTCGCTCGCACGCTGGCTGACGCGTTCGAGACGGAGCATGGCGTGAGGCTCGCACCGGGCGGGCTCTCGGCCGACGAGGCGGCGCGCGTGACGACGCTGGTCGGCGAGCGCTACGGCCGCGAGACGTTCCTGGCCGCGCCGGCGCATCCGTAGGGAGGGCGAGTGAGCCGAGAGTACCCCGACTATCCGCGCGTGGGCGTCGGCGCCGTCGTGCTCTCGCGCGGCCGCGTCCTGCTCGCCCGCCGCGGCAAGGCGCCGGCCGAGGGGCGGTGGAGCCTGCCCGGCGGGCTCGTCGAGCTCGGGGAGACGTCGGTGGACGCCGCGCGCCGCGAGGTCGAGGAGGAGTGCGGCATCAAGGTGCGGATCGCGGGCCTCGCCGGTGTCCTCGACCGGGTCACGCGCGATGCCGATGGCCGCGTCCGTTATCATTGGGTGCTCGTGGACTACCTGGCCTTCCCGGAATCCGACGACGACACGATCACGGCCGGCGATGACGCGGCGGAGGTGCGCTGGGTGCCGATCGACGAGGTGGATCGCCTGCTCACGACCGACGGGCTCATGGACATGATCCGCCGCGCGGCGGCGCTGGCGCCGGGAGGTGGCGCGTGAAGATCAACGTCGCGGCGGGACCGCTGGAGTCGATCAAGGCCGACGCGATCGTCGTCGGCGTCTACGCGGAGGAGAAGCAACTGCGCGAGGCTGCCGCGCGTATCGACCGGGGGCTCGACGGCCAGCTCTCCGAGGTCCTCGAGGCCGAGCGCTTCGCGGGCAAGCCCGCGCACGTCACGCACCTCCACACCGGCGGCCGCATTCCCGCGCGCCGCGTGGTCGTCGTCGGGTTGGGCAAGCGCGTCGAGCTGACGCTCGAGACGATCCGGCACGCGGCGGCTGCGGGGCTGCGGCGCGCGCGCGATCTCGGCGCGAAGTCGGCCGCGATCGAGGTGCTCGGCGAGCGGCTGCCCGCGAGCTCCCGCGCCCACGCGGCGACGGAGGGCGCGCTGCTCGGCGCCTACACGTTCGACCGCTACAAGCGCGAGAAGACCGACAAGCGCGTGGAGTCGCTGACGGTCGTCGAGTCCGACGCACGCCGGCGCCGCGAGGTCGCCGACGGCACGCGCACGGGCGAGGTGTTCGCGGAGGCGACGTGCTTCGCGCGCGACCTCGTGAACAGCCCGGCCAACGACGCGCACCCGACCTACCTCGCGAAGGTCGCCGCCGAGATCGCGAAGGAGGCCAAGCTCGGCCTCAAGGTCTTCGACCGCGCCGAGTGCCAGAAGATGGGCATGGGGCTGTTCCTCGGCGTCGCCGCCGGCAGCGAGCAGCCGCCGAAGTTCATCCATCTCTGGTACACGCCGTCCGGCCGCCGCCGCCGGCGCGTGGCCCTCATCGGCAAGGGCATCACCTTCGACTCCGGCGGCCTCGACCTGAAGCCGGCGGAGGGCATGCTGCGCATGAAGGACGACATGTCCGGCGGCGCCGCCGTGCTGGCGATCATGCGCGCGCTGCCGCGGCTGTCACCCACGGTGGAGGTCCACGGCCTCATCGCCGCCACCGAGAACATGCCGTCGGGCTCGGCGATCCGTCCGGGCGACGTGCTGCGCGCGATGAACGGGACCACGGTCGAGATCGGCAACACCGACGCCGAGGGACGGCTGACCCTCGCCGACGCGCTCTGCTACGCGGGGGAGAAGGTCCACGCCGACGAGATCGTGGACATGGCCACGCTCACCGGCGCGTGCGTCGTCGCCCTCGGACCGTCGTGCTCCGGCCTCTTCGCCAACGACCAGGGGCTGGCCGACCGCCTGCTGGCCGCCGCCGAGAACGCCGGCGAGCGCGTGTGGCAGCTGCCCCTTATCGAGGAATACCGCGAGAACCTCAAGAGCGACGTCGCCGACTTCAACAACGTCGGGCCGCGTGGCGGCGGCGCCATCACCGCCGGGCTCTTCCTCAAGGAGTTCGCGGGCGACCGGCCGTGGGCTCACCTCGACATCGCCGGACCTGCCTTCGTCGAGAAGGACACGCCGACCGGCCCCAAGGGCGCCACCGGCGCGCCCGTGCGCACGATGCTCTGCTACCTGATGTCGCAGGGATGACCGGCGGCGTTGACCTCCACTCCCACACCACCGCGTCGGACGGTACGCTCTCGCCCAGGGAGCTGGTGAGCGCGGCGGCGGCGCGCGGCGTGCGCGTGCTCGCCGTGACCGACCACGATTCGACCGACGGAGTGCGCGACGCCCTCGACGAAGCGGCGAAGCATCCGCCCCTGACGATCGTGCCCGGCCTCGAGATCAACTGCGACGCGCCCGGCGCGCCAGGCGCTGCCGGCGCGGAGGTCCACGTGCTCGGGTATTACGTGGACCTCGAGGCCGTGTGGTTCCAGGATTTCCTGCGCGAGCAGCGCGTCGAGCGCGTGGCGCGCGTGCACCGCATCGCCGAGCGGCTGGCCGAGCTGGGCCTGCCCATCGATCCCGCCGAGGTGTTCGCGATCGTGAAGGAGGGCTCGGCGGGCCGCCCGCACGTGGCGCAGGTGATGGTGCAGCGCGGCTACGTGACGTCGGTGCGTGAGGCGTTCGACCGCTACCTGCACGCCAACGGCCCCGCCAACGTGCCTCGCCGGCGGCTGACACCCGCCGAGGCGGTGCGCGTCATCCGTCGCGCGCACGGCGTGCCCGTCTTCGCGCATCCCGGACTCGCCGATCGTGACGCGCTCATCCCGGAGCTGGTGCAGGCCGGGCTCATGGGGATCGAGGCGATCTACGCCGAGCACTCCGCGGCGCAGACCGCGCATTACAAGGGCCTCTGCCGCGCCCACGGCCTCGTCGCCACCGGCGGCTCGGACTATCACGGCGAGCGCAGCGGGCGCACCAACGCGCTCGGCCACCCGCCGGTGCCCATGAGCGTCTGGGAGGAATTGAAGGCGGCCGCCGCGAAGGCGCGCGCCGCGTGAACGTCCAGGTCTTCGGCTTTCACGACTGCCAGGACACGCGCAAGGCGCTGCGCTTCTTCGCCGAGCGGCGCATCGGCGTGCACTTCGTCGATCTGAAGGAGCGCCCCGCCTCGAAGGGCGAGCTGAAGCGATTCGCCGATCGCTTCGGTGCGGCCGCCGTCATCGACAAGGAGAGCGCGACCTACAAGGCGATGGGGCTGCGCGTCGCGCTCGACTCGCCCCGGCGCCTGCTCGAGCGCGCGCTGACGGAGCCACGGCTGCTGCGCACGCCGCTCGTCCGCAACGGCGGCAAGGTCACGATCGGTCAGGTCCCCGACGAGTGGCAGGCCTGGGTCGACGCCGACCGGAAGCAGGCCTAGTGCAGGCCCTCGACGGGCTCACGGTGCTGGACTGCGCCACGTTCGTGGCGGCGCCGTTCTGCTGCACGCTGCTCGGCGAGTTCGGCGCCGGCGTGATCAAGGTCGAGCAGCCGGGCGTCGGCGACGACCTGCGCCGTCTCGGCCGGCGCGCGGCGAGCGGGCAACCGGACTGGTGGCTCGTCGAGTCGCGCAACAAGCAATCGATCACGTGCAACCTTCGCGCGGCGGAGGGGCAGGCGCTGCTCAAGCGCCTGGCCGCCTCCGCCGACGTGCTCGCCGAGAACTTCCGCCCGGGGACGATGGAGCGCTGGGGTCTCGGCTGGGAGGACCTGCGCGCGGTGAACCGCGGCCTCGTGATGGTGCGCATCTCGGCGTTCGGCCAGACGGGACCCGCGCGCGAGCGCCCCGGCTTCGGCCGTATCGCCGCCGCCGTGAGCGGCGCCTCCTACCTCTCCGGCCATCCGGACCGTCCGCCCGTGAGTCCGGGCACCCCGACCATCCCGGACTACCTCGCCGGCGCGTTCGGCGCCTTCGGCGCGCTGGCCGCGCTGCGCCACCGCGAGAGCACGGGCGAGGGGCAGGTGGTCGACGTCGGCCTCTACGAGCCGATGCTCCGCATGCTCGACGAGCTGATCCCCGTCTACGGCGCGACGGGCTACGTGCGCGAGCGGATCGGCTCGGCCACGGAGTACGTGGTGCCCCACAACCACTACGAGACGCGCGATCGCGGCTGGATCGCCATCGCCTGCACCAACGACCGCATGTTCGAGCGCCTCGCGGTGAAGGCCTTGAGCCAGCCGGCGCTCGTGTCGGAGTTCCCGACGATGGCGGCGCGCCTCGCGCGCCGTGACGAGGTGGACGCGGCGGTGGCGCGCTGGGTGGCCGCCCTCGACGCCACGGAGGCGCTGGCGCGGCTGGACGCGGCCGAGGTGCCGTGCTCGCGCGTCGCGAGCGTGCGCGACATCTTCGACGACGCGCAGATGCGCGCACGCGGCAACATCCTCGAGCTGCCGAGCCCGCTCGGCGGACTGCTCCAGATGGTGGGCGTGGTGCCGCGGCTGTCCGTCACGCCGGGCGAGGTGCGCCACCCCGGGCCGCTCGAGGTCGGCGCCGACAACGAGGCGGTCTACTGCGGGCGGCTCGGGCTCAGCCGCGACGACCTCGCCGCGCTGCGCGCGAAGAACGTCGTATAGTCGGACGCCCAAAGGAGGAGCCATGCCCATCGATCCTCTCAGCCGAAGGGAAGTCATGAAGTTCGGAGCGTTCACAACCGTCGGAGGCGTGCTCACGCCGGGCATCTCGCTCGCCCAGGCCATTGCCACCGACACCCACGGCATCCTCGCGCGCGACATCGAGCTGAGCGTCGGCGGCACGAAGATCCCGGCGTACGACGCGCGGCCCGAGCGGCAGGGGCGTTACCCGATCGTGGTGGCCATCTCCGGCTTCACGGGCCTCACCGAACAGCACAAGGACGTCGTGCGCCGATTCGCGCAGGCGGGCTATTACGCGATCGCGCCCGAGCTCTTCTATCGGGAAGGGCTCATGTTCGGCAAGGCGCAGCCCGAGCTGGCGAAGATCTCGGCGTCGATCGGCCGCAAGCAGTACCTCGGCGACATCCGGGCCGCCGCGGACTTCGCGAAGTCGCCGGGGTGGGCGCGGCCGGATCGGCTCGGCGTGACGGGCTTCTGCGGCGGCGGCGCGCTGACGCTGCACTTCTCGGCCGAGAACCCCGACGTCACGGCGGCGGTGCCCTGGTACGGCCACGTCAAGCGCACCTACAACGACACGCCGGGCGTGGACGCCTTCGCCGTCGCGTCGAGGATCAAGGCGCCGGTGCTCGGGCTGTACGGCGACGCCGACCAGGGCATCCCGTCGGCGGACGTGAAGGCATTCGAGGCCGAGCTGAAGAAGACGAATCCCAACGTCGAGTTCGTGCTCTACCCGGAGGCGCCGCACGCGTTCTTCTCGGACGACCGGCCGCAGGTCTACCGGAAGGCGGCGGCGGAGGACGCGTGGAAGCGCTGCCTGGCGTTCTTCGACAGGTACCTCAAGGCGTAGTCGGCCTCAGGGCGCCTTCCAGGCCGAGCCGCCGCGGGCGTCGAGCACCGCGAGGCGTGGCTCGCCTCCACGCGAGACGCCGAGCTCGACACGGGCGCGGCCGGTGGTGTCGTAGAAGGTGAAACCCGGCGCGCCCTGGGCCAGCGTCACGAGACCCACGCGCGGGCGTCCCGTCTTGTCGCTCAGCACGAGCAGCGAGCTCTCGTCCTCTACGCCGAGGACGAGGCGCGGCGCGCTGGCCTCGTCCTTGAAGCGCAGGGCGATCGACTTGTTGTTGTCGCTGGGGCCGAGCTCCGCGCGGACTCTCCCCGCCGCGTCCTTCAGCACGAACTTCTGCGCCTCGACGACGCGGCCGCGCGGGACGGCCGCGCCGAGCGTCGTCAGCGCGACGGCGCTCAGCATCAGCGCCATGGCCCCGCGGCGCCAGCGCCGCACCTGGTGCTCCAGCCTCTCGATCCGCTTGACCACCTCTTCGAGCCGCTTGTCGCCCATCGTCGCCTCCATGGCCGGTGAATCGCACGGCGCGAACACACCACGCCGCTCTCAAGACTAGCAAGGGCGACGCCCGAGCTCCGAGCTTTGCCGTCAGGTTGGCGCGAGGCGCGCGTGCCGCGGCGTCACGCGCAGTAGGCAGGAAAGACGCGGCGCACGACGTCGGGCGGATTGATCGCGAGCAAGCCGGTGACGAGCCGGCGCGCGGCGCCGCGGACGGCGACGAAGGTGATGTCGGCGGTCGCGAGCGCGCGGCCGGCCTCGTCGCGCGCGGTCACGCGCGTGTCCCAGTAGCGCGCGTCACCGGCGCGCGGCCGCGTGGCCGCGCGGTCGCCGCCGACGAGCACGGTGCCGCCCGCGGGCGCGTCGCCGTGGAGCGTGACCGCCAGCGCCGTCGTCATACCCGCCTCGCCGGTGGCGAGGGCGCCCAGCCAGAACGCGGTCTCGTCGAGCAGCGTCGTGAGCGCGGCGGAGGAGAGCCGGCCGTCGGCGGCGCGGAAGCCGGGGCGCGGAGCCCAGGCGCCGCCCACGGCGCGGGCGTCGAACGTCAGCCGCGCGCGGAGCCCGAGCGGGTTGTCGACGCCGCACGCGAAGCACGTGCGCGAGACGGGCAGCGGCGCCGCGGCCACTCCGGGCGCGCCTCCCGACGTGGCATCCCGCGCGTCGGTCGCGGCGACCCCGGCCGCGGGCGCGACGCTCGCCGCCCCGGCGACGCCGCCGTCGACCAGCACGGCGCCCGTCCCGTCGGCCACGCGGCAGGCGAGCCCGTCCGCCTCGCGCGCGAGCGTGAGCGCCAGGGGCACGCCGAGCGGCACGCGGCGGTGGTAGTGGCCGCGCAGCGTGCGCGTGCCGGCACGCGCGGCGAGCGCGTCGAACAACGCGAGCACGGAGCCGCCGTGCGCGGTGTCGGGCAGGCCCTGGAACGCGGGGTCGAGGGTGAGCGTGAGGTCGTCGCCGGCGCCGGCGACGGCGCCGCGCAGCGTGGCGTCGATGGTCGTCATGCGATAATCGGGCGCGTGTCGCCGCCGATTCTCGCACACAACGCCTTCGTGCGGGCGACGCTCACCAACTTCTTCTTCAGCCTCAGCCTGAACGGCTACGTCCTGCTGCCCCTGCACATCCACGCGCTCGGCGGGACGGAGGTCGCCATCGGCGTCGTCATGGGCGTCTACAGCGCCGTCGGCATCGTGTGCCAGCCGCTCGTGGGCCCATGGGTCGACGCGGTGGGGCGCCGGCTCTTCATGGTGAGCGGCACCGCGCTCGTGCTCGTGGCCTCGCTGCTGCCGATCGCGTTCGACTCGATCGGCGTCTTCGCGCTCGTGCGCGCGCTGCACGGCATCGGCTTCTCCGTGTATTTCGTCGCGATGTTCTCGTACGTCGTCGACCTCGTGCCGGCCGCGCAGCGCGGCTGGGCGCTCGGCATCTTCGGTGTCTCCGGCTTCGTGGCCACCGCGGTGGCTCCGCTGCTCGGCGAGTGGATCGTCCGCCAGGCGAGCTTCCGGGTGCTCTTCGTGATCTCGGCGCTGCTGGGGGCGGTGCCGCTGGCCCTCGTCCTCCGCCTCGGCGGGCCACGGCCGGCGGTGCTGACGGCGCCCGCACCCGGCTGGGTGCGCGCGGGGCTCGAGGACGTGCTGCAGCGCCACATGGTCGTGAGCCTCTTCTTCGGTCTGGGCTCCGGGACGATCTTCGCGTTCCTGCCGACGTTCGCCCAGAGCCTCGCCGTGGCCACGCTCTCGCTCTTCTACACCGCGTACGCGGGCGCCGCCATCGCCGTGCGCGTCTTCGGCGGGCGGCTCATCGACACGCGCGGGCGCCGCGCCGTCATCGTGCCGTCGATGTTCCTGCAGGCGAGCGCGCCCGCGCTGCTCGCGATCATCGGCATCCTCGTCACGCGCACGAGCACGACGCCCGTGGTGCCGGTGCTGTTCCTGGCCGGCCTGCTCTCGGGCGGCGCCCACGGCTTCCTCTATCCCGGACTCGCCGCACTGGTGACCGACCTCGCGCGGCCCGCGCGGCGGGCGACCGCCGTGGGCGTCTTCAGCGCCATGTTCCTGGTCGGCCAGGCGGCGGGCGCGTTCCTCTTCGGCTGGGTGGCCCACGCGCTCGGTTACGCCTCGATGTGGACGATCCTGGCCTGCTTGCTGCTCGCCGGCGCGGCGCTGTCCATGGGACTGGCGCGCCCGGCCGCGCCCGCCGCCGCGTGACGCGGCCGGGTATACTGACGGCCTATGTCGAAGCTCGAAGCCGAGGACCTCCGCTGGGCGCTGCAGCGCCGGATCGAGGACGTCTTCGCGAAGCTCGGGGAGAAGTTCGGCGACCTCACGGGCCGCGTCGAGACCGACATCCGACCGAGCGTCTCCTTCGACGACATCGGCGGACTCAAGCAGGCGAAGGCGACCCTGCGCGGCTTCGCGCACGCGCTGACCGCGCCCGAGCTCTATCAGCAGTGGGGGATTACGCCGCCGAAGGGCGTGCTGCTCTACGGACCGCCGGGCACCGGCAAGTCGAAGCTCGCGCGCGCGCTCGCGACCTCGGCGGGGGCGATCTTCTACCACGTCAAGCTCTTCAACCTCACCTCGAAGTTCGCCGCGAACACGGGCGAGCTGCTCCAGGAGATCCTCCGCATCGCGATGAGCGAGGGCAAGGCTGTCCTCTTCCTCGACGAGGCCGAGGCGCTGTCCCTCGAGCACCTGCTGCCGCCGCCGCAGGCGCGCGAGGCGAGCGCGCGGCTGGTGGCCACGCTCTGCGAGCGCCTCGACGGCGTGCCCGAGACTGCGCGCATCCTCGTCATCGCGTCCACCAGCCGCACCGACGCCGTGGACGCCGCCCTGGTGACGCCCGGGCGCCTCGACCACCTCGTGGAGGTCGCGCTCCCGGACGCCGACGAGCAGCGCGAGATCCTCGAGCTGCTCAAGGCGCGCATGGAGCGCACGGCCACCCGCCCGCTCTTCGAGCCCGTCGACTATCGGAAGATCCTGCCGATGATGGGCGGCATGAGCGGCGCCGACATCACGGAGATCCTCGGCCGCGCGCTCGAGGAGAAGGTGCACCGGGTCGCCGAGGGCGGCCAGGCCTCGCTCGTGAGCACGCAGGACCTCCTGGAGGCGATCGACCGCTACAAGCGCGTGCGCAGCGTGGTCGAGAAGATCCGCTACGGTCAGTACCTGTGATCTCGACGACGAAGATCCGCGTGCGCTACGCCGAGACCGACTGCATGAAGGTCGTCTACTACGCGAACTACCTGACCTACTTCGAGGTGGCGCGCGTGGAGTTCCTGCGCCAGCAGGGCCACGCGATGTCGGACGTCGACCAGAAGGTCCACATGCCGGTGGTCGAGGCCGTCGTCCGCTACCACAGGCCCGCGCTGCTCGACGACCTGCTGGAGGCGCGCTGCTGGATCGCCGAGCGCAAGCGCGCGTCCTTCCGCTTCGGCTACGAGCTGGTGAACGACCGGGGCGAGCGCGTGGCCACGGGCTCGACCCTGCACGCGTGCTGGGACCCGGCGACCTCGAAGATGATCGCCGTCCCCGACTGGCTCGCCGCCATCATGGCCGTGACGTTGCCCTCGCCGCTTCCGGCTGTATAATTCGTAGTCGGTCTGATGATCGAAGTCCAGAACCTCACCAAGCACTACGGTCCCCTCACCGCGATCCGCGACGTGTCGTTCAGCGTCGCGCCGGGTGAGATCGTCGGATTTCTCGGCCCCAACGGAGCCGGCAAGTCGACGACCATGCGGATCCTCTCGTGCTTCATGCCGGCCAGCGGCGGCACGGCCAAGGTGGCCGGGTACGACGTCTTCCGCGAGTCGATGGAGGTGCGCCGGCGCATCGGCTATCTGCCGGAGAACGTCCCTCTCTACACGGATCTCAGGGTGGCGCCGTATCTCGAGTTCGTGGCCGAGATCAAGGGCGTGCCGCGGGGCGAGCGCAAGAAGCGCGTGGCCGACGCCATGGACCGCTGCCGCATCGCCGACGTCCAGAACCGGCTGATCGGCAAGCTCTCCAAGGGGTATCGCCAGCGCGTGGGGCTGGCGCAGGCGATCGTGAGCGACCCGGCCGTGCTGATCCTCGACGAGCCGACCATCGGCCTCGACCCGCGGCAGATCACCGAGATCCGCGAGCTCATCAAGTCGCTGGCCGGCGAGCACACGGTGATCCTGTCCACGCACATCCTGCCCGAGGTCTCGATGGTCTGCTCCTCGGTGGTGATCATCAACAAGGGCGTCATCGTCGCCCGGGGCCCCATCGACTCGCTGGTCGAGCAGTATTTCCCGACCGCGCGGGTGGAGGTGGAGATCGCGGCGCCGTCGCCGGCCGCGGTGCGCGACGCCCTGCGCGTGATCCCGGGCGTGGTGTCGGTGAGCGACCTGCCGGGCTCCGACGGCATCGGCCGCTTCGTCGTGGAGTCCTCGCGCGGCCGCGACGTGCGCGGCGAGGTCTTCCAGCTCGCCGCCCGGCAGCGCTGGGACCTGCGCGAGCTGCGCCGGATGGGCATGACGCTGGAGGAGGTCTTCCTGCACGTGGTGGCGGGCGAGCAGAGCGAGCCGGAGGCGGCCTCCTCGTGAAGATCTGGCCGATCTTCAAGAAGGAGATGCGGCTCTACTTCACCTCTCCCGTGGCATGGGTGATCATGAGCGTCTTCCTGTTCATCACCGGCTACTTCTTCTACTCGATCTTCGGCTACTACGCGCGCGTGTCCATGCAGTCGGCCATGAACCCGATGGGCGGCAGCCTCAACGTGACCGACGGCGTCCTGCGGCCGCTCTTCTCGAACTTCAGCGTCATCCTCCTGCTCATGATGCCGCTCGTCACCATGCGGCTCTTCGCGGAGGAGCGGCGCAGCGGCACCATCGAGCTGCTGCTGACCTATCCCGTGCGCGATGGCGCCGTGCTGCTCGGCAAGTTCCTGGCCGCCTTCGCGCTCTACACGCTGATGATCGCGCTCACGCTGCTCTACCCGGCCATCGTCTGGTACTTCGCGCCGCTGGAGTGGGGCGCGATCCTCACCGGCTATGCCGGCCTCCTGCTCATGGGCGCGGCCTTCATCGCCGTGGGCGTGTTCGCCTCGTCGCTCACCGAGAACCAGATCGTGGCCGCGCTGGTCAGCTTCCTCATCCTCCTGATGTTCTGGGTGGTGGGCTGGTCGGCGGACTTCGCGGGCCCGAGCCTCGCGCGCGTGCTCCAGCACCTCTCGCTGACCGAGCACAACGAGAGCTTCGCCAAGGGCGTGTTCGAGACGAAGGACGTCATCTTCTACGTGAACTTCACGCTGGTCGCGCTGTTCCTGGCGTTGCGCTCGCTCGAGGCGCGCCGGTGGAAGGGGTAGGGTCGTGCGACGAATCGCGGACTGGGCGTTCTATCTCGGGCTGATCGCGCTGGCGGCGGCGGTGATCCAGCCCTTCGCGCTGCCCACGCAGGGCCGCATCTGGTGGCCGCTCGTCGGCGCCGGCGTGATTCTCGTCGCGCTCTCCGCGCTGCCGTGGCTGGCCGGGGCGCGGCACAAAATCGGCGGCCGCACGCTGTCCTACGGGTTCAACGCCGCGGTGTCGATCGTCCTCGTGCTCGGCGTGATCGGGTTCGTGGAGGCGCTCTCGGCGAAGCACAGCGCGCGCCTGGACCTCACCGAGAACAAGCGCCGCAGCCTCTCGCCGCAGACGATTCAGGTGCTGAAGGGCCTGAAGGACGAGGTCAACGCCGTCGGATTCTTCCGCTCCGACCAGCCGGGCAAGCGCGTGGCCGAGGACCTCTTCAAGCAGTACGCCGGCTACGCGGGCAAGAAATTCACGTGGAAGATCGTCGATCCCGACAGCGACCCCGGGCAGGCGCGACGCTATGGCATCGAGTCCTACGGCACCATCGTGCTCGAGACCAAGGCGCGCTCCGAGAAGGTGCTCGACCCCGAGGAGGAGAAGCTCACGAACGGCCTCCTCAAGGTCGCGCGGGAGGGCAAGCGCACCGTGTACGTCGTGCAGGGCCACGGCGAGCACGAGCTCGGCAACAGCGAGCGCGCGGGGTTCTCGGAGGCCAAGGGCGCGCTCGAGAAATCGAACTACGAGGTCAAGCCGCTCGCCCTCGCGCGCCAGGCCACGATCCCCGCCGACGCCGCCGTCGTGGTGATCCCGGGGCCGCGCACCGACCTCTTCGCGCCGGAGGTCGACGCGCTCGACGGCTACCTCGGCAAGGGCGGCAAAGTCCTCGCGATGGTGGACCCGCCGTTTCCGGCGAAGATGCAGGACGCGGCCATCAAGCGCTTCCTCGCGCGCTGGGGCGTGGAGCTCGGCGACAACCTCGTGGTGGAGCTGAGCCCCATCGGCCGGCTCTTCGGCATCGGGCCCGAGGTGCCGATCATCCAGCAGTACGAGCCGCACCCGATCACGCGCGACCTCGCCGGCATCACCACGCTCTTTCCGCTGACGCGCTCGGTGACCCCGGCCAAGCCGCTGCCCGCCGGCATCAACGTGCAGCCGCTCGCGAAGACGAGCCCCGAATCGTGGGGGGAGACGGACCGGCAGGCGCTCGAGCAGGGGACGGCCAAGCCGGATCCCCAGGATCCCAAGGGGCCGCTGTCCGTGGCCGCGGTCGTGACCAAGGACAAGGCGCGCATCGTCGTGTACGGCACCTCGAACCTCGCCACCAACCAGTTCCTCAACGTGCAGGGCAACCGCGACTTCTTCCTCAACACCGTGAGCTGGCTCGCCGAGGAGGAGGACCAGATCACGGTGCGGCCGAAGGACACGAAGCAGACGCCGATCTTCCTCAGCGCCCAGCAGGGTCGCGTCGTGGCCGTGCTGCCGCTCGTCGTCCTGCCCGGCCTCGTGCTCGCGGGCGGGATCGTCGCCCTGGTCCGCCGGCGCGCCGCGAACTAGTCGCCCCATGCGCTGGCAGACTACCGCGGCACTCGCCGTCGTCCTCCTGCTCGTCGGCGGCTTCTACTACGTCTACGACGTCCGCTGGGCGCCCGACCGCGAGCGCGCCGAGACGCGCAAGGGGCGCGTCTTTTCGGCCGAGGCGGCCGACGTCACCGCCGTCGAGCTCAGGCGCCGCGACGACACGGTGCGGCTGACGCGCGCCGGCGACGCGTGGGAGCTGAGGTCCCCGGTCGTCGCCCGCGGCGACCGGGCACGCGTCGAGGAGACGCTCACCACCGTGCTCACGGCCAAGGTCGACCGCGAGATCGATCCCAAGCCCGCCGCGCTCGCCGACTTCGGCCTCGACAAGCCCGCGGCCGAGATCACTCTGACGCTCAAGGACGGCAAGACGCTGGGACTGGCGCTCGGGAGCAAGACGCCGACCGGCGTCTGGGTCTACGCGCGCGAGACGGGCAAGCCCGCCGTCGTCGCCCTGTCCGACGGCGTGCTGCGCGAGGCCACCAAGCCTGCCACCGAGTTCCGCGATCGGACGATCCTCACCCTCGACCGCAACGCGGTCTCGGGATTCGACATCGCGTCCGACGGTGGAACGCTGGCGGTGGCCCACGTTGGCGACGCCTGGCGGATCACCAGGCCCGCCGCGTTGCCCGCGGACACCGAGGCGGTCGGGAACATGTTCGAGAAGCTCACGGCGGCGAAGGTGAAGGAGTTCGTGGCGGAGACGCCGCGCTCGCTCGCGACCTACGGGCTCGCCACGCCCCTGCGCCTCACCATCCACACGGGCAAAGACAAGGAGCGCGCGAGCCGCACGCTGCTGGTGGGCCGGAACGACCAGGCGAAGAAGGGCGTCTACGCGATGCGCGAGGGCGAGTCGAGCGTGCTGCTCCTGCCCGAGGACGTCGCGACGGCGATCCCGCGCACGGTGGGCGCGCTGCGCGACAAGCACGTGGTCGCGCTCGACCGCGACAAGGTCGTGCGCGTCGACCTCGAGAGCCCGAAGGGCGCCGTCACGCTCGCGCGCGAGAAGGACCGCTGGACGATCACGGCGCCGCAGGCGCTGCCGGCCGACCAGGTCGAGGCGGGCGCGCTGCTGACGCGGCTGCGCGAGCTGCGCGCGCAGGGATTCCTGAGTGACGACGCCTCCGCCGTGCCGCGCGTGCTCGCCAGGCCGACCGTGAAGCTGACCCTCACCGAGCAGGGCAAGCCGCCGACCACGCTGTTGCTCGCGCCGTCGGGCGAGCGCCGCGGCGGCGCGCCGAGCGCCTACGCCGGCGTCGCCGGCCGCGGACCGGTCGTGCTGGTGGACGGCAAGGTGCTCGACGACCTGGGCCGCTCCGTGGACGACCTCCGGGATCACGCGCTCTTCTCCGGGCTCGAGCCCAAGGACATCAAGCGGATGCGCGTGAAGGCCGGCGGGCAGACGGCCGTCCTCGAGCGGAGCGGCGACACGGACTGGAAGCTCGTGGAGCCGACCAAGAGCGCCGCCAAGGGCGCGCGGGTGGACGACATCGTCTACGGCGTCCGGTCGCTGCGCTGGAAGCAGGTCGTCGCGCCCAACGGCGAGGACGCCGCGAAATATGGGCTCGACGCGCCGACGCTGGAGGTCGTCATGTTCCGGGGCGACGGCGGCGAGCTCGGGCGGCTGACCGTCGGCCGCCAGGACGCCGAGCGCGCGTACGTACGGACGGGCGCCGGGCCCGCCATTTACGCGGTCGACCCACGCACCCTGGGCCCGGCCCCCAAGGTGCCCGAGGATCTGAAGGGATGATAGAGTCTCCGCCGATGCCGCGTGAGATCTTCATCGTCGCGCGCGACCGCCCCGACCTCTATCGCTACCTCAGCCAGACGTTCGCCGACGCCGAGAACGTGCAGGTGATCTGGGATCGCCGCAGCGGTGAGCGCCGCGCCACCTCCAACCCTCACATCGTGGCCGGACGGCCCTTCGAGCGGCGCCAGGGCGACCGGCGCCGGCGCGCGAGCGTGGACCACGAGCTGCGCACCGTCGGCTACGCCTTCATCAGCATCGTGTAGCGCCCGCGCCTTTTCTGGACCGTGCCCGCCGCCCGCTGTAGCATGAGACACCGTGACCGAGGCGGGGATCTATCTCAAGCAGCTCGAGCTGGGGCCGATGCAGAACTTCGTCTATCTCGTCGGCGACCCGGTGGCCCGCGAGTGCGTCGTGGTGGATCCCGCGTGGGAGATCGACACGATCGTCGACACCGCGCAGGCCGACGACATGCGGCTCACCGGCGCGCTGGTGACCCATACGCATCAAGACCACGTGGGCGGCAGCCTCGCCTCGTGGGGCATGCCCGGCCGCATCCCCGGTGTCGAGGAGCTGCTCGCGCGCGTCCCGCTCAAGGTCTACGTGCACAAGGCGGAGCGGGAATTCCTGCCGGGGCTCGGCTCCGATCTCGTGAAGGTCGACAACCACGACACGCTGGCGATCGGGCGGCTCGCCCTGATGTTCCTGCACACGCCGGGGCACACGCCCGGCTCACAGTGCTTCCTCGTCGACGGCCGGCTCGTCTCCGGCGACACGCTCTTCATCGGCTCGTGCGGGCGCACGGACCTGCCCGGCAGCGATCCGAGCGAGATGTACTACTCGCTCACTCAGCGACTCGGCGCGCTGCCCGACAATACGCTGCTCTTCCCGGGCCACAACTACGGTGGCCCGTCGTCCACCATCGGCGCCGAGAAGCGTCAGAACCCGTTCATGCGGTTCGCGTCGCTCGGCGATTTCCTCCGGACCATGGGCGGCGGCGCCCGCATGGTCCAGCCGTAGGTCCCGCGTGATCTCCGGCAGCGAGGTCGCCACGCTGCTGACGCGCCACGGCTTCGACTTCTTCACGGGCGTGCCGTGCTCGCTCGTCGAGGACGTCATCGCGGTGCTCGAGACGGAGCGCGAGGCGCCGTATGTGGCCGCCGTGCGCGAGGACGCCGCCGTCGGCCTGGCCGCCGGCGCCTGGCTCGCGGGCCGCCGGCCGTGTGTCCTCATGCAGAACTCGGGCCTCGGCACGAGCCTCAACGCGCTCGCGTCGCTGTCGCTGATGTACGGGCTTCCCCTGCTGGTCGTCGTGACCTGGCGCGGCCATGCGGGCAAGGACGCGCCGGAGCACATCCTCACCGGACGCATCACGCCGCAGATCCTCGACCTGCTCGGCATGCCATACCGCGTGCTGTCCGCCGAAAGCGCGGCCGACGACGTCGCGTGGGCCGCGAAGGAGATGGACACGCGGATGCAGCCGGTGGCCATCGTCGTCCCCCCGAGAGTGGTGCAAACGGGCGGGGCTCATCACGACGCGGGCGTTCGGCGCGACGCCGAGACTCGCCGACGGTCGGGCGCCGGAGACCCTGCGACGGCGCCCCGAGGGGACGCGACCCTCGTCCCACGCATCTCGCGGCTGGCGGCGATCACGGCCGCCCGCAAGCCGATCGGCACCGAGCCGATCGTGCATGCCAACGGCTACATCTGCCGCGAGTCGTTCTCCGTCGGCGACCGACCGCAGAACTTTTACATGATCGGCTCGATGGGCCTGGCCTCCGCGATCGGCCTCGGCCTCACGCTCGCGCAGGCCGAGCGCGCCGCCGTCGTGTTCGACGGCGACGGCAACCTCCTGATGAACTTCGGGATCCTCGCCATGGTCGGGGGGCTGAGGCCCCGGCGCCTGGTCCACGTCGTGTTCGACAACGAGGTCTACGGCTCCACGGGCAACCAGATCTCGCCCTCGCGCGGCGTGCGCCTGGACCGTGTGGCCGCGGCGGCCGGCTACGGCACGGTGACCGCCGTCACCACGGCCGCGGAGACGGAGTCGGCCGTGCGCGCCGCGCTCGGCGCCGACGGGCCGCACTTCGTGCTGGTGAAGACGACCGCGGAGGAAGCGGACGTTCCGCGCATCCCGTACAGCCCGGCCGAGATCCGCGATCGCTTTCGGGCCAGCCTGTGACGCCACGGCGCACGACCGCGCTCAAGCGGCTCGTCACGCGCCCGGAGATCGCCTTCCTGATGGAAGCGCACAGCGGGCTCTCCGCACGCATCGTCGAGGAGGCCGGGTTCGAGGGCATCTGGGGCAGCGGGCTGACGATCTCGGCGGCCTTCGGCGTGCGCGACAACAACGAGCTGTCCTGGTCGCAGGTGGTGGACCACGTGGCGTTCATGACCGAGGCGACCTCGATCCCCCTCCTCCTCGACGGCGACACGGGCTACGGCAACTTCAACAACATGCGGCGGCTCGTACGCAAGCTCGAGCAGGTCGGGGTGGCCGGCGTCACCATCGAGGACAAGCTCTTCCCGAAGACGAACTCGTTCCTGCGCTCCGAGCTGCAGCCGCTGGCCGACGTCGACGAGTTCTGCGGCAAGATCAAGGCGGGCAAGGACAGTCAGACCGACGCCGACTTCGTGCTGGTCGCGCGCGTGGAGGCGCTCATCGCGGGCTGGGGTCTCGCGGAGGCCATCAAGCGTGCGGAGGCCTACCATCGCGCGGGCGCCGACGCGATCCTGATCCACAGCCGCCAGTCGAGCCCCGCCGAGATCTTCGCGTTCCTCGACGAGTGGAGCGACCGCGCGCCCGTGGTGCTGGTGCCGACGAAGTACTGGCGCACGCCCACCGAGGAGTTCCGCGCGCGCCGCGTGAGCGTCGTGATCTGGGCCAACCACGTGCTGCGCGCGGCCATCCCGGCCATGCAGGCGACCGCGGCGAAAATCCGCGCGGCCGAGTCGCTGCTCGACGTCGAGCCGCACGTCGCGCCGCTGCACGACGTCTTCCGCCTGCAGGGCGACGAGGAGCTGCAGGAGGCGGAGAAGCGCTACCTGCCGGTCGCGCGCGGCGCGTCGCTCTCGGCGATCGTGCTGGCGGCCGGCGCCGCGACGGACTTCGGCGGCCTCACCACCACCGCGCCGAAGGCCATGCTCAAGGTGCAGGGGCGGCCGATCCTCAGGCGGCTGCTCGACGACTTCACCCACTTCGGCTGCCGCGGCGTCACCGTCGTGCGCGGCCACCACGCCGCCGCCGTGGACGTCGCGGGAGCGCGGTTCGTCGACAACCTGGACTTCGCCGAGACCGGCGAGGCGTTCTCGCTCGCGCTCGCCGAGGAGTCGCTGGTGCCGGGCACCCTCGTGGCGTTCGGCGACATCGTCCTCAAGCGGCATCTCGTCCAGGCCCTGCTCGAGGAGGCGCTGCAAATCGGATGCGTCTCCAATCAAAACGCGGGGCCGGTAGGCTTCGAGCTCCAGCCATCGTTCTGGAGTGAATGGCACAACGGCCTCGAAGTGCGGACCCTGGCTAAGCTGCGCCACGCGCAGCTTGGCTGTAACGGGAAAGGGAAGTTTGATGGCGGCAGAAGGACGGCTGCCGAGCTGGGATCGTTGGAATTTCACTTTGACCTTAGGCATGGGGGATAAGAGCCACAAAGAGAGTAGCGGCGATGCCAGAAAGATTTGCTTAAGGTTTTTTCTTTGTTTTTAATTCTAAATTCTTGCTCAAAAAGTAATGACAAAAATTGTCTTATTATTGACCAATTTGATAACACACATCTTGTTTTCCCTGTTCCTCCAAATTTTAAATTAGACTTAAATAATCTGAATTTCTTAAGCAAATTGGATAGTGGTTTTTTTGTATTTCCAAGTGATTTTTCAATCGCTGATAGAGATTCAGTTTGTTATATGCATATTCCAAACTCAGATAGGAATAAAAATATCTACGGCAATCTTGATAAATATTACACTTTGTATTTAGCTAAAATAAAAAATTTTCCAAAATTCTCACGCATCTTTGCAAAATACCGCCATCACCTTATTGAAAAAGCCAACCAAGATGTTACCGCAAACATGGTAAAACGTGGAGGTGGTGTAGTTGATTTACAGTTACGCCACCTAAAAAGAGAAGATTCTCTAGACATGGCTGTTATTCATTTAACGATGAATAGTTGTGACGCCATGGGTGCTAACATTATTAATCAAGTGTTGG
>Ga0137403_10002985_pt1 | contig 20439 bp, 18 predicted proteins | sample CZOMad2_1_16fung_FD_122057 | JGI IMG/M metagenome (GOLD analysis project Ga0137403, IMG submission 122057) | Vadose zone soil fungal communities from Angelo Coast Range Reserve, California, USA - CZOMad2_1_16fungal (Hybrid Assembly) | ecosystem: Environmental > Terrestrial > Soil > Vadose zone...
TGGAATTTTAAGACAAGCGGAGCCTCTTGGGAAGAACATTCGTGCGCTGGTTGGGGGTTTGTCCGTGATCCACGGAGGTGGGAAGAGGAGTAAGGACTCGGACACCGGGTGGGATCCGGGGGCAAGAGGGCGAGGGGGAAGGGCGCTTCCGGCGACAGTTTCCGGGAGGAGGGCAGACGGGTGGCAGGGAGCCACGGTTCCGGAGAGCCGTGGCCGCGATGATGTCGGCATAGGGGGACAACACGGCAGTGCTGTCTCTCATGGTGGCTCCCTCCAATGGCAGGGGAGCAGGCGGATCAAGACCAGCAGGCCCTGGCCGCAGTGCGGGCAGATCCGACCCGCCTGGAGGGGGGGAAACTCGGCGTCGTGAGAATGGCTCTCCTCCTCCGGGGACTCTGGGGGTGAGGGCGGTGCTTGCCCCGCCAGGCAGAGCTGGAGTTGGTGCAAGAGGGGACGATGGGCAGGACTCCACAGCCCATAGTACCGGACTTTGTGGAACCCCTGGGGTAAGACATGCTGCAGGAAGCGGCGGATGAACTCCAGCGCCGGCAGGGTCATGGTCTTCCAGCGATGGTCCTGGGACACCTGATAACGGAAGCAAACCTGGCCGTTATCGAGCGAGAGAATCCGGCTATTGGTCAGCGCGATCCGGTGGACATACCGGCCCAAGTAGCGGAGCACCTGTTCGGTCCCTTGCACGGCCGGTTTGCAGTATACGACCCACTCCATAGTCCACACCGACTCTGGGATGGCCAGATCGGGACGCTCCCGGCGTACGAGATCCAGGAAGAGACCTCGGAAGAGCTTTGAGAGCGCCCGGACCGGCACGAGGTAGGTCTGGCGGGCCGGCCGCCACTCTGTCCGATCAGCGGAGATCCCGCCGGCTGGCACCAGGCAATGGACGTGCAGATGGTAGACAAGCGCCCGGGTCCAGGTGTGCAGGACGCACAGGACCCCGATCAAGCCCCCCACATAATGCGGGTCCGCGGCGAGCTTGATGAGCGCTTGGGCTGCGGCGCGGAGCAAGATGTCGTACAGGTCTTTCTGGTTGCGGCGGACCAGCGCCCGCAGCTCTTGGGGCAGGGTGAAGACGACATGAAAGTAGGGGACCGGCAGGAGTTCCTGACGCCGCTCTTCTAGCCAGGCTTCGGTCTCGTTGCCGTGGCACTTCGGACAGCTCCGGTTGCGACAGGAGTGGTAGACGTAGTGTTCCTGACCACAGTGATCACACTGACACAGCTGCCCGCCCAACGCCTCGGTCTGGCAGTGGACAAGATCGTCCATGGCTCGCCGATGGCTAGGCAGCAGGTCCTGCCCATACCGGTCCAGGTACTCACGCCCATAGCGCCGCAAGACGTCCGCCACCTCCGGCATGCCCGGGCTCCGGCCCCCTCAGAGATCGGCCATGAGGGCGTTGATGGTGGCGTGCACAACGCCGAAGGTGTGTGGCGTCAGATGCGTGTAGCGGGCCGTGGTACTCGGGCTCTTGTGGCCGAGCAGTTCCTGAATCACCCGCAACGACACCCCCCGTTCCAGCAGATGGGTCGCATAGGAGTGCCGCAACGTATGGATGGAGGCATCTTTGGCGATACCACTCTGGCGCACCACCGCTTTGAACGTCTTTTGGAGGGAGGTGGGGGACAGGGGTATTGGCTGGCGCCGGGCGGGGAACAACCAGGGCCGGGGGTGCTCGAGCTGCCAGTACGCTCGCAACAGCTCCAGGGTCCGTTCGGCCAGGGGCACATAGCGGTCTTTGCCCCCTTTGCCTCGTCGGACCCGGACCAGCATGCGTTGGGGGTCGATGTCCGAGACCTGCAGCTGCGTCCCTTCCGTCAGGCGCAGTCCACAGGCATAGATCATCCGCAGACCCATCCGGGCTTTCGGGTGGTCGACCAAGGCCAGCAGGGAGCGGACCTCCTGCGGACGCAACACGAGCGGCAGTTTTTGGCTCTTGCGGGGGCGAACGAGCGCAAGGACAGGCCACGGTCGCTGGAGCGTCATCTCGTAGAAGCATGTGATCCCGTAGAGATGGATGCGGAACGTGCTCTCTGCGACCTGCTTCTCATTGAGCAGGAAGAGGAAGTACTGGCGGAGCTCCTCTTCGCTGAGCTGGTCGGGAGCGCGCCGATAGTGTTGAGCCAGCTGGTGAACGGCTTGGACATCACACTGTTGGGTCCTGGGGGCGAGCCCCCGCAGCTGCAGGTCTTCGCGCATACGGTGTCTGAGGGCAGTCATCGCGATCCTCCTGTTCGTGTTGGGCACGAGCCCTCCCAAAGGGTCTACACGAACAGGAAGATACGGGGTCACTCAGTGGTGCGAAAGAGGGAGAGAAAGAAGGAACATCGACAGGATAAACTAGAACCCTACCGCGTAGCGGTTTAGTTCAACGTCGATTAGACTGCAGAATGGAATCGTGAAACCCTGCAGCATGCTGCAGGCTAACTCCCCACCCCCAGCAGCCGCTCACCGCTCAAAATCGCCTGCATTCTAGCAGCCTTTACTCATTCCGCTCAAGCATGGTGTTAGGGGGTTAGACTGCACAATTGTGCAGTCTAACCCCCTAACACCATGATAATGCCCGCATGACTCATAGGCGGTTCATGGGGCTGTAGCCCCCTTTCCCACTCTGGTTCAGCATGTGCGTATAACACACCCTCGTCTTCACGTCCAGATGTCCTCAGAGATTTACTGCGCAGCGGTTTCGTTCAACAATGCTTGGTATCCTCTCCATGCCATTATGCCGCTGCAAAAGCTTCTACCATATAACACATGACTGGGTCGTTGAGACTATAGCCAATGAACACGACCATGAAATTGCGCAGCAGCTCGACCACAAATCGGGTGGCCCAGCCCGCGAGCATATAGGCCTGGCCGAAGCCCACTGAAGTCTGTACGAGATCTGCATAGGTCGGATCGGTTTGGTCTGGCAACCGCCCATGTAGGTGAACGACAGTGTGCCACCCAGCAGGCTTCGGACTATGCCAGCGTGGCGCGACGTCGATATGGTTTTTCTTTATACCAGCGAGATGGAACAGGTCATCGAAATTGGTCGTCATCAGACGATGGGAACCAGCATGTGTCCTCGCCAACCGCAACAAATCTCGGTGGACTTTCAAGTTCCGATTCACTATCCGCTCAAAACCCGTCGCTATGGCCGATCAGACTTGGAAGGCGTCGACTCGCCGCTCCAGTAGTGTCAGAACACGATCGTGTTCTCCATTCTGGAAGGCTTGCTTTTCCAACTCCCGCATGCCTTCGTGAATGCATTTATGGATCGCGCTTACGAGCTCGCCGAATAACGGGGGGCCAGCCGGCGTTGACACGCCAACGCCGCAGAAGAACACAAGCTCGCCATCCTCCAACATCTGAAGAACTTCGATCGGGATTCCCGGGCCATCAGTAGTAAAGCTTGGCATCACACCCACCCTCATTGCATGGCACCACTCTCGCCTACGTCTTGAACCAATCGTGCGGGCAGTGTGTCGACCGCTCCGGAGATTGATTTTCAATCCGCTCACGAAGCTGGTTTGCACGGCCTTGACGATGATGTGGTGCTGGCTCTGGGGGCGCGTGAAGGACGCATGCTGGTGTTACACGACCGGCGTACCATGCCTCGCCACTTTGCTGACTTCATCTCGAATGGGACAAGTGCAGGCCTGATCTTGATTTCTTAGAATCTGCCCATCATGGAAGCAGCTGCTGATCTCATGCTGATTGGGGAAGCGTCGGAAGCGGAAGAATGGTTCAATGGCCTTGAAGCGCTGCCGCCCTGACACAGGGGTCAGCCATGGCTAATTATCAGCCGCTGGAGTTTGGACTGATACATCGTCATCCTCAGTCGATGCGCCGTCGTCCTGACTCAGCCCATAGTTCACCGCATACAGCCGCGCATAGACGCCCTTGCGCTCTAGCAGGTCGGCGTGCTTGCCTATCTCGACCACGCGTCCGTTCTCTAACACCACAATGACGTCGGCATTGCGGATGGTTGAGAGGCGATGGGCGATGACGATGGAGGTTTGACCCTCCAGAAGGTGCTTCAGGGCATTTTGTATGAGGATTTCGGTGTGTGTGTCGATGCTGGCGGTAGCCTCGTCCAGGATAAGGATGCGGGGATTACTGACGATGGCGCGGGCGAAGCTGAGCAGTTGTCGCTGTCCAACGCTTAAATTCACCCCGCGTTCGGCCAGCATCGTGTCGTAGCCCTGCTTCAGGGCCATGATGAAGTCGTGCGCACCGACCGCTTTAGCCGCGGCCACGACATCCGCCTCGCTGGCGGCGGTGTGCGCATAGCGGATGTTTTCTTTGATAGTCCCAGAGAACAAATAGGGCTCCTGCAGGACCATGCTCATCTGCCGCACCAGCGACTGACGTCGCACCTGCCGGATATCGAAACCGTCGATGGCAATGCGACCTTGGGTGACATCGGCGAAGCGGTGGATCAAGGTCGCCAGTGTGCTCTTGCCCGCCCCCGTGGCTCCAACCAGGGCCACGGTCTCACCTGGTTTAATGTGCAGGTTGATGTCCTTCAGCACGTCGACGCCTGGGACGTAGTGAAAGGAGACGTGATCAAACCGGATCTCGCCCTGGATTGTCGGCATCTCTGCCGCATCGGGTGCGTCCTGGACCTCGGGCTGCACATCAAGCAACTCGAAGATCCGCACCCCCGCCGCCATCGCCCGTTGCATCTGGCTGTACTGCATGGTCAACTGACGGATGGGTTCGAAGAAGCGCTGTACCCACAGAGCAAAGGCGATCAACACACCCCACTCGATCTGGCCTCTCTGCAGCAACACGCCTCCCACCAGAATGACGCCAACCCCCATGCCGATTCCACCCAAGAACTCGACAATCGGCTGTAGGGACCCGGAGAAACGGGTCGCCTCCAGGTTGGCGTCGAGGAATTCTTGATTCAGTCCGTTGAAGTGCTTGAGGTTCTCTTGCTGGCGGTTCAGACTTTGTACGACCCGCACGCCGGTGATGTTTTGATTGTACTCGCCGTTGACCATGGCAATGGCGCGCCGGATACGCATAAAGGACTGCCGGGCGAAGCGCTGCCAATACGCCAGGACGAATGAAAGTGGCGGGATGATCCCCAAGTTGACCAGGGCCAGTTGCCAGTCGGTGAACAGCATGGCGACGATGATCCCCCCCAGGCTGAGGAAGTCTGCCAGGGTCGTCACCAGCAGCTCAAACGTCTCTTGCAGCTGCATGACATCGCTTTGACTGCGCGACATGATTCTTCCGACCGGGGTGCGGTGAAAGAAGGCCGGGGACAGGGACTGGAGATGATTGAACAGCTGGGTGCGTAAGCTATATAGTACGCCCTGCCCGACTCTGGCAATGGTAACGAGCTGGAGGTAATTGGCCCCGAAGTGCACTAAGGTGACGCCCAAAAAGATCAGCCCCACGACATGCAGCCGCCACAGGTCACCACTGTTGATCCCCCAGTTGATTCCCTTCATGATCACCAGAGGAATGCCTACATTGGCCGCGGTGTATACAAGCATAGCGGCCAGGGTGATCAGGGCGTCCCGTCGATATGGTACAAGATAGGTTAGCAGGCGCATGACCACTCGATTGTCATAGACCTTGCCGATGACCGTGTCATCGCTTAGATTGTCGCGGGTGGGAGCAAACATGCTCCCAGCATTGGTGCCGCGCCAACCGCTAAATATGTCCCCGCCACCTTGCATCTAGGTCATCCCTCCATGCTCACCAGACCTGGCACCGTCCAACATGATCTCCTCCTGCGGACGCAGCTGCAACTCATAGATGTCCCGATACAGGCTGCGTTGGGCCATCAGCTCCTCGTGCGTCCCCTGTTCGACAATGTCGCCATCCTGCAGCACCAGAATAAGGTCAGCTCGTCGTACTGTGCTCAAGCGATGAGCGATGACAAAGGTCGTGCGCCCTTGCATGACCGCAATCATGGCCTGGTGGATGCGCCCTTCCGTTTCTACGTCGACGCTGGAAGTGGAGTCATCGAGGATCAGAATCGGTGGGTCGAGCAAGATCGTCCGGGCGATGGACAGGCGCTGTCGCTGCCCTCCGGAAAGCGTGACGCCGCGCTCGCCGACCCAGGTGTCATACCCATCCGGGAGACGCATGATCTGGTCATCGAGCTGGGCGATCTCGGCTGCCCTGACTACGTCCTTAAAGGACGAATGAATCGCCCCATAGGCGATGTTGTCGCGAATAGTGGCATTGAAGAGGTAGACATCCTGTTGCACGATCCCGACATTGCGCCGTAGGGATTGGAGCGTGAAGTTCCGCATATCCTCGCCATCGATGGTAATCCGCCCCGCCGTGACATCGTAGAAGCGGGGTAAGAGATTGACAATGGTGCTCTTACCGCTGCCCGGTGCCCCCAGGATGGCGGTAATTTGGCCAGGGGCGGCGTCGATCGTGATCTGCTTCAGCGCTGGGATGCGTGCGTCGTACGCGAACGAGACTTTGTCAAAGCGCACGTGCCCTTGCGCCCGTCCCATCTCTTTGGCATCGACTTTCTCGGCCACCGGAGACCTGGCATCCAATACCTCAAACAGGCGCTCCCCGGAGGAGATCGCTCGCGAAATACTATCGATGATACGAGCGGCTTGGCGGATCGGGAAGGAGAGCTGGTTCATGTACAGGATAAACTGGGTCAAGCCCCCTGCCGTCAGCTGGCCATGCATGACTTCCCAGCCACCAAACCACAGGATGACGCCCAGCGTACAGGTGAAATACAGGGTCATCCAGGCGCCATTGATCTCCTGCAAGCGCTCAGACTGAAAGTAGTGCTCCCGCAGCTCTTGGGTTTTATGGGCGTACTTCCGCTGCTCATGTTCCTCAGCGGCGAAGGCCTTGACCACATGCATGCCGACTAGATTCTCCTGCAGAATGGTCACCGACTCACCCATGATTTCCTGCACTCGCAGCCACATCGGGCGTAATTTTCGCAGGACCACGGTGGACTGCAGGACAGTTAACGGGGCAAAGGCGAGACTGATCAAGGCCAATTTCCAGTTCAAGAACGCCAAGATGCTAGTAATGGCGACCAGCCGGATCGCCACATCCAGGGATCGGACCATGCCGAGGCTGACGAAGCGTCGTACCTGCTCCACATCGGCGGTGGCCTTGGACATCAGGTTGCCGGTATGCTCGGTATCGTGGAAGGCAAAGCTCAGATGCTGCAGCTTGTCATACAAGAACGTGCGCAGATCGTAGGACACCTTGTGCGACAGCGAGTCGGAAGTGTACATGCGGGCGAAGTCAAACACCCCCCGCAGGAGACAGGCTCCCAGGAGCGCCAACGCCATTAACACGAGCGTCCATGTGTCCACCTGCAGGGGGATGACACGCCCATCGCTAGGGTCGAATCTGACTAACCGATCGATGGAGCCGCCGAAGAGACGCGGGGTCAGGAGGGCAAAGCCGATCGCGGCGAAGAAACTGAGATAGGCCAGAATGAGGCGCGCGCGGTAGCGCCACGACATTTTGATGATTCTGAGTAAAATCTGCATCGCGCCTGATGGGTCCTCCTAGGCTAGCGCCTTACGAACGAGGCCACGCCCTACATCGCGACGAGCATCCAGGCTTCTGTCGTATCGGAGCCGATGCCCATCTGACTCCTTTCACATCAGAGGCTAATATCCACAGGTGCACTCTAGCGCAGACGCGTCTCGCGGTCAAGCGCCTCATGGTCGTGCGGATGGACAGGCCGGAGATACGTAGCCACGGATTTGGCTTTGCGTTTTGGACGTCTGGGTGCCAATATGTGCACCGGTCAAACTCTTGCCGCACGACTCGCAAGGCGCATTACGTGCTTATACACCAGGAGGACTCGCCATGCAATATGGTGTTGTGTTTCCCCAGATAGAATTTGGTAACGATCCACAAGCCATCAAGGACTATGCGCAGACCGCCGAGGGGCTCGGCTATAACTATCTGCTGATCTACGACCACGTGCTGGGAGCACATCCGAACCGGGCGCCGAAGCTCACGGGTCCCTATACCTATGAGCATCCGTTTCACGAGCCGATGGTGTTTTTCGGCTTTCTCGCTGCCGTGACCACGCGGCTCGAACTGGTGACGGGCATTCTCATCCTCCCACAGCGCCAGACCGCCTTGGTCGCCAAGCAGACGGCGGAGGTCGACGTGCTGAGCGGGGGACGTCTCCGCCTTGGCATCGGGATTGGCTGGAACTACGTCGAGTACGACGCACTCGGGGAGGATTTTCGTACGCGCGGGCGCCGCGCTGAAGAGCAGATCGAGGTGCTCCGCAAGCTCTGGACCCAGCCGTTGGTCATGCACCACTCGTCACGCCATAAGATCGACAATGCTGGTATTAATCCATTACCTATTCAACATCCCATCCCGATCTGGTTCGGAGGGGCCGCAGAGCCTATGCTCAAACGCGCCGCGCGGCTCGGTGACGGCTGGATGCCGGCGGGAAGGCCACCGGACGACCGGGTGAAAGCCCACATCGAGCAGCTCCACGCGTATCTCGAAGAAGCCGGACGCGATCCTAGAAACTTCGGCATTGATCCCTGGATCAGCATTCATGGCCTCAACCAAGACGATTGGCGTCGGCGCGTCGAGGCCTGGCGTGTCCTGGGCGCGAGCCACGTGGCCGTGGATACGATGCGGGCAGGCTTCACCTCGCCACAGGCACATCTCGCCGCCATCCGATCCTTCCGTGAGATACTCGACTAGTTGTAGTTGCAACTGTCCAAGCAGGCATCGGAATGCATCTGGATTTTTGGAGGTTGCACCGTAGTCGTGTCAGTGACACACAGTACGAGGGGAGGGGAACGCATGAGTCATGCCGTACTTGACGACGTGGTTGCTGCGGCGCTTCAACTGGTGCCACACATCCGCGCCAGACGTGACGAGTTGGAGACAGCGCGCCGTATGCCGCCGTCTCTCGTTCAGGCGATCGCTGAGGCGGGATTATTTCAACTCCACCTCCCTCGCTCGATGGGTGGCCCAGAGCTGCCACCATTGACGGCCTTCCGGGTCATTGAAGAATTCTCCAGGGTCGATGGCTCTGTTGGCTGGTGTACGATGATCGCCAATGGTGCCTGCTTCTTTGTGAGTAGGCTACGCGCTGAGGTCGGGCGCGAGCTCTTTGGCCAACCCCCAGACGTCCGCATCGCGGGCTCTCTACGTCCGGAAGGCAAGGCATATCTGGTCAATGGTGGCTATCGCGTGCAGGGGCGCTGGGACTTCGCCAGTGGCATAGATCACGCGCGCTGGCTTCTGTGCACGTGTACGGTCATGGATGGGGATGACCCACGGCTGACCCCCAGCGGAATGCCTGAGCTTCGGCATCTGCTGGTACCGGCAGCCGCCGCCACCATCGAAGACACCTGGTCTGTGGTTGGCATGTGCGGCACTGGAAGCCATGACTTCATCGTTGACAACGTCTTTGTGCCAACGCCTCACACCTTCTCCTTTACCGAGTCGCCAGGGGAAGCGGGGGCGCTCTACCATCCGCGCCTCCTACTGGTCGTGGCCTGGACAGACACCGTGGGAAATGCCCTGGGTATCGCGCGCGGCGCCATCGATGCCTTCATCGAGCTGGCGACTTATCGAAGCTCAACGAGTGCGCCCACACTGCTGCGTGACCGTCCCCTCGTCCAGGCCCGGCTGGCCGAGGCCGAAGCTATCCTCAATGCAGCCCGTGCCTACGTCATCGATGCTGTCGGCACTGCCTGGGAAGCCGTCTGCGCCAGCGTACCAGACCCAAGCCGTGAGATCGCTCAGGCCCGGCTGGCCATTACCCATGGCATGCACGAAGCTGTGCGCGCGGTGGATCTGGTATTCCATGCTGCCGGCACCAATGCGCTGTACCGGAAGTACCCGCTGGAACGCTATTTTCGGGATATTCACGCGGCCGTACAGCACGCCGCTGGGCTCCCCATCCATTATGAATCCGCTGGCCAAGTGTTGCTGGGGCTTCGTCCAGATGGTGTGGGCTGGTAAGCCGCAGTAGATGGTGGGCTCCCGACCGAAGGTTAATGGCCCGTCGGCACCGGGATGCCGGGAATGTTCATGCGGATCCGGCCCAAGGTCCGCCAGGTAGTAAAATATAGCGTCGACCAATCTGCGTCGCCCCACGCTACATTGGTGGTCTGCGCGCCCGTGGCAATCGTTCCCAGATGTGTGCCCGTGGGATCGAAAATCCAGATCCCACCGGGACCTGTGCAATAGACATTGCCCTCGACATCGACCTTCATGCCATCGGGAACGCCGATGCGATCATCCTGCAGGGTTGCGAAGACGCGATCGGTGGCCATTGCCAGCAGCCCCGTCGGTTCGACGTCGAAGGCGCGAATATGACCGCGACGGGAGTCATTGACATAGAGAATCCGTTCATCCGGTGAAAAGGCGAGGCCGTTCGGCACCACGAAATCCCACACCAGCACATGGATCGAGCCTAGGTCTGGGGAGACGCGATAGACCCCACAGAAGTCCAACTCGGATGCGATACGTCCGAGCCCCGGATCGGTAAAATAGATACTCCCATCCGACTTCACCACCACATCGTTCGGCCGGTTCAACCGCCGACCGTGATAGTTGTTTGCCACCACTGTGAGGCTTCCATCAGAGTCCCAGCGCGTCACGCGCCGTGCGAGGTGCTCACAAGCAATGAGCCGGCCCTGACGGTCTCGGGTGAGGCCGTTCGCTTCGTTCGTTGGCTCATGGTAGAGGCTGACCCCCTCACCGGGAGTCCATTTCATGCGTCGATTCTGGCCAATGTCGCTGAAGAGGAGATAGCCTCCTTCATGCCACCAGACCGGGCCCTCGGCAGGTCCGCTATCGCCGCCAAACCCGCTAGCTAATTCTTCGATCTTCTGGTCGAGGTGAACGATACGCGCTAACCCTGGGGCTTGTTGCTCGATCGGCATCTGAGTCTCCTTTCATGGATGCGACTGACACGAAGCTCTTCACGCAGAAACCGTGAAGAACGGATCATAGGCGCCTGAACACTGCCCACACAATCGGCTGCCCCAGCTGCCCCAGCAGGCGTCGGTGATGTTTCAGGGAGACCCTACTTGAGGGCCTCGCCGTATGGATAGATCGCCGTGCCCGATCTCCACTCCTCCGGAAGGAGCACCACACGCTTACCGGGGCCAGCGAACTGGCCGATGTCGGTGCCCGCAATGTTCTGGTACTGCACCAGCAGCATCCTGGCCTTCGCCCACTCGCCGTTGGGCCCAAACTTTACCTGACCAACGATGGTATCGAATTCTTGGGTGCGGATGTACTCGCCTACGGTCTTCTGGTCTAGGCTCTTGGTCGCCTCGATGGCCTGACCCAGGACCTGCATCATGGCGTGTGCCCAGGGCGGCAGGTAGTGCCCCAAGGGATCAACGCCGGCCTTCTCGGCCTGCGCTTGGTACCTCTTCAGAAACTCATTGACGCCAGGAAAATTCAACGTCGGCTCCGGGACCCAGAAATCGAAGTTGACGATGCCGTTCAATTTCGGGCCAAGCTTGGTCTGAAAAGCCGCGAACTGCAGACCGACCATCCCACCCCCAAAGAGCCTGGGCTTCAGGCCGACTTCATGTGCTGCCAAGACCATCCCGACGGAATCCGGTGGATAGGACGCCACAAACACGATATCGGGATTGGCGGCCTTAATGGCTCGAATGATCGGAGTGTAGTCCACGGTGCTGGGCGGGTAGGTCTGATCGTAGACAACCTTGAAGTCGTGCTTCTTGACGTTCTCGCGGGCGCCAGCCAGGGCGTTATGGGGATACTCCGCGTCCGCGCCCACTAGGGCGACGGTCGTCGGCCTGGGATGTTGGTTGGCGGCAAGCTCGAAGAAGCCCCGCGAAAATTCCGCGCTTGGGTTCGGTCCATTGGGGGCGATCTGAAAGTAGTAGGGGTGGTTGAACTTCTCGTTATTGGCCAACCCGAAGAGGCCCATGAACACGAGCCCGCGCTCGATCACTATGGGCATGGCGGGGGCGATCAGGTTCGTCCCATAGCCGGAGACCACGAAGTCCACCTTATCGACATCGAGCAGCTTCGTATAGATGCCGGGGACGGTCGCCGGCTTGCTCTGATCGTCGTAGTAGACGAACTCCACCGGTCGCCCGAGTAGGCCGCCCGCCTTGTTGACGTCATCGCGCCAGATCTCCATGGCTAACAGTGCGGCTTTGCCATTGGCGGCGAGGCCGCCGGTGAGTGCCATGCCGAAGCCAATGCGGACGGGCTGGGCCGCCTGGGCCGGAGGTCGGCAAATACCGACGAGAGCAAGCGCAGCGATCAGCCCCCCCACCAGAACGCATGTGTCAATGCGCTGCTTGCCTTGACGATGCATCACCTTCTCCTCCCAAGCAAGATGGTTTACAAGATGTTACCCATACCTGAACGGGATGCTGATGACTTCACTGCGCCAGCAGTACACCCATGAAATCCCTCTCAGCGAGCAGGGGATAAACGCGGGTCAGGCGTTGCGGTTTCCAACGGAAGCGGCAACAGGCAGGGAAGCAAGGTCTAGCTAGCGACTCTGAGGGCGGATCCAGGCTCAGGGGCTGGCGCATCGATGTGCCCTTCTCTACCGCCGCAGCAAGCACGAGTTCCACAGCAGCAGGTGCAAGCCCCACAGCGCTGGCAAATCGGCGCGAGTGTATTCTCAGCACCGGGAGGTGTCAAGCGAAATCCCTGCGGCTGATCACGAGACCAGACCACGTGTCTGCTGGTTTTGCTTCTTATGTCTCATGCCGTATATACTAGCCGCATTGGCCCCTGCGCCATTGGGACAGTTTTCGCACGAATGAGCAGGGTTCATGAGCGTAATCCGCCATCGTCGGATCAGAGCCATGGCTATGCCACAGCGCCAGGTCTTTGCCAGACGCACCAAGATCGTATGCACCATCGGACCGGCGAGCAGCTCATCCACCCTCATCGAGCGTGGGCTGGCCATCAGCCACATTGAAGAGATTCTGCTGACCGGCGACGGCATCATGGTAGCCCGGGGTGATCTGGGCGTTGATATTCCCCTTGAGCAGCTTCCCATGGTACAAAAAGACATCATCCGCCGTTGCAATAAGCTCGATCAGCCGGTGATCACCGCCACGCAGATGCTGGAATCGATGGTTACTGCCGCTCGTCCCACCCGCGCCGAAGTCACTGATGTCGCCAATGCCATCTTCGATGGCACCGACGCGGTCATGTTGTCGGCGGAAACTTCGATCGGCAAGTATCCGGTGCAGGCCGTGGCCATGATGGCCAAGATCGCCAGCACCACCGATAGCCAATTGCCCCACGAGCAGGTGCTGCAGGAGCGCGGTATGGCGCTGGGCCGCAGATCGATGCCGCCATCAGCTATGATGCCTGTCGCACGGCACACCAACTGGGTGCCAGGGCCATCGTGGCTTTCACACACACGGGAAGCGCTGCCAGACGGGGCTCGAAGGGTCGCCCGAAGGTGCCAATCCTGGCGCTTACCTCCAGCGCGCTGGTTTCCAGGAGGTTGCAGCTCTGTTGGGGGGTCCAGGTTTGTCAGGTTGTGGAACCATCGTCGGTCGAAGCCCTGTTTGCCATCGGCGCTAAGCTCCCCAAGTGCCTAGGGCTGGCCAAAACTGGCGATCTGGTGGTGATAAGAGCGGGGCTCCCGTTGCGGGTTACGGGAACGACGAATCTGCTCAAGGTGGAAAAAATTGCCTAGAGACCCGGTAACTTATACTCTAGTGATTGGTCAGAAGTTGACGGCGTGCCTGGAGACTTGCGAAGGGGGGCGATGTCCTTCACCGGACATGTCTCATCGGTGCGACCGGGCGTCTCTATCGTGCGACAGATAACGGGATTTTACTGTGAGAGGGGACCGCTTGCGCGCCGGCTCCGATGGTCACTGGAACCGGCGACCGTTGCCCAATGTCTGGTGACGGGAGGCTTCGATACGCCTGAAGAGAGGCTAGCGTTTGTATGACAGGATGAATGTGAGCTGCCTACCGCCGGAGGCGTATACGCCGCTGCGTCCCTCCATGCCGTGTATCATGCTGGCAGAGCGGGCAAACCTTGTAACCATCCCGCTCGTCCATGATGACGTGACAGTTGGCGCAAAAATCTTCATCTTGTGCAACCCCTGGTCCGCTGATCGTCAGAAACCGCATGGCTGTCTCCTTTGTTATGCACCATCGTTATGTGCAGATGCAGGGCTGACATGCACCTCAACCCTATGAGGCTTGACGTTGCGGCTCAGCGAGGGGCTCGCCGTAGAACGCCCGCGCGCCGTAATGTGCGATCAGACCGTCTAAGACATTGAGCTGTCGCTCAATGGTTTCGAGTGAATCTTCGTTGATGAGAAGCGTGATCGTGGTATACGGCTCACCGATGGTATCCATCCGGACATGCAGTTGCGGGTAAGGAAACATCGAATCTGACCGCCTTTCTATAGACATCGCCTGGTAGGGGTTTCTGTGCACTATCATCGATTCTAATTATGAAAGACTCGCGAAGACGCTGTCGTAGGGGCGATTCTGCGAGTCTCTTGCGTTTCTTGATAATGCAAGTGCTGTGCCGCTATAAGGTACTGGCTACACCATCTGGATATCTAGTCTCCCGAGGCGCTCTCTAAACGGCTGTGAATACGGGCGATCATTGCTATGACGCGTCTTGACAACCATACCCACATCTACTAAGGTGCTCGAAGCAGATGTCGCAGATGTGAACTGCGAATACACATGTCTCTAGCCATGGCCAGGATCATCGCGACCTGGGGCATGGCCTGACAACAGTGGAGACCTATGAGGCGTCCCTCGCAGGACACTTGTCCTCTTCGACAACGGGCGTTTGACATCTGGGCTGTCCTCGCCATGATGGCAATGCTCCCCGTGCTGACGTATGCCGGCCAGGCAGGTTCTGGCTCCATCCCTGTGGTGGTCGGAACCGTGACGACGCAGCACGTGACAACTGAGGTCGAGGTGGTTGGGAGCGTTGAACCACAGTTGGCCACCACGCTGAGCACGGAGATCGCCGGGTCCACGCAGCACTTTGACCTCCGCGAGGGGGATTTCGTGCAGAAAGGCACAACCGTCGTAGCCCAGCTCAAAGCCACAGAGCTGACGCTGGCGGTGAACGAGGCCGAGGCAGAGCTAACGAAAGCCAGGGCTGATCTGACGAAATTGAAGCGTGGTTTACGGCAAGAGGAAATCGACGAGAAGCGCGCTGAAGTCGCCGAGAAAAAGACCTGGGTCGAGAAATACGCCAAGGACGTCGAGCGCACCAAGTCTCTGGTGACGAGGGATATGATCAGCATGTCCGAGTTCGATCAGGCGGAAGCGAACTCTCTCGCTGCCAAGGCCCAGTATGAACGTGCGCTGCGCTCAGTGCGCGTCGCTGAACTGGGTTTTCGAGAGGAGGAGATCGCCGCCGCCGAAGCGGAGGTCCAGCGCCTCCAGGCTAAGGTGCAACGGTTGCGCGATGATGTCCAGAAAACGGTGATTCGCGCTCCGGTGTCGGGGTTCATCACGAACCGTTATGCCGAGCTCGGCCAGTGGGTCGAACGCGGCGGGAAGGTGGCCGATATCATCGATCTGGCGGCCGTGCTGGTGCGAGTGCCGGTGCACGAGCGCGACATCCGTCTCGTACAGGTGGGTGATCAGGCGGTGGTCACCCTGGATGCCCTGCCGAACCGGACGTTCACCGGGCGCGTCAAGTACATCACACCACAAGCCCACCTGGCGAGCCGCACCTTTCCGGTGAAGATTGAGGTGCTGAACACGCCTGATACGGCCATCAAGGCGGGGATGTTTGCCCGGGTCACTCTACGTCTTGGAGCGGCCCAGCAGAGCGTGTTCGTACCCAAAGATGCGGTGGTGCGTCGCGCCAGCGGGCAGGTGGTGTTTGTGGTGGAGGATGGCAAAGCTCGCCTGGTGCCGATCAAGACCGGGCGGACCCACGAAGGCTTGATCGAGGTGCTTGAAGGGCAGTTAAGGCCCGGCGATTCAGTCGTCATTACCGGCAACGAGATGCTTCAGGACCAGATGGCTGTCGTCACAAGACCCACCCTCCGCAACTGAGGACCTGCTTATGACGCTCATCGCGTTCTGTGTGCGCTACCCGGTCACAGTCGTCGTCGGCATAATCCTCGCCTTGCTCTTTGGTGTGATCGCGCTCGCGCGCTTGCCTATCCAGATGACGCCGACGGTGGAGCGTCCCGAGATCTCGGTCGAAACGGTCTACCGTGGCGCGGCGCCGCAGGAGGTCGAGAACGAGATCATCGACCGCCAGGAGGAGAAACTGATCTCTGTCCAGGACCTGCAGGAGCTCGCGTCAACCTCCTATGAAGGCCGTGGCGTGGTCACCTTACGCTTCGACTGGGGCGTGAATAAGGATGTTGCCCGCCTGGAGGTGTCGGAGAAGCTCGATCTCGTGCAAGACATCCCCAACGATGCCGAACGACCGGTCATCCGCGCCGTGAGCTCGGACGAGGAAACCCCCATCGCTTGGCTCGTCATCACCACCAAGCGCGACATCAACGAAGTCAGGCAGGAGGCTGAGGATGCCATCAAGCCGCGCCTGGAGCGTGTCGAGGGTGTGGGCGCGGTGTGGTTGTTCGGCGGCCAAGAGCGCGAAGTGCACGTCATCCTGGATTATCAAGCCATGACCGCACGCGGCTTGACGATTCACCAGGTGCGTGATGCGCTCCTGCGCGAAAACCGCAACACCAAAGGGGGCAACATCGACGAGGGCAAGAAACGATTTTTGGTGCGGACGCTCGGACAATTCGCCGACCTCAAGCACATCGAAGAGACGATCGTTGCCACCCAGGATGGGCACACGGTCTGCGTGCGCGATATCGCCACCGTGCGTTTCGGCCTCAAGGAGCGCGACCGCAGCATCCGCCTGTCCGGCGCTCCGACCGTGGGTTTCGGCGTGGTGCGGCGCACCGGGGCCAACACCGTAGAGGTGATGAAAGGCGTCAAACGCGAGCTCGCCTATCTGAATGCCATTTATGCCGACAAGGGCATGCAGTTCGAGCAGGTCTACGATGAAACGGATTATATCTATGATGCCGTCGGTCTCGTCACCGAGAACGTGTATGAGGCATCGCTCCTGACGGTGGTCGTCCTGCTCTTCTTCCTGCGCAGCCTCAGCAGTATTCTGGTCATCGGCCTGTCGATTCCGATCTCGGTGGTGACGACGTTCATCGTCCTCAACGCCCTCGGGCGTTCCCTGAACATCGTCATGCTGGCCGGCCTGGCCTTCGCCGTCGGGAACGTCGTTGACAACTCGATCGTGGTGTTGGAGAACATCTTCCGCCACCGGGAGATGGGAAAACCCCGTGTTCAGGCCGCATTGGATGGCGCTAGCGAAGTCTGGAGCGCGATCCTGGCCTCGACGCTGACCAACCTGGCGGTGTTTCTCCCGATTATCCTGATGAAGGATGAGGTGGGACAGCTCTTCCGAGATATCGCCATCGCCACCTCGATCTCCACGGCCCTCTCCCTGGGCTGCGCCCTCACGATCGTGCCCATGATGGCCTCCCGGGTGCTGAGGACAGGTACCGCGGCATCTCGCTATCCGCGTCTGCAGCGCATCCTGGATATCGTCCTGCTGAGCTGGCTGGGACAGGCCTTCAGCAATGGCTTGGTGCTTAGTCTCTCCTGGCTGCGCCGCGGGGTTGGGCGGCGACTGGTCGTGGTGCTTGGCATGACGCTGGGTTCACTCGCCCTGGCGCTCTACCTGATGCCGCCTATCGACTACCTGCCGAAGGGAAATCGCAACCTGATTTTGGCCATCGTGCAGCTACCGCCTGGTTTCAACTTGGACCAGATCCACGGCATTGTTACGGAGCTCGAAGACCGTTACATGCAGATGCCAGAGATCGAGCGCCTCTTCGCAGTGATACGCACGGACAACCCCTTGCTGGGCATCCTCGTCAAACGACAATATGCAGATGTCGCCGGGATACAGCAGGTGATCGAAGAGCTGAAACAACGCTCCACCGGTATTCCAGGTACGCGGGCGGTGTTCGTTACCCAGATGGCCTTGTTCCGGCAGCGCGGGCAGTTGTTGGGCGGAACAAACCTGGAAGTCGACGTCAAGGGCCACGGCTTGGACGAAGTACATGACATCGCGGCCGCTATCGAGCAGCAGGTGCGCACCGTGCCAGGCGTGAACTTCGTGCGCTCGAGCTTCGAGTGGGGCAACCCGGAATTACAGGTGGCGGTCGACCGCCAGAAGGCGTCGGACTTAGGCCTCTCGGTCAGCGATGTGGGCTACATCGTAGAGACGCTGATCGCCGGCACGCTCGCCGGCACCTTCCGCGAGCAGGGCAAAGAGCGGGACCTGACCCTGATCGGCACCGAGCGCGGGGCGGCGCGGACGCAGGTGCTAGATAACGTCGTGCTTTATCCTCCGCGTGGCGGTCCGCTCCGTCTGGCAGCTATTGCCGACCTCCACGAGGCAGAGGGGCCAACGAAAATCGAGCACATCGACCGCGACCGTTCCATCAAACTGACCGTGAACCTCCGAGACGAGGTGCCGATGCAGGAAGCCATCGACACCGTCAACGCCCAGGTGCTCCGCCAGGTGCGCCAGGAATTGCCGTTGGGCTACACTATCAACGTCAGCGGCCAGGCCAAGGATCTGGATCGCACCTGGAATTCACTCAAATGGTCGTTTCTCCTGGCCGTGGTCGTGATCTACTTGTTGATGTGCTCGCTTTACGAATCCTTCACCTATCCCTTCATTATCATGCTCAGCGTACCGCCAGCGATGGTCGGTGGGGTGCTGGGAGTACGACTGCTGCATCATATCGATCCTACGGTAAAGCTCGACGTCGTCACGATGCTCGGCTTCATCATTATGGCTGGGGTGGTGGTGAATGCCGCCATCCTCCTGGTCGAGCAGGCGCTGAACCATATGCACGAGGGGATGCACCCGCAAGACGCCATTATCGAGAGCGCCCGCAATCGACTGCGGCCCATTTTCATGACCGCCAGCAGCATCCTCGGCTTTCTGCCGCTGGTCGCTTCCAGTGGCGCGGGCTCTGAGTTGTATCGGGGGATGGGCGCTGTCCAGCTCGGGGGTATGGCGCTGTCGACCGTGTTCACCCTCATCCTGGTTCCCACCATGTTCTCACTCTGGATGGACGCCAGGTCAGGCCTCTTGACGCTCCTGGGCAGGAAGCCGAAAGCGCTGAACGGCCATGGGAATGGCAACGGCCATGGGAATAGTGAAGAGATGGCATTGACCTATCAGTCGAGGTCGATGCACGACGTATAGTCTCGCTACGCGTGGACGATGACCCCTAGGGGGGGAAATGGGACGGCTAGGACGAGGATGGATCGTGCGGTACGCTGTCGCTCTCTGGGCCATAGGCCTCGGGATGCCTACGATGGCCAGCGCCGGCTGGATGATCGAGCAGATCGAATACGCCAATCTTGGGGCGGAAGGCACCAGAACGCTCCAGTATATCTCGAAAAACCGCCTGAAGACAGTGAGTGATGGCAACACATTCATCATGGATTTTGCAAAAAATCTGTTTATCGCGACCGATCAAGAGAATCGTGTGTACTGGAGTGGCCTGGTCGACGCCTACGTTCAAGAGGTCAAGACTTTCCAGCAAGCCTCCAACGACCTGGCACGGGAGCATATGGAGGAGGCGATGAAAGAGATGCCTCCCGACCAGCGCAAGTCGGTGGAGGACCTTCTCCAACAGATGCGCAGTTCCAATGCGTCATCGCCATCACAGCCCGCTGCTAAGCGACCAGCGGTGAAAATCGAGCCGACCACTGAGACCGCCACGATCGCGGGGCGACAAGCCACGAAGATCATGATCTATGCCGATGGCAAACCCTATCAAGAGGTGTGGCTGGCCAAGGGATTGACGCTGAAAGCTGATCTCGACTTGAAGCGTCTGAGGGGCCTACAGGCTCAGCTTACGCAGGCAATCATGGCTGACATCCCCAATCGACAGGCGGTGGAGGAGGATCCTGCCTACGAGCAATTACTTGAGCAGGGCTATCCGATCAAAATCGTCGAGCTTGGGGAGGGTGGAGAACCCGAATCGGTGACCGAGGTGGTGCGCCTCGACAAGCGCGACATCCCGGATCGCGAATTTCAAGTACCGGAGGGGTATCGACGCATCGACCTACGCGAGTTCTTTCGTGAAGAGCTGAAGAAAATGAAAAAGGGGGAATAAGTGGTTGTGCCTTTGCTGACGGCGGAACAGATTCACCAGATGATCCGAGCGCTGCACAGACAGGCCTCTGGGCACGTCATTCTGTCCGACGTCTATGCCATTGGCCTGGCCTATGGGGTGATTCGGGTCTTCGAGCGTCGGACAGGAGGTCGCGTGGTGGCAACGCTGGGCACCCTGGCGACCGACGCAGGGGCCATTCTTACCACCCTGGAAAACCTGGGGCAAGTATGGCCCGACGGTGCCGCTGACAAACCATTGTGGAAGGCCGTGGATGAGCGTGGCCAACGGCTTGG
>Ga0137403_10000451_pt1 | contig 20432 bp, 11 predicted proteins | sample CZOMad2_1_16fung_FD_122057 | JGI IMG/M metagenome (GOLD analysis project Ga0137403, IMG submission 122057) | Vadose zone soil fungal communities from Angelo Coast Range Reserve, California, USA - CZOMad2_1_16fungal (Hybrid Assembly) | ecosystem: Environmental > Terrestrial > Soil > Vadose zone...
TACACGTGTCCTTGTCCGGTTGAGCCAGTGCCCGGAGGCCCGTTGCGGCGGAGAATGCCGTGCTGCCGCGACTGGGTGGGAACCTGGACTGACGGGTCGTCGCCAATCGCCAGGATTGCAGAGGCATCGTTGCCAGTGAATCCGAGCGCGGTGACGGGACCCAGCGGGCTGCTGAGGCTCAGGGTCGGATCAATGGCCGCGTCATTTACCCACAGTACCTGTGTGGTGCAGACGAAGTCATATTGATCGACTCTTGGCTGTTCGGCAAGACCCTGGGTTACGCCGGGATTGAAAACACCCTCCGCCGTGAGTCCCAGAGTACCCATGTAAAAGGCCGGGGTAGTTGCCGGATCTGCCGGGACGCTGGGTGAGAGTTTAATTCCCAACGCAGGCAGGCAGGCCGGTCTTCCGCCGGTGGGACCCATGGTGAAGCCACCTGGATTCTCCACGATAATCTGCGGAGTCTGGAGGCGGGCGATGGCGCGTTTCACGGGTACAGCTCCTCCGTTGTCCGCGCTGGGTGAAGCTCTCATGATTACGGTCACCACACCCTTCTTGATGAACTGGCCGTCAATCGGCGGCGGTCCAAGTTCAGACAAGTAAAGGTCATTGCCCTGGAAGGCCATGCTGATGACGCCTGTGCTATTGAAATCTTTTCCCACCGACACGGTCGCGCCGGGCGCGGTTGCCGGATTGGTGATCTTCTCAATATTTCCTGCGTCGGAATAGCCGATGTAGAGAGCTCCGTCATTGCCCGGACCCTGAGGCAGGGCCACGGTCTCAATCTTGGTTCCCTTCTTGCTGCCGGCGCCGGCAAGGATTCCGTTGGGGGTTATCGTCCCGCCCGTACCATCAGGCGTGAAAATAAACCGATAGATGTTTGAGGTAAAGCCGGAGGCGTCTGGCACATACACGATCTGCTGACCCAATCCGTTGGGTGCGGCAGCCGCCGTCTGTCCGGGGAAGAAGTTCAAGTCCGGCTTGAAGCAATGGCTGAGCGACGTTGCCCCGGAAATGGGGTTCACATCAATGCGGCAGAAGCCGAACTGTTCGTCCGATACCCACCAGTTGGTCTGCAAGTACAGCAGGCCCCTGGGGTGAGTGATGCCGGATGCGAACAGAACTCCGCGTTTTGCCGGAATCGGGTTTGGCGAAGTTCCCGTGCCGCCAGTTCCGATCGCGCCGTTGACGCATGGAGGAGGAGTGGGTACGCCTACGTCCTGGACGCACGATTCCACTGTAGGCAGCGTGTTGGCTGCAAGCAGCCATGCGCGGCCGGCGCCGACGCGGGGTGGAGTTTGCGGCGTCCGCGGAAAAAGAGCGTTGACAACCGGGTCATTCACCACCGTCATGTCTTCAAAAAAGCTGCCATCCGGCAGGACGGTCGGTGTGGCGCTTTGAATAAAGTTGATTCCCAGGATCAGCGTATAAGCCTGAGGAATAGCGCTCCCGTTCACCAGGCCACTCTTGTTCCACACCTGAAGGAGGCCCGGGGTGGTGGTGTCATACCGTACAACGCGGCTGCCGTTGCCAAAATACAGCCAGCGGCCGTTCGGGATGGTGGAGATGAACTGGTCAGACGCCATGCCTGTGTGGACAGACAAGAACTGGAACTGCAGGACAGCGGCGCATTTCGGGAAAGTGTAAAAGCATTGGTCGGCGTTCTGGATGCGGTTGAGGAAGCCGACGTCGACGAGCCACAGGTCGTGGCCTATCCAAGCCAGGTCCGTGGTAACGCCGCCGATGCCGGTGCTCACGCCGACGCGCTCGATCTTATTGCCGGCCGGAGTGAAAGTAGGCGAAAGCGGGTTGAGTACGCGCCAGATGTCTGTCGCGCCGGTGAAACTGGCATAGAGTTTTCCATCAGGGCCGAGCTTGGCGCTGGCGCCTCCGGGGGCCTTTGCCACAGCCACATTGTTAGTGAACAGCGATCCGGGACCAAAGAAGATGACCAGGTTCGCGGTGTCAATAACGGTTTTGCTGGGATTGGCGGGATCCACGATAAAACTGAGCCGGGTTATGCCGACGACTGAGGCCACGAAAACATAACCGTTGGAGCCGTTCACTCCATTGGTTTCCACCTGGTAGTCGGATGGTTCGAAGATGCCGGTTGCAAGGCAGGTGCCCGCATTGAGCACGCCGTGCGTGAGCGGCGGGTTGGCCGGATCAGGCACTTGATCGATGCGGCAAAAGCCGAGCACAGTATCAGAAACCCAATAGTCATGGAGCGGCAAGCCGCCAATGACCGGGTTGGGTACAGTAGAGCGAACCATGCCGCGAGGCTGGTTGATACCCTGGTTGGCAATCTGCTTACTGGGTGACGCAAATGCGCTGACCGCTGACAGCAGAGTTATTAGCGCAATAGCCGTCATGCGTATCGCGAAGCGAGTTAGCAAGGAATTCTCATTTGCTTGCCGAGCCTTGCTGGGGGCCCGCGTAGGTTTGGAGTTCATGTTCGGTTCCTCTCTTATTTATTCTGTTCTGCTGATTCCTTACCACCCTGTTTCTTAAACTTCACAGACTGGCAGCGATTCAAGTTTGTGGCTGCCGGGCCTAAGCCCGGCAGCCGCTGGTTAACTGGTTACCTCAAGGTTGTTACGCCAGTGGTTGAGCTTCCACCTCCGGTCGAGGTGAGAGTGATTACGTTCGGCGGCGGTATGTTGGTGAAGAACACCTGGAACACACCCGGCGCCGACGGAATGCTCGGGCCCATGACAGCCGAGTACGGCAACCCTGTTGCCTGGTTGATGATGTCCAGAGTGCAAGTTATCTCTACACCCGGAGTGAAGTCGGTAGCGGTCACCACAAGACGCGCTTTCTTCGTCCTGTAAGTCGCCACGGTGACCTTAATGATGTCAGCCTGCGGATTGACAATTACGGTTACGCTCACCGGAGCGCTGGTCAGACCGCTAGCGGCGCTTGTCGCCGTTACGGAGAAGGTGAGGGACAGTGGCGACGTTAGTTCCGGCACGATGGGTGCGATGAAGGTTTGTACCGAACCATCAGGCGCTGCTGGCGTAAGGATGATTCCAGCCGGGGCCGTCCAGTTAAAGGTGAGAACTCCACTCGCAGGATCAACCGCGCTGGCAGTGAGCGTTACAAGCGCGCCGCCGGCAACATTGTTAGCCGGAGACGAGCTGGCAGAAACGACTGGGGGCGTACCTGGTGGGGGTACAACGATTGGCACCAGCACGGTTGCGGGAGATGAGGCCGGGGTAAACGCGTCTCCGCCCACAATTAGCTGGAACGCCAGGTTCTGCGGTCCTGCCACTACGGGAGCTACGAAGGTAGCCTTGGCTTTGTTGGCGTTCAGGATCGTTACTACCGGATCACCAGGATTGACGATCTGCGACCAGGCAAACGGCCCTGTCGGCGGAGTGCTGGCCGTTCCGTCCAGGGTGACTGTTACACCCGCGAACGGCGGATTCGGCGCTGACGTGAAGACGGGCCGGGCAACTGAAACAAAGGTGCCAGGTGTACACGTCAACGGAGGCAGCGTGTCATCCGGGAACGGACTGAGTTGGATGGAGTTCTGGTTGGGATAGAAATTCGATGGCGCCAGACCCAACTGAAGCTGGTTACTCTCAAACACACTGCCAATCAAGGGCAGCGGACCTGAGCCGTTGACCAGGTACTGGAAGTCGCGGAAGTTGTTGCGAGGCGGAGGATTGCCTGGCACCAGGAGTTCAGGATAGAGAAACTCTCCGGTCGGCAACTGGTATTCGTCGAAATCCAGCCCGCTCTTGTTTTTACCCAGAACGCCGCCGCTGATGCGTGCGCCAATGTTCTGCGTGGGAGGCTCGAAATTGCCGCCCTGCGGGAAACGTACCCGCCAACGGCCTTTTTTGCCGATTCCAGGCAGTCCTGGCTCAACCGTGAAGTTTGCAACCCATGAAGGTTCGCGGAAAGTCACGTTGCCGTTGCAGTCCATATCGATCGCGGAAACATCTATGTTGCGCGTCGAGTCGGTGCTGAAGCCTTCCACCCTGGTTCTGACGCCGGCTTCCTGCGGGAACAAAGGATCAGGCAAACCGGACGTTCCCATGATCGTGGTTTCCACGACGATGTAAGCGGGATCGACGCCGGGGGCGGTATAGCTACCCACGTTGCCTACAACTTCGGTCGCCGTCATGTACGGGCCTAGGTCATCAACTTCCTGCGTAGCAATAACATCGACGAAATCGCCCACTTCGTAGGGCATCTCTGCGTACGGATCCTGGGGAAATGGGTTGTCAGGCGTCGGTGCATCGCCCGGCCCGTTCATGATGAAGGTCGGCAAAAGGCCCAGACCGTTGGGATCGCGCGGCCGGTTGATCTCCGGACACTGGGGATCGTCCATGCCGGTAAGGGTCAAACCAGGAGGAGCAACCAGCACATACGGGTCTGGAACGCCCGGAATGCCTAGCTCATTGTTGTAAGTTCCGGGAGCTGCCACCGGTACGCACATGGGATAGCCCATCGCGGTGCGTATCGTCGGATTGCCCTGATCTACTTCCATACGCGGATCAGGCGATTGCCCGGCGCTGTAGCGCCCCTTGGTGAGGATGACGCCCGTCGGCGAGCCGTCCGGATTCGGAACGTTGATGGTGATCTTCGGATCATTGAGCTGGATTCTCTGTCCGGCGACGTAAAGCACGCCGTTGGCATAGTCGATCTTCTCAATGAAGCCGGAAACTGTGTTGAGAGGGTCCTGGGCAATACGAATGATGCCAGCGATGTGCTGTCCGTTGACGATGTTGGCGTCGATCCCGACTTCGTACGTGCCGGGGAATCTGACCACATCGGCCATCGCCAGGCCGCTTTCCTTCACGGCATCTGTCTGGTGAACGTTCGGGTTAAACTCGAACATTTCTTCCCACGTCAGGAACGTGTTCGGGAACACCACAATGGTCCCTGCCGGCACACGGATCAATTCGTCATTGACCTGGATCCAGCCACCCGTCATCTTGCAGCCATCGGGCAGCGGCGGATTATCCGGAGTGGGGGCCGGATTGTCATCCTTGTTGCACAGCCCCGGAGTTGCATCCAGGGAGGCATACTGGATCTGCCCCGCGGGAAAGACGCCAGCCGGGATGCTTTGGTAGGCTGGCATAATGGCCGGAGGCGGAGGAACTACCGCCGGCGTTGGAAAGGGGACCGGATTCAGGCTCTGGGCTGACATGCTCGCGCCCATCACCATCATCAGCAGCAGCAGAACACCCGCTACCCTCAGAATATTTTTTGTTTGCTCGAAACCCGTCATTTGGAAGCTCCTTCCGTCGTCGTCCTTCAATTTCGTTACCGTGCTCTGCCTTGCTGAAAGGGGGAAATCTTTTAACTCTCGTTGAAACTCTTCGTGCCGGAAATTAGTTGGAGCCATTTGTCACCCCCAACATGTTTTCCAGGAATGTCGGCAGAGGTTTGCCGCCATTTTTTCCAACCGCTGGAACTTCCATTAACTGCGTCGTGGCCTGCCCCGGATGTTTCGGGTCGGGTGTAACCGGATAGCCGTTCCCGTTTTGCGGGTGACCATTCGGAGTGAGCAGTTGTGGGTGATCAAAAGGCGCTGACTGGTTTACCGTGCGCGGGTCCGTCAAGCCGTTGCGCATGAAATCAACCAGGTCGGTCTTGTCCTGAAGCGTCAGGCCAAGGTTGTCGATGTCGGCATCCATGTATTGATGTTCTTCACCGAAGGTGTTGAAATCGCCGCCTCGGTCGTAGAACTCAACCACCTGTTCCAACGTCAACTGGCTGCCATTGTGGAAATAAGGAGCGGTCAGTGCCACGTTGCGCAGCTGCGGCGCTTTGAAGAAGCCGCCGCGCGCCGTTTCGTCGCCGCAATTCAGTGGCGCCATGGAGATGCCGTCTCCAGGACGTCCCGGGATCATGATTGCCTCGGAGGGATCGTTGCAAACGCGCTCTCTCAGATATTCCGATTGCGATAGCGACTTCCCTGCCACCGGGTCTGTGCCTGCGAGTCCGCCGTCTTCTGCGGTTGGCCGTACGCCGATGTGGTAGTAACCGGTGTCATAAACCCGGACTTGCATGTCGGCCATGATCATGCGTTCTGCTGGGCCAACAGTGCTCACCGTGCCTACGGATGCGTTGGAAAGCTCCGGTCCGCCATGGCAGTTAACGCAACGCCCTTTCGTCTGGAATACAAGCAGGCCGCGCAACTGCCCCGTGGTCATTGGAGTGGCGCCTACGGAGTAGGCGATCTTGATGGGGAAGGTGCTGACTGGAGGCATTCCGAATTGCAACGTCAGCCTGCCCGTAGCGTAATCAATGAATCCCTGGTCGAGACCCACGCCCATCACGCGTCCATCGCCATAGTCAAAGGCATACGCCATTTCCTGGTCGGTGAAGTCAGCCAGCGGATCGAGTGCAATCACCGATACCGAATAGGGCTGAATTCCAGGCGCCAGTTGAATGGTGTAGCTCTGTGTATGGTTGTCGCCGGTAAGAGTGTAGGTCTGCTGCTGTTCCATGTACTTGTCGAACGGCGTCTGATCGGCAATCAGAGTGCTCTCGTACATCTGGATGGCAACTCCCCAGAAAAGCGAGAAGTTGTATTCCATCTGGCTGTAGTCTTCCGTTCCAGAGGGGCAGGTTTCAAATGCGGCGGGATCCACGTTCGTCACGGTGCTGCCGTCTGGTGCGGTGCAGATGTGGCGCGAGAATTGCCACCATTCCGGCAAGAATGCCTGCTGGATCAGTGCCGAGTAAGTGGTTTTGAGACCCTTGCCCGGGGCATTCGACAGAGTTCCCAGAACGCTATCAGTGGGATCGATCATCTGCTTCCCCACTGGAACGCGTGCCAGAAGTTTTTTTCCTACCTGGTGAAAATTGCGGTCATCGGCTGACATTTCGGTGCTGCTGAGGATCGGACCCAGGGATTGCGAGCAGAGAGCGGAGTTCGCCATGCCCACGTGGGCCGGGCCGAGTTTTCCGTCAGTGCCTGCAACCAGCAGGTGCAAGGAATTGTCACGAGCGCCAAAGGGGTTCGCGCCGTTGCAAACGTTCTGTGCGCGCCCATCCCAGAAATTGCGGAAATTGAAAACTGCGTTAACCGCGCTCGGTGTGTTGCGGCCGGTTACCTTTCGCACGTTAACCCGTTGGGTTGAGTCTGCCGGGTTTGGATAAGAGAAGACCGGATCAGCTATCGAAGTCGTCAATTCAATGCTGTTCGTGTTGACAACAGTACCGCCGATTGCGGATCCTTTGTTGCCGGTCGTGCGGGCTGCGCCATTACCTTGGCCGGAACTGTTGGATGGGAGATCTTTGTGACTGGGCAGGTGAGGCTTGCCGTTGCCATACGTGAATCCCTCGTCGTCGCCGCCCTCAGAGGTTTTCGGGCTATCGATATGGTTCGGGTTGTTATCGAAGTCCGTGGAGTGGGTGATCTGAACATCTACCGTGATCTTGTCACCGGTGAGGCCGAACACCCCCTGCGAACCCGAGACATCGTTGACGTCAGAAATTACGCTGAAGCGGTCTTTTACATCGGCCACTTTACGGAAGGGAAAATCTCCGTCATGGTATCCGCCGAAACCCGCGCCGGCCGTGCCCGCGCTGTAATGATAGTTTGGCCCCAACGAGCCATTCGCAGATACGCCCAACTGGAAGCTGTTATCGCCGCCTGCCTGCCCAGGATTCACCTGGTTGATGGCGCGGCTGTCTGCTCCTGCGTTAAAGTGGCAGCTTGCGCAGGCTTGAATGTCGTCACTGCCGGCCTGCATGTCCCAAAACAAAGCTTTGCCCAGCTCAATCGCCGCAGTCTTATCGGCAAGTATTCCTTCCATCCCGAATACCGGGGGAACTGGAACAGTCGATAAAGGAGCAAGCGGACGCAGAGGAATTACCATTCCCTGCTCGGGCAACCCGCCGCTCTGCGCGCGCACATGGGCAAAATATCCAAGGGCCACGGTGATCGCGATTACCCATACAAAAATGCGCACAAGAGCCAGAGTCCCGGAAGACGGTTTCATTGTTGATCTCCTCAGAGTTCGTCGTTAGTCTGTTGGCGCTCGGAAACCATTTCGGCCGAAAGCACCGCAGACAGTTCTTCTTAATAAGGTTTGGTTGTGATCTCTCGCTGGACCAAAAAATGCCCGGCAAAGTGATCGAAAGTTGTGCGTGGTGGTTTTCGTCGTGAACGCTAAATTCCCTGGCAGCAAAGTTCAAAGGCGGTTCAAGCTGATAACGGAACTTGTTAGCTTGATCTGACTGTCGCTCATTAGCGAGCGAATTGCCTTTATGCCTGGGCTGTTACGACGAAAAAAAGAGAGATTGGGCCTTGGATTAGCGCCTGAGTGGAACGAGGAGTTGCGGTGACTCTTTGTCACGCAATGGAGCGGATGAGAAATCGTTCGCGGCCACCAGTTCCAGAGAAGCCGGCTGTTCATCGCGAACATGATGAGCCGCTGCAGTCGAATGTGGCTTTGGAATCTGAATGCTTTTCTTACTGGGAACAACACCGTTGAACTCGATGGTCACTGGAGGAGTGCTCTCGTCGCCGTCCGCGTCATACGAGAAGCAGACCATGCTTGCCAGTCCTGAGAGCAGGAGCATCATGGCCAGCACGGCGCTACGAAAACACTTTGTGAGAAACGAGTTCATAAGTTGTAACATGCGTCGCCGCAGAGCACTGTGGCGATGAGTCATTCTGCTCAAGGGACATTAAGGCGGTCTTAACCGCTAATTAGAACTTTTAATTTTGTGGGGACAGCGGTCATTAAGAGGACCATTAATAAGGAGGGGTGGGGAAATTTCTCTGTTTAGGAACAGCGGCAGGATCGAAGGGGCTGAAAGTTGGGATGGGAGTTGGAGCCGTTCTCAGAGATGCACGTCCAGCAAATCAAGCGTATCTCAGGAGCCAACGGGGTAGGCGGGTTTCGTCTGATCTACCTCTGACGCGGCAACAAGGGTAACGAGCATCCATGCTTTATCTCTCTGAACGTGCCGATCCTTCGCCTTCGCATCATCTATTATATGGACTTGGGTAAGGCTGTGATGTGCTCGGCTCAGGATGGCACCTGGCGGAGAGCACGGACTGTCTGAATCCTGAAGTGATTTGGCGGCTGCAAATGCAGCACCAAAGCAGATCTTTTAGATCGAAGGCTCGAGCGTGGATCTTCAATAAGAACGAACAGCATCAGCAGGAGTCGGTCTCGCAAAGGTCAAAATCATCCGACCTTCGCGACCGGTTCACTGGTTTTCCCGAACCAATCATTCGGTTTTGCCTCTGCGCAGGGTGAGCGCGAGGCCCATCTGGCTCTATGGTTGCGAATTTGGCGCGCTTCCGTGAATGCCTCCGGTCGCGTGACTTGCAACTCCATTGCCTACCGGGATGATTGCGCCGGTGCGCACCAGGCAATATACGAGCCCGAGAAGGATCACAAACAGAAGCCCACCCCACAGGGTAAGCTGCTTCAACTCCCTTGTGGATAATTGTCTCGTTCGTTTAGCGCGTGCCATAATTCCTCCGCCCTCGGTGTCTAGAAGGGATCAACCCTCGTACCGGGACCTTTAGGTAAACAGAGCGCCACGATTCGCGTAGTAGGCCGCACGCACATGAGCGGATTACACGAATGAATGGCGAAGATTTAGGAAGGATTTTTAGGCGCTAGCAGCGAAGCGGTGAAGCAAGCAGGACTATCAGATTGAAATAGCCGGAATTACTGTCCAGGTCATCCGAACGCTCCATTCGCTGCCTGTAGAAGAACCCTGCGCGAAACACCTTGGAGGCGAGCGTGGAATGCAAGTGGATCGGGTTGGCTACGACCTGGATCCTCTTACCCTGAACAACACTGAACTCAATGGTTACTCCTGTCGTGGGATCGCCATCGCCATCATTGTCGACAACGACACAGAACAGGTTGACCGAAGCCGTGAGCAGGAAGATCAGCCCCAGCAACGCCCACCGCAGATATTTCTGAATCATTCGCATCGAGTTCAATCGAATCAATAGCGGGAAAATGACCCGCCTGTTGAAGATTATAGCGTGACATCAGGTGATTAATCTTACCTAAAATGAACATTAAAAAATCTTAAGTTTGCACCCTTTCGTCAGTCGGTTGCCATACCTGCCGAACGGGTGAATCTCTTCCCTGCCGCAGATGCCAAACAACATTTATCACGTTTTGGATAACTGCTTGCCATGCAATATCAAACATACAGAAATGGAATAGGCTGCCGACTCGTGTTCCACAATCATGCCCGAAGTTTGTTCCGCCAAGCAGTTGATTTTCAATCGTCGTACGATGCCTTCATCGCTGTTTTCAAAACCAGATGAGACTGGGAACTTCGCGGGATTCGGCTATTCCACTACGACTGACTTAGAAAGATGGCGCGGGCGATCGACGTCGCGCCCGCACAGAACGGCGATGTGATACGCCAGCAGCTGCAACGGTATTACTTCCAGAATCGGCTGCAGCAGCAGAGGCACGTCAGGCACGCGCAACACGCAGGGAGCGATCTTTTCTATTTCCCGATCAGAGTTGGGCACGATCGAGAGCACAGGGATTTCACGTTCAATGAATTCGCGGATATTGGAGACACTGCGGCGATAACGCAGCGTTGAATCCTGATCCCGCGAATCGTGCGCCGCCAGGACAACAATCGGGAGCTGCTCATTGACCAGCGCCGTGGGACCGTGTTTGAGCTCACCCGTGGGATAACCTTCTGCATGGATGTAGGAGACTTCTTTGAGTTTCAACGCGCCTTCCAGCGCGATGGGATAGTCGATGTCCCGTCCGATGAAGATGAAGTCCTTGAACCGGTAGAGCTGTTTAGCGTACTCGCGGCTGCGCTCGTCGGTCTGGAGAGCTTCTTCCATGCGAGCAGGAAGATTCTGTAGCTCATCCAGCGCCAGGCGCGCGGGCGCATTCAGCGTTCCACGCTCTTGCGCAAAATATGCGGCCAGTAGGAAAAGGGCCGTCAACTGTGTGGTGAAACTCTTGGTTGCGGCAATGGCCACCTCCTCGCCGGCATGGGTCAGGAAAGTCGCATCCGCAAGCTGCGTCAAAGGAGTTTCGGGCACGTTGCAGATCGCCAGCGATCTGGCATGCTTGCGCCGGGCAACTTGCAATGCGGTTATCGTGTCGATCGTAGTCCCGGACTGAGACAAAAAAACCGTCAGTTCCTCAGGCGCGACCACCGGGTCGCGATAACAATATTGGCTGGCGAAATCAACTTCCACGTCGATTGCCGCCATGCGCTCGAACATGAATTCGCCCACCATTCCGGCATGGCGGCTGGAACCGCTGGCAGCGATTGTGATTTTTGAGAAAGACCGAATCTGATCTGAAGTAAAAGGCAGCTGTGGCAGACGAATCCTGCCGTGGTTATCTATATGGTCCTTGAGCACCCGGCGAACAGCGTCGGGCTGCTCATAGATTTCCCGGATCATGTGATAAGGAAAATCGGTTCGCGCCTTTGCTGGTCGATTCACTTTCCACTCCTCGCCCGTTGAGACAAAGCGCTGTCTTCTCTGCGATGCCGGGGCACCCAAGTCGTCGGTTACCAGGCGCCGGCACAGGCTTGGATCTTGGCGGCACCGCTACGCTGGTATTGGGCCCGGCATCCTGGAGAGACAGAATGCCGGGGTTGAGCGAGTTAACACCTTGAGCGACGTCAGAATATGAGCTTCACTGCAAACTGCACCTGCCGGCCTGGGTTAGACGATGTGATTACCCCGAAGGTGGGGCCAGTACTCGTGCTGGGAGCGCCAAGGATCGGTGTATTCGTGAGGTTGATGAACTGAGTCAGGAACTGGAAGTTCGTCCTCTCCGAAATCTGGAAAGCCTTGACGATGCTCAGGTCAGAGGTGGCTAATCCTGGTCCGCGGAACGCACCTGCGGCGCAGGTGCCAAACGTTCCAGGATTCGCATCAGTTACTGATGCCGGATTGAGGAAATGGGGGCCCAATACCCCGGGAGTGGTTGGATCATTGGGATTCGTGAACTGGCCGCTCCCAGATTGCGAAACGCCAGGGACGCAGTTTGGACGAGGCGAAGCGCTGCCGGTCAATGACTTGTCTGGACCGTGAGGATACAGCGCAAAGCCGGTATGCAGGGTAAAGTCCGACGCGATGCTCCAGCCGCCAATCACCGCATTGACCACCGGATCCGCGCCTCCGCCAAACATGCGGCCTTTTCCAAAGGGCAAGTCATACATCAAGTACCCATTGAAGAGACCGGCGGCATCGGAGATGCAGCGTCCATAGTCGCCTTTTGCGTTGTAGGCATTCTGGAAGAAGAACCCGAAGCCGGTCTGACTCGTAGTCCCGGGAAGCGCTTCCTCGTCGCCGAACGGGCCGAAGTAGCCCAGGCTGTTGCTCATGCACTTGGACCAGGTATAGTTCGTGCGGAATTGCAGACCTTGCCACGCGCGCTGTTCCAGGCTGACTTGCAGTGCGTTATAGCGCTGAATGCCGCTGGAATCGTTAAAGCGGATCGTGGGCGAGTTGCCCGCGCCGCAACAGTTGATCAGAGGCTGGGCAAAGGGTCCAGGCGAAACAGTTCCGCCCGGATTAAGCACTTTCTGGTTGAAGATGAAAATATCGGACATGTGATCGATCTTATTGCCCACATACCCGACTGAGACTGATGTTTTCATTCCCAGTTGCCGCTGGATGGTGAGGTTCCACTGCTGGTCCACCGCAGGCTGCAGGTTCGGGTTGGTCAGGTGGAGAGTAGCGCCGCTGAGGCAGGCCGGAGAAAGCGCCTGTAATGCCGCTACCGTACAGGCGGACGCGGGAAATCCGCTGAATCCCTGACTCAACGTGCCAGTAGGCAAAGCTTGCGTGGCTGGATTGATGAGCTCGTGAGCTTGCACGAATGGAGGATTCTGATACGGCAGATTGTTGACTCCATTGGCCTCCATGAAGCTGGAAATGCCATAGGCGGCGCGAATTACCGTATTCCTGGTCCAAACCGAATTCCAGTTCGGCTGCCAGGCCAGGCCAAGACGCGGTTGGAAGTTTCCGATTCCGGTGTAAGTGTTGTATCCCGACCCTACGGTCGGTGCTCCGGTGATCAGGTTGAAATTCACATCCTGGTTGTTGTTGGTCTGACGCGCGGTTGTCAGCTCATAGCGAAGGCCAAGGTTCAACGTCAGATTGTTTTTGATGCGCCAGTTGTCCTGGGCGAATATCCCAAAGAGACTATTGCGCAGGTACTTGTTTCCACCGCCACCGTTCCCCTGCTGAACATCCTGAGGGAGACCGAGCAGGAAATCGGCAACCCCATTGCCGGCGGAAGCGCCATTGTTGCCGGTGAATTGACCATTGAAGATAAACTGCCCGGCCAGACCGGCATTGCCGGGATACAGGTCATTCATGATGTAGTGGTAGGCTTGGAAACCGCCGTGAAACACATGCCGGCCGTGGGTCCAGGTAGCGGTATCTTCGAACTGCCATGTGGTGTCATGAAAGGATTGGACCAGGTCGCTGTTGCCGATCGGCCCCACATTCGTTCCGGCAAAGGTCATCTGCGGCAGAAAGTCCACCGTGACGCCTGCAATGCCGAACGTTGCCCCAAGGTTCTGTTTTGTGGGGTTGGAGAATCCCTCCGTCACAGGAAAATACTGGAATCCCAGGCGAGCGTCGTTGAGCAGCGACGCGGAGAAAGTATGTGTTTCGTCCACCACGAAATTCTTTAAGGGGAAGGTACGGTCGGCATCGCCCAGCAATTGCAGGCTGTTGCTTTGCGGCGCGGTAACGAACTGCTGCGAGTACCGGGCCATCAGGTGGTCTTTGTCAGAAGGAACAAAGTCAATCTTGAGATCGCCCTGATAAGAGTTGGTTTTGAACTGATTGATGTTGTTGGCAACCGCGCCGCCCGGATAAAAGGGAGAGGTAACAATAGCGCGGGCCGCGGAATTGAGCCTCCCGATCGGAATCTGATTGTTGGCAAACGCCGTGCGCGTTGCCGGGTTTGCGCTGGATGCCGGATCAAAGAGCTGATGCGCCGGGTTGTTACAGATACCTCCGGAGAATCCCTCCGGGCAAAGCGCGGAAAGATTGCCCAGGCGCTGCTGATCGGGAATCAGGTTCAATTGGGCGACTGTCGCCGGTTGAGAAAAGAGTGACTCCGCGAAATCCGAGAAAAAGAACAGTTTGTTCTGGATGATCGGTCCACCAAAGGTGAAGCCGAAATTGTCATAGTGCAGCGCCGCCCTGGGAGCGATCTGCTGGCCGGCCTGGTTTCTTCCGCAACTGAACGTTATGCCGTCAGCGTTCTGAGCGCAGGCATGATTGTTTTGCCAGCTATTGGCGTTCAAGCCGCCGCGGCGAAGGTACTCGTACAGTGAACCGTGGAAGTCGTTGGTTCCGGACTTCACAGTCACGTTCACCACTCCGCCCAGATAGTTGCCGAAATCCGCCGGCGCGCTGCCGGTAATCAGATTAAATTCCTGAACGGCTTCTGGAGACGGCACATAACCCACGTCATTGTTGTCGGGCTGGTTGTTGTCCATGCCATCGAGAAGAAAATTGTTTTCCTGTTCACGGGCCCCGTTCACGTAGGGCCGTCCCGTTCCAAAGCTGTTTTGCGCTGCCTGGAAGCCAAAAAGGTTGGGCGTAATCACACCTGGCGCCGATATCAGCGTCAATTGGTTGGTGTTGTGGGTTGAAAGCGGCAACGCTGAAACGGTAACCGAATCCACCAGATTGCCGAGCAGTGAAGTATCGGTTTGCAGCAGCGGTGCCATGGCCGTGACCTCGACGGTCTCGGTCGTCTGGCCGATTCGCAGCTGGAAATTTAATCGGGCTGTCTGATTGAGCGTTAGCCTGAAAGCTGGGTTGACCGCGCTCTGAAAGCCTTTGGCGGCTGCTTTTACTTCGTACCTGCCAACGGGAACTCCGGAAATATTGAATGCTCCATCATCGTTGGTGGTGGTGGTGAGAATGGTGCCGCGGTCGAGATCTTTCGCGGTTATCGTCGCTCCGCTTACGGCAGCACCACTTGGATCAAGCACCGTTCCGACGAGGGACGCGGTCACTTCCTGCGCCCAGGTGAAGGAGGACAGCAGAAACAGCGATGTCAGGAATAAGAGGACGCTTCCGGTAAGCGCCCTGTGGAAGTTGGTTCGCCCAACACCTGCTACTCGACAGCCGTTGGAGTGGAGACCTGATTGCGAAATCATCAAACGCAGCATGTGACCTCCAGAAAGTCCAGGGCAAGAGCACACCCTGAGAGCACTTGACCTTTTTATTGAACTTATTCAGTGTTTATTGAAACGATTTCATAAACACGGGCGAGATTGTCACAAATGCAGGTGCGCGTGTCAATAGGCTCGAGCAATTTTTTTTGTTGACTGAGCTGCCGGGTTGACGACTTCGACAACCGGGTTTTCTGAAGTGGGACGAATTGCCTGGGTCGGACGGCCATCGATTAAGTCGATGGGCCTAGACTGCCAGCGAATGACAATGCCCAGGCTGCATGATCATAGGAAGACGCGCGGCACCGATCAATCCCGCGCGGTCCCTCAGTTGCGCAGGCTTGACCTCCGTTGAGCGATGGCTCTGCTTCTGCTGCTCGCCGGCACGAAAGACGATTGAGCGTTCCGTCAATTCCTGAAACATGGCCGGGGAGAACTGGTCCCAGGCTCGGGACACGCCGCCGCCGATTACGTACATGGGGAGGTTAAAAGCGTTGATCAGATTGGCCAAGGCGATTCCCAGAGCCGTGCCGGCGGCAGCAAAAATACGGCGGGCGCCGGGATCTCCTGCTTGCGCGCAGGTGTGTACGGTCCGCGCACTCAACCCTGGATCTTGTTCCCTGGCTGCGACCAAACAGGGCGATTCGCCTGAGTCCGCGGCCTCAATCGCAGCTCGACGAATTGCCGTCGCGGAAGCATATTGCTCCAGGCAACCATGGTTGCCGCACGGGCATGCCCTGCCTTCCGCAATCACGGTCATGTGACCGAGCTCGCCTGCCATCCCCAGAACTCCATGCCAGGGCCGACCATTGACCACAAAGCCGCCGCCAACGCCGGTGCCCAGCGTAATCATGCAGATGTCTTCGACGTGCTTCCCTGCCCCAAGCCATTTTTCACCCACGGCGGCGCAGTTTGCGTCATTTTCCAGGATCACCGCAGTACCCAGTCGCCTTTCGAGATCGTCGCGCACCGGATATCCACTCCAATCAGGGAGATTTGAAGCCGAATGAATGGTGCCGCTCTGCAGGTCGATGATTCCGGGAATGCCGATTCCCAGCCCCAGAAATTTGTGGGAAGAAGAATACTTGTTGGTCAGAAATTGCACCGCATCAGTGATCTCATCGACGACTCTCTCGCGGCCGCGTTTGATTTCGGTGAGCGCGTTCACGCCTTCGAGCTGCGTGCCGCTTTCTTCCACCGCGGCGATGCGCAGATTGGTGCCTCCCAGGTCGACTCCAATGGAGAATGCCGCCATGGCCCACCTCCCGCGAAAAACAGAACCGGAAAGCAATTATAACGAATCGTTTCAATAAAACAATTGGAAAAACAGATCCTTTGCGTCACTAAATTTTATTGAACATTAATCAGCATTCAGTGCGAGAATAGGGTTCGGTTCCAGCTCACACGCTATCGCCACCAGGGAAAGCGAGAGAAATGAAAAGGCAGGGCTTGAAGAAAGCAACTGCAACCATCCGGGATGTAGCACGAGAGAGTGGCTTTGCCGCCAGTACGGTTTCCATTGTTCTGAACAATGCGCCACTGGCACGCTACATTCCTCCCGCCACCAAGGCGCGCATTCACAAGGCGGCAAAGAAGCTCGGTTACCACCCGAATATCTTTGCCAAGTCACTGCGCAGCAAGAGAAATCATACGGTCGGCGTGATCCTGTTCGATATCACGGACCCCTATTGCACGCTGATTCTACGCGGGATCGAAAAATCCCTGTACCAGGAATCATATCTTTCCATCCTCGCCGACGCCCACAACGAACGCGCCCGTTTTGAACGATATCTGGAGATGATGCTGGAGCGCAGGGTGGAAGGGCTGCTGGTACTAGCCAATTGGCTGTACCTGGACATCAATCTTCTGGCCGATCTGGAACGCGGCAAGATTCCCACCGTCATCATCGGCCGCGAATTGGAATCGAATGCGACCAGTTCAGTGACGGTTGACGATGAAGGCGGCGCATATTCTGCCTTAGCGCACCTGTATTCGCTCGGCCACCGCAAGATCGCCTTTGTACGGGGTCCACGGGCGCTCGCCAGCAGCAAGGCGCGTTGGCGAGGGGTGCAGCGCTTCGCCAAGGATGCCCGGCTTGAACTTGATCCCAAACTGGTTGTTGACTTGCCGGACCAGGTGAACCTGATCGCCGGGGTCGATGATGCTTTCCGAATCACCGAAGAGCTGTTAAAACAAAAGCGCGCGTTTAGCGCACTCATGGCTTACGACGATATGACCGCCTTTGGCGCGTTGCGGGCCCTGGCCAAGGCAGGCATCAAGGTACCACAAGAGTGTTCGATCATCGGCTTTGACGACATCAATCCATCGCAGCTCTTCGTGCCTTCGCTAACAACGGTCCGCCAGCCTATGGAGGCCATGGGCGCGAGCGCGGTCAGCATTCTCCTTGAAGGTATCAGCGCCGCGGCTGAGAACCGCAGCGGTTCGGCCATTCATCGCAAGCTCCCCGCTGAGCTGGTGATTCGTGAATCAACCCAAGCGGTGCCTTGATTGGTCAAAGGTTCCGGCTTACTTCATTAGTTCCCGGCAGTGACTCCTGGTATGGTCACGGGCAAGATACCGGCAAAGGAAATCTGCCCGAAAAGCGCTTCAGCCAGCGCTTCCATAGCTGGAGGCAGAATGCTATATGTGCAAAGATAAGTAACAGCTTCGGGGTACACGGCAAGATCATAAGGCATGCGTAACGCGACCGTAATCACGCGCGTTCTCCGCTTGATGAGCTTCTTTACCAACTCCGCCTGTCCCGAGTAAGCAGTGGCATTGATCGTTCCCAGGATTACCACTTCATATTTGGCCAGGCGCTCACATAACGCGCCAATCTCCTCGCTTGCCGGACTCATGCCAAAGGAAAACTCATCCACTCGCGGATGATATCGCCGGAGAGCATCTGCCAGCACCGGCTTCACATAAGACGAGGTATCGGCGGGAGTCAAATCTTCCGGACGCGGAATTGCAACCGCAATCCTCTCGTTGGGAGCAACGCGCAATGGCAGTTGTCGCGCTGTATCGCGCACCAGCGTAATCGATTTGCGCGCCACCTCCTGTGCCAGCTGCAAATGCTCCTTGCAGCCAATCACAGTTAAAGGTTCCTGCGGTTGTCGCTTGATCCAGTTCTTCAGCGCGAGGATGCGCCGCGCTGAAGCGTGAATCTCATCTGCTGAGAGCAGCCCCCTCCGCGTCGCTTGTACCAGATTGCTGCAAGCAGGCTCCACCCGGGAAAGATCGTGATTGAAGAGAAGCAGGTCAATTCCCGCGGCGACAGCCGCCATGGTTTCGGCGACGTAGCCGGACCCCTGTTCCATAGCGTGCATATCGAGAGCGTCAGAAACTATTACGCCATTGAACCGCATCTTGTGGCGGAGCAGATCCCGCAGGATTTTCTGGGAAAGCGTGGCCGGCAATTCATTCGATCCGCCATTCAACGCAGGCATCACGATATGCGCCGTCATTACCAGGCGAACTCGACTTTTTACCGCAGCGCGAAATGGAACCAGCTCGACAGAACGAATCCGTTTGGCGTCGTGCGTCACGATGGGAGCGCCGCGATGCGAATCGCTGGAGGTGTCGCCGTGCCCCGGAAAATGCTTGGCTGTTGCGGCCACTCCGGAACTTTGCAGGCCGCGAATAAGCGCAGCGCTCAGGCGTGCAACCAACTTCGGGTCTTCGCCAAAAGAGCGCGTACCGATGACCGGATTTCGAGGGTTGCTGTTGACGTCGCAGACCGGCGCAAAATCAACGTTCACGCCCACAGCGGAAAGCTCTTTCCCCAGCGCACGTCCCACTTTGTAACTGAGTCTTTCTGAGCCGGTAGCCCCCAGCGCCATGTTTCCAGGAAAGGGCGTGGTCTGGTCCACGGCGATGAGTTGGCCGCCTTCCTGGTCCGCGGCAATCAGCAGCGGAGGTTGACCTGATTCCGTGGCTGCGTGTTGCAAAGCGTGAGTCAATCCACGCAGTTCAGCCAGATTGCCCATGTTTTTGTGGCGGAAAAGGACCATGCCGCCTACGTGCTGACGCCGCAGAACCTCAAGGAATTGGTTGGGCGGGGCTTCCCTGCCCTCAAAGGTCACGAGAAATTGCTGTCCCACCGCTTGTTCCAGCGTCATAGAATTTTTCAAAATTGCGTCCCGCATCCGGACCTATGGCTCCCCCGCCAAGGCTTTGGTCTTCGTTGGTTGCTGCTCTGCGCTTGTGCCGCCAATCGGAATGAATCGGGCCATCAACAACGCAGGAACCGCGGCAATCAGCACCCAGACAAAAAACTTCTGGTAGCCAATCCATTTCTGAATATAACCACTCACTGCGCCAGGCACGATGAGCCCAAGATTCATCAGTGAATTAGCAAACGCGTAGTGGGCCGCCTGATATTTTCCGGGCGCGATCTCCTGCATCATGAGCAGAATTACACCGACAAATCCAAAACCGTAGCCGAACATTTCTACCCCCAGCGCCGTCGCGATCAGCGCAGTATTCGCTGGCACGGCCATACTCAAGTAAACATATACCGCGTTCGGCAGGTTCATGATAATGATCAGGGGAACGATGGCCCTCTTCAGACCAAGCCAGGAAGTGAAGTAGCCTCCAAGCACGGTGCCGGAAATGAAAGCGGCGGTCCCCAGCGTGCCATAAATGGTCCCAAATTGTGCCGTGCTCAGCCCCAGTCCGTGATCTCCGCGTGCCGCCTTGAGAAATAGAGGGCCGATTTTTACCAGTTGTCCTTCGCCCGCGCGATACAGAAAAATGAAGATCAGCAACAAAACGATGTTGGGTTTCTGGAAAAAGCGCACAACAACGTCCCAGTAAGTCCTGGCTACTTCCTTTATGTTGCCGGAATGGCGATCTTCGCCGCCCGGGGGCAGCACACGCGCGTGATAAAGGCCCAGCAAGACAAGCATCAGGCCAAGGCTGGCAAAGATAATCATCCAGGCGCGAAAGACGGGCATCCGTGCTTCAAGAAATCCAGCAAGAATGATGAGTCCACCCTGCGAGAAGAACCGTGCGACGTTAAAGAAGCCGCCTTGCCAGCCGGCATAAGCCGATTGCTGTTTGGTGTTGAGACTGGCAATGTAAAGGCCGTCGGCGACAATATCGTGAGAAGAGGAGCAGAAGCCTATGATCGACAATAACGCAATCGAGTAGCGAAAGTAGCCGGGGAGCGGCAAACACAATGCCAGCAGACCCAGGCTGAGCCCGGCGATAAACTCAAAGCAAACAACAAAGAACTTCCTCGTCTTGTACATCTCCAGGAATGGGCTCCACAGGGGCTTGAGCGACCA
>Ga0137403_10002988_pt1 | contig 20429 bp, 17 predicted proteins | sample CZOMad2_1_16fung_FD_122057 | JGI IMG/M metagenome (GOLD analysis project Ga0137403, IMG submission 122057) | Vadose zone soil fungal communities from Angelo Coast Range Reserve, California, USA - CZOMad2_1_16fungal (Hybrid Assembly) | ecosystem: Environmental > Terrestrial > Soil > Vadose zone...
GCTGAAGCGAGGCCGGCGTCCTGGGCGTGCTCCCAGGAGTGGTTGGGCTGGTGCAGGCGACGGAAGCCGTCAAGCTGCTGCTCGGGATCGGCGAGCCCCTCGTCGGTCGTCTCCTCACGTACGATGCGCTCGGCATGCGCTTCCGCGAGGTGCGGCTGCGCCGCGATCCGAACTGCCCGCTGTGCGGCGGCTCGCCGACGATCACGGACCTGTCGATCCATCGTGCCGGCGGCGACGCGTGCGCGCCGGCGCCCAACGGTCACGCGGCGGTCGCGGGAGCGCCGGCGCGGGCCGGAGACTAGCGCCTCGCCGACCGTTCTGATCTGGCTCGACACGGCGGACGATTACGTCCGCGCGGCCGAGACGGCCGGCCTCGCCCGCTCCTTCGACCTCGTCGTCACCCCGCTCGCGAGCGATCCGCCCGACGACCTGCTCGCCCGCGCCGACGCGCTGCTGGCGTGGCGTCCGCCTGACCGGCTGGCTGCGCGCGCGCCGCGGCTGCGCTGGATCCAGTCGCTCACCGGCGGCTGTGAGCAGTGGCTCGGCCCCGACGTGCCGGCCGGCGCCGTGCTGACGTGTGCGCGCGGCACGCATCGCGTGCAGATGTCCGAGCACATCCTGGCCGGCCTCTTCCTCTGCGCCAAGGACCTCGCGGGGATCGTGCTCGACCAGGCGGCCGGCCGCTGGCGCCGCCGCGTGAACCCGACGCTGGCGGGCACCACGCTCGGCATCCTGGGGCTCGGGGCCATCGGGCCCGAGATCGCCCGCCTCGCGCGCGGCCTCGGAATGCGGGTGATCGGCACCAAGCGCGAGCCGACGCCGATCCCCGACGTGGAGCAGGTCCACGCGCCGGGCGCGACCGATCACGTGCTCGCCGAGTCGGACTACGTGCTGCTGCTGCTGCCGTCGACGGCGGATACGCGCGGGATCATGGACACGACGCGGCTGGCGCGGATGAAGCCGAGCGCGTGGCTCCTCAACTTCGGGCGGGGTGACCTCGTGGTCGACGCCGACCTCGTCGCCGCAGTGCGCGAGCGGCGGATCGCCGGCGCCGTGCTCGACGTGTTCCGCCGCGAGCCGCTGCCGGCCGAGCACCCGTTCTGGACGACGCCCGGGATCGTCGTGCTGCCGCACGTCGGCGGTCTGCATCCGCGCCGTGACGCGATCGTGGCCGGTCTGTGGGTGGATAACCTCGAGCGCTTCGCCGCCGGTGAGCCGCTGCGCGAGGTCGTGGACCGCGCGCGCGGCTACTGACCGGCGGTGGCGCGACCTCTGATTACTGGCGGTCCAGGACGAGCTGGAAGGACGGCGACGCGTCCACGCGGCCGTAGATCCGGTCACCCACGCGCGTGAAGCGCACGAGCACCGCGGGACCGTCCTCGTAGCGCGCCAGGATCTCGCCGCCGCGCGTGATCCGATAGCTCACGGGCGTGCCGAGGGAGCCGAAGTAGCGCACGATGTCCGGCACGCCGAGCGCGGCGACGGTGTCGACGAGCTTCAGGCGCCCGGTGCCTGTGGTCCCATACTGCACGAAGACCATCTCGGCATCGGCCTCGCGACGGTCACCCCAGACGCCGCTGGCCACCCAGCGGCCGCTCCAGCGGCCCGTCATGTCCAGCCCCTGCACCTCGACCGGCATCGCCTTGGCGACGACGACCTTGGTGACGACCTTGGCGAAGGCGGGGTCCTCGGGCACGAGCCGGCCCCACCAGTCCTCGCGCGCCGCGGCCGCGGTGTGGGCCTCCGTGATGCTGACGCTCGTTGGGTGGCTCTTGACGGAGAAGGCCAGATGCTTGACGGAGGCGAAGTGCGCCGGATGGCCCGACCAGATGTGCCAGTCGTCGAACGTTGCGCATCCGGACATCGAGAACATGACCGCGGAAAGCAGGAGCAACCACCACTGCAAACGTTCCATCAGGCCGCCCCTCCCGCCATCGAGCCCGGCCCGATACGGACCGTACCGCGCCTGAAGTGCAAGGCGAGGACCACGCGCGGGCGGCATAACATTTCGCGGAGTTGGCGTCGGACCGGGCGTCAGGTGTGCCGCTCTGGCCGCGCCGGGCGTCGCAAGTGTCGCGTGGCCGACGGTGCTACCCTCCCGGACATGGCTCGCTCGCTCGGTCCCCGCCTGCCCCCGGCGCTCGTCGAACGCCTTTCCCAGCGTGACCTGGCGGCCCGCCTCGGGGTGGCGCTGCCGTTCGTCACGGTCGATCGCGCGGGCCGGCCGCACGCCATGCTCCTCAGTTACCTCGAAGTCCGCGCGTACGACCCCGGCACGGTCGGGCTCGTGATCCAGGCGCGCAGCACGAGCGCGCGCAACCTCGCCGAGCGCCAGGCGGGCACGCTGCTGATCCTCGAGCCGGACAGCGTCGCGTACGTGAAGACCCGTGCGGTCGACGGCCCGCTGGAGGTGGCGGGCGCCGAGGAGGCGGGGCTGGGCTACTTCCTGCTCGGCGTCGAGGACGTCCTGGAGGACGTGGCGGCGGAGTGGGAGGGCGGGATGCGGATCACGGGCGCGGTGACCTACGCGCCGCCGCCCGCGCTCGACGCGGCATGGGCACGCGCGACGCTCGCCGCGCTGGCGGCGCCGCGCGCCCGGGCCTGACTCACTTGTCTTTCGGCGAGTCTTTCGGGGAGTCTCTCGGCGCGTCCTTCGGCGTCTCCTTGGGCTTCGCGGGGGCGTCGCGCTCGCGGGCCTCGCGCTCCTTGTAGAGCCCGATCGTCACCTCGACCTCGGTCTCGCGGCCCTCGCGCAGGAGCACCACACGCACGCGCTTGCCCACGGGCGTCGCGGACACGACGCGCTGCAGGTCCCGCGGGTTCTCGAGCGGCGTGCCGTCCACGGCCACGAGCACGTCGTCCGCCTTCACGCCGCCCACCGCCGCCGGCTCACCCGGCATGACGCCGCGCACGAGCACGCCGCGCGCCTCGCGGAGCTTGAGCCGCGGCACATCCTCTTCGGTGACCTCGGCGATCGACACGCCGAGCCAGCCCCACTCGACCTTGCCCTTGGCGACGAGCTGGGGGACGAGGAGCTTCACGAGATTCGAGGGAATCGCGAAGCCGATCGAGCCGTTGCGCGCGGCCATGCTGTTGACGCCGATCACCTGCCCCGCCATGTTCACGAGCGGGCCGCCGGAGTTGCCCGGGTTGATGGCGGCGTCGGTCTGGATGAAGTCGAAGCCCGGCGCGGCTACCGTGAGCGGCTGGCCCTTGCGGCTCACGATGCCGAAGGACACCGATTGCTCGAGGCCGAACGGGTGGCCGAGCGCCAGCACGAACTCCCCGACGCGCATGCGGTTGGAGTCGCCGATCGGCAGCACGGGCAGGCCGTTCCCGTCGATGCGGATGAGGGCCAGGTCCACGCGGCTGTCCAGCCCGACCGTGCGCCCGTTGAAGCGGCGGCCGTCGGCCAGACGCACCTGGATCCACTCGGCCTGCTCGACGACGTGGGCGTTGGTCACGATGAGGCCGGTGGACTCGATGATGAAGCCGGAGCCGGTGGACCGCCGCGGCTCGCCCGGCGCGTCGTCGTCCTTGGCCGCGGAGCCGGCCCGCCGCACGCGCACGTGCACGAGCGCGGGCTTCAGCCGATCGGCGAGGTCGGCGAGCAGGTCATTGAAGCGGGTGAGCTCGGGCGCGGCCGCCGCGGCGGGGGCCTCCTGCCAGAGCTTCGTCTGGTCCGCGCTCGTCGGACGCGCGCAGCCAAGCGGAAACATGACGAGGACGAGCAGGACCAGGACGGCGCGGACGCGTACGACCATAAACGCCCACCTCCTTGTGTCGCGTCTGACCAGTATAGCGAATTAGCGGGTCGCCTCGCGCAGCAGGTGCCCGAGCTCGGGAATCAGCAGCTTTTCGAGCGCCAGCCGGCAGGCGTTGGGCGAGCCGGGCAGGGAGACGACGACGCGCCGGGCGTGGATGCCCATCTGGGCGCGGCTCAGCATGGCCGCCGCGCCGATCTCCTGGAAGGACAGCATGCGGAACAGCTCGCCGAAGCCGGGCAGGCGCTTGTCCAGGAGCGCCTCCACCGCCTCGTAGGTGGAGTCGCGCGAGGTGATGCCGGTGCCGCCGGTGAGGACGACGGCCTGCACGTCGTCGCGCGTGCACGCGCCGCGCACGATGCGCGCGACCTCGGCGGGCTCGTCGCGCACGATCACCGAGCCCGACACCCGGTGGCCGGCCGCGGTGAGGAGCTCGCGGATGAGGGCGCCGCTCGTGTCCGTCTCCGGGTTCTTGGTGTCGGAGACGGTCAGCACGAAGCAGCCGACGGTCTTCGGCGCGGTCCTCTTGTGCTCGTCCGGAGTCGACGTGCGGTCGGCGCTCACGCGTTCGAACTACCGCGTTCGAGCGGCGGCTTTGCCGCCGCACTCGGCGGGGGAAGGTTCGGAAGGGGGGCGCAGCCCCCCTCCGAGGAATACGCCCGGTCGAGGATCTCGACGATGTGCAGCACGCGCACCGGCGAGCCGGCCTCGCGGAGTCCCTGCTGGATCTGCAGGATGCAGCCGGGATTGGCGGTGACGACGGCCGAGACCCCGGTGCCGAGCACGTGGCGCACCTTGCGCCGCAGCAGGCGGCTCGCCATCTCCGGCTGCGTGAGGTTGTAGATCCCCGCCGAGCCGCAGCACCATTCCGACTCCGGCAGGTCGACGACGCGCAGCCCGGGAATCTGCGCCAACAGCGCGCGCGGCGCCGTGCGGATCTTCTGGCCGTGCACGACGTGACACGGATCGTGGTACGTCACCGTCATCGGCACGGGGGCGAGCGGCCCGCGTAGTGGCGTCGTCGCGAGGAACTCGCTCACGTCACGCACGGTGGCGGCGAACCGCCGCGCCCGCTCGGCCCACGCCGGATCGTCGGCAAGGAGCGTGCCGTAGGCCTTCATGTGCGCACCGCATCCGGACGTGTTCACGACGACGGCGTCGGCGCGCTCGCCGTCGAACGCCTCGATCGTGCGGCGCGCCATCTCCAGCGCGCGCGCATGGTCGCCGCCGTGGGCGTTGAGGGCGCCGCAGCATCCCTGCTCGACCGGCGCCACGACGTCCCAGCCGTTCTTCGCCAGCACGCGCGCCGTCGCGCGGTTGTGCGCGCCGAACACCACCGACTGCACGCAACCGGTGAGCATCGCGACGCGTCCGCGACGCGCGCCCGCGGCCGGCGTGAGCGCGGGCAACGGCGCGCGCTCGGCGGCGGCGGGCAGCGGCGGCAGCAACGCCTCCCACGCCGGCAGCGTGCCGGGCAGCACGCGGATGAGACCGCTCTTGCGCACGAGTGCGCGCAGTCCGCTCGCCTGGTAGAGTCGCAGGCCGGCGCCGGCCAGCCGCAGCATGCGCGGGTGACGCAGGAGCAGGTCGAAGTTCAGCCAGCGAAACGCGCGGCGCACGGGGCCGCCGGGACGCTGCCGCTCGATCTCCGCCTTCGCCGCCTCGATCAGGCGCCCGTACGGCACGCCGGCCGGGCACACCGTCTCGCACGCGCGGCAATCCAGACAGAGCGACAGGTGCTGCACGGTCGAGTCGGACAGGCCGATCCGTCCCTCCGCGAGCGACCGGATGAGCACGATGCGCCCGCGCGGCGAGTCCATCTCCGTGCCGAGCTCCGCGAACGTCGGACAGGACGCCAGGCAGAGGCCGCAGTGGACGCACTGGTTCACGCCCTCGACGCTGAGGCCGTGCAGCGCGAGCGGCGCCGGAGTCTCGGAGGTCGCGTGCGCCATCGCGCGTCAGATCCCGCCGACGAAGCGGCCGGGGTTGAGCACATTGTTCGGATCGAGCTGCGCCTTGATACGCTGCATGAGGCGGCCGGCGGCGCCCGCGTCGTCCCACACGGGCAGCGCGGACTTCACCGGCAGCGGCGCCCACGTCACGGACGCGTGGCCGCCGCCCGCGCGCGCGGCGGCGCGCCAGTCCTCCAGGACGGCGGCGACGGGCGCCGGATCCTGCCGCTCGCCCTCGGCGCGCAGCGTGGCGGTGACGTGGCCGACGCCGGCATGCGCGCACCACGCGCTGGCCAGCCCCCGCTGCCGCGCCGCCTCCGCCCCCTGCTCCATCGTGTCGGCGACGACGCCCGGCAGCACACTGAGCGTCATCATCGCCGCCGGCGCGTCGAAGGCGTCGCGCGCGACCGATGCCAGGCGCTCCCAGGTCGCCGGCGGCAGCGGTGCGGGCGTGGCGCCGCCGCACGGAGCGACCACGCTCGCGAGCTCCGCCACTTGCCAGTCCACCTGCTCGCTGAGGCCGTCGAAGCCGACGGCAAGCGTCGCCGGCGCCGGCGGCAAGCCGAGGGCGGCGCCCGCCGGCGCGTCCATCAGGTCCACGGCGTTCGGGATGAGGTCACTCGCGAGCAGCGCGCGCACGGCGGCGCCCGCGTCCTTCAGCCGCTCGAAGCGCACGGCCACCAGCCGCTCCTCGTCGGGCACCGGCCGCAGCTTCACGGTCGCCTCCACGATCACGCCGAGCGTGCCGTAGGAGCCGATGAAAAGCTTCGGCAGGTCGTAGCCCGCGACGTTCTTCACGACCTTGCCGCCGCCGTGCACGACGGCGCCGTCGGCGGTCACCACGGTGACGCCGATGAGCAGGTCGCGCGCGGTGCCGTACAGATGACGGCGCGGCCCCGACGCGTTGGCGGCAAGCACGCCGCCGAGCGTCGCACGCGTCGCGTCGGGCGGATCGAGCGAGAGCCACTGGCCACGGGCGCGCAGCGCGGCCTGCAGCGCGGCGACGGTGATGCCGGCCTGCGCCGTCGCCGTGAGGTCGCCGGGCTCGTGCTCGACGAGCGCGCTGAGCCGCCTGAGCAGGAGCACCAGCCCGGCGCGCGCCGGCGGCACGCCGACGCCGACGGCGCTGCCGCCGCCCCACGCCACGACGGGCACGCCCGCCTCCGCCGCCTGGGTGATGACGGCCGCGACCTCGTCCACGTTGCCGGGCAGCACCGCCGCCTCGGGCGTGCGGCCCTCGATCACGTACGGCGACAGCTCGATGCCGGCGAGGACGTGAGCGGGGCCGACGATGGCGCGGAGCTTGTCGAGCAGCGGCACGATGCGCCCGGCGCTAGAAGCGCTGCGCCAGGCCCTGAGTCTCGATGGCGTGGGGACGGTACGCCACGGGCCCCGTCTCGACGCACGACTTTCGCGTGGGAAACACCTTGCCGGGATTGCAGAGGCCGCGGGGATTGAACGCGTCCTTGAGGCGCTGCATCAGCGCGAGGTCCGCCGCCGAGAAGATGAACGGCATGAAGTCGGCCTTCTCGAGGCCGATGCCGTGCTCGCCCGAGATCGAGCCGCCGACCTCCGCGCACACCTTCATGATCTGCGCGCCGGCGGCGACGACACGCGCCTCCTCGCCGGGCTTGCGCGGATCGTAGAGGATGTTCGGATGCAGGTTGCCGTCGCCGGCGTGGAACACGTTGCCGACGCGCAGGCCGTGCGCGGCGACGATCTCGTTCACGCGCCCCAGCACGTACGGCAGCTTCGTGCGCGGGATGACGCCGTCCATCACCATGTACGCGGGAGAGACGCGCCCGTAGGCGCCGAACGCGGACTTGCGGCCCTTCCAGAGCAGCTGGCGCTCGGCCTCGCTCGCCGCCGTCCGCACCTCGCGCGCGCCCGCGTCGCGGCAGGCGGCGACGATCCCCTCCGCCTGTGTCTCCATGGCCACCGCGAGACCGTCCAGCTCGATCAGCAGCGCGGCCGCCGCGTCGCGCGGGTAGCCGCAGCCGAACGCGTCCTCGACCGCCTGGATGGTGAGCTGGTCGATCATCTCCACCGCGGCCGGCACCAGGCCGCGCCCGATGATCGCGGACACCGCCGCCGACGCCTGCTCGACGTGGTCGAACACCGCGAGCACGGTCTTCACCGCCTGGGGCTTTTTGAGGATCCGCACGACGATCTTGGTCGCGATCCCGAACGTGCCCTCGGAGCCGACGAACACGCCGGCGAGGTCGTAGCCGAGCGCGTCACGCGTCCGACCGCCGAGCCAGACGATCTCGCCATCGGGCAGCACGACCTCGAGTCCGAGCACGTGGTTGACGGTGACGCCGTACTTGAGCGTGTGGGGGCCGCCGGAGTTGGTCGCGATGTTGCCGCCGATCGTGCACGCCTGCTGGCTGGAGGGATCCGGCGCGTAGTAGAAGCCGCGCGGCCCCACCGCCTGCGACAGGTGCAGGTTCACGAGGCCGGGCTCGACCACCGCGATCTGGTGGTCGTAGTCCACCTCGAGGACGCGATTCATCCGCATCAGCGAGATCACGAGTCCGCCCTCGGCGGGCAGACAGCCGCCCGCGAGCCCGGTGCCGGCGCCGCGCGCGACGAACGGAATGCTCTCGCGGTTCGCCAGCCGCACGACGGCCGCCACCTGCTCGACGGAGGTCGGGAACACGATGAAGTCGGCGAGCGCTCGGAAGAGCGTGAGCCCGTCCGACTCGTACACCAGCAGCTCGTCGGGCTCGGACAAGACGCCGTCGGCGCCGACGAGCGCCTCGAGCTCGCGGCGCAGGACGGGCTTGCGATCGGCGGTCAGCGTGGCCATGGCTGGGCCTGAGTATACCGCCGCCGCGTCAGGCGGCGCGGGCGGCGAGGACGGGCGGAATACGCTCGAGATCCGCCACGAAGCGCTCCATCTCCGCGCGGCGCGCGGCGTCGTCGGGCGCGCGCAGGACCGCGGAGGGGTGGACGGTGGCCATCACGTGCGGCGCCCAGCGAGCCTGGACCCACTCGCCGCGCTGCCGCGTCACGCGGAACTTCGGGCCGAGGAGGGTCTGCGCGGCGGTGGCGCCGAGGCAGACGAGCACCACCGGCTTGACCACGTCCAGCTCCGCCTCGAGCCACGGCAGACACGCGGCGATCTCCATCTGGTTGGGCTTGGCGTGGATGCGCCGCTTGCCCTTCGGCTCCCACTTGAAGTGCTTCACGACGTTGGTGAGGTACACGTCGGTGCGCGCGATGCCGGCCGCCGCGAGGGCGCGGTCGAGCACGCGCCCGGCGGGGCCGACGAACGGCCTGCCCGCGAGGTCCTCGTCGTTGCCGGGCTGCTCGCCGACCATCATCACGCGCGCGCGGGGCGGGCCCTCGCCGAAGACCGTCTGCGTGCCGCGCGCCCACAGCGGGCAGCCGCGGCATCCCGCGGCCGCGGCGCGCAGCGCGGGCAGCGTACGGCGCGCCGGCAGGAAGTCGGCCGCGGAGCCGGTGGCGCGCACGCGCCGCGCCGTCACGCCACACTCCAGGCGAGACGCCACAGGTCCGCCGGCGGACGACGTCCAGACGCCCGCCGCGCGGCGGCCACGCGCGCCGCCGCCGCCGCCAGCCGCTCGGTCACGCGCGCGCCGAGCCCGACCATACGCGCCAGCGGCAGGTCGGCCTCCAGCGCCGCCAGCACGAGGTCGTCGAAATGCACCTCGTGGAAGTGCGCGGCCGGATACGGGTTGTCGCAGACGAGCGCCTCGAGCACGGCGCGCACGTCGCCGCGCCGCGCCTCGAGGGCGACCGCCAGCCACTGCTGCGCGTCGGGCAGGAGCGGCAGCGCGCGGACGAGTGCCGCGCGCTGACGCGCGTCGCCGCTGCGCCGCCGGCGCTCGATGAATCCTTCGAGATCCGGTGCGGCCTGGTCCGCAGCGAGCCGCAGCCAGGCGGCGCGGGTGACGTCATCGATGCCCCACGCCTCGAGCGACCAGTCCACGCCGAGCGCCGCGAGCGCCGTGCGCTCGGCGGCGTCCAGCGCGAGCGGGGCGGCGCCGAGACGACGGCCCGCCTCCGCGAACGCGGTCTCGAGCGTACGGACGTCGGGCGCGGCCGCGACCTCGCGCAGCCACGTGCGCTGGGCAGGGACGCGCCGCTCGACCAGGTCGAGCAGGTGGGCGGCGAGCGGCGATCGCGCGAGAGTCACCACGGGTGGAATCTTCGCCCTCCGGGCGGCGGCGACTCACCGACCGCCCTGCCGGACCGCCGACGTCCGCGCCACCGCGGAGGAGCGTTCCTGAAACTCATCCCGGGATCGCAGCAAGCGGAATGCCGCCGAGTCATAGGGCCAGCAGCGTGCGGGCGGCGGCGACGATCGCGGCGGCGTCGATGCCGTAGTGGCGGTAGAGATCGGCGCGCGCGCCGGACTGCCCGAAGTCCTCGACGCCGAGCGCCTGCTGAGGGACGCCGAGCGCTCCGCCGATGAATCCGAGCGCGTGCGAATGGCCGTCGAGGACGGAGACGACGGGCACGTCCTCCTCGTCGGCGGCGACGAGCGTCTCCAGCCACGGCCTCGGCGCGCGCAGGCCGCGATAGAGCCGGTCCGGGCTCGTGACGACGAACACGTTGGCGAAGACGCCGTGCCCGGCGAGGGCGCGCGCCGCCTCGAGCGCCTCGGTCACCATCACACCGGCGGCGAAGACGTGCACCGCGCGGTCGGCGGCATACCCGGGGCGGTCGCGCGCGTCGCTCAGCCGATAGCCGCCGCGCAGAACGGCGTCGCGATACTCGGGAGTCGGCGCGGGCGCCAGCGCCTGGCTCACCGGGCGCGTCGACAGTCTCAGGTACAGGCTCTCGCCCTCACGAGCCGCGATGGCGGCGAGGCCGTCGAGCAGGATCCACTCCACCTCGCGCGCGAAGGCCGGCTCGAAATACGCGATGGCGGGCAACGCGACGCCGATCGAGGGCGTGATCACCGACTGATGCGCGCCGCCCTCGGGCGACAGGGTGACGCCCGAGGGCGTCGCGGCCACGACGAAGCGGCCGCCCGCGTAGAGCGCGTGGTAGAGGGCGTCGAGACCCCGCGGCACGAACGGATCGTAGAGCGTGCCGATCGGCAGCAGCGTCGTCCCCGAGAGCTCCGCGGTGAGGCCGAGCGCGCCGAGCAGGAGGAAGAGGTTGTGCTCGGCGATGCCCAGCTCGATGTGACGGCCCGCGGGCGACTCCCTCCACGTCATCGCCTGTGGCGCGTCGGCGAAGGGATCCGGCCGCGCCTCGGCCGCGTAGACGCCCTTGCGGTTGATCCAGCCCGCGAGGTGCGTCGTGACCGCGACGTCGGCGGAGACGGTGACGATCGCGTCACCCTCGGGGCGGCGGCCGAGCGCGCCGAGCACGCGGCCGAACGCCTCCTGCGAGGACATCGCGCCCTCGTACGTCTCGTCAAGCGTCGCGGGGACGCCCGGCACGGCCGCGCGCGGCGGCGCCGTCCAGAGGGGCGGCAACCCGCGCACGTACGCCGCCTCCTCGCTGGCGGGATCGAAGCCGGCCCACTCCTCGCCCGGCGCGATGCCGAACGCATCCCGCACCTCGGCGATCTGCGCGGGGCTCGTGACCATCGTGTGGTTGAGCGGATCGCCCGCGGAGGGCAGCCGCCAGCCCTTGATCGTGTCGGCCAGGATCACCGCCGGCCGCCCGCGCTCGCACTCGGCCTCGTCGAGCGCGTCGAGGATCGACGCGAGGTCGTGGCCACCGACGTCCGCGACGAGCCCGGGCAGCGCGTCGTCAGCGACGTTGGCGAGGGCGCGATCGAGGTCGGCGTCGAGCGCCCCGTCGGGGGTCGTCACCAGCGTCTTGCGCACGGCGCCGGCGGGCAGACGCAGCAGGCGCTGGTAGTCGCGGCTCGGCATCGTCTCGAGCCGGCGGCGCAGCCGCTCGCCGCCGGGACGCCGGAACGCGGCCTCGAGCGTGCGGCCCCACCGGAGCTCGCGGACGCGCCACCCGTGGGCGCGAAAGAGATCGCCGAGCTGACGCGTGCGCGTCTCCGGCACGACGCGGTCGAGGCTCTGGCGATTCACGTCGACGATCCAGAGGACGTCGCCGCCGAGCCGCGTGAGCGGCACCTCGCCGAGCGCCTCCCAGACGTTGCCCTCGTCGAGCTCGGCGTCGCCCACCATGACGACGAAGCGCTCGGGCGCGCGGGCCGCGCCGTGATCGACGAGGTAGCGCGTCGCGAGGGCGCCGAACGTCGTCATGACCGCGCCGAGCCCCATCGAGCCGGTCGACAGGTCGACGACGTCGGGGTTCTTGCGCCGGCTCGGGTACGCCTGCAGCCCGCCGAAGGCGCGCAGCGTCGCGAGCCGCGCGCCGGCGAGCCGGCCGCGCAGGAACTGGATCGCGTAGAAGGCCGGCGCCGCGTGCGCCTTCGTCGCCACCACGTCGCCCGGCCGGAGCGCCTTGAAGTAGAGCGCGGTCAGCAGGCTCACCACCGATGCCGACGACGCCTGGTGGCCGCCGACCTTCGTGCCGTCGGCGCTCGGCCGCGCGTTGGCCTCGTGCACCATCCACGTGGAGAGCCAGAGCACGCGGCGCTGGACGCGCTCGAGGATCTCGAGCTCGGTCACCCGGCTCTCCGTCCCCAGAACGCCGCGAGGCTGTCGTCGCGGCCGCCCTCGAGCTGCGCGAGCGTGCAGAGGCGCGGCGCCTTGTCGGGGCGCCAGCGCAGAAACTTCGTGCCGTGACGGAAGCGTCCGCCCGAGAAATGGTCGTAGCGGACCTCGCACACGAGCCGCGGCGCGAGCGGCTTCCACTCCGTGTTGCGTCCCGCGCTCCAGCGGCTGGGACCGCCGGGCGCGCCGACGGTGAAGCCGGGCGGCTCGACGAGCGGCTCCAGCACGGGCTTGAGCGCGCGACGCTCCTCGCCAGTGAAGCTCGCGCTGAAGCCGACGTGGTGCAGCAATCCCTCGTCGTCGTAGAGCCCGAGGAGCAGCGACCCGATGGCGCCGCCCGTCTGCGCGTAACGGAAGCCGCCGACCACGCAGTCGGCCGTGCGCATGTGCTTGACCTTGCGCATGGCCGTGCGCTCGCCGGACGCATAGGCCGCGTCCGCGCGCTTGGCGACCACGCCGTCGAGGCCGCCGCCGCCGAGCTCGGCGAGCCAGCGGCCCGCGAGCTCGCGCTCGCCGGTGACCGGCGACAGCCGCAGCGTGCCGTCCGCCGGCACGCCCGCAAAGAGCCGCTCGAGTCGCCGGCGACGCTCGGCCAGCGGCAGCGCTGTGAGGTCGCGGTCCGCGTCGTCCACGAGCACGTCGAACACGAGATAGGTCACCGGCGTCTCACGCGAGAGCTTCCGGACGCGGCTCTCGGCCGGGTGGATCCGCTGCAGGAGCGCGTCGAAGTCGAGCCGCCCGTCGTGGGCGACCACGATCTCGCCGTCGAGGACGAAGCGCGGCAGCGGCACCGCGAGCAGCGCGGCGACGAGCTCCGGGAAGTAGCGCGTCAGCGGCTGGGCGCTCTTCGACTGGAGCACGACGCGGTCGCCGGCGCGGAAGGCGAGGCAGCGGAACCCGTCCCACTTCGGCTCGAAGAGCCAGTCGTCGCCGGGCGGCAGCGCGTCCACGGCGAGCGCTTCCATCGGTGGGTACGGGGGCCGGACGGCCAGCTCGAGCTCGGGGAAGCCGGCGGCGGGCTCCATGGGGCCTCAGTATATGCACCGCATATGCACCGCCCCCTTCGCAGAAATAGCGCCCCCGGGCCGCGCCGGTGAAGCGACGCGCCCTTCGCCACGATCTGCTCGAGGAGGACCGCAAGGTCCCGCCCGCTCGACAGGCCGATGCCGATGCGGACGAGCTGCTCGAGCAGCCCAGGGCGCAGGGTTCAGCACAAGGCGTGCCCGCGCCGTCTCGCCACGTAAACAGCTGCAATAACTCACATAATTGGCAATTACCGGACCGGAATTCCCCCGGCTTCTGGCCAATTTCAACGCAATTGGCTATTTTCTTGGCAGGGTCGTCTCGGCTAGAATCGATGGGACGATGGATACGATCCTTGTCATCGACGACGAGCGAAACATCCGCACTCTGGTCTCCCGCGTCCTCGCTCAAGACGATGTCGAGGTCCACACCGCCGGCACCGGCAAGGAGGGCCTCGAGCTCGCGGAGGAGCTCTCGCCCGACGTGGCCCTGGTGGACCTCCGGCTGCCCGACATGGACGGCATCCAGGTCGTCCGCGAGCTCAAGGCCAAGCATCCCGACAGCGCCGTGATCATGATCACGGCGTTCGGCCACATCGAGAGCGCAGTGGCCGCCATCAAGACGGGCGCCACCGACTATCTCGAGAAGCCCTTCCAGCACCTCGAGAAGCTGCGCATCTCCGTGAGCCGCGCGCTCGACGAGGTGAAGGCGCGGCGTGAGATCACGCGGCTCACGAAGCGCGAGGAAGGCAAGTACAAGACCGACCAGCTCATCGGCGAGTCCGACTCGACGCGCCGCCTGCGCGACATCATCGGTCAGCTCGCGCGGAGCGAGGCGCACACGATCCTCATCAACGGCGAGAGCGGTACCGGCAAGGAGCTGGTGGCCAAGGGGCTGCACTACGAGAGCGCGCGGCGGAACTTCCCGTTCATGGAGGTCAACTGCGCGGCCATCACAGAGACGCTTTTCGAGAGCGAGTTGTTCGGCCACGAGAAGGGCGCCTTCACCGACGCGCGCGCGACGAAAAAGGGGCTCATGGAGCTGGCCGACCGCGGCACGCTGTTCCTCGACGAGGTCGGAGAGATGTCACCGAACAGCCAGGCCAAGGTGTTGCGCTGCCTGCAAGAGCGGATGTTCAAGCGCGTCGGCGGCACGCGCGACATCAAGGTCGACGTCCGCGTCATCGCCGCGACGAACCGCTCGCTCGAAACCATGGTGAAGGAGAACAAGTTCCGCGAAGACCTCTTCTACCGGCTCAACGTCATCCCGATCACCATCCCGCCGCTGCGTGAGCGCACGGAGGACATCCTGCCGCTGGCGCGCCACTTCCTGGCGGATGCGAACCGGACGTTTCACAAGGTGGTCCACCGCCTCACGCCGGAGACGGAGGTGCTGCTGCTCGGCTACCCGTGGCCCGGCAACGTGCGCGAGCTGAAGAACCTCGTGGAGCGGATGGTGATCCTGTCGACCAGCGAGTCGATCGACGTGCACAACCTCCCGCCGCAGTTCTCGCAGGGGCCCGAGGGGCGGCCCGCCGAGGATTCCACGCCCACCGCGCGCACACTTGCCGCCGTGGAGCGCTCGTACATCCTGAAGGTCATGCAGCAGGTGAAGGGCAACAAGAGCGAGGCCGCCAAGGTCCTCGGCATCACGCGCCAGACCCTCCGAAAAAAGCTCACCGAAGGCTAGTTTCGGGCCCGGCCCGGCACTGGTCAGTTCCTCGCCACAGCGCGCCTTGCCATCCGGTCCGAGCGGTTAGGAATCAGCCGGAGACGAGGCATTTCGGCCTCTGGAGCATATCCATTCTCTTAATACAATCAGGTGGTTGGGGCTCCGGCTCGGGTTTGGTACTCCCCTTGCTCATTCTTCGCCACGACACAGCAAATCGAGCGCGAGGAGCGGGCGATGAGATTGGTGGTCAAAAAGCTGGAAATCGCAGACCTCGGGCAGCTGCAGTCGCTGGTGATCGAGCACCTCGACGGAATCGAATCCGGTCTGACGGTCCTCGACTCCCGCCTGCTGCTGGGTCACGCCACCATCGACATCGTCGCGATCGACACCGAGGGCTCGCTCGTGCTCGTGACCGCCGGCTTCACCGCCGACGAGGAGATGCTGATGAAGGCGGTCGATGCGTACTCCTGGTGCCTCGAGTATCCCGACGCCATTCGTCGCCTCTATCCTTCGGTCGAGATCTCCGCCGCGCGGCCGCCGCGCCTGATGTTCGTGGTCGAGCGGCTGCCCGACGCCTTCCACCGCAAGATCAAGCAGCTCGGCTTCTCCGAGGTCGACTGCGTGGAGTTTCGTTACCTGGACGTGAGCGGAACGCAGGCCGCCTACTTCGACACCATCGCGCGGATGCGGCGCGGTCCGGGCCTCGCCGAGTTCACACCCGCGCCGATCGCCCGCCGCGTGGCCGACCTGCAGCCGCGGCGCGCGCCCGAGCCGATGATGGACCGCGGCGACAAGGTGGTCCCGCTGGCGAGCGCGCCGAGCACCGCGCGCGCGACGAGCGTGCGTCTGCAGAAGATGCTGAACACCAATGGCTCGGGCCACGGCACCGGCATCGCGCCCGTGATCGAGATCGCCACCCGCGCCGCCGCGGCGACGCCGCGCCTCGAGATCGCCGCGCCGCGGGCCGAGGCTGCGCACGTCGAGACGCCGAAGCCGCGTATCGAGACGCCCGCGCCCCGCATCCTCACGCCGGCGCCCCGCATCGTCACGCCGGCCCCGCGCATCGAGACGCCGGCGCCCAGCATCGAGCTGCCGGTCGTCGAGATCGCCGCGCCGACGGGCGAACCGCTGCGGGTCGAGATCGCCGCGCCCCCCGTCGAAGTGGCGCCGGTCGAGATCGTCGAGATCGCCGCGCCGGCTGTCGAGGCGGCCCGTCCACAGGTCGAGAGCCCGGCGCCGCGCGTCGAGACGCCCGGCGACGTCATCGAGCCGATCGCGCGCGTGACGCTGCGCGAGGCGGTCTCCGTCCCGGCGCCGGCCGCCGTCGCCGCCGCCGCTGCGCCCCAGGCGCCCGAGCCGCGCATCTCGTTCGCCGAGATCGCCAAGGAGCTGCTCGGGGCGGCGATGGCCGGGCCCCGGCTCGAGGCGCCCGCGGTGATCCCGCGGCCCGCGGTCGAAGAGATCACGCGCGCCACACTCGAGGACATCGCCGCCGCGGCGGCCGGGGTCAATTCGGCGGTCGCCGTCGAGGATGTGCCCGCCGACCTGGAGATCCGGGCGGCCGTGGACACCCTCGTGAAGGGGACGAGCGCCAAACCGGTAGCCGCGCCGAGCGTCGCGCCGGTCGTCGAAGACAGGCCTGCGCCGGTGGTGGCCGCTACGCCCAAGCCGGTGTTCACCGCGCCCAAGCCGGTGGCCGCCGCGTCCAAGCCGGTCGTGGCCGCGCCGAAGCCGGCAGCCGCGGCGCCCGCGCCGGTCGCGGCTGCGCCCAGAGTGGTTACCGCGCCTGCGCCCGCTCCGGCACCTGCGCCGACGCCGGTGGCCGCGGCGCCCGCGCCCAAGCCGGCCGAGCCCGAGCCGCCTGCCCAGAACCTGCCGCAGGAGTTCGAGGGGCTCAAGTTCCCGAACGACGGCGTGCTGACGCGCCAGTGGATGGAGTTCTTGAACCAGATGGCCTCGAGCAAGTGAGCCAGGGAAAGGACACCATGACTTCCGCCACCGCGCTTCGGGTGCTCGCCGTCGACGACAACTCGTCGCTGCTGCGCTTCCTCGTCTCCGCGTTCACCGCGAGCGGCTGTGCGGTCACGGCGGCGCCGACGGCCGAGGAAGCCCTCGACCGGATCGAGACCGACGCGTTCGACCTCGTGGTGTCCGACATCAAGATGCCGGGGCTGAGCGGCCTCGACCTGCTGCGCGCGGTGAAGGCGAAGCAGCCGGCGACGCCGGTGGTGCTGATCACGGGCGCGCCCTCGGTGAACTCCGCGGTCTTCGGGCTGCGCCACGGCGCGTACGACTACCTGCCGAAGCCGTTCTCGATCAAAGAAGTTCAGGGGCTGGTCGAGCGCATACGCGCCGACCGCGCCAAGTGGAACGGCCAGACGCCGCTGCCGTCGGGGCTCGCCGAAGAGCTGCACCGCCGGGAGGCCGGCGTCGAGATGCTCCTCCGCATCGGCGACCTCGCCCTGCAGGGCCTCGACCCGCAGGCGTTCATGGAGCGGACGCTGCGCCTGGCCACCGAAAGTCTGAAAAATGACGGCGGGCTCCTGCTGCTGCGCGACGAGCACGGCCACTTCACCTCCGCGCAGACCGGCACCCCGGCCGTGGTCAGCGAGCTGCTTGGCCTGCTGCAACTGGGCTTCGATCGTGTGGTCGCGACCGGAGGCCGCGAGGCCGTCGCGCTGACGCGGCCGGGCCACCGCCTGGACGTCGTGGCGGCCGCGATCCCGGGCGTCGACCGGTGCATGGGCGTCGTGTGCCTTGCGCGCCTGTCGGCGAACGGCGGATTCCTGCCGGACGAGCGGGACATGCTGCTGGGGTTCGCGCAGACGACGGCGGTCGCGCTCCAGAAGCTGGTGCTGCGCGAGAGCCTCGAACGTCACCTGGTGGACACCATCACCGCGTTCGTCAACGCCATCGAGTCGAAGGATCCCTACCTGAAGGGCCACTCGGCGCGCGTGGCGCTCTATGCCATCGAGATCGCCTCCAGGATGGGGCTGGACGACGAAACCATCCAAATCGTGAGCCGAGGCGCAATGCTCCACGATTTGGGTAAACTCTCCATCATGGACACGATCCTCCGGAAGCCGGACCGCCTGACCGACGAGGAGTTCGCGATCATCAAGGCGCACCCGGTGGTCGGCGAGCGGATTCTCAAGCCGCTGACCTTCCTGCATCGCGAATCGTGCGCGGTCCGCAGCCACCACGAGCGATTCGACGGCACGGGCTATCCGGACGGCCTCAAGGGCGAGGACATCCCACTGGTGGCGCGTGTCGTGACGGTGGCCGACGTGTTCGACGCCGTGACGTCGAACCGGCCCTACCGCACGGCGCTGCCGGTCGAGGCCGCGCGCGAGGAAATCGCCCGTGGCCGGGGCACCCACTTCGACCCGCAGGTGGCGGACGCCTTCGCGAGCATCCCGCTCGAGCGCCTGGTGGAGATCACCCGGCACTATGAGTCGCTCGTCAGCGCGCCCCTCCGGACCGGTGAGGGCGAGCTGGCGCGCGCAAGTTGAACCAGGCCAGAACCAGGATCCTCATCGTCGACGACGCGGGGCCCGTGGTCGTGCTCTGCGTGAACGTGCTACAGGCACTCGGGTACGCCGTGAAGGGCGCGAACCGCGGCGAGACCGCGGTGGAGCTTCTGCGCAAGGAGCGGTTCGACCTCATGGTCGTCGACTACAAAATGCCGGGCATGACGGGTTTCGATGTATATCGGCAGGCGAAGACGCTGTACCCTGACATCGCAGTGGTGCTGGTGACGGGCCACGGCTCGCCGGAGGTCGTCAGCGAGGCCAACCGCATGGGCTTCGACTCGATCCTGTTGAAGCCGTTCACCTCGGAGGAGTTGCGCGGGACCGTCGAGAAGGTGCTCACGGACCGCAAGCAGGACACGCGCTGATGCCGTCGGTCGGCGCGGAAACTCGCGGCCCGGCCGCGGCGGAGGGCATCATGGGCGCCGTGGTGAGGGCCCTCCAGTGGGGCCTGGACCGGATGCTGTCCGTGGGCTACGGCGTCGTCTACGACGCCATCTTCGAGCGCTTCCGGCCGTACCAGGATCTCCAGACCGAGGTGCTCGAGCTCGTCGAAAAGGGCGCGCCCGCCGCGCCGCGCCGCGACGTGCACGTGCTCGACGTCGGCTGCGGCCCGGGCAACTTCACCTTCGTGCTCGCCGAGGCCGGCTTCTCCACCATCGGCCTGGAGGCCTACGCGGCGCTCGTCGAGCTGGCGCGCGAAAAGCGCCGCGCCAAGCGGCTGGCCAACCTGGCCTTCCGGCACGGCGATCTCGCCGAGGGCGCCGGCGGCCGCGACGGATCGTTCGACGCGGTGGTGAGCATCCACGGGCTCTATGTGCATCCCGACCCGCTCACGCTCCTGCGCGAGGCGCGGCGCGTGCTCAAGCCCGGCGGCCACGCCGTGTTCGTCAATCCCACGCGCCGTGTCGGCCACTGGTCCACCTTCCGCGAGATCCAGAATCGGGACGGGCTGCGCGCGGCGATCGCGAGTCTGCTGTGGCTCGTGCCCAACTCGATCTTCGAGCTCGCACGCATGCGCATCGGCCCGCACTACTGGGACGAGACTCAGTTCGCGGCCAACCTCAAAACGGCCGGGCTCACCGTCCTCGGAACGCGCCGGACGTTCCTCAACGGCGCCAGCGTGCTGGTCTGGGCGCGTCGGGATGTCGAGGAGTCGTGAATGACGCGGCCGCCAGCCGGCCCGGAAGTCCTGACCGGCGAGCTCCGGACGGGGAGCGGCAAGCGACACACCTCGGTGCGGACGGCGACTGAGCGTCTGATCGCGGTGGGCTACGGGCTCACCTACGACGCCGTGGTCTCGGGCTTCCCGCCCTACGAGCGTCTGCTCGATGAGATCACCACGCTCGTCGCGCGCTCGGCACCCGTCGGCGCGTCGGCCAGCGTGCTCGACGTGTCGTGCGGCACCGGCACCGTCGCCGCGCGCATCGCCGGGTTGGGCTACCGCGTCACCGGCGTCGACGCCGTCGGTCACCTCGTCGACGTCGCACGCGAGCGCTGGGCCAGCCGCGGCCTGGCCCTGACGTTCGAGCACCGCGACATCGCGGCCGATCCGCCGTCGGGCGAGGGCGCGTTCGACGTGATCGTGAGCATGCACACGCTCTACTGGCATCCGAGGCCCGAGGCGATGCTGGCGGCCTGCCGCCGCGCGCTCAAGCCGGGCGGCCACGCGATCTTCCTCACCTACGGGCGGCCGGCGCGGGTGCTTTCCACGTTTCGCGAGGTCCGCGCGCTCCGGGGCACCCTGGAGGCGCTGCGCGCGCTCCGCTGGCTCCTGCCCACCGCGATTTTCGAGACGCTGCGGCACGTCGACCGCCGCTATCTCAGCGAGCCTGATTTCCGCGCCGCCGTGGCCGCCGCGGGCTTCGA
>Ga0137403_10002990_pt1 | contig 20427 bp, 16 predicted proteins | sample CZOMad2_1_16fung_FD_122057 | JGI IMG/M metagenome (GOLD analysis project Ga0137403, IMG submission 122057) | Vadose zone soil fungal communities from Angelo Coast Range Reserve, California, USA - CZOMad2_1_16fungal (Hybrid Assembly) | ecosystem: Environmental > Terrestrial > Soil > Vadose zone...
GAGCAGCGTCGTGCCGCTGCGGGCGACGCCGCCGACGAGGATGGTGGTCAAGGGCCGGCCGCGGCGCCAAGGCGCCGCCTGACCGCGGCCGGATCGATCCCGCCGCGCTGCATCTTGCCCTCCGCCTGCTCCTTCACCGCCGCACAGAACGCCGCCAGGAACGGGTCGGCGGCGCAAGGGCCGTCCATCTTGGTGTAGACGAGGTCGTATTCGGTCGGCTCCCAGGTCGCGAAGTCGGCGAGATTGTGCTGGACCTGCACCTCCAGATGATCGAGGGCGGTCGCGAAGCGCGCCTCGGCGGTCGCCTTGGCCTCGTACTCCTGCCAGAGGTCGTAGATCTCCTGGCCGGTGCCGGGATCGAGCGCGCGGCGGATCTTCTCGATCGCCATCTGCTCGCGCGCGGCCTTGAGTTGCTTGCGCTCGCCCGTCTCGAAGAACGGCACGTCGCCGACCTCGGCCTCGACCAGGTCATGCACGAGGACCATCTTCAGCGTCTTCTCGATATCGACGGGCTGCTCAAGATGGCGGTGCATCAGCATCGCCATGAGCGCCATCTGCCAGCTATGCTCGGCCACGCTCTCCTGCCGGCCGCTCGACAGCCAGCTATGCCGCAGCTCGAACTTGAGCCGCTCGGAGAGCGCGAGGAAATCGAGGATGCGTTTGACCTGATCAATCATCGTCCCTCCGCACTCTAGCCTGCGACGTTCAAGCAAGTGGTGTAATTCCAAGGCCTAGTTCCCAAAAGCTGTCATCGCCGGGCTTGACCCGGCGATCCATCGCGCAACGGCTCGATGGATGCCCGCGTCAGGCGCGGGCATGACACCGAGGGGGATCCTGTGTCGCCACGACACTAGCCAATCGTCAGGCCGCCGGCGATAGCGCGGCGCAGCTCGCCGGCGCCGACGAGCGCCTTCGCGGCCGCGATGTCCGGCGCCATCTCGCGGTCGTCGCGCCGGAACCGCACGCGCCGGCGCAGGAGCGCCATGGCCTGCTGCAGCCGCGGGCTGGTCTTCAGCGGCTTGCGCAGATCGACACCCTGCCCCGCTGCCAGCAGCTCGATGGCGACGATCCCGGCCGTGTTGTCGGCCATCTCGTGCAGGCGGCGGGCGGCGTAGGTGGCCATGCTCACATGGTCTTCCTGGTTGGCCGAGGTCGGCAGGCTGTCGACGCTGGCCGGATGGGCCAGGCTCTTGTTCTCCGAGGCCAGGGCCGCCGCCGTCACATGGGCGATCATGAAGCCGGAGTTGAGGCCGGGCTCCGGCACCAGGAAGGCCGGCAGGCCGCTCATTTTTGCATCGGTCAGCATGGCGATGCGGCGCTCGGCCAGCGCGCCGATCTCGGCGAGCGCGATGGCGATGGTGTCGGCCGCCATGGCGACGGGTTCGGCATGGAAGTTGCCGCCCGAGAGGATCTCGCCCTGGCGCGCGAACACCAGCGGATTGTCGGACACCGCATTGGCCTCGCGCTCGATCGTGCCGGCGGCGAAGCGCAGCATGTCCAAGGCCGCGCCCATCACCTGCGGCTGGCAGCGCAGGGAATAGGGGTCCTGGACGCGGTCGCAATCGATGTGCGACTTGCGGATTTCGCTGCCGCGCAGCAGCGACTGCAAGACCTTCGCCACCTCGATCTGCCCGGGTTGGCCGCGCACCGCATGGATGCGCGGATCGAACGGCGTGTCGCTGCCGGCGGCGGCGTCGACCGCGAGGGCGCCGGTAATCACGGCCGCGCCGAAGACATCCTCGGCCGCGAAGAGGCCGGCGGCGGCGAGCGCGGTCGAGACCTGGGTGCCGTTGAGGAGCGCCAGGCCCTCCTTGGCGGCAAGGTCCATCGGCGCCAGGCCGGCGGCCTTGAGGCCCTGTACCGCCGAGATCGTGCGGCCGCGCCGGCGCACCTCGCCGACCCCCAGCAGCACGGCCGTCAGATGGGCCAGCGGCGCCAGATCGCCGGAGGCGCCGACCGAGCCCTTGGCGGGGACGCAGGGATGGACGCCGGCATTGACCAGCTTCACCAGCGCCTCGATCACGCTGCGCCGGATGCCGGAGTAGCCGAGCGCGAGGCCGTTGATCTTCAGGATCATGATCAGGCGCACGAGCCGGTCCTCGAGCAGCGGCCCGGTGCCGGCGGAATGCGACAGCACGAGCCGGCGCTGCAGCTCCGAAACCTGATCGTCGGCGATGCGCGTGCGCGCCAGCGAGCCGAAGCCGGTATTGACGCCGTAGACCGTGCGCTTCTCGCGGATCACCGCCTGCACCGTATCGGCGCTCGCCTTCACCGCCGCCCAGCAGCGGCGATCCAGGCGGATGGGCCGGTCGCTCTCGTAGAGGGTACGCAGGTCGGCGAGCGTGAGCTTGCCCGGTCTGAGCTGGAAGGCTGCTTCCGATTTGGCTGGCATGCGAGAGGAATCCAATGCGCGATGAAGCCCTCTGATAGCAGAGCCGGCGTTGCCGTGAAAGGCGTGCGCGCCCACGCCGGTCCGGCGTTTAATTTCGCATCGACTCGCGTCCGCCTCGTTCATTATTTTGTGTTCATCAACTTGTCATGCGCGGCGGGGCCGCAGTCGGCAGAGGGGGAGACAAGCCATGCAGCGAATACTGGGGACGATGGCCGCCCTGGTGGTGGCGGCCGCGCTCGCGGCGCCGGCCGGGGCCGGCGACGTGCTCGACCGGGTGCTGGCGAACAAGAAGCTGGTCAACGCCCTCGACGCCGAATACCCGCCGTTCTCGTTCCTCGACGCCAACAAGGAAATGGACGGCTTCGACGTCGACGTGGCGAAGGAGGTGGCGAAACGCCTCGGCGCCGAGGCCCAGCAGGTGACGCCCGGCTGGGACGTCATCACCGCGGGCAAATGGGCGGGACGCTGGGACATCTCGATCGGCTCCATGACCGCGACCAAGGAACGCACGGCCGTGCTGGATTTTCCCGTTCAGTACTACTTCAGCCAGGCCGTGCTGCTCGTGAACAAGAACAACACCGCGGCGCAGGACCCCAAGGACCTCTCGGGCAAGAAGATCGGCGTGCAGGCCTCCACCACCTACGAGAAATACCTGCAGAAGAGCCTGGAGATCGACGCCGCCGGCGCGCCGCCCGTGACCTATCGGATCGACAACGCGCAGATCGTCTTCTACGACGAGGAGCCGGAGGGCATCGCGGACCTGGCGCTCGGCGACGGCACCAAGCTCGACGGCATGATCGTGGGCCTCCTGACCGCCGAGGATTACATCAAGAACGGCAAGCCCGTGAAGATCCTGGGCCAGCCGCTGTTCTACGAGCCGGTCTCGATCGCGGTCGACAAGGGCGATCCGGAATTCGCCGCCAGGGTAAAAGAGATCATCGAGGCCATGCGCGCCGACGGCACGCTGAAGAAGATCTCGGAGAAGCGCCTCGGCGTCGATATTACCGCGCCGCCGCCGGGCGGTTGAGGACGGCATCGCATCGGGGCGGCGGCTGATGTCGGTCCTGGACTAGTCATGTCGCGCGCCCGTCAATTGGCGTCGCGGCGGCACGCGCCCCACGGCGACCGTTGACTAGCGTGCCCGCCATGCCAGATTAGCGGGCACTTAGGCACTGCCCACGGGGATATTGGACACAGCTCATGGCCGACGAAGGCGAACTCGATCTGAACTCGCTCAACGACGACGAGCTGGTGCAGCAGATGCATGACGATCTCTATGACGGCCTCAAGGACGAGGTCGTGGAGGGCGTCAACATCCTGCTCGGGCGCAAATGGACGCCCTACGACACGCTGACCAAGGCGCTGGTCGAGGGCATGCGCATCGTCGGCATCGATTTCCGCGACGGTATCCTGTTCGTGCCGGAGGTGCTCTTGGCCGCCAACGCCATGAAGGCCGGCATGTTCATCCTGCGTCCGCTCCTGGCCGAGACCGGGGCGCCCAAGATCGGCAAGATGATCATCGGCACGGTCAAGGGCGACATCCACGACATCGGCAAGAACCTGGTCGCCATGATGATGGAAGGCGCCGGCTTCGAGGTCATCAACCTCGGCATCAACAACCCGGTCGAGAACTACCTGAAGGCGATCGACGAGCACGCCCCCGACATCCTCGGCATGTCGGCGCTGCTCACGACCACCATGCCCTACATGAAGGTCGTCATCGACGCCCTGATCGAGAAGGGTGTGCGCAACGACTACGTCGTGCTGGTCGGCGGCGCGCCTCTGAACGAGCAGTTCGCCAACGCCATCGGCGCCGACGCCTACTGCCGCGACGCCGCCGTGGCGGTGGAGACCGCCAAGACCTTCATGGCCAAGCGCCAGGGCAGCGCCTTCGCGAAGAAGGCGTAACGCCGCGGCGGAGCCGTCAATAGTCGTATCGCCAGTTCACGCCGACCTTGCCGTCGCCCTCGGCGCCGACGCCGCCTTCGACGGTGACGCGCGGCAGGACGCGCACCTCGACCCCGACGTTGCGGCTCTCCGGCGTCAGGCCCTGCTCGACTTTTAGAAAGACCTTGTCGCCGATGTATTTGCCGGCGGTCACGCTGGCGCCGTTCGCGGAACTGCTCGTCGCGCCCACCCGCAGCACATCGAGGCCGAAGGTGCGGCGCATCTTGTCGAGTATCCCCGGCCCGCCCCCGCTGAGCGCGGCAGCCGCCTGCGCCAGCTGAATAGCCTGCGCCGGCGACAGCGAGCCGGCGTTCGTGCCGAACAGCAAGCGAGCCAGCGCTTCCTCCGGCGGCAGGCCGCTATCGGTCGCGAGCTCGAACTTCGGCGCGGAAGCGAGGCCGGTGACGTGCACATGCACCGTCAGATCCTGGCTTTGGCCGTTGGCCGTGAAATCCAGTTGGGGATCGATCTTGCCGCCGCCGACGAATTCGACCTTGCCGGTCTCGACTTCGAACGGCTGTCCCAGCAGTTCGACGGTACCCCGTACCACCTCCAGGTGACCGGTGATATCCGGCGCCGCCATGCTGCCGGCCACGCGCAGCTTGCCCCGCCACTCCGACTCGATTCCGCGCCCGCGCAGGAAGGCGCGGCCCGGGATCTTGACGGCAACCTCGAGGGCGACCGGCAATGCGACGCCCTCCTTGTCTTGCCGGACAGGCTGAGCCCTTCCAGGCGGCACATTCACCTCGACGACATCCAGCTTGACGATCTTCGGCGGCAGATTCTCGGGTACGCGCAGCTCGGCGGACTCCACGGTCACCTCTCCGCCCAGCCGCACGCCCTGTGTCTCGTTTGCGAGCTGCAGGCGTCCGCTCGCCACCGCCACGGCATCGCTGCGATTGAGGATCGTGAAATGCTCGAGGTTCAGCTCACCCTCGTAGAGCGTGCGGTCGGCCCCGCGCAGCGTGATCGTGCCGCTCGCCGACAGCCGGCCCTTGTCGCCATCACCCGCGGTCAGCGATTGCAGCCGGACGCGATCCTCGTCGCCGGCAACGACGGCCGTCACGTTATGTAGGACGGTGCCGGCATCGGCGCTGGCATAGCTGCCGTCGGACAGATGGGCCGCGCCGGCGAAGCGCGGCGCGGACAGCGTCCCTTCCACCGTCATGTCCATGTCGAGGCGGCCGGCGAGCGCATCGCCATGCAGATCGACCACCCGCGGCACGAGCGCGAGATCGATCCGCCCGTTCACCTTGCCGGAAACCGCTGCATCCGGCGTCAGTTCCAAGGCGAACGGCTGCAAACGGAAGGCCAGCGGCGCCGTCGCCTGGCCGTCGATCGTGAGATCGGGCGAGCCACCAAGCCGGGCCGCGACGACGGCACGGCCGTCCTGAACATCGAGCTTGAGCGTGCCGGTGATGCCGGTCGCTTCGCTGATCTTCGTGCCGGCCACGCTGAGATCCACCAGACGAACATCGGCGTGAGCGACCGGTGCCGCCGGCGTGCCGGCAACGCGGAGATCGGCCGTCGCCTTGCCGCCCATGCCGGCCTGCGGCAGGAGGGCCGTGACGACATCCAGCGGCAAATCGGCGAGCGACAGTCGCAGATCGACCTGCCGCGCGCCCACGCTGCCGGTTCCGGTGAGGCGACCGTCGCCGACCGAAGCATCCAGCCCCGCGAGCGCAAAGCCGCGGTCGTCACGCGAGAAACTGGCGGTTCGGTTGAGGTGGGATTTGACCTGGCCGAAGCTCAAGTCCAGGCGATCGAGCTGCAGTTTTTGCTCATCCGCCGCAAGCGCAAGCACGCCGCCGGCATCGACAGCGAAGGGACGACCGCGCTCGCCATCGGCCTGCAGAACGACCTTCAGCGACCGAGCGTTGCCATCGGCCTTGAAGGAGACCTGTTTCACCGCGAGCCCGGCAGCGGCGGCCGCCGTGATACGCAGCTCCGCGGCGCCGCTGGGGGAACCGAAGGCATCGTCGATCCGGGCCTTCAGTGCCAACCGCTGCGCCGACAGCGGCGAGCCGCCGCCGGCGGTAAACGATGGATTGCGAATGTCGACCGCCGCGTCAATCGACTGCCTGCGGTCAGCGGCCGCGAGAGAAAGATCGAGCGTCGCCGCTCCTGCAAGGGATCGACCGACGACAATGCCGATCGGCGCGAGGTCGCCGGCCTCGCCGCGGACGCGGCCGTCCAACAGGCCGCCGGGCTGCACGGATAACTGGCCCGTCAGCGCAGTCTTCGGCGCGGTGACCTTCAGATCGCTCAACGCGACGCCACCGTCTTCCCGGCGCTGGTAGGCTGTCGATAGCGACACGCGTTGCGCGCCCGCGACGAGATCGAGCGCAAGCTCGCCTTGCGGGTGAGGGCCGAGTTCGCGGGCGCTGAACTTCCCCTCGACAGTTGGAATGGCCAATCGTGCAACCGCCAGTCCAGCGCCGGACACGACGCCAGTGAGGGCCGGAGATTCCCGGGGCCCGCTGACATTACCGGAAATGGTTGCGTCGCCGGCCAGATCGGTGCCAACGAGGCGTGACAGCGCCGCCAGCCGCGGCAATTCCAGGCGATAGTCGAGATCCAACCGATCGGCAATTCTCCCACTGGCCGCGAGCCGGACTGCTGCCCCGGCGACTTCCGCCGCATCGAGTTGAATCGCCGCCGCACCAAGCACACCTTGGGCGCTGGCATGAACGGTCGGGCCGAGCAACGCGTCGGTCCGCTCGTCGAGGGCGAAATCCTGCAAGTCTGCCGTTCCTGCGAAACGGTACCCCGGATCGGCAGCGCTGCGCGCCAGATGAAACTTGCCCGCAAGGCGCCCGCGCGCGGGAACGCCGGCCGGCACCGCCATCGGTGAGATATCGGCGACATCGGCCGCAATGCTCAAATCAAGCGATTTGCCGTTCAGGCCGACCCGGCCGTCCGCCGTCACGGTACCACCGGTCCCGCCGATCCTGAGTGCGGCGATGTCGATCGCGGCCGGAGAGGCGCGGACCTGACCCGCGATCGTCGGCGCGACGCCGAGCAGGCTCGCCGCGGCCGGGTCTTCGACCGCGAGATCGGTGAATCGCGCGCTGACGTCACCGGTCAGCTGCGACGCGAGGGCATCGCCCGACAGCTTGGCGCGCGCGCTCAGTCGTCCCGTCGCGGGGCGACCGAGCAGCGCGGCCAGTGGTGCGATATCCGCCAGCTCGGTCTGGACGGTCGCGTCGATGGCATGACCATAGCCGCCAATGGACCCGACGGCTTCGACCGTCGAACCATTGGCAGCCAGCCGGGCTTGCTCGATCTTGGCGTCGCCATGCTCGAGATCGAGATCCGCGCGCACCGACCACGTCGCCGCCCCGTCGACCATCGGCGCCAGCTGCCCCGCGGCGGCGACCGTCATGCCGCGCCACTGACCCTCGGCCGCGACCGACAATGCGCTCACCACGTGGCTGTCGCGCAGCGTCGCGTGGCCCGCGACCGTCGCTTCGGCGTGTGCGGCGGCGAAGTCCGGCGCCGTCAGCTCCTCGATGGCTGTCCGGAGCTCGAACGCCGGCCGATCGAGCAGACCGGACACCGATCCGGCAAGGTGGGCCGACCGGATCGAGGCCGGCGCCAGCAGCGGACGCCAGCGTGCGGCATCCGCAACAGTGATGTCGAATGACGCCTGCACGCGCCCGCTGTCGAAGTCGAGCCCACCCGCCAGCTTTGCCGTCGCCTCCGGAGCGACGATCGCCAGACGCGCGATATCGACCCGCTGTCCCGGCTGCCACCGCAGGCGCGCCGCCATGTCGAATGACGGCGGCACGTACGCCCCGATGGGCGGCGCCAGGCGGCCGCCTTCTTGCGCGTGCGCGGTAAGATCGAGCGCCAGGGCGGCGCCATCGACGGCCAGATCGAGAGCGCCATCGACACGGGTCGGGCCGGCAACGGCCTGAAGCTGGCCGCGCCAATTCGCTGCCGGGCCGTTGCCCGCCAACCTCAGTGACACCGGCGGCAAGCCGGGCAGTGACAGCGCGCGGGCGATGAGGCCGCCCGCCGGTTCGTCGATGCCGACATCGAGAGTCAGCTGTGCGGGAGAACCGCGCTGTCCCAGTTGCAGCGCGGCAGTGCCCTCGCGGCCATCGATCCGTGCTATCGCGAGCGCGACCGTGGCCTCGCGAGCCGCGCCGCCGAGTTCCGCGCGCCCCGTCACATTCAACACGGCGGCTTCGCCGAGGACCGCTGGCGCGAGGACGATCCGCTCGATCCGCAGCCCGTCGACGGTCGTCGGCAAGGGCAGGTGCGGTAGCCCGAGCGAGAGGTCGATGCCGTGCTTTTCCGTCGGCTGCTTCGGCCGAGAGGCAGGCAGACGCGCGAGGGCGATTTCGTCGGCGATGATGCCGGTGGCATGCAGCCTGCCGGTAAGGAGTTCTAGCGGCCGCCATTCGATCCCGAGGCGGTCGATTCTGAGCCAGGGACCGTTGGGATCACTGACGCGAACGTCGATGATCTCCGCATCGAACGGCAGGGCTCCTTCGATGGCGCCGATCTGAACCTGAAATCCGCTCGCGGCCGTCAACGTCGATGCGAGTCGCTCCGCCAGGGCACGTTTCGCGGCCGGGGTCTGCAGCGCCAGCAACAGCGCGCTGACGATCGCCACCATGGCCGTCATGGAGAGCAGCACGCGGCGAAGCCAGCGCGGCACCCTTCGCTTCATCAAAACGCCTGCCCTATTCCGACATAGAATTGGAACACGTCGTCGCTCCGGCGCGGATTGATCGGGAAAGCGACGTCGAGCCGCACGGGTCCGAACTCGGTGAAGTAGCGCAGACCGACGCCCGCACCCCACAATATCCGCTGATTGGGGTCGGGCAGAGGATCGTCGTAGACATTGCCGCCTTCGACGAACACGGCGCCGCCGAAATCCCCGAACATGCGCCAGCGCAGCTCGGTACCGAGCTCGAGTTGCGACCGGCCGCCGGTCGGGTCGCCGTCCGGGCCGATCGGGCCGAGCTCCTGGAAGCCGTAGGCGCGCACCGACCCCGCGCCGCCGCCATAGAGCCGCTTGGTGGCCGGCAGCTCGGCCGTGCTGTCGGCGCCGAGAATCGAGCCGATCCTGGCCCAGGACGCCAGCACCACATGATGCTTCTTCTCGATCGGAACGTAGAAGGAGTCCGAGAGGCGCATGACGACGAAATTGACATCGGAATCGGCGACCGACAGGTAGGGCGTGGTGCCGAAATTGAGTCGTGTGCCCCTGAGAGGATCGAGCAGATCGTCCGTCGTATCATAGGTAATTCCGAGCGGGGTGCCGAGCAGCGTGAACGTGCCCTCACTGACGCCATCGTCGATGAAGGACCGCTCCAGGGACAATTGGCCGGTCACGGTCACTGTCTTCGTCAGCTTGTACTCAGCACCCCCCGAACCGCCGACGGTGCGGCTGTCGTAGGTTTCGCGATTCTCATGCACGGCTTCCAGCTTCCCCAGCCAGGCGAGGCGCGGGTCGGTCAGTCCGGGCTTCCGGAAATCCGCCGTTGCGCCCTGGATCTTCTGACCACCCTCGAGCGTCAGTGTCAGCCGCTCACCTGCTCCGAAAAGGTTGCGGTGCTCCCAGAACGCCTTGCCGCCGGGGCCTTCGCTCGTCGAGTAGGTTACGCCGCCGCCGATCGAGCGATGCTTGTTCTCGATGACCGTCACGGTCATCGGCAGACGGCCGTCGGCGTCGAGCGCGTTGGCATAGGCAATCTTGACCGAAGAAAAGAGTCCGCTGTCGATCAGCGTGCGCCGGCCTTCATCGACCTTGCCGCCGTCGAACGGTTGGCCGGCTTCCCAGGGCAGGCGCGCCTGCACGAAATCGCGATCGATCGATTGGAGCCCTTGGATGGTCGCCGGTCCGAAACGCGCATAGGGGCCGGTGTCGATACGCCAATCGACAGTCATGCTGCGCGCAGCGTGATCGACGACGACTTTGCGATCGATCACGCGCGCGAGGGGATAGGCCTGTGCAGCAAGCGCCGCCAATAGCCGTTCTTCGCCCTCGACCACGGGCTTGGCGGCGGCGACCATGCCGGACTGAAGACCGAGGGTGTCAGGCGCGATGCGAATACCGCCGTTGGACAGTGCGGGGTTGTCGCCGACGATATGGTAGCCCGCGAAGCGATAGGGCTCGCCCGGCTCGACGCCCAGCGTCACGCGGACGGGAGAGGCGCTGGAATCGATGGCGTAACTCACGCTGCCGCCGTAGTAGCCGAGAGAGTCCAATGCCTCCTTGAGCCGCGGCAGGTCGTCCTCGGCCCGGCGCTTGAGGGCCTCCAGCGACGGCGGCGGCCGCTCCGTCTCGGCGACCAGGCGCGACACCGCCGTGAGTGTCTCCCGCAACTCGTCATCTTTGACACCGGTGATTTCGGCCTTGTAGGCGACTTCGACGGCACGCGCCGTCAGCCCGATGGCAAGCAGCAGGACCAGCGCGAAAACGCTGAGCAGGCACAGACTGGCGGCGATTTTCACGTCGGGCGTCCTGTGCGGGCGTTCGTTCGCCAGGCGAAACCGTCATGAAAATATATAGCTGGGAACACAGGTGTGCCATTGCTGTGACGAAATTGCTCCGGTCCTTGCCCGGCATCCGCAACGACGACGGTGCTCGTGGCCGGGGTCGGCGCCGACGCCTACTGCCTTGAGGCTGCCGTGGCCGTGGAGACCGCCAAGAGCTGCTCGTCCGCCGACGCCTCTCGCCGGCTTTTGAACGTCGAAATCAGGCGCCTGAAGGCCTTTCGGCGGGCTCTGAGCGCTCGAATCCGGCACAGGTCATGTCATTGAAAAACAATGGCGATTTTTTAATGCATGGGGTTGTTTTGCAGATTCACGTTTTCCGGCCCACGGCCCGCTGAAAGGACTGCAGTCCCGGTGCGATGTTTCACGTGAAACCATTTTCGCCGGCGCCGTCGATCGCCGCGCTGTTTCACGTGAAACATTTATGCGTAAAGGCCGACTGATCCCGATTTGGTTTGCGTCCGCGCGCGATGCTAGATTGCCCGCATGCGCGTCACCGTCGTCGCCGTCGGCAAGTGGAAGAACGGTCCGGAGCGCGACCTGTTCGAGGAATACACCGGGCGCCTGAGCTGGCCGGTGACCCTCAAGGAGGTCGAGGAGCATCGCAAGGTGCCGCCGGCACAGCTGATGGCGCGCGAGGGCGAGCTGTTGCTGGCGGCCCTGCCGAAGGCGGCCTCCGGACTCGTCATGGTAGCCCTCGATCAGCGCGGCAAGGCGCTGTCGAGCGAGCAGCTGGCCAACAATGTGCGGCAATGGCGCGACGGCGGCGCCGACGACCTCGCCTTCCTCATCGGCGGCGCCGACGGCCTCAGCGTTGCCGTGCGGCAGAAGGCCAACTTCATCCTCTCCCTCGGCGCCATGACCTGGCCCCACCTGCTAGTGCGCGCGCTGCTGGCCGAGCAGCTCTACCGCGCGCAGTCCATCCTGACCGGACATCCCTATCACCGCGCCTGAAGGCGCGATATATTGGCCTAGGAACCTGATCTGGCAGAAGGAGCCGTCGTGACGCTGGCCCGCACTCGAACCGTTGCCGCCCTGTTGTTCGCCATCACCCTCGCCGGCTGCGCGGCGTCGAAGAACCCGCTCGGCCCGGCGAGCGATGCCGTCAGCGAGCCGCGCCTCGCCGGCGTGTGGGCGTATGAGGGCAACAATGAGGGCTCGGAGTACCTTCACATCCTCCCCAGCGATGATGGCAAGCGACTGCAGATCGTCGCCGTCAATCAGGGCGACAAGTCCTGGGCCGTCCTCGACGGCTATGTCATTGCCGTCGGCGAACGCCGGTTCATCAATGTGCGGCTCACCGCCGCCGACGCCGGCCTCATGGCCGATGTCGACAAGACCGGCCACAAGGACAGCCACCCCTATTCCTTCGCGGCCTATGCCTTCGACGGCGACGATCGCCTGACCATCGGCTACCCGGTAGAGGCGCTCTACAAGGCGGTCAAGGATGGCCGCCTGGCCGGCGAAACCAGCGGCGACTATGACGTCTTCGTTGCCGACAGCGCCGCCAATATCGCGGCCATCCTCGGCGCGCTCGACGACGCCGCCCTGTTCAAAGAGCCGAAACGGTATCGGCGGATCAAACCACCGCAGTGACGTCCGGCGGGCTTCCCTACCCGGCCGCCCATCAAAAGGATTAACAACGACGGGCCGATCCTCCGGCGCTCGCAAACCGCCCTACCAGACCGCCGCCGAAGCCTCTATATAGCGGTCATGGCTCGCAACAATCCGCCGCGCCCCGTCGTGCTTTGCATTCTCGACGGCTGGGGGGAAAGTTCCAGCACCGACCACAATGCGATCCGCCTCGCCGACACGCCGGCCTGGGATGGCTTCATGCGCGACTGCCCGCATGGGCTGATCGACGCCTCGGAACTGCATGTGGGGCTACCCGCCGGCCAGATGGGCAACTCCGAGGTCGGCCACATGAACATCGGCGCCGGCCGCGTGGTGATGCAGGACCTGCCGCGCATCGACGCCGCGGTGAAGGCCGGCGAACTGGCGCGCAACCCGCGCCTCCAGGACTTCATTGCCAGGCTCAAGGCCTCCGGCGGCACCTGCCACCTCATGGGCCTGCTGTCACCGGGCGGCGTGCATTCGCACCAGGACCACATCGCCGCCCTCGCCCGCGTCCTCGACGGCGCCGGCGTGCCCGTCGCCTTGCATGCCTTCCTCGATGGCCGCGACACGCCGCCCTCGAGCGCCCGCGGCTTCATGGCGACGTTCCTGACCGCCGTCTCCGGCTGCGCCGGCCTTCGTGTCGCCACAGTCGGCGGGCGTTATTGGGGCATGGACCGCGACAAGCGCTGGGAGAGGGTCGCCCTTGCCTATGCCGCCCTGGTCGACGCCCAGGGCGAACGGGCGGCCGATGCCCTGGCCGCCATCGACGCCGGCTACCGCCGCGACGAAACCGACGAGTTCATCAAGCCCACCGTCGTCGGCGACTACCGGGGCACGACGGATGGCGACGGCGTCCTGATGGCCAATTTCCGCGCCGACCGCGTGCGCCAGCTGCTGGGAGCGCTGCTGGATCCCGGCTTCACGGGCTTCCCGCGCCCGCGCACTGTCAAATTCGCAGCCGCGGCGGGAATGACGGAATATTCGACCGCACTCACGGCGTTCATGACTGCATTGTTCCCGCCGGAATCGCTGCGCCACGTGCTCGGCGAGATCGTCGCCACGGCCGGCCTGAAGCAGCTGCGCATCGCCGAAACGGAGAAATATGCCCACGTCACGTTCTTCCTCAATGGCGGAGAGGAGACTCCCTATCCGGGCGAGGACCGCATCCTCGTGCCGTCGCCCAAGGTGGCGACCTACGATCTGAAGCCGGAGATGTCGGCCTATGAGGTGACCGACCGGCTGGTCGCCGCCATCGAGGGCGGAAGGTACGATCTGATCGTGGTCAACTTCGCCAATAGCGACATGGTCGGCCATACCGGCGATCTGGCCGCCGCGATCAAGGCGGTGGAGGCCGTCGACCACTGCCTCGGCCGGGTCCGCGATGCCCTCGCGAAGGTGGGCGGTGCCATGCTCGTCACCGCCGACCACGGCAATGCGGAGATGATGGAGGACCCGGTCACACACCAACCGCACACCGCCCACACGCTCAATCGCGTGCCGGTGGTGCTGGTCAACGGGCCCGGCGCGGGGCTGCGCCTGCAGGACGGCCAGCTGGCCGACATCGCGCCGACCATCCTGGCGCTCATGGGCCTGCCGGCGCCGAGGGAAATGAGCGGCCGATCCTTGATGGCGCCGGCCGCCGCCGGGATGGCTGAAACCGGTCGGGAGCAGCGTGCCGCGCATTGAGCGGTCGGCGACGGTGCTCGCCGCTGTTGCCGTCGGCATCATCGCCGCAGCGACGCCGCAGGCGTGGGCGGTCGACCGCCTGAAGGACGTGCAGGAGGCGATCCAGGACGAACAGGATCGCCTGACGTATCTGGGACTGCGGGCGGACGCGCTGGCCGCCGAGATCACCCGCCTGCAGGAGGAACTCGTCGCGGCGGCCAAGAACGTCCAGGACCGCGAGGACGAACTCGCCAAGCTGGAGAAGAGGCTGGCCGCGTTGCAATCCCTGGAGCAGGAGAAGACGGCGGCCCTGACGGCGCATCAGGGCGACATGACCACGCTGCTGGGCGCGCTCCAGCGCCTGTCGGTCGAGCCGCGCGAGACGCTCATTCTGGGCTGGCGCTCGCCCCTGGACACGGTCGTCACGGCGCAGTTGCTGGGCTTCGCCGTGCCGCCGATCGAGGAGAAGGCGCGCCGGCTGCGCGGGGAGCTCGACGACATCGCGCAGCTGCGCGCCCAGGCGCTGCGCCAGCGCCAGGACATCACGCAGGCGACGCTGACTCTGCAGACGGCCCGCACATCGCTGGAGCAGCTGGTGGCGATCAAGGCCGGGCTGCGGCAGACGACGGACGCCGAGCGGGCCGCGGCCGCCGAACGGGTCCGCGCGCTGACGGCCCAGGCCGACGATCTGCGCGAACTGCTGGCCGCCCTGCCGCCGGCGGCGACGCCGCAACCCAACGAATCGGCCGGCCTGATCACCGCCCTGCGGCTGGAGCCGCCAAAGGACCTGAAGACCTTTCCGACCACGGCGGTCGGCGTGACGCCGCCGGTCCGCGGCGTGCTGGTCAGCCATTTCGGCGAAAAGGAGTCGGACGGCAGCGTCAGCGAGGGCGTGATGTTCGAAACCCTGCCGGAAGCGCAAATTGTCGCACCGCATGACGGCCAGATCGTGTTCCGTGGCCCTTTTCGCGGCTACGGTCAAATATTGATTATGGAGCACCGCGGCGGATATCATACGCTGCTCTGCGGTCTCGGCCGTGTCGACGTCGTGGTCGGCCAGTGGCTGCTCGCCGGAGAACCGGTTGGCATCACGGAGTCGCCGAAGGATAGTAAGGCACGCCTCTACGTCGAGCTGCGCCGCAACGGTCGACCGATCGACCCCTGGCCTTGGTTAGAAACCCGTATCAATCAATAAGGTAGAATGAGAATGACCATGCGCTATTCCCGATTGGCCGTCATGACGGCCGCGTTCCTGGTGGCCTTCGGCCTGCCGGCGGCTTCGCAGAACAACACGAATTCCGAGACCTATGAGCAATTGCGCCTGTTCGGCGACGTCTTCGAGAAGGTCCGCGCCGACTATGTCGAGGAGGTGACGGATCAGCAGCTGGTGGAGAATGCCATCAACGGCATGCTCTCCGCCCTCGATCCGCACTCGAGCTATATGAATGCCAAGAGCTTCGACGAGATGCAGGTGCAGACCCGCGGCGAATTCGGTGGCCTCGGCATCGAGGTCACCATGGAGAACGGCTTGGTCAAGGTGGTGTCGCCGATCGACGACACGCCGGCGGCCCGCGCCGGCATCCTGCCCGGCGACTTCATCATCGAACTCGATGGCCAGCCGGTCACCGGCCTCACCCTCTCCGAGGCGGTCGACAAGATGCGCGGCCCCGTCGATTCCGAGATCAAGCTCACCATCCAGCGCGGCGACAAGGAGCCGTTCGACGTGTCCCTGACCCGGGCGGTCGTCAAGATCCAATCGGTCCGCAGCCACCTCGAAGGCACGGACATCGCCTATCTGCGCATCACCAGCTTCAGCGAGCAGACCGACACCGGCCTCGAAGCCCAGTTCAAGAAGATCAAGGATCAGGCCGGCGGCAAGCTCGCGGGCATCGTGCTCGACCTGCGCAACAATCCGGGCGGCCTGCTCGACCAGGCGGTTGCCGTCTCCGATGACTTCCTCGACAAGGGCGAGATCGTCTCGACGCGCGGACGGCACGCCGAGGATGCGCAGCGCTACAACGCCCGGCCCGGCGACATCGCGGACGGACTGCCCATGGTCGTGTTGATCAACGGCGGCTCGGCCTCGGCCTCGGAGATCGTGGCCGGTGCGCTGCAGGACCATCATCGCGCCATCATGCTGGGCACCAAGTCGTTCGGCAAAGGCTCGGTGCAGACCATCATTCCGGTCCCCGGCCACGGCGCCATCCGCCTGACGACGGCGCGCTACTTCACGCCGTCGGGCCGCTCGATCCAGGCGCTCGGCATCGACCCGGACATCGTGGCCGAGCAGGCCAAGGTCGAGGTCCTCGCCCAGCAGCGGCGGATCGGCGAGGCCGATCTGCGCGGCGCGCTGCAGAACCCCGACCAGACGCAGAAGCCGGCGCAGCAGCAGCCGGAGGATTCCAACGGCAACGGCGGCGGGCCTACCAGCACCAACCCGCCGGGCGCGGCGACCGACCAGGCGGCCGCCGGAGCGAAGCCCGCCCCGGAGCAGGACTATCAGCTGTCGCGGGCGGTCGACCTCCTGCACGGCATCGCGCTGTACAAGACGAGCCAGGCGAATTGACTCCGACTCTCGGTCGGAGCCAGCCGGACGAATCAGTGCCGCGATGACGCCCGCCGATCGCGCTCGCCTGCCCTACCGACGGGGCGTCGGCATGATGCTGCTCAATGCGCTGGGCGACGTATTCGTCGCCCAGCGCATCGACATGCCCTCCGACGCCTGGCAGATGCCCCAGGGCGGCATGGATGCCGGCGAGACGCCGGAGTCCGCCGCCTGGCGCGAAATGGGGGAGGAGATCGGGACGCGTGCAGCGGTTCTGATGGCCGAAAGCCGAGACTGGTACCGTTATGACCTGCCGGACGAACTGGTCCCTCGACTGTGGAAGGGCCAGTATCGGGGTCAGGAGCAGAAGTGGTTTGCGTTCCGCTTCACCGGTACCGACGCCGATATCGCGATCGACGGCACCCATGCCGAGTTCAGCGCCTGGAAGTGGGCGTCGGTCGCGACGCTGCCGCAGCTGATCGTGCCGTTCAAACGCCAGCTCTACTCGGAGCTGGTGTCAGAGTTCGGCCACCTAGCCGTACCAACCAATAAAAAAGGACGACGCCATGGCTGAACCGCTGAAAAAGCACGACATAGCGGCCGACGAGCTGAAGCGGCTCACGGCCTGCGTGATGGAGACCGACAAGGGGACCATCAAGCTGACGCTGTTTCCGGAGGCGGCGCCCAACACGGTCGCCAACTGGCACGCGCTGGCGAGCAGCGGGTTCTATGACAGCCTTACCTTCCACCGCGTGATCGAAGGCTTCGTCGCCCAGGGCGGCTGCCCCGATGGCGACGGCACCGGCGGCCCCGGCTGGCGCATCGCCTGCGAGACCAAGGGCAATCCGCACAAGCACGAGACCGGCGCGCTCTCCATGGCCCATGCCGGCCGCGACACCGGCGGCTCGCAGTTCTTCCTCGTGCTGGAGCCGCAGCCGCACCTGGACGGCATGCACACGGTCTTCGGCCAGGTATCGGACGGCATCGACGTCATGCTGTCGCTTGAGCCCGGCGACCACATCAAGAGCATCCGTTTCGACGCATAGTTCTCGACAGCGGCGCGATAGAGCCTGAAACAAATCGGCCCCGCTTGCGCAAGCAGGGCCGATTGCTCCGAGGACGGAATTAGCTGGTCATGCGCGGGTCATTCCCCGCCGCCGCCACATTCTCCACACTCGCCGCCGGGGCCGCCTGCATTGCCGCGATCGCCATTGTTGGCGTGCGGATTCGCGTTGTCGCTGCCCTGATTGCCGTTGGTGCCGGAGGGATCCGTGTTGCCGTTGGCGCCGTGAGTCCGTTCGGACACACCAAAACCGCCGCCGCCATGGCCGCCGGGAAAGAGCCCGTCGCCCTGGCCAAGCTCGGCCTGCGGCTGATCCTTCTTCAGATATCCGGCACCGGCCATGGCCGACGCCGACACGGCAACGGAAAGAGCGAGGACGCCAAAGGCTACAACAACCTTATTCATGACTTTCCACCACATGTTTGGACGTTGAGACATTTGTTGTATTTGTCAAACGGACCAGCCCACCCGGAAAGTCCATGTCCAAGGGCGGTTAACCATACATTTCGCAGTGGTGCGTTCGGCAGCCCGACGCGCCGGCGCCGGCCTGATACCAGCGAACGATGTCCGGGCGCTACGTCGCGACGCGCGCGAGGCGATGGACGCGCACCCGCAGCATCCAGGAGATCCAGCGCGTCAGGATCGCGTTGAGCCAACCGTTGGGCGTCAGCCCGATCGCCTTCAGGATCATGCCGATGCCGCGCTCGATATGGGGCGGGCGGTAGAAGCGGTAGGCGCGACTCAGATAGGCGCGGATGAAGCGCTTGCGCTCGTAGAGGGCGTCGACCGGATGATTGGCGGCGTAATAGGCGTAGGCCAGCTCGTCGTCTTCCGACTCGCGGATGCGCGAGGCCGCGGCCAGGAAGCGGCCGAATGATCCGATCTTCTCGGCCTCGAGGTAGCGCAGGAGATAGGTGTAGAACAGCTTGTAGTGGCGGAATTCGTCGGCCGCGATATTGCGGCAGATCTCCTTCAGCACCGGCTCCTCGACCGCGTCCTTGAGCGCGCTGTAGTAGGAGCTGGTGCCGGTCTCGACGATGCAGCGCGACACCAGTTCGCCGCTGCGCGAACCGCGCAGCGAGTGGGTGCGCCAGGTCTCGATCTTGAAGCCGTCGGTGAAACGCTTGAAGGCGGCATCGAAATCGAACGTCGGGTCGACCAGCTTGGCCCAGCGCGCCAGCGCCATGCCGTGCTGAACCTCTTCCATCGCCCACTCGTTCGCCACCTGCTGGAACTCGGGATCATCATGGAAGACGTTGCAAAGATACGTCGCATAGTCGCCGCCGTTGGCCTCGACCATGGCGGCGGCCTTCACCACTTTCACGACCTCGGGATCGACCCGGGAACGATCGAAGCGTTCCCAGGGAATGTCATCGAGCGTCCAGTGCTTCATGCCGTGTCACCCGTGCTGTCGCCCACCCGCGCGTGCCACTTTCCTAATATTGTGAGGCTGCGTCGCCGATTGCGCAAGAGGTATGACGGCACAGAGGAATGTAGGAATTCCAGCCGCTTGGAGGTAGATTCGCCGGTCACGCCGCCGCGCGATTCAATAGACGGGATTGTCGAGCGCCGCGAGTTTGGCCTCGGCGACGGCAATGCGGGATTCGAGGCGCGCCCGCTCGGCATCATCCTTGGCTTCGCTCAGGTCCTCGCGCGCATCGCGGATGTCGCCCTCGGTGGCCGCGCGGTCGATGTTGGCCACCGGCATGGCCTGTTCTGCCAGCACGGTGCAGCGTTCGCCCGTCACCTCGGCGAAGCCGCGCGCGACGAAGATGCGCTGCACGACCTTGCCGCCCTCGAACACGGCGATGGTTCCCGGGCGCACCGAGGACACGAGCGGCGCGTGGCCGGGCAGCACGCCGAAATCGCCCTCGACGCCCGGCACCACCACCATCTCCACCGGCTCGGATATCAGCAGGCGTTCCGGCGAGACCAGCTCGAACTGGATTTGATCGGCCATGTCGCGGACTCCCGCCAACGCGCCTAGGCCGCCTCGGCCGCCAGCTTGCGGGCCTTCTCGACCGCCTCCTCGATGGTGCCGACCATATAGAAGGCCGACTCCGGGAGGTCGTCGTACTGGCCCTCGCAGATGCCCTTGAAGCCCTTGATGGTGTCCTCGAGCGCCACGAACTTGCCGGGTGATCCCGTGAAGACTTCGGCGACATGGAAGGGCTGCGACAGGAAGCGCTGGATCTTGCGGGCGCGCGCCACCACCAGCTTGTCCTCTTCGCTGAGCTCGTCCATGCCGAGGATGGCGATGATATCCTGCAGCGACTTGTAGGTCTGCAGAATGCGCTGGACGTCGCGGGCGACTTTGTAATGTTCCTCGCCGACGACGCGCGGATCGAGGATGCGGCTGGTCGAGTCCAGCGGATCGACCGCCGGATAGATGCCGAGTTCGGCAATCTGGCGCGACAACACGGTCGTCGCATCGAGATGGGCGAACGAGGTGGCGGGCGCCGGGTCGGTCAAGTCGTCAGCCGGAACGTAGATGGCCTGCACCGAGGTGATCGAACCCTTCTTGGTCGTGGTGATGCGCTCCTGCAACGCGCCCATGTCGGTGGACAGCGTCGGCTGATAGCCCACGGCCGAGGGAATGCGGCCGAGCAGCGCCGACACTTCCGAGCCCGCCTGGGTGAAGCGGAAGATGTTGTCGACGAAGAACAGCACGTCCTGGCCTTCCTC
>Ga0137403_10002991_pt1 | contig 20426 bp, 18 predicted proteins | sample CZOMad2_1_16fung_FD_122057 | JGI IMG/M metagenome (GOLD analysis project Ga0137403, IMG submission 122057) | Vadose zone soil fungal communities from Angelo Coast Range Reserve, California, USA - CZOMad2_1_16fungal (Hybrid Assembly) | ecosystem: Environmental > Terrestrial > Soil > Vadose zone...
ACTCGGAACAATTAAAACTCTGACCACCTCACGATTTTCCACCTCCGCGATTGCGACTAATCCGTTTCGGTACCCTCGTGCCGGCTTAAAATCCGAGCCGAAAAGAAAATTACCCAGACTGTAGAAGATCGGTTTTCCTTTATAGGTTTCGACAGCTTGAACAACGTGCGGATGACTTCCCACGACAAGATCCGCCCCCGCGTTGATTGCTAACCTTCCCAAGGATCCGGAGTGGCGGGCCGCATGATGCGAAGTCTAGGAGTGGAAAACTTGGGGTAAGACTGAGGTAGCCCGGGTTTGACGGACATCTAGCCTGAATTTCTCACCGATAGAAAAGACAAAGGCCGCACTTCGTGGCATAAAGGTTGTGTCAGCAAACAGTTACGCCAAGGGAGAAGAGCGGCCTTATGGAGACAGAGTGTACAACAGAACAGATGGAATTTCAGCAACTGGGGCGGCGCCGAGTGATCGGGAGATTTGACGGGGGCAAGATCAGCTCGGATGCCGGAGGGGTATTGCTGCGAGAGGTAGAGAGTCGTTTGCATATACTGAAGCGGCTAGCGAGAGACTGTTTTCGGGACTATCGCGACGAGGCGCGGATCGAACACACCGTGGAGTCGCTGATTCGGCAGCGCGTGTACGGGATTGCGCTGGGGTACGAGGATCTCAACGACCACGATCGTTTACGCCACGATGTGGTGATGGGGCTGCTTAGTGAGAAGCGCGATCCCAGCGGAAAGGATCGGGTGCGGGAGCAAGACCAAGGCAAAGCGATAGCGGGCAAGAGCACGCTCAACCGGTTGGAGTTAACCCCCGAAGATGCCAACGAGAAGAGCCGCTACAAGAAGATTGTGGCAGACGGTGGGAAAATCGATGAGCTGATGATCACTCTGTTTATCGAATCCTATCCGAGTGCACCGTCGGAGTTGGTGCTCGACGTGGATGCCACCGACGATCCGCTGCATGGTAATCAGGAGGGAAAGTATTTCCACGGTTATTACGCCGAGTATTGCTATTTGCCATTGTATATCTTCAGTGGGGAGCACTTGCTGTGTGCGCGGTTACGCCCGGCCAATGAAGATCCGGCCAGTGGAGTGCGCCAAGAGCTGGAGCGGATCGTGAAAAGGCTTAAGGCGGTGTGGCCCGAGGTGAGGATTATCGTGCGCGGGGACTCAGGGTTTTGCCGTGAAGAGATCATGAGCTATTGCGAAAGGGAAAGCCAGCTCGACTACGTGTTGGGATTGGCCAAGAATAGTCGTTTGATTGAAGCGATCGGGGATGAGATGGCCGAGGCTAAGCAAAGCTATCAATCGACACAAAAGTCGGCTCGGGTGTTTAAGGATTTTCGTTATCGAACGCGCAAGAGCTGGTCCAAGCAACGACGTGTCGTGGGCAAGGCCGAGTACTTGGCCAAAGGGGAAAACCCCCGGTTTATCGTCACCTCGATTGCCAGCGAGGAGAAACAAGCACGGGAGTTGTACGAGGACTTCTACTGTGCCCGTGGGGATATGGAGAATCGGATCAAAGAACAGCAACTGGGATTGTTTGCCGATCGGACCTCCACGTCGTGGATGCGCTCCAATCAGCTTAGGCTTTACTTCTCATCGTTCGCTTATATCTTGATGCACACGCTACGTCGGTTGGGGTTAGAAGGGACCGAGTTGGCCAAAGCCCAATGCGATACGATTCGGCTTAAGTTGTTCAAGATTGGCGCTCAGATTCAGGTGAGCGTGCGCAAAGTGTGGATTTCATTTTCTGAGGGTTATCCTTATCTGAACCTATTCCAACAGGTGTTTACTCGACTCCAACAGATCCAAGCCGGCGGTTAAACCAGCGCTTGTCTGCTGGAATCGGTGCTGCGCCACCAAGGAGGGGATCCTATGCCTAAAAGCCAAGTGAGCGGCTCACGCACCGTTAGATTGCCTGCTCTATTAAATGTGGCAATGCGCTGATGGCTCCGGATCATCGCGGTCATCGGTTGATTTCCACAATCGCATGCTCTCAACCTCGCGACATGACCTCTGGTGAGAAATCCGGGCTAGTCACGTTAGTATCCACGTAGGAGGTGATATTTACTCCTACTAGGGTAATCTGCGCATACGTTCCGGTTGTCCCGGTCTTTCTCTCAATTGCGAAATCATCCTCATTGTCGGAGTTGTCTTGCCAGCTCAAAGTAAGCTGAGCGGGCGGCGCGACAGGCGTCGGGGTTGTACCATTGGAGACGGTAACGGTAACCGTTTGTTCGGCTGTTGAGTTATCAGAGTAGATAGCGCGGACTTTCAACTGATGAGAGCCGTTAGAAAGTGTGTTTGTATTCAACGTCCCCGACGGATCACCGTTGAATTGATATGGAGAAGAGTTTTCTGTCCATAAAAGAGCGCCGTCAATGAAGAACTCAACACGAACCGGAGAGCCGGAAGGAGTTGCCGTCCATACCACGGAAGAACCACTTAATACCGCACCATTGGCGATATTCGTGGAGATACTATTGCCGGAAGGAGGAGATGGGGGGCTCCCTGTGGGAGAATTCACGGTCAAAGTAAAGCTTGTCGTCCTTGTAACTCCTCCACCGGTGCCGGCTACAGTGATCGTGTAGGCTCCTGTAGGCGTCGATGCGGCAGTCGCGATCGTAAGCAGGCTGGAACAGGTTGGGCTGCAAGTTTTCTGTGAGAAAGAGCCACTGGCTCCTGAAGGTAACCCTGATGCCGAGAGAGAAACAGGCTCGGGTGATCCAGAAACAAGGCTCGCCGTGATCGTGTTGGTTGCGGAGGACCCCTGGGTTGCTGACAGGCTCATTGAGTTTGCAAGCGAGAAGTTGAAAGGCCCGCTGTTACCTTGGTCGTAGAGAGAAACGATCTCGGCTGCACTCAGGGCACGGTTGTAGACGCGAAGCTCGTCAATGAGGCCTTCCCAGCCTCGGTTTAAGGGAATCCGATTGCCAATGATTCCTGCTCCCTCATTGGCAGTTTGTGTTCCCTGCGGAGAGGTAATCTTGGAAATGGTCTGCTTTACTCCGTTTATATATAGATCTGCGTTGTTCGAGGTTGAGGAGCTATCGTACACGACCGCCACGTGATTCCAACTGTTGTAAGCCATGCTGTTAGCCGGCGTATTCCATACTCCGTCTTGGCTAGATCTTCTTGAACGAAATCCTAAAGACATGGAGTTTGAATTAGGGGCGCCCGATTCAGCTAAGAGAAGCACATAGCCGGGCATGTCTATAATTCGGGGAAATAGACTACCCGGAGTCGCTTGGGCATACACCCATGCGGAGATTGATATGGTGCTTTGATGTTGGGAAGCAAAAGCAACATAGTCATCGACTCCGTCAAAGGAGAGAGCGCCTGCAATTTCACCGGAAGTCCAAATGGGTCCATTGACCAGGATTGCGGTATTGCCATTGCCTGAAGAATCGCTGGCTATGGTGCCGGTTCCGTCGTCAAAGGACCAATAGCCGACGAGTCCATTCTGCAGTTGGGCAGCAACATATTCCGTTGCAAAACCGTTAGCCAAAAGAAAGAGACAAACACCCAGAAAAAACTTCACTTTGTGAAGCCGGCTAAGGATAGTTCGATGTAGTAATGGAATCTTTAGCATTGAAATTCTACCCCCAATACCAACACCAGTAACTCGCAGGTTTCAAAGCCTTGTTGATCACCAACCCATTAGGCTTGCGCGCGGATATTTTCCCCGACGCACCCTGAGAACTAGTCTATCTTTTTGGCGAGGAGCCCCCGAGATTTTTGGTTTATCGCGTCCCGCGCAATCCCTGTGCTAAAAAAGTGACAGTAAATTTTCTTGTTTGCTAAGTTCTTAATTTAGAAGGTAAAGCAAATAGATCCCTGTACCGTAGCCGCGCTGCTTCGACAGGAATATTGTTTCCAATTCTGGACAATCTTTCATCCGCAGGAAGTAGGGTTTTCCCTGCAGGAGGCGAGGAGTAGAGCCTGATCAGGTAACGAAAAAGTTTTTAGCTCTCGGTCACTGAAACGTTTGTGATTGATGCATTCCTACTACTTGCAACGAGATTGCACGGGCTCGATCCCACCTTGTAGAAAGATGCATGTACAATTGTCTGGATTTTGGCAGGAGAACAGTTGCTGCGTGCTCGTAGAAAGCTAGAGACAGCCCCGAATTGAAGTACGATTGTTGTGGACTGGCAAAGGTGATTGATAGTAAAATTATTATTGTAATTTTATCTACGTGCCATTGAGACTTTTGGTCTTCTCTTTATAATACTGTTGGTCGAAATCGATGAAGGTCCTGATCGTTGATTCACAAGCAAGTGCGTGGGGCTCTTTCGTTCAGTGAGCGCAAGCGACCCCTTATCATCAGTTCAAGTGGAAGACGGTAATTACCAAAAGTTTCGGCCATCAGTGCCATTATTTCGGAGCCATTGATAACAACGGGGCATGGCAAGGGGTGCTTCCCCTTGTACACATGCGCAGCAAGCTTTTCGGTAACTTTTTAGTTTCAGTCCCATTTGTCAATTACGGCGGAGTGCTCTACAAAAGTGATTTAGCTGCAGGTCTTCTGGTGGAAGAGGCAGAAGGACTTCGGCGTTCCCTTGGAGCAACGCATGTTGAGTTACGACACGTCGGAGGAACTCTCAAGGGGATTCCAACCCGCCAGCACAAGGTCACGATGATTTTAGATCTGGCTCCTGATATTGATGCTCAGTGGCGAACGTTCAATGCCAAGCTGCGCAACCAGATAAGAAAGGCAGAGAAAAGCGGGCTACGATTTGAGATCGGGCATCTAGAACTCTTGGATCGCTTCTATGAGGTTTTCGCCCGCAACATGCGGGATCTTGGCACGCCGGTCTATGCAAGAAAAGCATTCCCGGACAGTACGAGGATTTTTGCTGTCTACCACCAGACAAAAATCATTGCTATGGGGGACCGGCTCCTCGTTTAGGAAGACATTAGAAATTCCCTGGGCTTCGTCAATCAACGATTATAAGATACTCTGCCCTAACAACATGCTTTATTGGGAAGCGATAGAGTTTGACATACGCAATGGCTTCAATAAGTTTGATTTTGGCCGATCAACCCCCAACGAAAGGACATATAATTTCAAAAGACAATGGGTGCACAGCCTATCCAGCTCTATTGGCAATACCTGATGGATGGTCAGAACAGCATACCTGATCTGAACCCGTCAAAATCCAAGGTATCAAACGGCTATTCATGTATGGCAGCGTCTTCCTTTGCCGGTAACCAGAGTACTTGGGCCCATGATTGTTCGGAACATTCCTTAAAAGTCTTCAGATTTTGGCAGTTTGGTGACCGCCTAGGATCTAACAAGCCGATTCAGGAGGCATTGCTCTAAATGGAGAACATAATGGGGCCCCTAACCCCGAATTCGCGTCTAGCACAGCGGCTTGTTGGCGGTAACAATGACAAAGATGCGTAAGCGTTATTTGGTAACGGGTGGCGCGGGCTTTATCGGCTCGCATATTGTGCGACGACTTGTTGGCGAGGGGGAATTAGTTCGGGTAGTAGATAATTTGTCTACAGGTCAGTCAATACGCTTGAAGACTGTACGCGATTACATAGAATTTGTAGAAGGGGACTTGGCCGACGAACGGGTCAGCGATGAGGTCGTCAGAGACGTCGATTACGTTTTGCATCAAGCGGCTGTGCCATCGGTCCAGCGGTCCGTTAACGATCCCATTGGTACGAACCGAGCGAATGTGACAGCGACTTTGAATCTCCTAGAAAGTTGCCGGAAGGCAGGTGTTCGTCGTCTCGTCTACGCGGCATCGTCGTCCGCTTATGGCGACACAGAGATTCTCCCTAAAACCGAGGCGATGTCGGCGAATCCACTCTCGCCCTATGCGCTACAGAAATTGGTCGGGGAGCGCTATTGCAAGCTATATTATGATCTGTATGGGCTGGAAACGGTGAGCCTCAGATATTTCAATGTTTTTGGTCCCGACCAAGATCCTCACTCAGAATACTCGGCAGTCATTCCGAAATTTATTACTAAAATATTGGCGAAAGGGCCTGTTACTGTGTACGGCGACGGCGAACAGTCCCGCGATTTCACCCATGTTGAAAACGTGGTCGAGGCGAATTTGCTTGCTTTGCGGGCGATTGGAGTGCCTGGGAACGTTTGCAATATAGGCTGTGGTGAGCGCATCACTCTGAACCACTTAATACGCCTCCTGGAGGAGATCACAGGCATTAAAGCACAGACGTATTTCACAGCTCCCAAGGCTGGCGACGTACGTCACTCTTTGGCTGATATTACCCAGGCGCAGCGTCTTTTGGGTTATGAACCGAAAGTCATGGTGAAGGAGGGGTTGAGGCGAACCGTCCAAGCATTCACAAAACAAGTCATATAGACGTGAGGCTCGTAAATCGTGTACTCATCGCTTTGAGCTCGGTGACCGAAGACGAATAGCTACTATCATTTGCGGCATGTGATAGGACAAAAAACCCAGCCAGATTCTGGCTGGGTTTTTTTGGCCTTCACAGTTCAATGTCTGCGGCCAAGCCATTAGCTCCAAATTCGATCGAAAGATAGCTATTGGTAGTCTTTGCTCACTTGCTCTGGAGTAATAATCCAATCCCCTGTACATGATCTACGAGCCACTTCGCCAATTTGCTTCCCATTGGTACCGCCATCATAGTTTCCGGCGACCCCAAAAGTTGCGGTGTAGGCTACGGCTGCACCCGTTTGCGTTCCCACGCAGGTAACAAATTTTAACGGGACGTGGAGTACTGACAGTAATATGCTGCCCAGAACGGAGAACCCGTCGACCTGTTGCGTGGCTGATTGTTGTGCTCGCAACGCACCAGGAACTACCAAGACACTTATCACCATAAGACCGGCACACGTGTTGCGAAGAATGTTTCTTTTCATACTTTCAACTCCTTTCATCCTAATCGTTGAGCGCGCTAATTTTGACCAGCTTTTTGCCTCACGTCAAGCTATGGCCTTTGTAAAGCGGCCTGGGAACCGTGCGGCCTTGCGTTGCTGCTGTGTTTAATAGTCGAAAAACTTGCTGCAGCCAGTGTGCGCTTCCTAAAAAGTTGCGCGATCTCATGAGCTGGAATGGGGTAGCTATAGTAATAACCCTGCGCTTCGTCGCATTCAAAGCCGACGAGCATGTCTTTAGCCGCTTGGGTTTCCACACCTTCTGCGGTTACCTTAAGACCCAAATTGTGTCCTAGATCGATGATTGATCTCACGATGACCGCATTGTCCCGGTCCGACTCCATATTCAGAACGAATGATTTGTCAATTTTCATCCCTGTGACGGGTAGTTTTCTCAGATGTGCCAGAGACGAATATCCAGTGCCAAAATCATCAATCGTAAAGCGCACGCCCAAACCTCTGATAAGTGTTAGCGTGCGCATCGTTCTTTGCAGATCCCCCATAATCGCACTCTCTGTAATTTCGAGCTCCAACCTGTTCGCCGGCATTCCAACACTTTTGGTGAGACCCGCGATTTGTTCCGGAAGCTCTTGAGCTTCCAGGTTCCACATTGACAGATTGACGGCAATGCCTATGTCGATTCCCATGTCATTCCAGGCGCGGCACTGGAGAAGCGACTGATGGAGTACCCAGAGGGTGAGGGGAATGATCAAGCCGGTTCTTTCGGCCACCGGAATAAATTCGTCCGGTGGAATAAGACCAAGCTCCGGATGCTGCCAGCGAGCTAGCACCTCGAGCCCGGCGATCAAGCCATTTTTGAGGTTTATTTTTGGTTGATATAGTAAAAAGAGTTGATCGGCTACAATCGCTTGCCGCAACTCTCTCATGCTTAACACAGTACGGGGGGCATTATTCTGCTCTTGAGCGTAAAGTACGTATTTGTTCCTTGTTCTTTTGGCCGTGGTGAGAGCGATATCGGCTCGCTGCACTAAGTTATCTGCGTTGCTACTATGCTCAGGAAATAAAGCGATTCCAATGCGTGGTCGAACGTCGAATTTAAGTCCCCTAAGTAACCAAGGCTCTTCCAATTTGCTCAGAACCTTCCGTGCCACGAAAATGACATCCTCGGGCCCGGCAACAGAAGGTAGCAAAACTGCCAACTCTCCGCCGTCCATTCGAACTATTGTATCTGAGTCTCTTAGTACGGTGCGGAGACCGATCCAAATCTTCTCAGAGAACTCCTTAGCGAGCTCGCAGTCCTGAATGGGAAGGTTGTCGGTCGCATCGATATCAATCAGCAGCAGGCCAACTTGCTTGACATCATGTTGGGCGGCCAGGATAGCTTGTCGAAGACGGAGTTCGAAAAGAGTATTCCCAGACAGATCAGCGATGGCTTGGTTCATTGGTCCAACCTGGTAGGAATTATTAGCTGCCGTCCCTTTTCGCCTTGTCTAGTTTATTTGTTTTTGCCGCTTTTTTCCGGTAAGTCGCCGGCCGTCACAAACGCAATCACTATGCCATTGCTCCAAGACGAAAAGAAAACTTTGTGGTCTTAATCGGTTACATTCTTTGCGGGGCTATCCGATGGAATTTAGGTGCCTAATATACCTACTATTTTTGCCACCATGGTCTTCGTATATTACAAGTTTGTCCCAACTAACCCGGTTGATCCGGACCAAGCAAGATAGACTAAAGCCTATTGGAAAGAAGATCTGTCGAAGTGTAGAAAATACTAGTTAATTCCTTGCCTATCCGACGGCTCGATTAACTTTCTTTGCCTCGCTAGCTTTTCCTGCAGAAGACGCGGCGAGTGATACAGCGGCTTCCCTGGTGCGAGGAATTGGCAGCTTTATCAAATTTCGCAAGCGATGCGTCGCCGAACGTCGCCCTTCGTATGCTCGTGGCAATACGATTTTGAATGTCGTACCTTTTCCTAATTCGCTCTCAACGTTCATTGTGCCTTTCATCTGATCCACGTGTTTCTTGACGATGCTGAGGCCCAAGCCGATTCCCCCGCGTGAATTCTCAGACGAAGTCTTGTGAACTTGCATGAAAGGGTCAAAAATGTTCGAGAGATGATGGTGGGCAATTCCTATGCCGGTGTCGGATACTTCGAGTGCAACGGTTTGGCTTGTCAACCAGTTAAGACGAACCGAAATAACTCCACGATCTGTATACTTGATTGCATTCTGAAGCAGATTGCTCACTATTTCTTTAAATCTCTCCGGGTCGGTATTCAGTGTATTGACCTCGTTCGAGAGCTCCCAGCTAAGCTCAAGGCCTTTTTGCTTGCATAAAAAGTCAAAGGTATCCCGAAGATCGTTAAAAATTTTGCTAACTGCAAATTCTTCAATACGAAGCGGCTGCTTATTTGCCTCCAGGCGCGAGAAAATGAGTATTTGATCAATCATATTCTTTAGGTGGCTCGATTGTTTCGCAACAATCTGAAGAATTTCTTGATGTTTAGATTCAATCTCGCCGTAGAGCCCATCCGTTATACACTCGATGTAGCCTATGATGACTGCGAGCGGGGTGCGTAACTCATGCGAAACTTGATTGAGGAATTCTGATTTAAGCCTGGCCACATGCTCGGCTCTTTCTTTCTCCTGCTTCAAGACTTCGAGTGCTGAGGGTGTCGTGTCCTTCGGAGTCGACTTGGCCCCAGCAATAGCCAATCCCATGATTAGGATTCCGAAAACAGCGATAGAACCGTAAAGGAATAATTCCTTGTTACTTTTGAAAGTCGTGGAATAGTTAGTGAGCTTACTCAGAATATCCTGAGGAACCTGAGATGTCTTAGTGCTCAACTGCTTGACGCCGATTGATTCACGGCCGCCGGCTCGTTTTAGATCGCCGGCAATGATTCCTTGGACAGGTTCAAATATTATCCATGCGCCAACAACTAGGGTGAGGACGAATGGGATAAGAAGGGCTACGCTTCGAAGCGACATTCGTCAGGCGTGTGCGGAGGTTTGAGTCAAGCCATTTTTGCCTTGGGGCAGGCAAACCTGGACCCGATCCTTACCGCTATTTTTAGCCACGTACATCGCCTGATCTGCGTCCTCGAGCATTTGTCGCCAGTCAGCATAATCCTTGGTCGAGGTTGAGCTTAGGCCGATACTGACCGTGAGCGCAAAGGGACTAGTACTCGTGCCAAATGTTTGCGACCTGATTTCTTCATGAATTTTGTTGGCTACCTGGAACGCGCTGTCTTGGTCAGTTTCAGGAAGAATCAGGACGAATTCTTCGCCGCCATAGCGCGCCGGGAAATCACTTCGGCGGGTTCTTTCTTGAAGTATTGCGGAAATTTTGACGAGCGCGACATCCCCCCCGTGATGGCCATAGGTGTCGTTGATATTTTTGAAGTTATCGATGTCCAATAGCAGAACCGATACTTGATGGTTGTACCGCTTTGCTCTCTCAAATTCCTCCGCAATCTTTCTTTCAAAGGCCCGGCGATTAAAGAGGCCAGTCAACGGATCAATCTGGGTTTGGTATTCAAGATTCTGTTGGTAGTGTACGACTCTAGAGCCAACGCGAACTCTCGCCAGTAACTCGGAAAAGGAAAATGGTTTCGTAATATAATCATCGGCCCCGAGATCGAGCCCGCGTACTCGATCGCCTTCCTGGATCCTGGCGGTAATCAGAATCATGTAGATACCTTTGAGAGCGGGGTCACTGCGGATGCTCTTGATGAGTTCAAAGCCATCCATTTTGGGCATCATGATGTCCGACAGCGCGATCTGGACGTTTTCGTTTTGGAGTTTTTCCATGGCCTCTAGGCCATTCCCCGCCGTCACGACACGGTAGCCTTCCCGCTGAAGGACAATTGCCAAGAGGTCGCGCTGATCTGGGTGGTCTTCGATGACCAAGATGGTTAGAGGTTTTCGTTCGTCTTCGCCAGTTTTCATAGAAGTCCCAGGAAGTAAATTTCTATCGCAACTCCGCGCATCAAAATGGACACAAATCGTCTCCACTCACAAAAAAGGTCCCCTGTAACATCGTCGTCACCTAATCTTGTTCATGAACTAGTGCGACACGCAAACGCTGGCTCCTCGACGCAAAACATGTTCCAGACGCCAAGCGTGTTCACCAAGGTTCTTAAAGGCTCTTCGGTGTGACGGTCAATATTGTTTTAAGTTCCTATCCACGTAGCACATTTTCTACACCTTAGCAGAGGTCGGTTGACACACCTTTTTTTTCTAGGTTGGAACTCTGCATGCTTATGAGATCGAGGTTGCGCACTTTGTGACACTTCATTCAAAGAGCCTGTCACTTTTGTCAAAGAAAGCTTGCAAAAAATTGGTCTTATTCCCGTAAGCCTTTGAAAAATATGGTCAGAGATTACTGGCATAATATCTGCTTTTTCCGCAAGCCAACATGATGACAAGTCCTCAAAAGATGGTCTTTCATAATTGGTCAGACGCCGATCAGGACTCAATACTTGTTGATCAATAGTAGTAAAGAAAGGGGGTGAAAGAATAATGGAGTTTCTAAAGAGGTTGGTAGTAGAAGAAGAGGGACAAGGCTTGGTGGAATATACCTTGATCGTCCTTCTCGTCGCATTGGTTTTCTGGGTTGCCGTCAGGCAGGCAAACGTAGGTACCGCGCTGACAAGCTCCTGGGGCTCAGTTACCACTTGTCTCACCAGTCCATTTAGCTGCGCTGGTGGATCATAAGCATTTGCATAGTCCGACTCGGGGGCAAGAAACGGCCGATTCTTGCCCCCGAGACAGAAGCAATTGGTAAGTAAAAGGGAATTGCCAGGGTTTCGGTCAAACTGAATGAAGTAACGGCGTTGTAAATTGCTGAGTCCCCTCGACTTCTCGATCTTACTGGTGACTGTCCTTTCGGTCTTCTTCGACTTGAAGGATTCCGAACTGGATCATTGCGTTTGGGCTTTTAACAGGCTTGCTGCTTAATGCATCCCAGGGACTTGCCCAATTTTCTCACAGCCTCCTAGGGTTTATTGGAGGCATCGCCGTTTTTATCGTCCCTTTTGCGTTTGGGTGGATGGGTGCGGGAGACGTGAAATATTTTGGCGTGGTTGGAGCGCTTCTCGGGGTCGAATGGCTGCCGCGAGTGCTTTTCTATTCGATATTGGCGGCCGGAGTGTTTGCCGTCGGTTATGTTACCATCGGCCGCTTTAATTCTGGATTCTTTAAAGACGCGTGGACCGATTGCAAGCTTGCCATCCTTAGCTTGGGTCGAGTGCTCCCTGACTCTATCGGTAAAAGAACCGTCAAAGGTGCCGATTCAGTCCCTTGGGGCGTTGCTATTGGGGCCGGAACTTTAGTGGCTTACTATTTTGATCCCACAGGTCGGTGGGCCGGCTTTTAACCAAAAACTGTCTCGGGAGCCAATAAGTTACCGAAGTTTTTAAATCTGTACAGAAGAGGAGCTGTTATGCAAAATAGGTTAAAAATTGCACTCGTTGTTGCCGTATTCTTCGGTCTGGTCGCGGCCTACGGGATTTATAATTTCCTTCGTCAAAAGGGGCAGGAAGCGGAGGCCCTGAGGCAACAAACTCAAAACGTTGTGGTGGCTGCCCAGGAACTCCCGGCGGGTACGGCCATCAACGACGACATGATCAAAAAGGGCATGGTCAAAGCCGTTCAGTGGCCGAAAGCGTCTGTGCCGACTGGCTCTTTCTCTTCACCGGAGCAGGTCGTGGGTAAGACAAATCGGACAAAGATAATGGCTAATGAACCTATCCTGGAATCGCGTCTAACTGGAGAAGGGGCGGGTTTGACCACTCGGCTGGAGGCAGGCAAACGGGCTATGGCTCTTAGAGTCGATGAGATCATCGGAGTCAGCGGCTTTATCGTCCCAGATGATCGTGTTGACGTGATTGTGACTACCACACCGCCGGGCAATAAAAATCAGGACGACAAGGTTTCGAAGATCGTGCTGCAGAATAAGCGAGTCCTCTCTGTAGCACAAAGTGTGGAGCAGAAAGACGGCAAGCCGCAGGTAGCTCGGTCGATAACCGTTGAGGTGACGCCAGAAGAGTCCGAGAAGCTTTCTCTTGCGACACAAGAGGGTCAGATCGTCTTGGCGTTACGGAGCATAGGGGACGATGCGGATGCCAAGACAGCCGGAAGCAACAAACGGGATCTGCTTGCTGTTGCGGCGCCAGTCCGTAAGGGAGGGAGCCGGCCGGTAGCCGCCCAGGCTCCGGACAAATATCGGGTGGAAGTGCTTCACGGCAGTGACAGAAAAGTGGTGGAATTCTAAGTGGGAAGGGGAGCATTCATGAAACAGCGCAGAGTTGTGTGGATAAAGGTGAGTGGTTTTATAGCCACGACAGTTTTGTTTTCATTCTTCTGGTTGCCTCTGGTAGCGGCTCAAGAGGTTACACCAACGATCTCTGTAACGGTCAATAAGTCTATGGTGTTTCGGCTCGCTGAGCGGGCCAAACGCGTTTCGGTGTCGCAGCCTGGGGTTGCGGACGTGGTGGTCGTTGCTCCAAGTCAGCTTCTGATCAACGGCAAAGCCGTGGGTACGACGTCGCTGATTGTGTTCAACGAAAAGGGAGACGTCTCCAATTTCGATCTAATGGTTCTCCCTGATGTTGCGGCGCTGCGGGGACAACTGCGCTTATTGTTCCCCAATGAAAAGGTGGAAGTTGGGGCGTCCGGGCCCTCCCTTTTGCTAAAGGGCGAAGTATCGAACGAAGTAGTCTATGACAAGGTCCTTGAGATGGCGCTAACCTATCTCCCACCCAAACCCCCCGCCGCCGTGGCACCGAGCACCACAACCAGCGTGAGGGTGGGAGGAATTCAAAATCGTCCGAATATCACCGGGTTTGGAATTGCCGGCGGAGGGCAGATTGCATTTGAGGAAGAAGCTTCCATAGACGATGCGAACAGATGGGCCGACAAACGAAAGATTGATGGGATTATTGATCTTCTAACGATAAGGGAAGTTCGGCAAATCGAGTTGGACGTTATCGTCGCGGAGGTAGCGACCCTCAAGCTGCGGGAGATCGGTTTTGATTGGGTTCAGGGCTCGCGCAACGTTCCGGTTGCTGGCACATTTCTGGGGGATCAGTCTGGATTCCCGAGTAACCTTCTGCCTCCCAATTCATCAATCAGCCCTGGTTCGGGAACTATTCCCTTTGCTCCTGGCGCATCGGGAATTTTCAGATATGTTAACGGCTCCTTCTCTTTAACATCATTGTTCCGTCTGCTTCAGAATAAGGATGTCACCGAGATACTCGCCCAGCCTAGACTTGTTATGAAGAATGGCCGAACAGGCGGTTTTTTGGCGGGTGGAGAGTTTCCAGTAGTCCAAACTCTGTCGGATTCGTTCTCGGTCGAGTTCAAGCCCTTTGGTGTACGTCTAGATTTCGTTCCCACTATCACATGGTCTGATAGAATTGATTTGAGGGTCTTTCCTGAGGTGAGTGAAATTGACCAGAGCGTCGCGGTTCAGGGGGTCCCTGGACTTAAGGTGAGGCGAACCGTAAACCGCGTGGAAATGGGAGAAGGCGAGAGCCTGGTGATCGCTGGTCTGCTCGACCGGAGAATTCTTAAAGACCTAACCAAGTTTCCGCTCTTGGGTGACATACCTATCTTAGGTGCGATTTTTAGGAGCACGCGCTTTAGAAACCAGGAAACTGAGTTGGTATTTGTCATCACGCCGCGGATTGTCAAAACGATGAAACCCGGTGAAAAGCCACAGCTTCCCTCGCTGGAAAAGTATGACGACCCGGATATTCGCCAGATTCCGCTTCCGGGAGGGTCAGACCAGAAGTCTGCGAATCGGCCGGCTGCTCCGGGAGCGACGATCCCTTGAGGAGTCTGTGGCATCAGTGTTTTGACCAGCGTGCTGCGATCAAAGACGTTGCAGATCTGAAACAAGCATCATGAAGCTGCCCATTTATCTGATCGGTGAAGACAGCCTGGCGCTAGCCTCGTTGAGACAACAGCTGGAGAAAGAGCCGGCTTTTTTCATCGAGCCGCGGGTGCATAACTATGCGGATGCTTTTGATCATTTACGCAGCAAGAGCGGGCCGATTGTTGCTGTGATCGATCTAAATCGCGATGAGGAACGGGCCTTCGCGGTCGCGGCGGAGATCAAATTCAAACTGTCCAACGTCCATTTAGTGATGACCTCGCCCGGTCACAACCCCCAGACTCTCCTGCGCGCGATGAGATCCGGGGCCGAAGAGTATTTGACCCAGCCTTTCAATTGGCAAGAGGTCTTGAAGTCTTTCGATCATATTCGAAAGAAGATAGACGTTCATTCCTCGTCCGGTCGAGGTGGCGAACGAGGCAAAATTATTGCGGTCTCGTCAAACAAAGGGGGGGTGGGCTCAACCACGCTTGCAACGAATCTTGCTTCGAATTTGGCAGGTCGAAACAAGTCGGTCTGCCTGGTCGACCTGGTCTTGCAATTTGGCTCGGTGACCAGCTTCCTAAACATCGATGCGTCGTACACCATCCTAGACCTGGCGAAAAACGTCAAGCGGATTGATCCGTTAATGCTCGACGGCTCACTCGTGAAACATAGCTCCGGCGTCAGAGTTCTTGCGGAGCCATTCTTCGCCGAAGATGCTCGACGAATTGCTCCGTCTGACATCGACGAGATTCTCGATGTTTTGGCTCAGTCTTTTGATTTTGTTGTCGTCGATACGGCGAAAGAGTTTGATGAGATGCTGGCACTGGTTTTAGACAAAGCGGGGCTCGTTCTTTTCGTTACGGAAATGGATGTGCCGTCGTTAAAGAGCGCCCACAGAGCGTTCGAGCTTTTGGAACGAATGGGAATCTACGACAAAAAGATCCGGCTCATTTTGAATCGATACGTCAAAAGTAAGCTCATGACCCTGGAATCAGTCGAAAAAGCTCTTGGCGTGAAGGTGTTCTGGACACTCCCGAATAACTATCCGACTGCGATCGCGGCTGTAAACCAAGGACTCTCGATTGCAGAGTCTGACCCGCGATCCGACATCGCCAATAGTTACGCGGGATTGACCACTGCGGTGCTGGAAGCGTTCAAGTATTCGGGGCTCGGAACGACGCGAGAAGACGAAGATAAGAAATCGGGACTCCTGAGCCGGTTGATTCCTATGCGAGGGCTGCTCAAGTAAGCAAGAGAGGACTTAATGAAAAATCCATCTTTGGAAGCTGATAAAGATAAGTGGGAAATTCAAAAAGGCGGCAACTTTGACGGCCCTAGAACCCCTTTGCGGCCCATGCACGCCGGGAATCCGGACGCGATTCTTCAGGATTTGCGGTTGCGCATTCATCGGCGATTAATCGATACCTTAGATCTAACCAAGCTTTCGACCTTGGAGATGGAAAGTGTCAAAGTCGAGATCCGGCGCATTCTGGAGGATATGGTCATGGTCGAGGCCATTCCTCTTAGTCGTGCGGATCGTGACCGCTTGGTTTCGGACGTTCAACATGAGGTATTTGGTTTGGGACCTTTAGAAACCCTCATGAAAGATCCCGAGATCGCCGATATCCTGGTCAACACACATAGCCATGTTTTTGTCGAACGATACGGTAAACTTGAGAAGACTGATGTCCGGTTTCGCGATAGCGCCCACCTGATGCAGATTATCGAGCGGATCGTAACCCGAGTCGGGCGACGAGTAGATGAAAGCTCGCCGATGGTCGATGCCCGCCTGGCCGACGGGTCGCGCGTAAACGCGATTATTCCACCATTGGCGTTGGATGGACCAATTCTATCGATTCGGCGATTCGGCTCGGAGCGTTTGACGATCAACGATCTGATTCAATTCAACTCAGTGCCGGCGGAAATCGCGGAGGTGGCGGCGGCCTGTGTCAAGTCACGATTGAATATTTTAGTCTCCGGCGGAACCGGGGCTGGGAAAACAACCCTCCTTAACTGTCTGTCGAACTATATCCCGGAAAACGAGCGTATCGTAACCATTGAAGACTCGGCGGAGTTGAAGCTGCAGCAGGAACACGTGGTGCGCCTGGAAACTCGGCCCCCCAACATCGAGGGACAGGGTTCAGTGACGCAAAGAGATTTGGTGCGCAATGCCTTGCGTATGCGGCCGGACCGAATCGTCGTCGGTGAGGTCAGGGGCGGCGAAGCGTTGGACATGATGCAGGCGATGAACACCGGCCATGACGGCTCGATCAGCACCATTCATGCTAACAGCGCTCGGGACGCGCTCTCTCGTCTTGAGACGATGATGTTGATGGCCGGCATCCATCTACCGGAAAGAGCTTTAAGAGAGCAGATTGCGTCGGGCTTGGATCTTATTGTGCAGCTGTCGCGCCTGAGCGACGGCAGCCGGAAGCTGGTCGAGTTTACCGAAGTTAGCGGTATGGAGGGCAGCACAATAACAACACAGACGATTTTCAAGTTCGAGCAACGAGGGGTCGAAAACGGTAAGGTCTTAGGAGACTTTGTGGCGACGGGAGTGATGCCCTCGTTTATGGATCGGCTGGAGCGGTACGGTTTTAAAATTCCCAATACACATTTTCTGCCGCTGTCAATTACAGCGAAAAGAAGGGCCCGATGAACCTACTAGTCATCGTATTGTTTTCCTTTCTCGCGGCGATGTCGCTGATCATCGTGATGTTCTTCGTGCCGATGGCCGTGCAGAACTCGCCACAGGCTAGAATCAAAAGACGGCTCACGACGGTTGGCCGTGCCGGATATACTTCCAGAGCGGACGTTCAGAACCTTTTGAAAAGCTCCTTGTATAGTGAAGTTCCATGGGTCAATGCGCTGCTGTCAAGAGTCCCGGTCGCCAAGCATCTTGATTTACTCCTTGAACGGGCCAATGTCGATATGACGTTGGGGCTGTTTATCTTATGTTCCCTGGTCGCCAGCGGCGTTGCCATTTTTCTCTTCTTGATTGTGGGCCAGCCATTTTCCTTGGCAGTCGTTGTGGGCTTACTGGCGCTTGGCTGCCCGTATTTTTATCTTAAGTATATAACATGGAGACGATTGAGACGGTTTTTGGAACAGTTGCCAGATGCGTTGGACATGATGAGCCAGAGTCTGCAGGCGGGATTAGGATTAACCCAGGCGATGGTTTTTGTGGCTAAGGAGATGCCCGATCCCCTTGGTACGGAATTCTCTGTTTTTATCGAAGAAGTCAATCTCGGTCTTCCTCTAGCCGACGCGTTGAAAAAGCTGGAAGAACGTATGGTCTTACCTGAGGTAAGGCTTTTTAGTACAGCACTTCTGGTTCAACGGGAGGTCGGCGGAAGCTTAGCTGAATTATTGAACAAGCTAGCTGACATCATTAGGGACCGCTTTCGAATCGAAAGATTGATCAAAAGCTTGACCGGACAGAACCGGATGAGCGCCTGGACCGTTTGCTCCGTTCCTCCGTTTCTGGGTGTGTTTATGTTTATTAGGGAACCCGAGATGATGAATGATATGTTAAGCGACCCCATGGGCCGAGCAATGCTGGCCGCGGCACTGGTTTTAGAGATTATTGGAATAGTCGTTTTCCGAAAGCTTATAAAAGTTCATATCTAAGCGGGGTATTATGGAAGTACTGATCGCCGTTGGAATCTTTGCCTTGGTCTTTGGGGTTCTCTATTTCACTCTGGCGTCTAGAGCGCCGGTAGCCGAAGAGGCTATTCAGAGACGATTGGACAACATCGCCGCTCAGCCCAAGACAGCGGCCCGGCTCCGCTTGTACGACGCCAAGGAGGAAACTTTTTGGGAAACCGTCGCTAATTTCTTTCTGGGCGACAAACGGGAGATGCCCGCGGCGTACTCCAAAGTAGGGCGACTTTTGCATCAGGCCGCCTACCGAGGAGAGAGAGCCATCCGGATTTTTTGGGGCCTGCGTATTTTTCTTGGTCTGGCATTCTCGTTCGGCGGGCTGTTTTGGGCCTTTTTGTTCAAGGCGTCCACTCAGGATGTCTTATTGTTGGCAGGCGTGGGCGGAGCCATAGGCTACATGCTGCCTTATTTGACCGTGCGTCGGAAGGCCAAGGCGCGGGTCTTGGAGATGAAGGAAACACTGCCAGATACCTTAGATCTTATCGTGGTTTGTGTGGAAGCGGGAATGGGCGTCGATGCAGCTTTGAATCGTGTGGGTAAAGAGCAGGCGGACCAGGGGCTGGCGATGGGCGAGGAGTTGCTGCTTGCGACCCAAGAATTGCAAGCGGGTGCAGTGCGCAGAGAAGCTTTGACCCGTTGCGCCGACAGGATCGGGATTGAAGAATTTCGCGGGCTTATTACCTTTCTGACCCAGACCGAAGAGTTGGGGGGCAGTATAGCTCGTTCTCTGCGAGTGTATGCTTCGACGATGCGTGAAAAGAGAAGCCAGGCGGCGGAGGAAGCGGCGCGCAAGGCCGTCATTAAGCTTATTTTCCCTCTGGTCTTCTTTATCCTACCGGCCATCTTTATTATGCTGCTGGGTCCAGCCGGTTTAAGCATTATGAGGACGTTATCGAGTCCACTCCAATGAAGGGATAGAGATGCCGGTAACTAATCTCACGAAGAAAACTTGGCTAGCTACCAAAGTCCGGAAGGCGGATAGCTTTCTCACTCGGCTGGTCGGGCTTCTGAAGAGAACCAACCTGGGTCCGGAAGAGGCTCTTTGGCTGATGCCTAGTAAAGGGATCCACACGATCGGAATGAAGTTTCCTATCGATGTCGCTTTTCTGGACAAAGATAATATCGTTCTCGGTATCATCTCCGGTTTAGTCCCCTATCGCGTTACCGGTGTCCGGCTGAAAGGGCACAGCGTGCTCGAATTGCCGAAAGGCACCTTGAAGAAATCACGCACCGAAGTCGGCGACCAGTTGGAAATTTCCTTGGTCGAGTCTTCCGAGATGGATGATCTCAAAGACACTCGACTAAGTCAGATTGCGTGACTTGGGGAGGCCAAGTCACCGGCTTACGACACCTCCAATCTTTCTTGCTATCTATTTCCTCGCCAAAGGGAATTGTAGCTAGTGTCGGAAGTTCCACGGCAAGAGCTAAATTGTCTGCGAATTCCCTTAGGCTTTCGGACTGGCCGTCAACCTAATGGCTCTAATTCCGGCTTCGCTCGCAAATTCGGAAAAGACTCTTCGCCGCCTGGTCATCTTGGTGCTTCTCTATTGTATTCCGGCGTCGCAAGCCATGATTCTGTTCGTCGATCCGGACATCTGGTGGCATTTTCGCACCGGCCAATGGATTTTCAGCCACGGCGAGGTGCCTATAACCGATCCGTTCTCCGACTATGGCATGGGAAAACCCTGGGTTGCCTATAGCTGGCTGTTTGACATTCTCGCTTATGCTCTATTCACAAAACTCGGTCTCATGGGGATCCTCGTGTTTACGGTCTCGATGTCCTTTCTCATCGCGATCGTTTTACATGGCGCGCTGAGGTCGGCGGGTTTACCGTTCATAGCCGAGATGTTTCCGGTGGCGGTCGCTCTTGGTGCCATGAGTTCTCTACTGACTCCCAGGCCCTGGCTTTTTTCGATCCTGTTTTTCACGGTGGAGCTTTTCATTTTGTTTCATCTGAGGCGAACGGACAAGGTTGGCCCGTTGCTAGCACTTCCACCGCTATTTGTTTTATGGGCGAATTTGCACATACAGTT
>Ga0137403_10002992_pt1 | contig 20418 bp, 21 predicted proteins | sample CZOMad2_1_16fung_FD_122057 | JGI IMG/M metagenome (GOLD analysis project Ga0137403, IMG submission 122057) | Vadose zone soil fungal communities from Angelo Coast Range Reserve, California, USA - CZOMad2_1_16fungal (Hybrid Assembly) | ecosystem: Environmental > Terrestrial > Soil > Vadose zone...
GTGGTGGCCAAGGAGAACAAGATCGTCTTCATCGCGCCCATCCCGAAGACCGATCAGCTCACCGCGCCGGACAAGCTGCACCCCTACATCTTCCGGGTGGCCTCCAATACGACGATCGAGGGCCGGAGCGCGGCCGAGATCATCGCGAAGTGGCCGGTGAAGCGCGTGGCCACGATCAGCCCGGACTACGCCTACGGCCAGGACGTGACGAAGTCGTTCGTCGATCACCTGAAGAAGATCGCGCCGCAGATGGAGATCGTCGACCAGCAGTGGCCCAAGCTCGGCGAGAACGATTACACGCCGTTCATCAACGCCCAGATGGCCAAGAAGCCCGAGGCCGTGTTCTCCTCGCTCTGGGGCGGGCACTTCCTCAACTTCACCAAGCAGGCGAAGCCGCTCGGCTACTTCGACGCCATCAAGAACAACATGGTGGCCGGCGGCGAGGGCGCCTCGCCGGAGTCGACCAAGGCCATGGGCGCCGAGTACCCCGTGGGCATCTGGGGCAACTCCTACGACGCGTTCTACTGGGACGACGCGCCCGCCGCCCACAAGGACTGGATCCTGCGGCTCAGCCGGTACACGAAGGAAGAGTACCCGTCCTCGTGGCCCATCCAGGGCTACATGGGCGTGCAGTTCCTCGCCGAGGCCATCAAGAAGGCGAACAGCACGGACTCCGACAAGGTGTCGAAGGCGCTGCTCGGCCTCAGCGTGGACACGCCGGTCGGCAAGGTGACGATCCGCGAGAAGGATCACCAGGCCAACCGCGGCCAGCTCTACGGCAAGACGGTCAAGGATCCGAAGTACCCGTTCGCGATCATGAAGCCCGTGACCTACGTCGATCCGACGAGGTTCATGGACTAGCCTCAGGTGAGCTGATCGGCGATGTCGAACGACGACGCTCCGAAGACAGCCTACGAGCTCGCGATGGAGCGCCTGCGCCGGAAGGACCGTGAGGAGGGCGTGGTCGAGCGCCCGCTCACGGATGCGCAGAAGGCGGCGATCACGGAAGCGCGCAAGGTCTACGAGGCCAAGGTGGCCGAGCGCGAGATCTTGCACCGAGACGCGCTCCGGAAGGCGCGCAGCCATGAGGAGGTCGCGAAGCTCAACGACCAGCTGGCGCGGGACTGCGAGCGCTTCGCGCGAGATCGCGACCGCAAGGTCACTGCGATCAGGGACGGCTCGGCCTAGTCAGCCCGTCGAGCTCTTCGGAAACCGCTCCCACTGGGTCAAGGTCTGCCACGTCACCTGCCCTCGGGCGGGCATGCCCGGCGGTTGCGTCGGCGCCGCGTGGCCCAGGCAGATGAACATTTCCGGGCTGAGCCCCTCGGGCATGTTGAGAACCGCGCTCACCGCCGCCTGGCTGAACGACGTGACGACTCCGGAGCCGAGCCCGAGGGAGTGAGCGGCCAGTAACATCGTCTGCGCCGCGGTCCCGACGTCGACGAAGAGTCCCTTGGCGTTCGGGCGCATGCCGAAGGACGCCGCCTTCGCGCGATCGATGCAAATCACCACGATAGCCGCCGGGCGCTGAAACATCCCGGGCGTCACCATCCGGAGGAGCCTCAGCGTCAGCGGGTCCTGGATGGCGATGAAGCGATGGAGCCGCCGATTCCCGGCGCTCGGCGCCCAGCGGGCCGCCTTCAGCACCTCCTCGAAGGCCTCGCGGGCGATGGGCTCACCGGTCAAGGCGCGCGCGATGCGCCGCGTTCGAATGGTCTCGAGCACGGGATTCGTCATGGCCCCTTCCTCTCGAGACCGAAGTGGGTGACCAGGTGCTGGCCGACGGCTCCGCACAGCCCGTCCAGCGCGGCCACGTACGCGGCAGGGTCGGCGGTACGAACGGCCAGCTCGGGAATCTGCTTGAGCGGTCCCGTCAGCAACGCCCGCGTCTCGGGCGACACGCGCTCGGCGATGAGCTCCCCCAGGCGACCGGCGGCCGTCAGGAGCCGTAGCGAGCCATACTCGGCGGCCTCGTCGACCTGTGTCCGCGCGGCCGTCACGAGAAACGCGACGAGCTCCACCGCTTCGTCCTCACTCAGCACCATCCTTGCCGCCATGTCCGCTCCTCCTTCGCCGGGTGACACATTCGCCGTCGTCGTACCGCGCTGGCAGTCACAAATTACGCGGGGTTCGCCAAGGGATGACGCTATGATCCCGCCGACAGGTGGCTCTGTCATCGATCGAGAGGATCAGGGAAAAGGAGAGCTCGCCATGACGCAGCTGACCGATGTCCTCGCCACCAGCGTCGACGTCGCCGACGTGTTGAGGAAGCTCGAGGCCCTGGTCGAACACTGGCAGCACACGGCGGAGCGCTTCCGGGTGCAGTGGCAGGAAAGCGAGTGGTATCTGGGCGAGACGCGGGCGACCGTCGCCCACGTGCAGGAGCAGCTCACGTCGATGCGCGAGACCTATGGTTGGCTCGAGCACGCCTACCGCGAGGTGGAACCCAGGCTTCACGAAGCCGCGCACGAGCGCGACGACGCGAATCGTGACCTGGTCGAAGCGCGGGCGGCCCACGAGGCCCTCCTGCGGCAGCATCTCGAGATGGCCGCTGAGCTCGCCGGGGCTCGACACGACGTCGAGGCCATGCGGCGGTTCGCCGAGACCGTGCAGCAGAAGCTCGACGCCGAACGCGCCCGCGGCGACGCCCTGGCGGCCGAGCTCGAGGCGGTTCGTCGCCGGGCCGAGCGCCGGAGCAAGAGTCGGACCCATCATCCCGATCTGATTGCCGAGGTCCACGCCGTCGATGGCCAGCTCCTCTTCCACGGTTGTCCGTCGAACGTCTCTCTGACCGGGCTGGCCCTGGCGCTGGACGAGCCGCTCGCCGAGTCCCTCGACTTCGTCAAGGTCACCATCTACGGCCCGGCCGTCGGGCGCCCGATCGAGGCCATCGGTCGGCTCGTCTGGCGTCAGTCCGCCGATCAGAGCTGCCAGGGCGGCTGCGAGCTGCTCGACATGTCGCCGGAGGGCCGGAAGACGCTGGAAGAGGCGCTCGCGACAGCAGCGTAAGCCGTCCCACCGCGTGGCGCCACGATGGTAAGCTCAGGCGCCTTGCCCGATCCCTCCTTCCTTTTCGCGCAGGCGCTGAGCGGGCTCACGGCGGCGATGTTCCTGTTCTTGATCGCGGCCGGCCTGTCGCTGATCTTCGGTGTCCTGCGCGTGCTGAACTTCTCGCACGGATCCTTCTACATGCTGGGCGCCTACCTCGCGTATCAGGTCGTGCAGTGGGCGGCAACGACCCCGGGGCGGTTCTGGTGGGCCACCATCGGCGCAGCGCTCGGCATCGCGGCGCTCGGCGGCGTGGTCGAGCGCCTGCTCCTCCGGCATCTCTACGCGAAGGAGGAGCTGTACCAGCTCCTCTTCACCTACGCCCTCGTCCTGATCCTGGGCGACGTGGCCAAGAAGCTCTGGGGCACGGGCCAGCTCTCGGTCTCGCGGCCGCCCGGCCTGACGGGCGCGGTCGAGCTCTTCGGCACGCGCCTGCCCTACTACAACCTCTTCATCCTGCTGCTGGGCCCGGCCATCGCGCTGGCCTTCTGGATCGTGCTGCACCGCACCCGCACGGGCCGCTTCATCCGCGCGGCCGCGCTGGACCGCGAGATGCTCGGCGCGCTCGGCGTCAACGTCACTGGCCTCTACACCGGCGTGTTCGTCATCGGCTCGTTCCTCGCCGGCCTGGGCGGCGCGCTCGTCACGCCAGTGAAGACGATCGTGCCGGGCATGGACGTCGAGATCATCGTCGAGGCGTTCATCGTCGTCGTGATCGGCGGGCTGGGCTCGTTCTGGGGGACGTTCCTCGGCTCCATCGTCTACGGCCAGGTGCTGTCCTTCGGCATCCTGATCTTCCCGCGCTTCTCGATCTTCTCGGTGTTCGCGCTCATGGCCATGATGCTCATCGTGCGGCCCTGGGGCCTGCTCGGACGTCCGCTCCGTTGAACCGGAGGTGCACGGCCCGATGATCGCCCGGCTCGCTCGCGTGCCGTGGGGCCCGGTCGTCATGGTGGCCGCGCTCTTCGTCCCCGCGCTCGGCTCGCGCTTCTACACGTTCGTCGCGACCGACGTGGTCATCATGGGCCTCTTCGCGGTCAGCCTCAATCTCTTGATCGGCTACACCGGCCTCGTCTCCTTCGGTCACGCCGCCTACTTCGGCATCGGCGCCTACACCACCGGCATCCTCATGAAGAAGCTCGGCGTGCCGTTCGTGCTGGCCTTTCCGGCGGCCGGGCTCGGGGCCGGGCTCGCCGCCCTCGTGTTCGGCTTCTTCTGCGTGCGGCTGACGAAGATCTACTTCGCCATGCTCACCCTGGCCTTCGCCCAGATCGTGTGGGCGATCTGCTTCAAGTGGAACGACGTCACCGGCGGCGAGCAGGGCATGCCCGAGATCCCCTACCCGGCGCTCGACTGGATGCAGCGACTGCCGTTCTTCGGCGACTTCCGCGCCAGCGACCACTTCTATCTGGTGACCGTCGTCCTCGTCGCGCTGTGCTTCTGGGTTCTGCGCCGCATCGTGGGCTCACCGTTCGGGCGCCTGCTCACGACGATCCGCGAGAACCCCGAACGGGCCGAGTTCATCGGCGTGAGCGTGCGGCGCTACGAGCTGATCGCCTTCGTCATCGCCGGGATCTTCGCCGGGCTCGCCGGCGGGCTCTTCGGCATCTTCAACCGTGGCGTGTTCCCGGACTTCGCCTACTGGACCAAGTCGTCCGAGGTGCTCATCATGACGCTGCTCGGCGGCATGGGGAGCTTCTGGGGCCCCGCGGTGGGCGCGCTCGTGCTGCTCGTGCTGAACCAGCAGATCACGTCGTACACCGAGTACTGGCCGTTCGTGCTCGGCACCGTGCTCATCGTGATCCTGTTCGCCTTTCCCGGCGGCATCGTCGGGGCGCTGGCCGCCGGCGTGACGCGGCTCCGGATGCGTCATGCTTGAGGTGCGCGACGTCCGCAAGGCGTTCGACGGCTTCCAGGCGGTGGGAGGCGTCACGCTCGGCGTGGCCCGCGGCCAGATCGCGGCGATCATCGGGCCCAACGGCGCCGGCAAGACGACGTTCTTCAATCTCGTGACCGGTCATCTCCGCCCGGACGCAGGCGTCGTGATCCTGAACGGGCGCGACATCACCGGCCTGGCCCCCCACGACGTCTGCCGTCTCGGCATGGGCCGCTCGTTCCAGCGCACCAACATCTTCCCCAGGCTGACCGTGTTCGAGAACGTGCAGGCCGCGTTCATCTCGCACCGGGGCCGCGGTCTGAGCTTCTTCGCCCGGGTCGAGGGCCTCTACCGCGACGAGACGTACGCGGTGCTCGAATCCGTCGGGTTGCAGGACAAGGCCGGCGAGGTCAGCGGCTTCCTCTCGCACGGTAACCAGAAGCAGCTCGAGCTGGGCATCGCGTTGGCCAGCGAGCCCGAGCTGCTCCTGCTCGACGAGCCGACGGCGGGAATGTCGGCCACGGAGACGCGCGAGACGATCCGTCTCATCGAGCGCATCACCCGTGATCGAGGCCTCACGCTGCTGTTCACCGAGCACGACATGGAAGTCGTCTTCTCCATCGCCCAGCGCATCAGCGTGCTCCACCAGGGACGGCTCATCGCCGAGGGCGCGCCCGCCGAGGTGCGCAGTGACCCTGAGGTCCGCCGCGTCTATCTGGGCGAGCGGGCGCGATGACACCACGCCTGCCCAGGCCAGGCCACCCGCGGTTCGAGCCGGGCTCACGTCGCTCGATACAATGACCACGCTGCTCGACGTCCACGAGATCGAGACGGCCTACGGGCTGTCGCGGGTGCTCTTCGGCGTCTCCATCGCGGTCAACGCGGGCGAGTGCGTCTGCCTGCTCGGCCGCAACGGCGTCGGCAAGTCCACCACCATGCGCTCGATCATGGGACTGACGCCGCCGCAGTCGGGGCGCGTCACCTTCAAAGGCGTCGACATCACCGGCTGGGAGTCGTACCGGGTCGCGCGCGCCGGCATCGGCTTCGTCCCCGAGGACCGCCGCATCTTCGCCGATCTCACGGTGTGGGAGAACCTCGACGTGGCCCAGCGCGGCGGCCGCTGGACGACCGAGCGCGTGTTCGATCTGTTCCCCACGCTGCGCCAGCTGACCGGCCGCAACGGCGGCTACCTCTCGGGCGGCGAGCAGCAGATGCTGACGATCGCGCGCACGCTGATGGGCAATCCCGAGCTGCTGCTGCTCGACGAGCCGTCGGAGGGCCTGGCGCCGCTCATCGTCGACCACCTGCGCGAGCAGATCGCGCGGCTGAAGGCCGCGGGACTCACCATATTATTGTCCGAGCAGAACACCGAGTTCTCGCTGCGCCTCGCCGATCGCGTCTACGTGCTGGAAAAGGGCGCCATCCGCTTCAGCGGCACCGCCGCCGCGCTGCGCGACAACGAGGCCCTTCGCCACGAGCTGCTGGCGCTCTAGCCGATGACGGCGCGGCGGGCGCAGCCTCACCGGGTTCGCCGCCTGCTCGGCATCGTCGCCATCGTCCTGCTCGTGTGGCTGGTGTGGGAAGCCGCGACGTGGCCGGACGTGCGCGCGCTGGCCACGCGGCCGCCGGCGACGACGGCGTTCATCGAGCGCTACAAGCAGCGCGAGCGCGAGGCCGGTCGCACGCCGCGCCTGGAGTGGCGCTGGGTGCCCTCCAGCGTCATCTCTATCCACCTCAAGCGCGCGGTGCTCGTGGCCGAGGACGTCAGCTTCTTTCGCCACCACGGCTTCGCCCCCGGCAACATCCGCGAGGCGATGACGGAGGCGATCGAGGAGCGCAAGATCCCGCGCGGCGCCTCGACGATCACCCAGCAGCTCGCGAAGAACCTGTGGCTCTCGCCGTCGCGCAACCCGCTGCGCAAGGGGCGCGAGGGCGTTCTGACCTGGCAGCTCGAGCGTGCGCTGTCCAAGCGGCGGATCCTGGAGTGCTACCTGAATGTCGTAGAATTCGGGCCCGGCGTGTACGGCGCCGAGGCGGCGAGCCGGCGGTACTTCGGCAAGTCGGCGGCCGAGCTGAGCGAGGACGACGCCGCGCAGCTGGCGGCGAGCCTGCCGCGGCCGCGCGCCTGGCACCCGGGGGTGAAGACCCCGTCCTATCGCCGCTACGTCGAGAACATCCGGCGCCGCATGGACCGCGCCGAGGTACCGGGAAGGCTCCTGTAAGAAGGAGAGCCCTTGGACACGATTCTCCAGCTGCTGCTCAACGGCCTCGCCGTCGGATGCATCTACGGCCTGGTGGCCCTCGGCTTCGTCCTCATCTACAAGGCCACCGAGCTCGTGAACTTCGCCCAGGGCGACCTCCTCATGCTCGGCGCGTTCACCTGCTACATGTTCGTCGTCTGGTACGGCGTCGGCTACTGGGTCGCGTTCGCGCTCGCCATCTCCATCGTGGCGCTCTTCGGCGCCGCGCTCGACGCGACCGTCCTGCGACGCGTGATCGGCCAGCCACAATTCGCCGTGGTCATGCTGACCATCGGCCTCGGCGCGATCTTCCGCAGCTTCGCCTCGATCACCTGGGGCTCGGAGATCTACACGCTGCCGACGCCCTTCAGCGCGCGGGCGACGCGGCTCGGCGGCGTCACCGTGAGCCACGAGTACGTCGCGATCATCGCCGGCACGGTGGTGCTGTGCGCGGCGCTGTACGCGTTCTTCACCTACACCAGGGTCGGCGTGGCCATGCAGGCGGCCTCGCAGAACCAGCTCGCCGCCTACTACATGGGCATCCCCGTCAAGCGGATGTTCTCGCTCATCTGGGCGATCTCCGCCGGCGTGGCCGCCATCGCCGGCGTGCTGCTGGCGCCGGTCTCGCTGATCGACATCAACCTCGGCTTCATCGGCCTCAAGGCGTTCGCGGCCGCCGTCCTCGGCGGCTTCGGCTCCATTCCGGGCGCGCTCGTCGGCGGTGTCACCATCGGGCTCATCGAGCTGTTCGCGGGCGCCTACCTGCCGCACGGGGTCAAGGACGTCGCGGCGTACGTGGTGCTGCTCGTCGTCCTCGCGGTGCGGCCGCAGGGCATGTTCGGCGCCGTGGGCCGCAAGAAGGTCTGACGCCGTGCGCTTTCTCTTCAAGACCTCCTACGCGCAAGAGCTGGGACTCTTCCGCGACAACGTCCAGCGCCACTGGTACCTCGCCCTCGTCGCCGCGCTGCTGGTCCTGCCGCGCGTGGTGCCCGACTATGTCGGCGACATCAGCCTCGTCTTCATCTACGGGCTCTGCGGGCTGGCGCTCATGGTCCTCGCCGGCTACACCGGGCTCGTCAGCCTCGGCCACGCCGCCTTCCTGGGCATCGGCGCCTACGCGCACGTCTTCTTCGCGCAGGATCTGAAGCTGCCCTGGATCGTCTCCGTCGCGCTCGCCTGCGTGATCACAGCGGCGGTCGGCGTGCTGGTCGGCTTGCCCGCGCTGCGCATGACCGGGGTCTACCTCACCATCGCGACGCTCGCCTTCGCGCTGATCATCCAGGAAGTCTTCGCGCGCTGGGACCGCGTCACCGGCGGCCTCAAGGGCAAGCCCGTGGACAAGCCGGTGCTCTTCGGATTCTCGTTCGCGAGCGAGCTGGCCTTCTACTTCCTGTGCCTCGCCGTGCTCGCGGGCGCGCTGTGGCTGACGGCGAATCTGCTGCGGGCCCCGACGGGGCGCGCCTGGGTCGCGATTCGCGACAGCGAGATCGCCGCGCAGTCGATGGGCGTGAACGTGGCCGTGTACAAGACCATGGCCTTCGCCTACTCCGCGGCCCTCATGGGGGTCGCCGGCGCGCTCTTCGCCCACAAGATCGGCTTCCTCGCGCCCGACATCTTCAGCGTGCTCCTGTCCATCCAGCTGCTGCTGATGGTCGTGGTGGGCGGCCTCGGCAGCCTGCACGGGGCGCTCTACGGCGCCGTCTTCGTGGCGATTCTCCCCGTGCTGATCTCGCAGGCGCGCGACGCCGTCCCGGCGTGGCACGGCCTGGACCGGTTCGTGAAGCAGCCCGGCCTCGAGCCCGGCCTGTTCGGGCTGATCCTCGTGCTCTTCATCCTCTTCGAGCCCCTGGGGATCTACGGGCGCTGGATGAAGATCAAGCTGTACTTCGCGATGTTCCCCCTCTACAAGCGCGCCACGTTCAAGCGCCAGAAGGCGTACATGCGGTCGGAGCGGCTGCGATGACGCTGCTCGAGGCGGACAACCTCGCCATCAACTTCGGGGGCATCACCGCGCTGGCCGGCGTGAGCTTCGAGGTCCGGGCGGGCGAGGTGCTCACGATCATCGGGCCGAACGGCGCCGGCAAGACGACGATCTTCAACCTCGTGTCCCGCATCTACGACCCCACCCGCGGCCGGCTCGTCTTCGGCGGCGAGGACATCACGCGGGTGCCCCCGCACGAGATCGCCCGGCGCGGCATCGCGCGGACGTTCCAGAACATCGAGCTGTTCGAGCACGCCACCGTGCTGCAGAATCTCCTGCTCGGCCGGCACGCCCACAAGCGCTCGCGCTTCGTGGAAGAGCTGCTCTTCCTGCCGCGCGTGCGCGCGCTCGAGCTCGAGCATCGCGGCGCGGTGGAGAAGGTCATCGACTTCCTGGACCTCCAGCCCTACCGCGACAGCCTGATCGTCAACCTGCCCTATGGCGTCCGCAAGGTCGTCGAGATGGGGCGCGCCCTGTGCACGCAGCCGAAGCTCCTGCTGCTCGACGAGCCCTCCTCGGGATTGAGCGTCGAGGAGACGGAGGAGATGGCGTTCTGGATCCAGGACATCCGGACGCTGCTCGGCATCACGGTGCTCATGGTCGAGCACGACATGAGCCTCGTCAGCGCCGTCTCCGACCGGGTGGTGGCGCTCAACTACGGCCTCGTCATCGCCGCCGGCACCCCGCGCGACGTGCAGGCGCATCCCGACGTCGTGAAGGCGTACCTGGGAGGCTGACGCGTGAGCGACGCCCTCCTGCAGGTGAGCAACCTCGAGACGTACTACGGTCCGATCATGGCCATTCGCGGCGTCAGCTTCGAGGTGAAGCGCGGCACCATCGTCACCATCCTCGGCGCCAACGGCGCGGGCAAGACCACCGTGCTCAAGACCGTCTCCGGCGTCATGGATCCCCAGAAGGGCACGGTGACCTTCGACGGCCGCGAGATCCAGGGCATGGATCCCGATCGCGTGACGCGCCTGGGCCTGAGCCACGTGCCCGAGGGCCGCGAGATCTTCCCGCTGCTCACCGTCGCCGAGAATCTGAAGATGGGCGCCTATACGCGCGCCGACGCGGACGGCGTCGCGCGCGATCTGCAGATGGTGCACGAGTATTTCCCGGTCTTGCAGGCGCGGACCCACCAGCGCGCCGGCCAGCTGTCGGGCGGCGAGCAGCAGATGCTCGCCATCAGCCGCGCCCTCATGACGCGGCCGGCGATGATGCTGCTGGACGAGCCCTCGCTGGGGCTGGCCCCCAAGCTCGTGAAGGAGATCTTCGACATCATCGTCCGGATCAATCGGGAACGGGGCGTGACGGTGCTGCTGGTGGAGCAGAACGCCAACATGGCCCTGCACGTGGCGGACTACGGATACGTCCTGGAAGTCGGGCGCATCGTGATGGAAGATACCTGCGCGCGGCTGCTCGACAAGGACGACATCAAGGAGTTCTATCTCGGCATGAAGGAGACCAGCGTACGCGGCACCCGCCGGTGGAAGCGGAAGAAGACGTGGCGATGACCGGCGCCCGGACCGTGCAGGGCCAGGACACCCTGCCCCGCCTCTTCCGCCACGTCGTCGGGCTGCGCGGCGACACCGTCGCCATGCGCGAGAAGGACCTGGGCGTCTGGCGCTCCATCACCTGGCGGCAGTACGGCGAGCGCGCGCGGCGGGTCGGGCTCGGCCTGGTGGCCCTCGGCCTGCGACCGCGCGACGTGGTCTCGATCATCGCGGAGAACGGCCCCGAGTGGCTGTACACGGATCTCGGGACGATGTCGGTGGGCGGCGTGACGAACGGCATCTACACCACGGACTCGCCGCGCCAGGTCGAGTACATCGTCAACGACAGCGGCACGCGATTCTTCTTCGCGGGCGACGAGGAGCAGCTCGACAAGATCCTCGAAGCGCGCGCGCGCTGCCCGGGGCTGGTGAAGATCATCGTGTTCGACGTCGAAGGACTGCACGGCTTCAAGGACGAGCAGGTCATGGCCTTCGACGAGCTGCTGGATCTGGGAGCCCGCTACGAGCGCGAGCATCCCGGCGCCTGGGACACGCTGGTCGAGATCGCGAAGCCCGAGGACCTCGCGATCCTCGTCTACACCTCCGGCACCACGGGCCCGCCCAAGGGCGCCATGCTGAGCCATCGCAACATCGTCTTCCAGCTGGGCTTCACCGACTACCTCACCGAGCCGCGCGAGGGCGACCAGCAGCTGTCGTTCCTGCCGCTCTCTCACGTCGCGGAGCGCACCTTCACCATCTTCTATCCGCTGAGCACGGGCAGCACCGTGAACTTCGCGGAGTCCATCGACACGGTGCCCGACAACATCCGCGAGGTGGCGCCGGCCGTCTTCTTCGCCGTCCCGCGCATCTGGGAGAAGTTCTACTCCGGCGTCGCGCTGCGGATGCGCGAGGCGACGCGCGCGGGCCGGCTCGCCTACCGCTGGGCGATCGGCGTCGGCATGCGCGTGGCGGAGTGCCGGATCCAGGGCCGGCGGCCGCCCCTCGCCCTGCGGCTCCTGTACCGGCTGGCCGACCTCGTCGCGCTCGACAACGTCAAGCGCTCGATGGGGCTGCACCGCGCGCGCGGTGCCGCCACCGGGGCCGCCCCCATCGCGCCCGAGCTGATCAAGTGGTACATGGCGCTCGGCATCGACATGCGCGAGGTGTACGGGCAGACGGAGAACTGCGGCCTCGCCACCGCCATGCCCGCCAACCACATCAAGCTCGGGACGGTCGGCGTCGCGCGGCCGGACACGGAGGTCCGCCTCTCCGCGCAGGGCGAAATCCTGCTGAAGGGCCCCCACGTCTTTCTCGGCTACTACAAGAATCCCGAGCGGACGGCCCAGACCATCGTCGACGGCTGGCTGCACACCGGCGACGTCGGCCGGATGGACGCGGAGGGGTTCGTCACCATCACCGACCGGATGAAGGACATCATCATCACCGCCGGCGGCAAGAACATCACGCCCTCCGAGATCGAGAACCAGCTCAAGTTCTCGCCCTACATCTCCGACGCCGTGATCATCGGCGACCAGCGCAAGTTCCTCTCCTGCCTCGTGATGATCGATCACGAGACGGTCGCCCAGTTCGCGCAGGAGAAGAACGTGCCGTTCACGAATTTTGCGTCGCTGTGCCGGGCGAAAGAGGTCCAGGATCTGATCTGGAGCGAGATCGAGCGGGTCAACAAGCAGTTCGCACGGGTGGAGACCGTCAAGAAGTTCCGCCTCATCGAGCAGCTGCTCACGGCCGAGGACGAAGAGCTGACCCCGACCATGAAGCTCAAGCGGACCTTCGTGAACCGAAAATACAAGGACGTCATAGACGCCATGTACGTCGAGCGGTAGCGACGAAAGGAGCGCGTGATGAAGAGAGCGATGCTGGTGGTGGGCGTGATGCTGGCGGCGGGGGCGCTGGCCGGGGTGGCGCTCGCGCAGAGCGAGAGCCGCGGCGTGAGCAAGACGGAGATCGTGCTCGGGATGCACACGGACCTGTCGGGGCCGGCCGCGACGTACGGCGTGTCGTCGTCGAACGCCGTGAAGATGCGCTTCGACGAGGTCAACGACAAGGGCGGGATCCACGGCCGCAAGATCCGCCTGATCGTCGAGGACACGCAGTACCAGGTGCCGCGCGCGGTGCAGGCCGGCGCCAAGCTGATCAACCGCGACCGCATCTTCGCGATGGTGGCGCCGCTCGGGACGCCGATGAACAACGCGCTGTTCAAGGACCAGTTCGACGCGGGCGTGCCGAACCTGTTCCCGCTGTCGGCGGCGCGCTCCATGTACGAGCCGTTCCACAAGCTGAAGTTCTACGGCGCCGCCTCCTACGTCGACCAGGTCCGCGCCGGCATCAACTACTTCGTCAGCAAGAAGGGCAAGAAGGCGCTCTGCGCCATGTACCAGGACACGGACTTCGGCAAGGAAGTGCTCGACGGCGTCCAGCAGCAGGCCGACAAGCTCAAGGTCAAGCTCGCGGAGACGACGACGCACAAGCCGACCGACCAGGACTTCACGGCCCAGATCACGCGCCTCAAGGCGGCGGGCTGCGACCTCGTCGTGCTGGGCACCATCGTGCGCGACTCGATCGTGCCGTACGCGACGGCGCGGAAGATCGGCTGGACGGACGTGGACTTCCTCGGCTCCGCGGCCACCTACGACCTCTTCGTCGCCGCCGCGCAGGGCGGGGTGACGGAGGGCCTCTACGCGATGGGCCTGACCGACATGCCGTACCGCGACACGCTCAGCCCGACCGCGCAGGCGTGGTTCGATCGCTACAAGGAGCGCTACAAGAACGACCCGAACATCGGCGCCATCTACGGTCACGTCGCCGCCGACCTCACGGTGCTGGGCCTCGAGAAGGCCGGCGCCGACCTGACCCTCAACGCCTTCGTCAGGGGTCTGGAATCCATCCGTGGCTACCGCGACATCTTCAACGGCCCCGAGGCGAACTTCGGTCCCGACAAGCACCAGGGCGCGAGCTCCTCGTTCCTCGCGGTCGTGAAGGGCGGCCGCTGGGTTCGCCTGACCGACCCCCTGACCTACTGATCGCGGCCGGCGGCCCGCCGGCTCAGCCCGGCGGGTCGCCGCGCGCGCGCTCCGGAGAGGCGCCGCATGAACGTGTTCCGCGACTACGAGAGGAAGGCGCTCGACGCCGAGTACAACAACCGCGCGAAGGTCAAGGACGCGATGGACTGGATCGCGCGCTACGGCGCCGCGAGCGCGCGCGCCCGCGCCGAATTGCCGATGCAATTCGACGTGCCCTACGGCAAGCACCACGCCGAGCGTGTCGACGTCTTCCCCGCCGTCGGACCCGGCCCGGCGCCGGTGCACGTCTTCATCCACGGCGGCTACTGGCACCGCCTCGACAAGGCCGACTTTTCGTTCGTCACGCGCGCGTTCCGCGAGGCCGCGACCGTCGTCGTGAACTACGCGCTGGTGCCGAGCGTGGACCTGGACGAGCAGGTGCGGCAGGTGCGCGCGTCGGTCGCGTGGGTGCACGCCAACGCCCGCTCGTTCGGCGGCGATCCGAGGCGGATCACCGTGTCCGGTCATTCGGCCGGCGGCCACCTGGTGGCGATGCTGCTGGCCACCGAGTGGTCGCGCTTCGGGGCGCCCGCGGACGTCGTCAAGGCCGGTTGCGGCTTCAGCGGGCTCTACGACCTCGAGCCGATCCGCCTGTGCTATCTCAACGACGTGCTCGGGCTCACACCCGAGGCCGCGCGCCGCAACAGCCCGGTGCATCTGAAGCCGACGGGCCGCGCGCCGCTCATCCTCGCCGTCGGCGCCGACGAAGGGCCCGAATACCACCGCCAGACGGACGATCTCGCGGCGGCGTGGCGCGAACACGGCGCGCCGATCGACATCGTGGACGCGGCCGGCCTCAACCACTTCTCGATCGTGGCCGAGCTCGAGCGACCGGACAGCGCGCTCGCCCGCGCGATACGCAAGCAGATGGGGCTCGCGTAGCCCCGACCCATATTTATGGTAATGTGGGAACGCGGATGAAGACGACGATCGAACTGCCTGATGAGTTGTTCGTCGCGGCGAAGAAGCGCGCCGCCGAGCTGCGCTGCTCGCTGAAGTCGCTCATCGAGCGTGGCCTGCGCAAGGAGCTGCGGCAGCCGCGCCGCGCGGCACGACCGCGACGCCGCCGTATTCGGTGGGTCACGGTCCGTGGTGGCTTGGCTCCCGGTCTCGACGTGTCCGACCGTGAGTCGATGTATCGCTGGATCGGTCGCCGCGTTTGATCGCGGTCGACACCAATCTTCTCATCTACGCCCACCGCACAACGCTGCCGGAACACCGACCGGCGCGTGCGGTGCTTGAACATCTCGGGGGCTCGGAGATGGGGTGGGGCATCAGCCAGCCGAGCGTTGCCGAGTTCTGGTCGATCGTGACGCATCCGACGGCGGCGGTGCCGCCGTCTTCGCCCACTCAGGCCCGCGCGTTTCTCACCAGGCTGCTGACCGACGGCCTCGGTCAACTCTGGATCCCGGGACCTGGGTTCGCCGAGCGACTATTCGGCGCGGCCACGCAGTTGAAGATCGACGGGCCGCACATCTTCGACCTCCAGATCGCCGTCATCGCGCTGGAGCACGGCGCGACCGAGCTCTGGACACACGATCGGAATTTCGTCTCTGTGCCCGGCCTGCCGGTGCACGATCCCCTGCCCCGCCGCCGGAACGGCTGACCTACGCCGTCGGATCGATCAGCGCCAGGCCCGTCTCCGGGTCGTGGCGCTTGCGCAGGTGGCGCGGCGACTCCACGAGCACGACCTCGAGCGTCGGCCAGACGTGCGCCTCGAGGAGATGGCCGCCCCGAGCTTGGCCGTCGGCGCGCCCGACGACGACGTGCATGTGGACCTTCGGCTCGCCCTTGTCCAGCGCGACGTCGCCGATGAGCGAGAGGACTTCCACCTGCTCGCGGAGCGGGATCTTCTTGTAGTCGCGGGCCGCGCGGTCGAAGTAGCCGAGCGTCACGTCGCTGAAGGCCCCGATCGCCGTGAAGTGCGCGGCGCCCAGCTTCTGGGCCTTCGCGAAGGCGGTGAGCCCGGCCACCGCCTCGTCACCCTTGTCGAAGATCAGCGCCCACGTCTTCGATCCCGTCGCGTCGAGCAGCGTGGACTTCATGACCAGAGGGGTTGCTGCATCGCGGATGCCAGCGAGGGCACGCGGCTCGGCCGGAGCAGGCAGAGGTCGGCGCGCCCGGCGGCGAGGACCGAGTTGACGTCCGGGCGCGTGTCTACCTCGGCGCCGACCAGCGTCGGGATGCCCGTCTCGTGGCGGATGCGATCGCTGAGGGAGATGGCGGCGAGGCCGGCCGTCGGATCGTGCCCGGCGGCCAGACTGACGAGATCGCAGCCGCGCGCGGCGAGGACGCGCGCGAGCTCGATGGTCGCGTCGGCGTCGTCGCCGGCCGCGATCCGGACCGCGATCGGCCGCGCCATCGGCCACGCGGCGCGCGCGGCGTCGAAGGCCTGCAGCGTCGCCCGTGGATTGTCGGCGACGTCCAGCTCCAGGAGATCGACGCCGGCGTCCGTGGCGGCGCGCGCCCCCGCCACGAAATCGCCGGCCAGGCGCAGGCCGACGCGGGCGCCAGGCTCCCGCGCCTGGTCGAACGACCCGCGCAGCACCAGGCCGGGCGCGCCCGGCGTGCCCGCACGCTCGGCGACGAGCCGGTTGTCGAGCACGAGGTCGCGCAGCCGGAACGGCGTCGACATCGGCGGCGCGGCCATGACGGCGCGCCCGGTCTGCGCCGCCGCGCGCTCGGCGAACCAGCGCTCCACGGCCACCACGAGCTTCGGGTCGCGCGTCCGCAGATTCTCGTGGCTCACGCGCAGGCTCCGCGTGAGCAGGCTGTAGGCGAACTGCACGGGCTCGAGCCGCCCGTGATAGCGCTCCGTCCCCTCGAACCACTCCAGGCTCGTCTGCGCCGCGCGCTGGAGCGCCTCCACGAGGGGCCGTCGCTCGGCCTCGTAAGCGGCGAGCGCCTCCGGAACGTCGCGATGCCTGCGCACATGGCGTGCCAGCTCGATGACGTCCTCCATCGCGAGCTTCGTCCCCGAGCCGATCGAGAAGTGCGCGGTGTGCGCGGCGTCGCCGACGAGGACGACGGGGCCGTGGTGCCAGCGCTCGTTGCGAACCGTCGGGAATTGCCGCCAGAGCGAGCGGTTCGTCAGGAGCCGATGGCCGCCCAGCTCGCGCGCGAATAGCCGCTCCGCGAACGCCGCCGTCGCCGCTTCGTCGGCGCGGTCGAGCCCGGCCCGCCGCCACGTGGCCTCCGTCGTCTCGAGGATGAACGTCGAGTGCTCGCGGTTGTACCGGTAGGCGTGCACCCGCCAGAGCCCGTGCTCGTCCTCCTTGAAGATGAAGGTGAAGGCGGGGAACGGGAACGTCGTGCCGAGCCAGACGAAGCGGTTCGGCCGCCAGTCGACGCGCGGGCCGAACCAGTCGGCGTGCCTGCCGCGCGCCGAGGAGTTGGCGCCGTCGGCGGCCAGCACGAGATCGGCGTCCGCGTGACGCGCGAGGTCGTCGATCTCCGTCGAGAAGCGGAGCGTGACGCCGAGCGCGGCGCAGCGCTGCTGGAGGATCGTCAGCAGCGTCTGGCGCGACATGCCCGAGAAGCCGTGGCCGGTGGAGCGAAGAACCTGGCCGGCGTAGTGCGTGTCGATGTCGTCCCAGTGCGCGAAGGCACGCGTGATCGCGGCGTGGCTCTCGCGGTCGGCCTCCTGGAAATGTTCCAGCGTCGCGTCGGAGAAGACGACGCCGAAGCCGAAGGTGTCGTCGGCACGGTTGCGCTCGACGACGAGGATCTCGTGCGACGGATCGGCCTGCTTCATGAGGATCGCGAAGTAGAGGCCGGCCGGGCCACCGCCGATCGAGACGATCCGCATCGCGCCGATTGTAGCGGACAGGCCGTGTTCGCGGACCGACGCGGCCGACGGCCCGCGGATTGCAGCCGACTGCACACATGGCTGAGCTGCTGCGCGAGTATCCGACTCCGGTCACGGGTGTGGACAACAAGGCCTACGTCGCGCAGGTCTGGGGGCGCGAGATGAAGGACGGTCGCTGGGAGGCCTGGGTGATCTTCGTCCCCGTCACGCGGGGCCGGCCGCGCCGCACGAACCGCGAGACAAGCCAGGCCAACCGCCAAGCGGCGCGGTACTGGGCGTCCGGCGTGACGGCGGTCTATCTCCAGGGCGCGCTCACGCGCTCGGTCTCGGGGCGCGTCTCGGCCGCCTGACGCGTCCTCCGGCGCGTCACCCCTGGGCGCGCCGGGTACAATGGGCGGACATGCCCGAGTTTCTGCCGTTCGTCCGCAGCTGGTTCGACGCGACGTTCACCGAGGCGACCCCGCCGCAGCGCGACGGCTGGGACGCGGTCGCCTCCGGACGCGACACGCTCATCGTCGCGCCGACGGGCTCGGGCAAGACGCTCGCGTCGTTCCTGTGGGCACTCGACCACCTGCACCGGCTGGCGCTCGACCGCCGGCTCGAGGACCGCGTCTACGTCGTCTACGTCTCGCCGCTGCGCGCCCTGAACAACGACATCGAAAAGAACCTGCGCGCGCCGCTGGCGGGCATCCGCGCCGCGGCCGAGGCGCAGGGGCTGAACCTGCCCGAGGTGCGCGTGGCCGTGCGCACCGGCGATACGCTCGCCGCGCAGCGGCAGGCCATGACGCGACGGCCGCCGCACATCCTCATCACGACGCCGGAGTCGCTCTACATCCTGCTGACGTCCGCCGGCTTCCGGCCCGCGCTCTCGCGCGCCCGGTTCGTGATCGTGGACGAGGTCCACGCGCTGCTCGGCGGCAAGCGCGGCGCCCACCTGGCCCTCTCGCTCGAGCGGCTCCAGGCGCTCGTGCAGGACGCCGGTGAGCCGCGGCCGCAGCGCATCGGCTGCTCGGCCACGGTGCGTCCGGTCGAGGAGGCGTCGGCCTTCCTCACCGGCGCCACCGCGCGCGATGCCGTGATCGTGGACGCCGGATTCTCGCGCGATCTCGACGTCGCCGTGGTCTCGCCCGTGGACGACTTCCTCACCGCCACGAGCGACACGGTGTGGGACGCGACGCTGCAGCAGGTGGCCGAGCTGGTCCAGGCGCACCGCACGACCCTGGTCTTCGCCCAGAGCCGGCGCTCGGCCGAGCGGCTGGCGCGCGACCTGAACGACCGCATCGTGGACGGCCGCGTGGCCGCGCACCACGGCTCGCTCTCACGCCGCGCGCGGCTGGAGGCGGAGAACCGGCTGAAGGACGGCCAGCTCAAGGCGCTGGTCGCCACCTCGTCGCTGGAGCTGGGCATCGACGTCGGCGCCATCGACCTCGTGGTGCAGCTGCAGTCGCCGCGCAACGTGGCGGCGGCGCTCCAGCGGGTGGGCCGCGCGGGCCACGCGCTCTCGCGCGTATCCAAGGGTCGGATCGTGGTCACCAAGGGCGAGGAGCTGGTGGAGGCGGCGGCGGTCGTGCGCTCGATCCACGAGCGGACGCTCGACCGCATGACGATGCTCAACGCGCCGCTCGACGTGCTCGCCCAGCAGATCGTGGCGGCCGTGGCCGCCGAGTCGATCGAGACCGATGCGCTCTGGAAGCGCTTCGTCAACGCGGCGCCCTACCGCACGCTGACGCGCGAGACCTTCCGCGAAGTCGTACGCTCGGTGGCCGAGCCCCTGCCCCACGAGGTCAAGGGCGTCGCGCCGCGCGTGCTCTGGGACCGCGTCAACGACCGGCTGCACCCGCGCCGCGGCACGCGCTTCGTGGCGCTGACTTCTGGCGGGACGATCCAGGACGCCGGGCTCTACGACGTGTACGTGGCCGAGACCGATCTGAAGGTCGGCACGCTCGACGAGGAATTCGTCACCGAGTCGCTGCCGGGCGACGTCTTCCTGCTCGGCTCCAATGCGTGGAAGATCCAGAAGGTGCGCGCCGACCGCGTGCTGGTGGAAGACGCCCACGGCATGTCGCCCACGATCCCGTTCTGGAAGGGCGAGCATCCGTCGCGCTCGTTCGATCTGGGTCTCGCCGTCGGGCGCCTGCGCCGCGACGCCGCCGGGCGCGTGGACGATCCCGACTTCGCCGGGTGGGCGCAGCGGGAATGTGGACTCGAGCCGCGCGCGGCCTCCGCGCTACGCGCCTGGCTCGTGAAAGCGGGCGAGGTGCTCGACGGCGTGCCGGACGATCAGGGCATCGTGGTCGAGTCGTTCGCCGACGAGATGGGCGGCCGCCACGCCATGATCCACTCCGTGTTCGGCATGCGGATCAACGGCGCCTGGGGCATGGCGCTCAAGGAAAAGGTGCGCCGCGCGTACGGGCTGGTGGCCGAGGCCGCGCACGTCGACGACGGGCTGCTACTGTCGTTCGCGCCCGGCCAGATCCCGCCGACCAGCCCCGAGCGCCTCGCGACGCTGGTCACGCCGGAGGAGGTCGACGACCTGCTCGGCCGCGCGCTCATCGGCTCGCCGCTGTTCGGCACGCGCTTCCGCCACGCCGCCGTGCGCTCGCTCTTCATCCCGCGCATGTATAAAGGACAGCGCACGCCGGCCTACCTCATGCGCCTGAAGGCCGACGCGCTGCTGGAGGCCGTCGGCGGCCTGCCCGACTTCCCCGTCGTGGCCGAGACGCTGCGCGAGTGCTTCGAGGACGCCCTGGACGTGCCGCGATTCAAGCGCGTGCTGGAGCGCCTGCACGACGGCGAGATGTGGACGCGGCACGTCGACACGCCGCTGCCCTCGCCGTTCGTCTACCCGCTGCTGCTCGCCTGGGACTGGGCGTACCTCGACGCCGGCCACGC
>Ga0137403_10002994_pt1 | contig 20413 bp, 16 predicted proteins | sample CZOMad2_1_16fung_FD_122057 | JGI IMG/M metagenome (GOLD analysis project Ga0137403, IMG submission 122057) | Vadose zone soil fungal communities from Angelo Coast Range Reserve, California, USA - CZOMad2_1_16fungal (Hybrid Assembly) | ecosystem: Environmental > Terrestrial > Soil > Vadose zone...
ATCCGGGTGAGGTACCTCGATGCTGCGGGCAAGCCCGCTCGGCACAAGGACGGCTATGCCGGCGTGCGGTGGAAGTACGACGCGCAGGGCACCCCCGTGGAGACCGGCTACCTCGACGAGGCCGGCAAGCCCACGCACGACAAGAACGGCATCGCTGGCTGGCAGTCGAAATTCGACGATCGGGGCAACGAGTCCGAGCACACGTTGTTCGACGAAGCCAGCAAGCCCACGCACGACAAGGACGGCTTCGCTGGCTGGCGGTCAACGTTCGATGCCCGCGGCAACGAGACCGAGCGCGCCTTGTTCAACGAAGCCGGCAAGCCCACCAGGCACAAGGACGGCTTCGCGGCCTGGCGGTCAACATTCGATGACCGCGGCAACGAGACCGAGCGCGCGTTGTTCGACGAAGCCGGTAAGCTCACGCAGCACAAGGACGGCTACGCCGGCTGGCGATCGACGTTCGATGACCGACGCAACGAGACCAAGCGCGTGTTCTTCAACGTGTGGGACCAGCCCACCCGGCACAAGGACGGCTACGCCGGCTGGCGATCAACGTTCGATGACCGACGCAACGAGACCGAGCGCGCGTTCTTCGACGAGGTGGGCAAGCCCGCACGGCACAAAGACGGCTTCGCGAGCTGGCGGGCGACGTTCGACGACCGGGGCAACCAGACCGCGCACGCCTTCTTCGACGAGCTAGGTAAGCCCACGCGAAGCAAGGACAGAATCGCCGGCTGGCACGCGACGTTCGACGAGAACAACGAGACCGAGCGCGCGTTCTTCGACGAGGCGGGCAAGCCCACCCGGCACAAGGACGGCTTCGCGGCCTGGCGGGCGGCGGAGCAGCAGCGAGATTTCGCGGTAGGCTTGGGCGTGTTTGGAGAGATCGTCGTAGAAGGTGATGGCGTGGCGTTTGGTGTCGCGGAAATATTCACCCATGGCGCAGGCAGCGTAGGGGGCGATGTATTGCACAGAGGCGGGTTCGGAGGCAGAGGAGGCTACTACGATGGTGTAATCCATCGCACCAGCGTCGGTTAGAACTTTTACGACTTGGGCGATCGTGGAGCGCTTTTGGCCGATCGCGCAGTAGATGCAGATGAGGTCGCCGCCCTTTTGATTGATGATGGTGTCGAGGATTACCGCGGTCTTGCCGGTCTGGCGGTCGCCGATGATGAGCTCGCGCTGGCCGCGGCCGATCGGAATCATGGAGTCGATGGCCTTGATGCCGGTCTGCACTGGTTCGCGAACGGGCTGGCGATCGAGAACGCCGGGGGCGATTTTTTCGAGTGGGTTGCGCTGCTTAGATTGGATGGGGCCTTTGCCGTCGAGCGGCTCGCCTAGCGGGCTGACGACGCGGCCGATGAGGGCTTCGCCGACGGGAACGGACATGATGGTGTTCGTGCGCTTGACGGTGTCGCCTTCTTTCAGCTCGAAGGATTCGCCGAGGAGGACGGCGCCTACTTCTTCCTCTTCGAGGTTGAGGGCGATGCCGAAGACGTTGTGGGGAAAGGCGAGCATTTCGCCGGCCATGACTTTGTCGAGGCCGTGGATGCGGGCGATGCCGTCGCCTACGCTGATGATCTGGCCGACCTCGTCGACGGCTACGGTTTGCTCGTAGTTCGCGATTTGCTCGCGGAGAATCTTGCTAATTTCGTCTGCCTTGATATTCGCCATTCGCGCTCCGATGGTGCGTTTTGCTGCTGGTCAGGTCGATCTTTTGCCGCAATTTTGCCTTGGTTGGCCGGTCCAGGGACCGGCCACTACATAACGCTGTTCACTTTATTCCGCTGCCAGGCGCTGGCGCATCGCGTTCAGGCGCTGGCGCAGGGAGCCGTCGTAAATGGCGTCGCCGATGCGGACAACTGCGCCGCCTAGTAAGGCGGGCTCTAGCGAATATTTTGTTTCTACACGCTTACCGGTCATGCGCTGAAGCGTGGACGCGAACTCGGCTTTTTGTGCTGCAGTTAGCTCGATCGCGGTAGATATTTCTGCTTCGGCTATGCCTTGGCGTTGGCGAACTACTTCCTGAAACGCGGATACGATTTCCGGGAGGATGTGGGTGCGGCCGTGGTCCGCGACAACGAACAGGAAATTGCGGATGATTTTGCTGGCGCCCAGGCGGGCTACCAGTTTTTCGATTACGGCGTGCTTCGCGTCGCGATTGACGGCGGGACTGGCCAGGAAATTTCGGAGTTCCGCGGATTCGGCGAAGGCGGCGGCAAAATCGGCTAGTTGTTTCAGGGCCGGGTCGGCTGCGCCTTGCACCAAGGCAATATCCGCGAGCGCGTTGGCATATTGGAGGCTCGCGGACTTCAATTGGGTCTCCCCGCGAGGCCCTTTACAAACGCGCTGACCAATGCTTCCTGCGCTTGCGGGGTGAGTTGCTTCGCGAGCAGGGATTCGGCGCCGTCGACGGCTAGATTGGCAGCTATGGCTTTCAGCTCCAGGCGCGCGGAACGTTCGGCGGCTTCGATTTCGGCCTTGGCCGCGGTGGCGATTTTTTGCGCATCGCTTCGCGTGAGGTTGCGGATGCGCTCCGCTTCCATGTCGGCTTCACGTTGCGCCGTGGCGCGGAGTTGCGCGACTTCCTGCTCCAGGCGCGCCAGTTTTTGTTCGGCTTCGCGCAATTGGCGGTCGGCTTCGGCTTTGGCGGCCGTGGCTTTGGTGATCGCGGAACTGATGTTGTCTGCATTCGCGCGGAATTTCGGCGGCAATACTTTGCCGAAGAGCCAGAGCAGTCCAGCGGCAAGCAGCGCGAAATTGATCCACTTGAAGATTTCGTTGGCGCGTTCTTGGGAGGCGTTGCCGCCTTCTTGCGCGGCGTGCGCGCTGAGCACTCCGAAAAGCAATGCGAACAGCACGGTGGCGAAAATCTGCATCCAGCGACGCGTCATTGGGCCTCTCTTGCTGGGCTGCTGGGAGGCCGCTGCGGTGGATTTTGCAAAACACGGCGCGCAATTTCTGCGGATAGCTGAGCGACACTGCCTTCAATTTCGTGGCGAGCTCCGCCAAGCTCTGCCGCTATGCGCCCTTTCGCGGATGCGACTTCGGCTGCCGCCTTGCCGCGCGCCTCTTTGAGCAACGTTGCGCGGTCGTCGAGGAGTTTCTTGCGAGCGGCTTCTTGCTCGGCGTAGACCTTGGCGCGTGCTTGCTTCAGAGCTTCCTGGTACTGCTTCACTTTTTCGGTTGCGGCGGCTTGAGCGGCTTCGGCGGCCTTGCGCGCACCGGCGGTTCGTGCTTCGCGCTCCGCCATCACTGCAAGCAAAGGCTTGAAGAAGAGGGCGCGGAGAATCAAATAAAAAACGAGAAGGATCAGGACTGTAGGCACAGCCTGAAGGAACAGTTCCCCAAGTTGGTGAACAATTGCTTGCATTTAGCTTGTGTCGCCTGAACCTCAGGATTGGCGGCCGCGCCGCGCGCTCAGACCCGGGAAAGAGCGCTTCGGTGGGCCTTGAAGCGCCCGCGATCTACAATAATTTTATAGCATCCAGCGCGCCGCGGCGTCAATTCGGCAGGAATGCACGGAGTTAGCTATTTGACACGGCTACGCAACATGCGGGGTAGCGCACACGCTACCTGGCGGAGGAGTCTTGCACGCTGAATCGGCTATTGTTTTGGCGCAGACGCGGCTTTGGGCGGCGGGGCAGCGGCCGATTGTGTGGGGCCCGATTGATCGTAAACGTAGCGGATGATCAAGGGTGTGCTGCTTCGGCCAACGGTCATGTGCAAAGTCTCATAAAGCTGTGTGCCATCGTAGGATAGCTCGTAGGTGCGACTCATCTTGCCGCCGCGCGGGTTCTTCTCGTCGGTGGTCAGACGCTTGCCGTCCCAATGGGCCGCAATCTCCTGATAGTTGGCGTCTTTTGATTTTTGCAGCTTGTGGCCGTCGGTGAAGAGGGCGCGCTTGCGCTCCTGGTCATCGAAGAGGTCGACCTCAACATCTTTCTTGGCTTCGGCGACGGTCAGCGTATTCGATGGATTGAAGAGTTCTTGCATTTTCTGGCGGTCCTCGTCGCTCTCGCCCTGCGATCCCATCCTGCGCCCGCCACCGCCGCCCCCCGGATAGCCTCCGCCTGGGTAGCCGCCGCCCATACGGCGGTTGCCGCCATAGCCGCCGTTGCCCTGGCTGCCGCGCGATTCCTGCATTTTCTTGCGCGGATCGTCGCTGTCGTCGCGATCCAGCTTCCACGCCCCGAAAATCGAGGTGCGAGGTTGCACTGGCGGCTTCTGAACCTGCGGCTTCGCAGCCGGCGGCGGAACATCCTGAGATGATTGGGACTGAGGCAACGGTCCTGGAGGCGCCTGCGCTAGCGCAAATCCGGGCAGAGCAACGCAGCAAGCCGCGGAAAGGAGGATCGCCAGAAGGATTGTCGAGGTGCGTGGATTGTCGATCATTTTCGTTCGAGCATGCCTCACACAGTTGATTCCCCGTTGAGGGGCTGGAAGTTCCCCTCGCCGTCCAGGGTGCTTGGTGAACAGGACGACTGACCTGCGACCGTGTGTGATCAGCTCCACAACGTCGCGGAGCCTACGACCTGTTAGAGGATGGCGTGGAGGAAAAAGGTGCCTTACTCGCTGCAATCGCGGAACGGCCGGACGCGTCTAAAGAGCCGCCATTACTTTTGAGCGGAAGTGGACAGCCACCGATTGAGCTCGGTGGCGCGCGAAAGAAGCGCGAGGGCGCCAAGTTTCTTGAAGTTGGCAGCGCGCTGCCGGTATCCGTGCGCTCCAACTGGCAATATAGCGAGGAACGGCACACCCGCGTCACGCGCCGCCAGTGCATCGTCAATATTGTCGCCGATGTACACCGCTGTCTTGGGATCGCGCTTTCCCAGTATCTTCAACAATCCTTCCGGATGCGGCTTGCCGTGCTTGACGTCATCCATGGTGACGACCGTGCGAAAGTGCGAAGTGTGCGGCCAGCGATCGAAGGTAAAAGCAAATTCCCGCCGCGTGCGTCCGGTGAACAGATTCAACTCGAAGCGCTTCGCCCAGCGCTCCAGTTGCCGCGGGGTGATCACAAATTTCTCGTTGCGAACGTTGCCCAACTTGCCGTCGGTTCCCCAATAGAATTTCTCGAATGCAACGCGAGCTTCATCGTAAGTGGTCGGCCGCCCAAGTGAAGTGACCCAGTTGGCAGTCATGCGCCAGTCGTCGTTGTGTCCAGGCTTGCTCTTCCATTTGTGCAGGTCCGCGTAGGTGACGTTCTTCCCGCTGAGATGGCGCACGGTTTGCAGCGCAGACCGCCAGTATGTGCCCTGGACATCGACGAGCACGCCGTCGATATCGAAGATCAGAATGGCCGGTTGCAAACGTTTTGCCGGGTTGTCTTTTTTTCTCGGGGGCATCTTCTGTAGAAAATGGCAAGGCAGATCCTTGCGCATTCAAAAATCTGAGCTTTGAGTGTCGCCGGACTCGGCAGGAACGGTCAAGTCGCGTACTTACCTACATCTTCTATTTGCGCGGCCCCGCTATCTACACTGGAGCCGTCATTGCCGTCCGCTTCGACAAGTATTCTTCCAGAATTTCTTCCAATTCCTGCGGCCGGATAGGTTTTGTCAGGTAGCCGTCCATGCCCGCAGCCAGGCATTTCTCGCGATCCCCTGTCATCGCGTGCGCGGTCAAGGCGATGATCGGCTGATGCTGCCCACTGCTTTTCTCTCTTGCACGAATCATTGCTGTGGCTTCCAGTCCGTCCATCTCTGGCATTTGCACATCCATGAAAACCAGATCAAACGTTTCCTTCTCGAGCGCTTCCAGCGCTTCTCGACCATTGCCGGCGACCACTACGCGATGACCTCTCTTCTCCAACAGCCGCACCGCCAACCGCTGGTTCACGGCGTTGTCTTCCGCGAGTAGCACGCACAGGTGCGCCGACGGATCGCGGGCATCGTGCAATGAAAACCGGGTAATCAACGGGATTGCGCCTTGTTGCTCGCTGGCTCCCAAGACGCGCGCAATGGCTTCGCGCAGCTCCGATTGACGGATGGGCTTCAACAAATACGCTGCCACTCCCAACTCCTGGCAGCGAGCCGCGTCTCCCCGGTGACCCGCCGAAGTCAGCATCATGATCGTGGCCGTGGCCAGATCCGGCCTTTGGCGGATGCGTTCGATTAATGTGAACCCATCCATTTTCGGCATGTGCATATCGGTCAAGATAAGTCCAAACGGCTCTTTCGCATCGCGCGCCGCGGCCAGCTGCTCCAAGGCCTCCTTCCCATCCTCGACCAAAGTCGTCTTCATCTCCCACCGCCCCAGCATTCCCTCCAGGATTCGCCGGTTCGTCCGGTTGTCGTCCACCACCAGAACTCTTACGCCGCGCAAAATTTCCGGAGGCGCAATCGTTCCTACTTTGATGTTTCTAGTATCCGCCGCTCCGACCCGCACGGTGAAGTGGAACTGGCTGCCTTTGCCTACTTCACTTTCTACCCAGATTTTTCCGCCCATCATCTCCACCAACCGCGTGGAAATCGTTAAGCCGAGCCCAGTCCCGCCATACTTCCTCGTCGTTGACGTATCTGCCTGGGAGAACGGCGCAAAGATTAATTCGCGCTTTTCCTTCGGAATTCCGATCCCCGTGTCGGATACGGTCAAACGCAGCAAACTGTGCTCGCGCTCCTGGCATTCGATTTGCACCTTCACCGCCACCTCGCCGTGCTCCGTGAACTTGATGGCGTTGCCTACCAGGTTGATGACTACCTGTCGGAGCCGCGTCGAATCTCCGCAAACAATTTCCGGCACCTCCGGGGCGACCTCGCATAGGAGTTCCAGACCCTTTTCGTCGGCACGCAACGCCATCGTTTTCAATGTCGATTCCATAGACTCCCGCAGGTTGAAATCGACCGCCTCCAGATCGATCTTGCCGGCCTCGATCTTCGAAAAGTCCAGAATGTCGTTGATCACCGTCAACAAAGAATCGGAGGAAGCCTTTACCGTCTCCAGATAATCCCGCTGCTCGGCGGTCAGCTGAGTATCCAGCGCCAGGTCGGTCATGCCCATGACACCGTTCAAGGGCGTGCGAATTTCGTGACTCATGTTCGCCAGGAACTCACTCTTCGCACGGCTCGCGGCTTCGGCGGCTTCCTTGGCTCTCTGCATCTCGTGCGCGACTTTCTGGCGTTCGGTGATATCACGGCCCACGCCGGCGATTCCCGTAACCTGGCCGTTCTTGTCGTACAGGGGAACCTTCGTGGTCAACACACAAGTCTTGTTCCCGACGGCGTCAAAGGATTCTTCTTCACGGTCGAACAACGCCTGTTTTGTGCGAATCACGTTCTGTTCGTCAGCGTAGAACGCGTCGGCAAGCTCCTTAGGAAAGAAGTCGAAATCGGTCTTCTGCATCATCTCTTCCGGACCCTTAAGGCCGATCATCCGGGCCAGCGATGCGTTGGCGACTACGAACCGGCTCTTCGCGTCTTTTACGTACATGAAGTCCGGCACGTTATCGATCAGCGCGCGCAATATTCCCCGCTCTTCCGAGAGCCTTTCTTCCGCCAGCATGCGATCATCGACCTCTTCCTGTAATTGCCGCGTGCGGTCATCCACGCGCAATTCCAATTGGTCGTTCGCGCCTTTCAGAGCGGTGTCGCGCTCTTGAATGCGTTCCAGCATCTGGTTGAACGCGGTCATCAGCATGCCCACTTCGTCGTGGCCGATGGCCACGGCACGCAGCGTATAGTCTTCCTGCGCGGAGACGCGGCCGGCGATTTTAGCCAATTGCAGAATCGGCGCCGTAATCAAGCGGATCAAGCGCGAGGAGACCAGCAGCGTCGCCAGCAAGGACAAGAAAATCACTAGCGCGGAAATCTCCGTATACTGACGAATTTTCGCATGCAGCGCGCCCAGGTCGGATATCAGCACGATGGAACCCGCCGTTTCACCGCCCAACAAGATAGGCCGGGTCAACGTCACGGACTCCGCTTCGAACTTCGCCGCCACCTCGTTGGGCGAGAGATCACTGCAAGCGGAGCCTCCCGCCTTCCGCTGATACGCGGCAAAAAATTTCCCGCGCTTGTCGTACAAGCACGCCGCCACGATGTGGCGTTCGGCACTGAGCGCTTCCAGAATGTCCACTGCGGACTGATGATCGTTGAATGCCAGCGAGGCCTTGGTATTTGCCCCCAAGGTCTCTGCCAGCGCCGTCAATTCGCTGGAGAGAGCTTCCCGAAAGCTGGCTCTCTCATAGATCTCGAAGCCCAGGCAAGCCACGCTCAGGCCCAGCAAACTGGTAGTCACCATGACAATCGTCAGTTTTCGTTCGATCGAAGCGTCCCGATACAAAGACATTTCAGTCCTCTCGTCGATTTCCGAGCACGGTCTTCGCCAACGCCAGCAGCTTGGCGCTGATTTTCAACTGCGCTCTTCCCGCCGCCTCCAGATTGATCTCGAAGCGGACTTTCTTTTCTTCCAGGCAAAATCCGATGATTCCGCCTTCCTGAACGAAATGCTCGGTTTCGCCGACGGTCAGGACCGGATGCCCGTTTGCGCTCGCCAATGGTTCTCCCTGACGTCCCCGCTGTGCTGCGGAGAGGAACAGAACGTAGCAACCGTCGATCTGCTCCCGCTCCTTCAGGTGTCGCACTCGGAGTTCGCGGTTCCCAATGCGTTTTCCCCTCACGCTCTCGTCCAGCGACCCGTGAAATGCATCCTCTCCAATCGTGCAATATGTCAGCGGAGTGTGCTCATCCTTGAACGCGTCAGGCGGCCATTCCACGAACTGCGCGAAGTGGAACAAAAATGCTGCCTTTACGTCGTACTCCGTGTTGGCGCTCGACTCAGCGCTGGCCTTGGGTTGCGAACTCGATGCCGTCACGAGTAAAACGGCCAGCGACAACGCTTTCAGGTTTTTCGAACCTGCATACGCTCGCACTCTCTTGCGGCTTTCGCACCAGCTTAGGGTTACTGCCCTTTTCATCAAGTCCCCGCGACTTCCCTCAAAAATGCCAAATCACCTTTCCATAGCAGCTTCGCCGGATGAGCGTGGAGTTCGTCGCTCCGCTACTATCGAGGAACTCCAGATGCTGCGCCCGGAGCAAGTCTTGTCCGACCACGCTCAGCGTCAAACGCTCCGTCCACCGCCAAGACAAGCCCGTGTCCACGCGCGTATACGAAGGAACGCCTTGCGCCAAGAGTCGATCCGTGAAATAAGCCGCGGCATCCCATCCGACCCGATGGGAAAGGTCCACATGCGAGCGAATCCTCGCGTGCACGTGTGGGTCGCTACCATTAGTGTCTGGCGCGGTCTCTGTGTCCTGGCTCGGTGGCTCACGGTGCATGTGGATTCGCTCAAAGTCGTAGCTCGCGTTGAGCGTCCATCGCCGGGCCACCTTCCACTTCGCCGTGATCTCCAGGCCGTGGGTCTCGCCATCAATTCGATTTTGGCCAATGGTCGGCAGGACCAGGTGCGGGGGCAGTGGCGTCAATTCGAAAAATGGCGTCCCCGGTTCTGAGCTGTTTTGGTGGTCATAGCGGTTGTAGTAGGCGGCCAAGTCGATGGAAAGGCGTTGCCCCATTTCGGTCCGGTACCCGGCTTCGTATGCGGTCACTCTTTCGTCTTCTACGTGCGGATTACCCAACACGCTGATCAATACGTGTGTCCCGTCGGGTTCCGTGAACCCTGCGACGTTCAGCCGCAACGAAACGTCGGCCTCTGACGGGGTTCGTACGGCGCGCGAGATCGCTGCCCACGCCATACGCCGGTTGCTGAATTCGTATACCGCTCGCACGCTCGGCAGCGCCGCGAATCCGGAGTAGGTATTGCGTTCCACTTTTGTACCCACCGTGACGTATAGCCGGTCCGGAATTGCCGCGATTTCGTCTTGCAAGAATCCGCTGACCACGCTGGTGCTTTGATTGGGTGGAATCAACGACACGTCTAAGCTCCCTTGCGAGTTTTCTGCCGTCCATCGATATCCCAGGCCCCACACGAAGTCCTGCCGACGCCCCTGCTGGAAGTGATGTTCGAAATCCAGGTTGAACGTCTTTCGCTTGTCGCCCAGACGATCGCTGCGCTCGTATCCATCGTAGGAAGCCGACAACGTGCTGTCGGATCGCTCGGTGTACGTGTGGTTCCAGATCGATTGCAGGGAGCCGCCCGACAAGTTCGCGAAAAGTTGCTGGTTCACTGGTCCCGGTGAGGCGATCGATGGAAGTATCGGGACCGGGCCTCCTTCCCGCCCGGCATATATGCTTCCCTGAAGAATCAGTGAATCCTTTTCGGATACGGTGGTGTCGCTGCGAAAACCTACTCGTAACAGGTGCCACCCATCTCCGCCACCCTCAGCCTGGCGGTCGTTCATTTCGTCGATACTGAAATACTTGGAATAGATCCGGTAGTCGGTATGCCCGCCGGCCCTCGCGCCGTATTCCACGGTGCCGAATCCCGGCTCCATGTTTCCTGCGCCCGCAACGACTAGCATTCCTTGCGTGTCGCCGGCTTTCTTACGAATGATGTTCACAACACCGTTTACCGCGTTCCCTCCCCATACCGTTGCTCCAGGGCCACGTATGATTTCGATTCTTTCGATGTTCTCCAGCGTAACGTCCAGCGTGTCCCAAAAAACGCCGCCAGATGTCGGCGAATAGACATTGCGTCCGTCGATCATCACCAAAAGCTCGTTAGCGAATTGCCCGTTCAAGCCCCGCGCGCTGATCGCCCAGGTATTGCCGTTGATTTGCGCCACGTCCATTCCCGGCACCATGCGCAGCAAGTCCGGAATGTTCGTCGCGCCAGACTGTCGAATGTCTTCCGGTGTAATCACGAAGACGGCCGATGCCGTTCGCGACAGCTTCTGCTCCTTTTTCGATACCGAAGTCACTTCCACGTTCATCAGGTCTTCCAGGCTCTCCTGCGTGAGGTCGAGATGCTGCGTCAGTGGGTTCTGCGCGGACTGTCCTTGAGCGGCCTGCTGAGCCAGTAACGCCAACAGCACGCAGCATCCGAAGCGCCCTCGGAATTGTTTCATTAAAATCTCCATGTCATTTTCAGGTAGGCGCTGCGCTTCACCTGGGACGAATTGACGCTTTGTAGAAAATCGCTAAATTCTGTGTGTTGGTTTCTAAGCAGGTTTTGCCCTACCAGTCCCAATTCCAGATGTTCAGCGAACCGCCATCGCAGTTGCGTGTCTACGCGCGTGTACGACGCGACGAACTGCGCGGGCAATCGCCCCACGAAGTAAGCATTCGTGTCCCACGCAAACCCACGCGGAAGCTCGACATGCGATCGCAGCTGCGCTTGGTGGTTTGGACTTGAGCCCTGGGCGTCGGCCACCGTCGTTGTATCGAGGCTGGTGTGATCGGTATGCAGATGCATTTCCAGGAAGGAGTATCCGGGGCTGAGCGTCCAACGACTAGTCGCCTTCCAATTGAGGGAAAGCTCGAGGCCGTCCACTGTGCCGTGCACTTTGTTGTCGAGGACTTTCTGGTGAACCAGCAGCGGTGGGACAAAACTCGCATCGAAAAACGGAGGCTGCGGTTCCACGCTTTCCACGTCGCGATAGACATTGAAGAAGGAGGTAACTTCGACAGAGAGATTGCCGCTGAGTTGCGTTCGATAGCCTAGCTCATACGCGATAACGTGTTCCGATTTCGCGTCCAGATTGCCAAGCAGGGTAACTTCGGCAGGTCCCGGCAGCGCCGCCAACACAACGTCGAGGTGCTCGCGTCGACGGGTAGGTGTCTGACTCGCGCGGGAAATCGCAACCCAGAGGGTTTGTCGGTGGTTTGGGGTCCAAGCCAGGCGCGCGCTCGGCTGAAGGTTAAATCCGGTGAAATAACTGTGCTCCAGTTTCGCTCCACCGGACAAAAAAAGCCGATCGGGCTTCAAAGTCACTTGATCTTGCGCAAAAAAATCGAACAGGTCACCGTTCCAATTTGCCGGAACGTACGCCTGGTCGATCGTGCCTACGGTCTGATCGGCGCTGTACCGATATCCCAAACCCCAGATCAGATCCTGACGGGCGCTCAAAGCCCGGTGGTGCTGAAAATCAACATCAACGGTGTTGCGCACCTCGTGAGCCTCAGGACCCGACCTTGTGTAGCGGTCGAAATATACTTGCAAGGTAGCGTCGGACCGGTCGGAGAACTCATGCCTCCACCGGGTCAGCGCATTCCCACCCGAGAAGCCAGCGACCTCCTGTTCGTTGATATTGTCTGGAGGAAACAAAATGGAATGCACGATGACCGAACCCGCACTACCGGTGTAGAGGTCGCCTTGGGTCGTCAGGCTGTCTTTCTTGGTAAGTTCGCTGTCGATCCGGAAGCCTCCGTGAAGCAGGTGCCAGGCATCGTACGCATCCTGCCCGCTCGGGTCCGCGAAATGGCCGTGGTTCAAATATTTTGCGAATATCCGGTACGCGCTGTGGCCCGCGATTTTGCCACCGTACTGCGCGGTCCCAAATTCGTGCTCGTGCGTGCCTCCCCCTGTCACCAGCAGGGCTCCGGGCGTGTCCGCAGCCATCTTGGTGATGATGTTGATCACCCCGTTTACTGCATTGGCGCCCCAGATTGTTCCACCGGGCCCCCGGATCACTTCAATTCGATCGATGTCTTCCAATGGTTCGTCTTGTGCGTCCCAATTGACGCCACCAAACAGGGGCGTATAGACCGCGCGACCATCCATAAGAACCAGCAATTTGTTTGCGAACTGCGAGTTAAAACCCCGCGCGGATATCGCCCAGGTGCTGGCATCGATTTGCGCCACGTCCAGACCTGGCACCAGGCGCAACAGGTCCGGAATGTTCGTTGCCCCAGAGCGCCGGATGTCCTCCTGGCTGATGACAAAAACTGCCGCCGCTACCTGCGATAGTTTCTGCTCCTTCTTCGAGACCGACGTCACTTCCACGTTCATCAGGTCTTCCAGGCTACGGTTGGCCAGATCGTTAGGCTCTTGAACCTGCCCCATCGCCGGCGTCCATTCGCCCAGACAAAGGACCAGGACAATCCACCGCACCGCGCGGCACGCGACCCGCAGGCTTGCCTTTGGTTTTCTCATTGCGCAGTTTTCTCCCGGCAAAGGATGTGCATGCCCACCACCGAACCCGACACACCCAATTGCTGGGCATCTGCTTTGCATTCAGCGGTTCGTTCTGTAGCACACTGATTGGAAAATTCTTAGATTGCGTTGGGCCACAGCTCTGGTGCCGAAGTGACTCGCCATCACATCCTGTTTTTCCAAAATGAAAATGCGCCCGCGTCCCCGTCATATCCGTCTTCAGGCCATATCGTGTGGTTGCTCCGGCTTCCAGCGCGTTGCTACAATGATTTCGCACGAGCCACGGCCTAGCCGGACGCACCTTCGCGCCATACCGCGATCGTCGCCAATCGGCAGCCGCGCCCGCGTCAACGCATTCCCTTTCGCACGATTTTCAATGGCAACCTTGGCCAGGCGGATAGCGTCCGCGCAGCAACCTCGTGTTTGCCGCGGCGCAGGAGTCGCTGGGCAAGACGCGAAGATGGTCAAGGCGTCACCGGAAATCAGGAGAGCACCATGGCCGCATATAGCGGAGTGGACTACATCGATTTTGATTCGCAGCTTAACGACGAGGAAAAGCTCGTACGGCAAACCGCGCGCCAGTTCGTCGAAAATGAAGTGATTCCCATCATCGAGAAACACAGCCGGGAAAGCACTTTCCCGAGTCATCTCGTGCCGCAGTTAGGCGAGTTGGGTTTCTTCGGCGCGAACCTGCACGGGTATGGCTGTGCGGGCATGTCGAATGTGGCGTATGGCCTGGTGACCCAGGAGCTGGAGCGCGGCGACTCCGGGCTGCGCAGTTTCGTTTCCGTGCAGAGCGCGCTGGTGATGTACCCGATCTATGCATACGGCAGCGACGCGCAGAAGGACAAGTGGCTGCCTCTGCTCGCTCAGGGCAAAGCGATCGGCTGCTTCGGATTGACCGAGCCGCAGTTTGGTTCGAATCCCGGAGGGATGTTGACGCGCGCGGCGAAAAAAGGCTCCAAGTACATTTTGAACGGCGAAAAGATGTGGATCACCAGCGGCTCGATCGCCGATGTCGCCGTCGTGTGGGCCAAGTGCGAAGACGAGAAGGTTCGCGGATTCCTGGTGGAAAAGGGCACGCCGGGATTTAAGGCGTGGGACGTGCATGGAAAATGGTCGCTGCGTGCTTCCGTGACTTCGGGTTTGGCATTGACCGACTGCGAGATTCCTGAAGCTAACTTGCTACCGAAGGTCGTCGGCCTGAAAGGGCCGTTGGGCTGCTTGAACCAGGCGCGCTACGGCATCGGCTGGGGCGCACTCGGAGCGGCCATGGCTTGTTACGACACGGCGTTGCAATATGCAAAAACGCGCAAACAGTTTGCGAATAAGCCGATCGCTTCACACCAGCTGGTGCAGGAAAAGCTGGCCTGGATGATCACCGAAATCGTGAAGGGACAATTGCTCGCGCTGCACGTAGGTCGTTTGAAAGATAACGGCAAAGTCGATCACGCGCATATTTCCATGCTGAAAATGAACAATGTCGCAATCGCACTCGACACCGCCCGCAAAGCCCGCGATATTCTCGGCGCCAACGGCATCGTCGACGACTACTGCATCATGCGTCACATGAACAACCTGGAAAGCGTTTTCACCTACGAGGGAACCAACGACATCCACAAGCTCGTCATCGGTGAGCGCATTACCGGCATCGCCGCTTTTTCGTAGTCGGGCCGGCCTCGGACAGCAGATTACCGCTGGAGTCACGACTCGTCGCCCAGCGCGTTGCCTCGATCGTGATTCTAAATTCCTAATCTGATCTTGCGCGAACAGCAAAGCATCTACAGCGAGCTTGTATGCTGTGGGCGGCAGGATGTATCGTGCCTCTGGAGCCGACCATATGACTGCGTCCCCTTACCGTACGTTTTGGATCTACTTTCGCTTCACGCTTTGCGTCTTGCCGCTTTTTACCTGCGGCGTTGTCAGCGCGCAACGAAAGCCCGCGGCAGCGGACCCCGACAAACCAAAGATTCGAGCGATCACGGCGTTCGTGAATCTGGATCGCTCCCAGTATCAACCGCAAATCGCGGATGCGGTGAAGATGTTGAAGTACGCGCGAACTGTTTTTGAGTCGCGCGGGTTCGAAGTGCAAACGATCCGGATTTCAACACAGCCTTTCTCGCAGTACACGAAGGGGCTGACGAACGAGCAGGCGCTGGCGTTCTTCCGGAACTACGACGCGGTTGCGGCGCAGGAGAAATTCGACGCATCGATAGGTCCCGCGATGCTGAATGACGACGACAGTGAAGCGCAAGCGGACCTGCTGGCTGAAATTCTTAAAAACACGAAAATTTTGAATGGCAGCCTGGTGGTGGCCGGCGAGGATGGCGTTCGCTGGCGAGCGGTCGGAGCTGCGGCCCGGGTGATGAAGAAGCTGGAGGATACCGAGCACAGCCAGGGGAATTTTCGATTTTCCGCCATTGCCTTGGTGCCGCAGCTGACGCCGTTCTACCCGGGCTCGTATCACACTGGCTTCGGCCACCAGTTCGCGATCGCCCTGCAATCGGCCAACGTGGTCGCCGCGGCATTCAAGAACGCGCCCGACCTCCACGCTGCGAAGCAAAAACTGACAGACGCTCTCGCGGCCGCCGCTTTCGATGTGGAAGCGCAGGCGCAACGCATCGACCGCGATACTGGATGGTCTTACGTGGGTATCGACCTGTCGCCGGCTCCGCTAAAGGATGTTTCTATCGGCGCCGCGCTCGAACATCTCAGTTCGCAGCCGTTCGGTTCGAGTGGGACGCTCACCGCCGCGGCCACGGTGACCGCCGCGATCAAGGACATCACCGTGAAGCGCACCGGCTATTCCGGTTTGATGCTGCCGATCCTGGAAGATGCGCGCCTGTCACAGCGCTGGAGCGAAGGCAATGTTTCGATCGACGCGCTGCTCAGTTACAGTGCCGTCTGCGGGACTGGACTGGACACTGTGCCCCTTCCCGGCGACATCAGCGAGGAGAGACTTGATCTGATCATCGGCGACATGGCGTCGCTGGCGTTCAAGTGGCACAAACCGCTGTCGGCGCGGCTGTTACCCGTGGCTGGCAAAGGCCCCGGTGACGTGACCGAGTTCGACGATCCCTATTTAGTGAATGCGACCATTCAGCCTCTAGACCACAATTAAACACGGGCGTACCCATGGTGGTGAGGTCTATTTTGTGTCTGCTAGTGCCACGTATGCGCCTAGGCCGATCATGCCCATGCCAGACGCTATGCGTTGGCGCGTGCGGAAGACTGGGTTGTGTTTTAGTTTTTGTTCCAGAGGGGCGGCGGCGAGAACTACCAGCAAGTCGGCGGCGGTATTCAGGATCACTGAGATTGCCCCCAGTACGATGAATTGTAGGAAGACATGGCCGGCTGCCGCGGAGATGAATTGCGGTATGAAAGACAGGAAGAAGAGCGCGGTTTTCGGATTAAGCGCTTCGGTGAGGATGCCTTGGCGGAAGGCGTTTCGCGTGGGTGCGGAGGTTGTCAAGGCGACTTCCGCATTCCGCGTGCGGATTATGCGGATGCCTAGCCAGATCAGGTAGGCGGCGCCAGCGTACTTCACGGTGTGGAACGCAATCGCAGACGCTGCCAGGATCGCGGAAATTCCGAGCGCAGCCGCGAATACGTGGAAGAGTCCACCCACGAATGTTCCGAAGGAGGAAAGGATCCCTTCGCGGCGTCCTCCGGCCAGGCTGCGCGCCAGCACATAAAAAATTCCTGGGCCCGGCGTGACGGCCAGCAGCAACGCGGCGGCAAAAAATAACAAGAAACGATGCGCGTCGAACATCAGGGAATTGTAAAGGGTGCGTCGCGCGTCAGCAAGGTTCCAGAGCGTGGCTGTATCGACGTGAGTGCTATCTATGGTCTAGCATAGCGTGCCGCACGCGGTGCGCGGGCCGATGCCGATTTCTGCGAGACCAGGCTAAAGTCATCGCTTGGGAGAAGGCTACATGGGATCGATTTCGGTGGCTTGCTACAAACCCAAAACGGGTTGCGAGGCAGCGCTGGCGGACCTGGTCCGCGGTCATCTGCCCCCGCTGCGTGCGGAAGGTCTGGTGACTGGTCGTGCGTCGATTGTGATGCGGACTGCCGATGGAACGGTAGTCGAGATTTTTGAGTGGGTTTCGCAGGAAGCGATTGCCGGGGCGCACTCGAATCCGGTGGTGCTGGATTTATGGAAGAAATTTGAGGCCGTCTGCACGTACGAGATACCGGCTAACATTTCTGAATTTCAAAATATGTTCGGGCACTTTCAGCCGATCTAGACGGAGCCGAGTCTGGACGGACGTTGAGAATGTTCTGGAGGCACGTTAATGGAAGAACAGCTTAGCCTGGAGTTTCTGCGCGTGGTGGAGAACGGCGCGATTGCGGCGGCCCGCACGATGGGATTCGGTGATCGACACAAGGCCGATGAAGTGGCTGTGGAGGCCATGCGCAAGACCATGGACGCGGTGCAGATGGACGGCACCATCGTGATCGGGGAAGGCGAACGCGACGAAGCGCCGATGCTTTATATTGGCGAAAAAGTAGGGTTGGTTACCCACGCGCCGAAAGCTTTGTTTCCGGAAGTGGACATTGCCGTCGATCCACTGGAGGGGACGAATCTTTGCGCGACTGGGGCGGGCGGCGCGATCGCGGTGCTGGCGGCCAGCGAAAAGGGCGGTTTGTTGCACGCGCCGGACATTTATATGGAGAAGATCGTGGTGGGGCCGTCGTGCAAGGGGGCGGTGGAGCTGGATGCTCCTGTGGCGGACAATTTGAAGTCGATCGCGAAGAGACTGGATCGTGACGTAGAGGATTTGACGATCATCGTGCTGGACCGGCCGCGGCATGAAAAATTGATTGCCGATATTCGCAAGGCGGGGGCACGGATCCGGTTAATTGGAGATGGCGATTTGTCGGCGGGAATTTCGGCGGCGGTGGTGGGGACCAGCATACATGCGGTGATGGGGACTGGCGGCGCGCCGGAGGGAGTGATCACCGCGGCGGCGCTGCGCTGCTTGAACGGGCAGATATTGGCGCGTTTGGTGGTAAGCAAGCCGCAAGATGCCGAGCGGCTGGCAAAAATGGGTGTGAAGGATCCTCATCGAATTTACGATACAGAGGATTTGGCGCCGGGGAAGAAGATTATTTTTGCCTGCACCGGCGTAACGGACGGAAATCTATTGAAGGGCGTGCGGTTTTTCGGGGAAGGTGTGCGAACGTCGTCGATGATTTTGACGCTCGATGACCGGCAGGTGAGATTTATCGATTCTGTACATCTGGAGAAGCGACCGGATGTGCGGGTTCGGTTTTACTAGGGCTTCGGCTCGTAGCGGTCGCTCGCGGCTCGAACGGATTACGAGCCGATCGGCCCGGCGAACTGTTGCACAGCACTGCGGTGCCCCTCCTAAGCGGATCACTTGTCGCGGGCCTCGACGCGGACCTTCGTTTTTTTGGCGCGGTCGCGAAGGAGCAAGCGATTCGACGGTGTGTCCAAGGTCAATGAACTCAATCTGGCCGCCAGGCCAGTAGCCAGTCTTCGGGGATGCGGCCTACTCTCTGCCTACCCAGTTTCAACAACAATTCAGCCGCAACTTTTAGCCATCGACGCGGGTTAGCACGCGGTACCTGTGGGTGCCCTGTTTCCGCGAGTCAGAGGCCGAGTCATGATGGGGGAGAAATCCGTGAAACGCATCTGGATTGCTGTAACCGGAGTGTTGGCTTTATTGGTGGCGGGCTGCGCGGGAATTGGCAGCAAGACTGGGGGTTCGACACCTACGACGCCGCCGGACGCCGGTGTGGCGGTAGTGGTGGCGCCTTCCACCGCGATGGTCCGGGCGGCGTCGACGCAGACGTTCACCGCGACCGTGACAGGAAACGCGAACACGAGCGTGACGTGGTCGGTGAACACCGTGGCGGGCGGGAATGCGACGACAGGAACAGTTGATGCCACCGGGTTGTATACGGCGCCGGTGAATTTGCCGACACCGAATACCATCACGGTGACGGCTACCAGCGCGGCGGACACCACGAAGGTGGGAAACGGTGCCGTGACGCTCGAAAACCCCGTGCCGATGCTGACGTCGGTTAGCCCAAACGTGATCGCACCTGGGGCTTTTTCACTGACGTTGAATGGCAGCGGTTTTATCAAGACATCTACGGTCACTTTCGGCGGACAGACGCTGACGACGATGTATGTGTCCGCGACGGAATTACAGGCGGTGGGAACGGCGACGGCAGCGCAAGTGGGAAGTGTTCCGGTGGTGGTACAGAATCCCGATCCCGGGTCGGCCGCGTCATCTTCGTTGATGGCGAATGTGGTCGGAGGCGGGACGCCGGTGTCGGCGGCCGCGGCGGTACGGTTTCTGGAGCAATCAACATTTGGGCCAACGCCGGAACTTGTGAATCAGGTTTCGCAAATTGGGTTTACCCCCTTCCTGGAGACGCAATTGGCTGCGCCAGCGTCCACATATCCAGCTCCACTGCCGGCGGACACAGGAGTGGGCAAAGTGCAGGCCCAGTTTTGGATCAACGCGGTGAACGATAGCGATCAATTGCGCGAGCGTGTGGCGTTTGCGCTGAATGAACTTTGGGTGGTGTCGCAGAACAAGGTAAACGACCCAACTGGCTACACGAACTATATTCAGGCGTTGACCAAAAACGCTTTGGGAAATTACTACGACGTAATGAAGGATGTGACCCTTACGCCGGCGATGGGACATTTCCTGGACATGGTGAACAATGACAAGCCTGCGACCGGGAACCACGCGAATGAAAACTACGCTCGCGAATTGATGCAGCTATTCACGCTGGGACTCAGCCAGCTGAACGCGGATGGGACGCCGAAACTCGATGGCACCGGCAATCCTATACCGACATACGCGCAGGACGACGTTATGGCGCTCGGGCGCGCGTTCACGGGCTGGACCTTTCCGACGGAGTCCGGACAAACGCTGAAGAAACACAATCCGGAATTTTACGGCGGGCCGATGGTGGCGTTCGAATCGAACCACGACTCCGGGGCGAAGACGCTGCTGGGTTCGCCGATCGCGGCAGGCCAGAGCGCGGAGCAGGAACTGGATTCGGCGCTTACGATTATTTTCAATCATTCGAACCTGCCACCGTTCGTAGCACGGCAGTTGATCCTAAAACTGGTGACGAGCAACCCGAGCGCCGCTTACGTGGGAAGAGTAGCGAGCGCATTCGCTAACGGAAAGTTCCAGACGTATGGCTCAGGGAAGCGCGGCGACATGCAGGCTACGGTCGCGGCGATTTTGCTGGACGCAGAAGCGCGACGTGGCGATTCGACGACGACGGCGGACGTGGGCGACGGGAAACTGCGCGAGCCGGTGGTGATGATGGTGAGCGTCGCGCGGGCATTCCATGGGACGACCGACGGGAGTGGCTTCACGGGTTGGGGCAGCAATATGTCGCAGAGCTTGTTCAACTCCGGAA